>SMVB01398097.1_pt1 | contig 14611 bp, 24 predicted proteins | sample 2456461 | NCBI WGS metagenome assembly SMVB01 (sample SAMN11095934, study PRJNA526329) | marine sediment metagenome | biome: Marine sediment; feature: Surficial sediment; material: Deep marine sediment; isolation source: Hadal surficial sediment | place: Pacific Ocean | collected 2014-05 | depth... | reverse complement strand
TTACTCGAAGCCGCTTCTGATATCGACGAAGATATCATGGAAAAATTCCTTGCCGGAGAGGAAGTAGAAGATGATGCTATCATCGCCGCTATTAGAAAAGGGACCCTCGACGTTTCCATAACGCCCGTCCTGACCGGCTCGGCTTTCAAAAATAAAGGCGTCCAGCAATTATTGGACGCGGTAGTGCGCTACCTGCCTTCCCCATTAGAAATCCCCGCTATCATTGGCACAGACCCGGACACGGGGAAAGAGGTCGGCCGCAAAACCAACGAGGACGAGCCGCTTACCGCTTTGGCCTTCAAGATAATGACCGACCCCTTTGTCGGGCAGTTGGCTTTTTTGCGAGTGTATTCAGGGACCATAAAAAGCGGGAGCTATATCTACAACTCAACCAAACAATACCGTGAGCGCGTGGGCCGGTTACTGAGGATGCACGCTAACAAAAGAGAAGAAGTGGATTCCGTCGGGCCAGGCGAAATCATCGCCGCCATCGGTTTTAAAAAGACATTTACGGGCGACAGCCTTTGCCCGGAAAAATCCCAGATATTATTAGAGTCCATCGTGTTTCCCGAGCCGGTGATATCCGTCGCCATCGAGCCAAAGACCAAGGCCGAAGCCGACAAATTATCAGGGTGCCTGAACAAGCTCCAGCAGGAGGACCCCACCTTCGAGTGCAGGATAGACCCAGAAACCAACCAGACAATAATTTCCGGGATGGGAGAGCTTCATCTCGAGGTGCTTGTTGACCGCATGAAACGCGAGTTTTCCCTCGACGTCAACGTTTCCAAACCGCGAGTGGCATACAGAGAGACCATTACTAAATCCGTTGAAGAAGTGGGGCGGCATGTCAAACAGTCAGGCGGGCGCGGGCAATTCGCGCATGTCGTGATGTATGTCGAGCCGCAAAAGGCGGGGGCGGGGTTTGAGTTTGTCAATAAAATCGTTGGCGGATCCATCCCGAAAGAATATATCCCCGCTTGCCAGAGAGGTATTGAGGAATCCATGGCAAGAGGCGTCCAATGCGGTTATGGCATGGTGGACGTTAAAGTGACCCTCCTTGACGGCTCTTATCATGAAGTGGATTCCTCCGAGATGGCGTTTAAGATCTGCGCGGCGATGACCTTTAACCAGGCCGCTAAAAAGGCCGGTCCCGTCATCCTTGAGCCAATAATGATCGTTGAAGTCGTGACCCCGGAAGCCTTTATGGGGGACGTCATAGGCAACCTTAGTTCCAAACGGGCCAAGATCAAGGAATTGGGGGAGCGCGCAGGGGCAAAAGTTATCAAAGCCGAAGTCCCGCTTTCAGGCATGTTTGGGTTTTCGACCGAGTTGCGTTCAGCTTCTCAGGGCAGGGCGAATTTTTCTATGGAATTTGATAAATACGAGGTTGTCCCGCAGATGGTAGCTGAAGAGATCATCGCCAAGGCCACAGGGGCATCCAAAGAACATACAGCAGTTTAACCACATCACGGAGTAGATAGGCATGGCAAAAGAAAAATTTGTGCGCGACAAACCACACCTTAACATAGGCACTATTGGGCATGTAGACCATGGCAAAACCACGCTGACCTCGGCGATCACAAAAGTATTGGCGACCAAAGGCTTGGCAGAACACACCCCTTTTGATGAGATCGATAAAGCTCCGGAGGAAAAAGAGCGGGGGATAACCATTGCCATCGCCCATGTCGAGTACTCGACAGAAAAACGCCATTATGCGCATGTTGATTGCCCTGGTCATGCCGACTATATCAAAAACATGATCACCGGCGCGGCGCAGATGGACGGCGCGGTCCTGGTCATCAGCGCCAACGACGGCCCGATGCCGCAGACCCGGGAGCATATCCTGCTGGCCCGGCAGGTCGGCGTGCCCAAGATAGTGGTCTTCATGAACAAATGCGACATGGTCGACGACGAGGAACTTCTTGAACTCGTGGAAATGGAAGTGCGCGAACTCTTGACCAAGTACGAATTCCCCGGCGACGATATCCCGGTCATACGCGGCAGCGCCCTGCTGGCTCTGGAAAATGCGGAAGACGAAGAAAAGTCCAAATGCATCTACGACCTGATGGACGCCGTCGACGAGTACATCCCCGTGCCCGACCGGCCAGTTGACAAGCCGTTTTTGATGCCAATAGAAGATATCTTCACCATCTCAGGACGCGGCACCGTCGCAACAGGGAGAGTTGAGAGCGGGATAATCAAAGTCGGCGAAGAGGTCGAGATCGTCGGGTTTCGTCCCACCACCAAAACCGTAATCACCGGAGTCGAAATGTTCCGCAAGCTCCTCGACGAGGGGCGGGCCGGCGACAATATAGGCGCCTTGTTACGCGGCACCAAACGCGATGAAATTGAGCGCGGCCAGGTCCTGGCTAAGCCCGGGTCCATCACGCCGCATACCACATTCAAAGCGGAAGTCTATATCCTGACAAAAGACGAAGGCGGTAGGCATACCCCGTTCTTTAACGGCTACCGGCCGCAATTTTATTTCCGCACCACCGACGTGACCGGCATCGTGACCTTGCCAAAAGGCGTGGAAATGGTTATGCCCGGCGATAACGTTACCTTTGAAGTCGTCCTGATAACCGCAGTCGCCATGAAGAAGGAATTGCGGTTCGCTATCAGGGAAGGCGGACGCACCGTTGGGGCTGGAGTTGTCAGCGAGGTGGTTGAATAATGGATGACCAGAAGATAAAAATAAAACTTAAAGCTTACGACCATAAACTTCTCGACCGGTCAGTGAGCGAAATTGTGGAAACGACAAAGCGCACCGGCGCCAAAGTGGTTGGCCCGATCCCATTGCCGACAGTGATTAACAGGTGGACAGTGCTCCGTTCGCCGCATGTCGATAAAAAGTCGCGCGAACAGTTCGAGATACGGACCCATAAGCGGATCCTGGAAATCCTCGAGCCGACACCGCAGACGGTGGACGCTTTGATGAAGCTGGACTTGTCCGGCGGCGTCGATATTGAAATTAAACTTTAGCTGTAATATCTGGACGGATAACATGAAAGCTTTGTTAGGCAAAAAAATTGGCATGACGCAGATATTTTCCAAAAGCGGAGACTGCGTCCCCGTCACGGTCGTCCAGGTTGACCGGTGCGTCCCCTTGCTCAAGCGCACACAGAAGGAAGACGGTTATGACGCTGTGCTGGTCGGTTACGGCGAAAGAAAAGACAAGCACACAAACAAGCCGCTCAAAGGCTTTTATGACAAGCTAAAAGCCAAGCCTGCAAGGGTCCTTACCGAGTTCCGCGACCAGGAACTCAGCGACGACGAGCTGGGCAAGCCCCTCAAAGTGGATATATTCGCAGAAGGCGACGTCGTCAGCGTGATCGGCGTCTCAAAAGGCAAGGGCTTTACCGGCGTCATGAAGCGCTTTAACTTCGCCGGTTATCCTGCGTCCAGAGGGACGCATGAATCCTTCAGGGGCGGCGGGTCGATAGGGATGCACACCTATCCGGGCCGCGTGTTCAAAGGCAAGGAAATGCCCGGCAGGCACGGCGGCAAAACCGTCAACGTCAAAAGCGTAGAGATCGTGCGGGTGGACACAGGCAATAATTTGTTGCTCCTCAAGGGACCCGTCCCAGGCGCCAGAGGCGGCTTGGTCAGAATCATAAAACAGAAAGCGTAGACAGAAAAAATGCCGCAATTAGATTTGGTAGATATGGACAATAAAAAAGTGGGGACGGTTGAGATGGACCCTGGAGTCTTCGACGTCAAAGTGCGCGGCACCCTGGTGCAAAAATATATTGCCATGCAATTAGCGGCGCGGCGCAGAGGCACAGCGGCCACCAAGAGCAATAAAGGCGACCTGCACGGGTCCAATAGAAAACCCTGGCGGCAAAAAGGGACAGGCAGGGCCAGGGCGGGAAACACACGGTCGCCGCTTTGGCGCGGCGGCTTGACAGTTTTTGGCCCCACCCCAAGAGATTTTAGTTTTAAAATGTCCAAGAAAAGCAAAGTACTGGCCCTAAAATCCACCCTGACCGACAGGTTAAAAAATAACGGCATCGCTATTGTAGATAAATTAACCCTCGACCAGCCCAAGACCAAATCAGCGGTGGACATGTTAAAGAAACTGGGCTTGCCCGATAAAACGCTGATCATCCTGGCCGAAAGAAATACCAACATCGAGCTGGCGGTGCGAAACCTTCCCAACGTGGATGTGTTGCTTGTGGAAGGGCTTAACGCTTTTGACCTGCTGGTGCATGAAAAAATTATCTGCACCCAGGACGCGCTAAAAAAGATAGAGGAGCGCCTTAACTGATGGACGCTGAATTATACAGAATTCTTGTGAAGCCCCTGATCACTGAAAAAAGCGCCCAGGCTCTGGCCGAAACCAACCGGGTGACTTTCAGAGTCAAAAGGACCGCCAACAAGCGCGAAGTCAAGGAAGCGGTAGAACAAATATTCAGCGTCACGGTGCTGGACGTCAACACCCTTGTCGTCAAAGGAAAATATCGGCGGCAGGGCAGGAGTGTCGGCAGGACGCAAACATGGAAAAAAGCGATCGTCCTTTTACAAAAAGGCGACAAGATAGATATATTTGAAGGGGTCTGATAATGCCAGTTAGAAAAATGAAACCAACTTCTCCGGGCGTCCGCCACAGGACTATCTCGGGATTCGACGAGTTGACGAAGAAGACCCCCGAGAAAAGCCTTGTGGTTTCCCTGCCAAAGAGCGGAGGGCGTAATAACAACGGGCGCATCACCGCCAGGCGCCGGGGCGGCGGACACAAAAAAAAGTACCGCATTATTGATTTCAAGAGAAACAAAGACGGGGTGCCCGCCCGGGTGGCGGGGATAGAATACGACCCTAACCGCTCAGCCAACATTGCTTTGCTGGTGTATTCCGACGGGGAAAAACGTTACATGCTGGCCCCTGCGGGGTTGACCGATGGTCATGTCGTTATGTCTGGCGAAAAAGCGGAACCCAAGAATGGCAACTGCCTGCCGCTCGAATTAATCCCCGAAGGGACGCAGGTGCATAATATTGAGATGCGGCCCGGCAAGGGCGGCCAGATCGCGCGGTGCGCCGGGACTTACGTCCAGCTTATGGCAAAGGAAGGCAAGTGGGCGACGATAAAAATGTCCTCCGGCGAAGTCAGGCGGGTCAGCATCAAGTGCCGGGCTACCATCGGTGTTGTCGGCAACGCAGAGCATGAAAATGTGACGATCGGCAAGGCTGGCAAAGTCAGATGGATGGGGCGGCGCCCAAGAGTGCGGGCCGTCGCCAAAAACCCGGTCGACCACCCCATGGGCGGCGGCGAGGGACGCTCTTCCGGCGGCAGGCACCCGTGTAGTCCATGGGGACAGCCGGCCAAAGGGTTTAAGACCCGGAAGAAAAACAAGCCCTCTGAAAAAATGATTTTGAGCAGGAAGAAAAAACGCTAGTCCATTATTTCTTGAAAGGTTTTATATGGCACGGTCTTTAAAAAAAGGTCCTTTTGTTGACAAGTCAATATGGAAAATAATCAACAATCTGGAGCAGAGAAAGCGGTCCGGAATAATCAAAACGTGGTCGCGCCGTTCCACCGTAGTGCCGCAGTTGGTGGGGGCTACCTTGGCCGTGCATAACGGCAAAAAATTTATTCCCGTATACATCACGGAGAATATGGTCGGACACAAACTCGGCGAATTCTCGCCGACACGCAATTTCAGGATGCATACCGGTAAAACCAAAAAAGCCATGGGGGCTAAATAATGACCGGTGACAAGGTCTGGTATAAACTATGGATATAACGGCAAAGTTAAAGCATGTCAGAGTGGCTCCCCGCAAGGCGGGTCTTGTCGCTAGTCTGATACGAGGCAAAAACGTCAATGAGGCGGTCAGCATACTGTCTTTCACGCGCAAGAAAGCCGCGGGTCTTTTTCAGGGACTGCTAAAGTCCGCCATAGCCAACGCCGAAGAAAACCATCAAGTGGTCGATATCGATGACTTGTATATTAAAACCATCCTGGTAGACGGCGGCGCGGTATGGAAAAGACAAAGGCCCAGGGCGCGCGGGATGGCTTCGCCGATACGGAAGCGGACCAGCCATCTCACTATAGTTTTAAACGAAAGATAATTCCCGCAAGTGGGTTTTATATCCTGCGGCTTGCCGCGGCGTTTAACAAAACATTTTTTACGGATATCCCGTTACCTGCCACGGGGACGTTGATTCAGGAGGCATTGTGGGACAAAAGGTTCATCCATACGGGTTCAGGTTGGGAATAAACAAGCCCTGGAAATCAAATTGGTTTGCGAAGAAAGATTTTCCTGTCCTGCTCATGGAAGATATCGCCATCAGGGAGTATATCAAGAAGAACCTTGCGCACGCTGGCGTCGCCAATGTTGAGATCGAGCGGTCGGCAAGCCGTATACGCATCAATATCCACACCTCCAGGCCGGGGATCATCATCGGCAAAAAAGGGCTCGAAGTTGACAAGCTGAAAGAAGAGATCCAGAAACTTGTTAAAGGGAAACCGGTCAACCTCAATATAAAAGAAATCAGGCGCGCGGAACTGGACGCCACCTTGATCGCACAGAACATCGCGCTCCAGCTGCTTAAAAGGATATCCTTTCGCCGCGCCATGAAAAAAAGCGTCGTGTCGGCCCAGCGGTTTGGCGCCCAGGGCGTCAAGATAAGGTGTTCCGGCCGGTTGGGTGGGGCCGAGATCGCCCGTAGCGAATGGTATCGCGAAGGCAGAGTCCCACTGCATACGCTCCGCGCAGACATCGATTACGGGACAGCGGAAGCGAACACGACCTATGGCATCATCGGCATCAAAGCCTGGGTCTACAAGGGCGATATATTTCCCGGAAAAAAAGAAAACGGCTAACAGGCGCAAGTGTCAGGCGGCGTCGAGCGCGGTCATTGATTTAAGAAAAGGAGGACGGGCAGAATGTTGATGCCAAAGAAGGTCAAGTACAGAAAGCGCCATAAAGGCAGGATGCGTGGCGTCGCCGTTCGCGGCGGTTTCCTGAACTTTGGCGATTACGGCCTGCAGGCCCTCAGTTGCGGACGCATCACCGCCCGCCAGATTGAGGCCGCCAGGGTTGCCATGACCCGCCATGTAAAAAGAGGCGGAAAAATTTGGTTACGGATTTTCCCGGATAAGCCGATCTCCAAAAAGCCCGCCGAGACCAGGATGGGTAAGGGGAAAGGAAGCCCGGAGTATTGGGTCGCCGTGGTCAAGCCCGGCAGGATCATGTATGAAATGTCAGGGGTCCCGGAAAGCGTGGCCAAAGAAGCTTTCCGGTTGGCCTCGCATAAATTGTCCGTGCTGACCCGGGTAGTCGTCAGATAAATTTACAGGTAGTTATATGAAACCGCATGATATCAGGGAACTCTCTTTAAAAGAGAGGGAAGACAAACTCATCGACCTTCAGGAAGAATATTTCAACCTGAAGTTTCAAGCGGCGACCGGAAAGATCGAGAACCCGGGACGCTTGCGTTACATACGCAGGGATATCGCAAGGATAAAAACTATCCAGATAACATTGCGGGAAAACCATAAGCCCGCAGGCAAACAGGAAGATAAAAAAACGGAAACTAACACAGAAGAAAAAAAAACGGGTTGACGAAAATTTCTGCCCAGGTTTTTTTTCAGTGGAGGCGCTTTGAAGCAAGACAGTAAGGGAAAGAGGATGACGGGGACCGTTGTCAGCGACAAAATGAACAAGACTATCGTTGTTGTAGTCGAAAGAAAGTTCAGCCACAAGAAATTCAAAAAAGTGGTCAAGAAGACGAAGAGATATAAATGCCACGATGAAGAAAACAAATGCGCCGTGGGCGATATCGTGACCATGAAGGAAATCAGGCCTATCAGCAAGGACAAACGCTGGAGCCTGGTGGCGATAGACAGGAAGGCTAACCTTGACCAGGATGTGAAACAGAAATGATCCAGTTACGGACCGTATTAGACGTGGCGGACAACTCCGGCGCAAAAAAAGTTGAGTGTATCAAAGTGCTTGGCGGCACCGGCAGGCGTTACGCCAGGATAGGCGATATCATCGTGGTGTCTGTCCGCGAGGCCATTCCCAATAGCCCCGTCAAAAAAGGCGAGGTAAAAAAAGCGGTGGTCGTGCGGACCAAAAAAGGCTTGCGCCGTTCAAACGGAAGCCATATCAAATTTGACAACAACGCCGCCGCTTTGATCAACGACGCCAAAGAGCCGCTAGGGACCCGCATATTCGGCCCTGTCGCCCGTGAGCTGAGGGCAAAGAAATTCCTGAAGATAATATCGCTCGCTCCGGAGGTGCTGTAGGTGAGTTCTAAACCAGGCAAAGCGTGTCTCAAAAAAGACGATATTGTCGAAGTGATCGCCGGTAGGGAAAAAGGCAAAAAGGGAAAAGTCCTGCTATACGTCCCGGCCACCCAGAGGATATCGATCGAAAGCCTGAACATGTACAAGCGGCATATGAAACCCAGCGGCAGTAACAAGCAGGGCGGCATTATCGAAAAGGAAGGCAGTATGAACGTTTCCAATGTCCTGCTGGTTTGCGACAAATGCGGCAAAGGAGTGCGTATCAAGAGTAAAAAACTGGAGGACGGCAAGCGCGTCCGCGTCTGTAGAAAATGCAACGAAGTATTGGATAGGACCTAAATGTCAAATCTAAAAAAAGCGTATCAGGACACTCACAGAGCCCAGGTCCGGAAAGAACTGGGGCTGAAAAATATTATGCAGACGCCGCAGCTGGATAAAATTGTCATCAACGTCGGTTTGGGCGAAGCTTTGCAAAACGCCAAGCTGATCGAATCCAGCGTCGATCAATTGAAGACCATAACCGGCCAGGCCCCGGTGGTGACGAAGTCCAAAAAGGCCATATCCAATTTCAAGCTCAGGGCTGGCGTCCCGGTGGGAGTCCGCGTGACGCTCCGGGGCAAAAGGATGTATGAATTTTTCGAACGCTTTGTCGGCTTTGCGCTCCCCAGGGTGCGCGACTTTAAAGGCTTGTCGCCAAAGTCATTCGACGGGCGGGGAAATTATACGGTCGGGCTTCAGGAACAATTGATGTTCCCGGAAATCGATTATGACAAGATAGAAAAAATCAAGGGCATGAATATCACCATCTGCACCACCGCAAAAAATGATGAAGAGGGTAAGGTATTGCTCAAAACCCTCGGGTTCCCTCTTAGAAAAGGATAAATGTGGCGGGGAGCAATCCTTGCCAGGCAAGCGAAAAGGAATTTTTATGGCCAAGAAAGCCCTGGTTGTCAAATGTCAGAAGAAACAAAAATTTAAGGTGAGACAATATTCACGGTGCAAGATTTGCGGGCGTCCGCGCGGTTATCTGCGGCACTTTGCGATGTGCCGGATTTGTTTTCGCCAGCGCGCATTGCTCGGCGAAATCCCGGGCGTGACCAAAGCGAGCTGGTAGGTTATTTGTAAATTGAACCCTAGGAGTTATACCCGGCAATGATGACTGACCCTATAGCTGATTTCTTTACCCGGATCCGCAATGCCATTATGAGGAACAAACCCAATGTCCTTATCCCCAAATCAAAGATGAAAGTTTGCCTCGCGCAAATTCTGAACGAAGAAGGCTTTATCAGGAATTTCCGAGTCATTGAAAATGACAAGCAGGGGGTCCTCAAACTCTATCTGAAATATAAGGAAGGCGAATCCGCTATACGGGGATTAAAAAGAATCAGCCGGCCCGGCAAAAGGGCCTATGTGAAAAACGATAGCCTGCCGAAAGTTTTAAACGGTTTAGGAATAGCCATCGTCTCCACTTCCTCCGGAGTGGTGACAGACCAGGTCTGCCGCGAAAAAGGTATTGGCGGCGAGGTCCTGGGTTATGTTTGGTAAAGGATACAGCGTGAGAAAGTATTATGTCTAGAATTGGAAAAAATCCCGTAAAAATCCCGTCAGGAGTTGACGTCAAGTTAGAAGGGACCTTGATAACGGTAAAAGGGCCTAAAGGCCAGCTTCAGCGCGACTTGCACCCGAACATGCAGATCGAGTGCGCCGACGGCGAAGTCCGCGTGACCCGGCCCACAGACGGGCGGCAGAACAGGTCATTGCACGGTCTCACCAGGACGCTTATTTACAACATGGTGGTCGGCGTGACCGAAGGTTATTCCAAACAGCTCAATATAGTCGGCGTCGGGTACAAGGTGGACCTTAAGGGCAAGACGCTGGTGATGCAATTAGGGTTTTCCCACCCGGTAGAGTTTCCTTCGCCTGATGGCATCGAGTTCGAGGTAGACTCCAAGAAAAATACCATTAAGGTGAACGGCATCAATAAGGAAAAAGTGGGGCAGACCTCCGCCGAGATCAGAAAAATCCGCCCCCCTGAGCCATATAAGGGCAAAGGCGTGATGTATTCCACCGAAAAAATCCGCAGAAAGGCTGGTAAAGCCGTAGTGGGGGCTAAATAAATTATGAGTTCATCATCGCGATATCGCCTGAGACATCGACGCAAAAACCGGATTAAAAAGAACCTGCAAAAAAATAAAGGCGTCTTGCGCTTGACCGTGTTCAGAAGTTCCAAACACATCTATGCGCAAATCATTGACGACAACGAACGCAAAACCCTTGTGGCCGAGTCGACTATGTCAAAAGCTTTCAAAGATAAAATGCAGTATGGCGGTAACCTTAAAGCCGCCGCGCTGGTCGGGTCCATGCTGGGCGAGCAAGCCAAAAAACAAGGGATAGAAATAGTGACTTATGACCGCAACGGCTACTATTATGCGGGCAGGGTCAAAGCCCTGGCCGATTCCGTCAGGGAAAAGGGCGTCAAGTTCTAAAATTAAACTCGGGAAAAAATAAGGTCAGTTTTATATGGGAACATTCAATCAAGACAGGTCGGCAGTCAAACAGGAATTTACTGACAAGGTAGTCAACGTCAAACGAGTGGCCAAGGTGGTCAAAGGCGGTCGCCGTTTCAGTTTCAGCGCCCTTGTCGTGGTCGGGAACCGCGAAGGCCAAGTCGGTTGGGGCCTGGGCAAGGCCAACGAAGTCCCTGAAGCTATCCGCAAAGGCGTCGAGAAAGCCAGAAAGAACCTGGTCACAGTCAGCCTGGATGGACAAACCATCCCTCATGAAACTATCGGTAAATATGGCGCCGGCAGAGTCCTGATGCGGCCCGCTTCGCGCGGGACCGGGTTGATAGCGGGCGGCGCTGTCCGCGCGGTGCTGGAAGCCGTCGGCGTTAAAGATATTCTTTCAAAATGCCTGCGCACGAACAACCCGCATAACGTCGTGAAAGCGACCATCAACGGACTGACTGATTTACGCGACGCGAAACAATGCGCGGAAGCGCGGCATAAACCCATGCCAGAAAAGGCGGACGCATAAAAGCCATGCTAAAACTATCAGAATTACAAATACCGGCTGGTTCCAGGAAAAACAGAAAACGCGTCGGGCGCGGAGTCGGCTCAGGCACCGGGAAAACATGCGGCAAAGGCCATAAGGGACAAAAATCCCGATCCGGCGGCAAACCGCATCCCTGGTTTGAAGGCGGACAAATGCCCCTGCAAAGGCGGCTCCCCAAAAGAGGGTTCCACAACCTGTTCAGGAAAGTCTATGAAATAGTCAACCTTGGGCAACTTGACGGCATCGACGGCGACCAACCTGTGACCCCGGAATTGCTGAAAGAAAAAGGGCTGGTAAAAAAAGTTAAGGCCGTGAAAATTCTGGCCGAAGGCGAATTCAAAACAAGCCTGACCATACACGCCCATAAATTTAGCCAGTCAGCCATGAAAAAAATTGAAAGCTCCGGCGGAAAGGCAGTTGTCCTGTAAATGAGCGGAGCAGACACGTTTGGAAATATATTCAAGGTCCCCGAGTTAAAAAAAAGAATACTCTTTACGCTAGGGATCCTTGCCGTGTACAGGGTCGGCGCACATATCCCCACGCCGGGAATTGACGGGCTCGCCCTGGCGGAAATTTTTGAGCAAGCCAAAGGCACGATACTCGGGTTTTTCGACATGTTCTCCGGCGGTGCGTTAAGCCGGTTGACCATTTTTGCGTTGGGCATCATGCCCTATATCAGCGCCTCCATTATCCTGCAGTTGCTCACCATCGTTTCGCCGCATCTGGCCAGGCTCAAAAAAGAAGGGGAACAGGGGCAGAAGAAAATCACCCAGTACACCCGGTACGGCACCGTCGTCCTCAGCATGATCCAGGCCTCGGGCATAAGCGTAGGGCTGGAAGCCATGAAAAGCCCCGGCGGCACCGTGATCGTCCCCGAGCCAGGGTGGGACTTCAGATTAATGACGATATTGACCCTGACAGCTGGGACGTGTTTTATCATGTGGCTGGGCGAGCAGATCACCGAGCGCGGCGTCGGCAACGGGATTTCGCTGATCATTTTTGCCGGGATCGTGGCCGGCACCCCGAGCGCCATCTTTCAGTCCCTGGACCTGATGGGCACGGGAGAGCTGTCTCTCTTTATCGTTTTCGGATTACTCCTGCTCATGATGGCGGTAGTCGGCACCATCGTTTTTACGGAAGGCGGTCAAAGAAGGATACCGATACAATACGCCAAACGGATGGTTGGGAGAAAAATGCATGGCGGCACCAGTACGCATTTGCCCTTGAAAGTGAATACGTCGGGCGTTATCCCGCCAATATTCGCTTCCTCCATCATCATGTTTCCGGCGACGATGGCCCAGTTTATTGACGCGCCGATCATGCAGACAATCTCTGCCATGCTCACGCCGGGAAACCTTATTTACAGCCTGATTTTTATCGGGGCCATCTTTTTCTTTTGTTATTTTTACACGGCGGTAATATTTAACCCGTCTGACGTTGCGGATACCATGAAGAAGAATGGGGGCTATGTGCCGGGTATAAGGCCCGGCGCCAAAACCTCAGACTATATTGACAGGATTCTTTCAAGATTAACCTTTTTCGGCGCCATTTATCTGTCTTTTATCTGCATTTTGCCCGATTATCTGATAAAGTACATTAATATCCCGTTTTATTTCGGCGGCACGAGCCTGCTCATCGTCGTTGGCGTGTCTTTGGACACCATGCAACAGATAGAGTCCCATTTAGTCATGCGCAATTACGATGGGTTTGTTAAGAAAGGCCGATTGAGAAGCCGTCGAGGCTGATGAATGAAGTTGATTTTGCTGGGGCCGCCAGGATCAGGAAAAGGGACGCAAGCCAGGATGCTGGCGGAAAAATATAGCGTCCCGGGAATTTCGACGGGAGACATCCTCAGGCAGGCGATAGAAGAAAATTCCGACTTGGGAAAAAGGGCGCAAAGTTGCGTCGAAGCGGGCGAGTTGGTCGATGATGAAACTGTGGTCGGCCTAATCAAGGAGCGAATTAAAGAACCGGACTGCGCCAACGGGTTTATCCTTGACGGGTTTCCCAGGACGATCGTGCAAGCCGAAAAACTTAACGCAACCCTGGACGCGATGGCGCAAAAGATAGACTTTGTCGTCGACCTTGCAGTGGACGAGGAAGATTTGCTTGTCCGGTTATCCGGACGCGGCACCTGCAGGGATTGCGGGGCCATGTTTCATGAAAAAACCAGGGCTCCGAAAAAAACCGGCGTCTGCGACAATTGTGGCGGCGAGCTTTACCAGCGTCAGGACGATAATGAAGAAACGATCCTGAAAAGGCTGGTTGTTTATCGCGAAGAAACGGCCCCGTTAAAAGAATTTTATCGGAAACAGGGGAACCTTCAGACTGCCAGAGGGTTCGGAGCTGTGGAAGAAGTGTTTGCGCGAATATGCGCTCTAATAGGCTGACTATGGCAAAAGAAGACTCCATTGAAGTTGAAGGCACGGTGCTTGAACCGCTTCCCAACGCCATGTTCAAAGTTGAGCTGGAGAACGGGCATAAAGTTCTGGCGCATATATCAGGGAAAATGAGATTGCATTTTATACGGATCCTTTCTGGCGACAAAGTGAAAGTCCAGCTATCCCCTTATGATTTGACCAGGGGCCGGATCACGTACCGTTATAAATAGAGAACGTTTTAAAGAATTAGAGGCAACCATGAAAGTAAGATCGTCAGTCAAACCAATTTGCATTAAATGTAAAGTGATCCGCAGAAAAGGCGTCGTGCGCGTGCTTTGCGAAAACCCCAAACACAAACAACGGCAAGGTTGACCTTGGGCAGTCCGTAAAACTATGCGGGCGTCATCCAGTTTTCGGAAAGGAATCTTAGTGGCAAGAATAGCGGGTATAGATATTCCAAAAGATAAGAGGGCAATTATCGCCCTCACCTATGTCTACGGCATTGGTCCCACGCTCTCCTCCAAAGTCCTGACGCAGGCCAAAGTGTCTCCGGATACCCGCGTCAAAGACCTGACTGATGACGAAGTGGCCAGGATACGCAAAGCTATAGATAAAGATTGCGAAGTTGAAGGCGACCTTAGGCGCAGTGTCACGATGGACATCAAACGTCTGATGGATATCGGCTGTTATCGCGGCTTGCGCCACAGAAAAGGGTTGCCCGTGCGCGGTCAACGCACCCATACCAACGCCAGGACGCGAAAAGGTCCCAAGAAAACGGTCGGGGCCAGAGCTAAGAAATCCGCAAAATAAACCGATGAAAGGCATTTAATGGATAAGAATAAAGGCGGCAAAGGCGGGAAAAGAAAAAGCAAGGTTGCGCCAGAGAGCGGGGTTGCCCATATCCGCGCGACGTTCAACAACACCATT
>SMVB01006268.1_pt1 | contig 14614 bp, 12 predicted proteins | sample 2456461 | NCBI WGS metagenome assembly SMVB01 (sample SAMN11095934, study PRJNA526329) | marine sediment metagenome | biome: Marine sediment; feature: Surficial sediment; material: Deep marine sediment; isolation source: Hadal surficial sediment | place: Pacific Ocean | collected 2014-05 | depth... | reverse complement strand
TTGCGGGTCGACAAAGGTTTCCAGCAATAATAACGGGTGCTGAAAGTGTTCTATCCAGTCTGCCTGATTTCATATAAGCCTGTTTTTTATTGGCGTGACACCCTGCACGCGCTACCATGCAATCCCAGCAAATTCCGGAGCCAACATAATGCCAAACTTTGGTGTGCAGATATTTCCAACCGATAAAACCATCCAGCCGATTGAGCTTGCAAAAGCGGTGGAAGAGCGAGGGCTGGACTCCCTCTTTTTCCCGGAGCACACCCATATTCCGGTCTCGAGGAAGACCCCCTTTCCCGGTGGTGGAGACTTGCCAGAACATTACTGGCGCAGCCACGATCCATTTATCGCCCTGATGGCAGCCGCCGCTGTCACCAGCAGGATTAAACTTGGCACCGGGATATGCCTTGTCATCGAGCGCGACCCCATTATGCTCGCTAAAGAGTGCGCTACCCTGGATTACATCTCCGGCGGCAGACTGATCCTCGGTATTGGAGCAGGCTGGAACCGGGAAGAAATGGAAAATCATGGCGCCGATTATAAAAATCGATGGAAGATTGTGCGTGAAAAAATCCTGGCGATGAAAGAGATCTGGAACAACGACGAGGCGCAATACCATGGCGAGTTCGTCGACTTCGATCCCATCTGGTCCTGGCCCAAACCGAAACAGGCGGGTGGGCCTCCAGTCTGGATGGGCGCCAATTCAAAATGGGTCTTCGACCGTGTAGCCGAATACTGCGAGGGCTGGATGCCCATCGGTGGTTCCGGCAGCGGCGGCATGGACAATCTGAAAAAGGCATGTGAGGCCAGAGGTCGGGATGTTAACAGCGTCACCCTGGCTTTGTTTGGTGCCCCAACCGATCCGGATCAGCTGAAGGGCAGAATCGATCAGGGGTTCACCGAGTTGCTCTTCTGGTTACCCCAGGGAGAGGCTGACGAGGTATTACCGGTGCTCGATAAGGTCGCAAAACTGGCAGATGCCTGCCGATAACGAAAACGCCACCAGGCCAATAACTCGCCGCCGCGTTATGGTGACCTTCAACAAAGAATCTACTTAACCTGAACCCAATCATTGAGAGGTGCCCGTTTGAGTTTGAGGGGTTTCCATTCAGAAGGTTCAGACAGAGCCATGGATGGCTCTGGCGCACCCATGGACGGGTTCGCCTGAGGAATGAAAGCCCCTCAATTGGGAACCTCGGACCGCACAAATATCAATCGGCCAGGCAAGCGATTGTTATGTTTTCTGGTCAGCCGCAATTTGTTTTGCAGAATCTCGCGATCCGAGCAACTGGCTTAATTCCCTGGCTTCTGGAAAATCGCCAAGTAAATCCATTCCCAGGACACGTTTCGCGCAGGCACCTGCAAGGCTGACGGAATAAAGGAATATCATATCAGCATAGGTCATGGAATCACCTGCCACGTAGGGAGAGAATTTGCCATTTCTTTTGAGACAGGCAATGCCTTTGGCCAGGTTTGCTTTGGCCGTTTCTTTCACCTCATCACTAACAGAACCACCGAAGAATGCCTCCGGGAAACAGGTCCTTGCCGGTAGTTCGATGTACAACTCCATCTCCTTCATCAGCTCCCGTACCCTTGCTCGTTCAAATGGATTGGAAGGCATGAATGAAGGAGCATCACAGCTTTCTTCAAGATACTCCAGGATGACATTCGCTTCGCTGATGAAGCCCTCGTCGGTTTCAAGGCACGGCACCTTACCCATTGGGCTCATGGCCAGGTAGTCATCGTCCTGGCTTGGTTGAACCTGCACAATCTCAAAATCGACGCCCTTTTCAATCAAGGCCATCTTGACCATATTGAAATAATTGCTAATCGCAAATCCATGGAGCTTTAACATCTGTTTTTTCCTGTTCAATTGTTGATCTAAGAACTCTGCCTCTGTATATCATGAAGACGCCATAAGGTCATTTTTATCGCACGTCGATGGTTCAACATCTATCGACGTGAATGTATGTGTCGCCATACCAGTATTGTTTGTATCAGCACCGTTTGTGGCTGAATGTTTTACGCGAACTGCAACAATAAAATGACACCGGACACAATCAACAGCATGCCGGTAATTTCGGATCTTGTTGGTCTCTCCTTGAAGTACAGTACAGCAATGAAAAGCGTCGTGATAAATTCGACCTGGCCAAGGGTTTTTACATAAGCGGCTTTTTCCAGTGTAAAAGCAGTAAACCAACCTGCCGAACCAATGATACTCGTGATACCAACAAACAAACTGGGACGCCAGTGATGGAATATCACGCCTAGTTCCTTTGAATCTTTTAGAACCACCCAGGGCAGAGTGATCATCGTTTGCATCGTCACCATGAAGGTCAGCGTTATCGCTGCACTTAACATCGGGTCATTGATGCCAATGGAAAGGCTCGCTTTTCGAATCAGCAATGAGGTCAGGGAAAAGGCTAGCCCCGCACCGAGACCGTAAGCTGCCGATCGATTCCAGAGACTGCTTAACTTTCCGGTATGGCCAAGACTAATCACCAGCAAGCCGGAAAAGCTGATCAAAATGGCGATCCATCCAGGAACGGATATCATCTCACCGAAAACAAGTGTCCCGATAAGCGCGGTGAAAAGAATCTCTCCGCGAATATAATTACTGCCGACGGCAAAGTTTCGTAGGGAAAAGAGGCGAATTAACAGGATTGTCGCGCCAATTTGCAACAGTCCTGCTATCACCGCGCAAACATAAAAAGTGCTGTTAAGTTCGGGCAGGAACGGGTCACCACGATAGACCAACCAGCCCAGATAAAGGGCAACAAAAGGCAAACCAAACAAGTACCTTACAAGTGTCGCGCCTAGTGCAGAAATGTGCCCGGTGAGGTACTTCTGCCCGGCCGTCCTGACAGACTGCATCGATGCAGCGAGCAGTGCCCAGAATATCCAGCTTTCAAGCATCAGGAGTTAAAGGGGCTGATTACAAGGATCTCCAGTTTCCATGAAACCCAAATGGAACTTGATGATCCAACATGGCCTTGCCAATCGGCCCTGCTTCAACATTCTCAGCATCGAGTATCATCAGATGACTCTTGTCAATCTCCGCATCGTAGACATTTGCAACCAGATATCCCTGGCCTTCAGGTGAATTGGCGGCCTTCGCAACAAAAACCGGCTCCGATGTGGCGAACTGCGGCCCCATGTCGTGTTTGGACACCTTGCCAGTCTGGTGATCGATATGTCCAATGCATTAAAACCGCCACTTTTCGAATTCATCCCGCCATCGCAGGCAAAATATCCATAGCGATAGTTGAGTCCGGCGTATCTTTCATCCAGCCTCGCAAACTCACAGACCGTATCGTCCAATTGATCCACTGTGTAATCGTCAGAATTCTTACCCAGATCGAATGTCCAGCGCTTGAGGTAAGCACTGCTTTTTTCCGGATCAGGCGGGGTTCCGTCTACATGGGGAAACAGGGGTGCTTCCGCGTACTCACAAACATCGCAAGTCACAATATCGCCATCGCTGTATGCGTTCATTGGATGAAAAACGTAGGAAGGGTCACCCCTCGGGTCCGAGTCCATGGGATTAAAGGGTGAAAACAGTGTCTCACCCGCTTCGTGTTCCAGATTCCATTTGAACGGGTGCAAACCCACCGATAAGATTGGGATGATCTGGAAAAGGTTTAGCCATGTCACTGTCCTCTATGGTTTCCTGGACGGGCTATTGGACGCGGTTTCTTAATGAAGCTATTCAATGAGGCTTTTTAATTCACTTTCACATCGTGGCCAAGTCAAACGTTTACTGAAAGCAACCACTCCCGGATACAGACCAGAATTTAAATCTAGAGTGCTTCCAGAATCGCCTCGGCAGAACTAACTTCATATCCGGGACCCGGCTCCACGTTAAGCGCGGTGATCTTCCCATCTTCGGCAATCAACGCATATCGTTGCGAGCGCGATCCTAACCCGAATGCAGAACCGTCAAGTTCCAGCCCCATTGCTTTGGTAAAATCGCCATTCCCATCCGCTACCATCATTAATTCTTCTGCATTCTTGTCTTTCCCCCAGACATCCATCACAAACGCATCATTAACGGACAGGCAGACAACAGAGTCGACCCCCTTAGCCTTGATGGCATCAGCATTAACCACGAAGCTGGGTAGATGTGCCGCACTGCAAGTGGGTGTATATGCGCCGGGCACTGCAAACAACACGACCTTCTTGCCGGAAAAAATATCGGCCGTGGTGATATCCTGGGGACCTTTCTCACCCATTACTTTCATCGTTGCTTCCGGAATATTGTCTCCAACTTTTACTGTCATCGCTTGCTCCTGGCCATTTCGACCTATTCGTTACAGGGTTAATAAATTCAGGAACCAGAGTCTCCCTTGAACTGATATTGAGTGCAAGCAAAATCACCTCGGCGTAAACTATTCAACTCCATATTGAGGGAGTTAAAGCGTGAAGACCTATGAAGGCGTGGAAGGAACCGGCAAACCTCTCCCGCTACGAGGTCCAGGTTGAAACCAGTCCCCAGGCCAGAGTATCCCCGCCCTATTCTCCAGAGGGACGAGTGGTTGAACCTGAATGGACAATGGCTATTCGACGATGACCATCATGACAAGGGCATGGATGAAAAATGGTTTGAAGATCATAAATTTCCAAAGCAAATAACCGTTCCGTTTCCCGTTGAATCTGAGGCTTCAGGAATACATGATACGTCTCCCCCGGATATCGTGTGGTACCGACAAGAATTCGAAGCACCAGCCTGGAATCACGAAAGGGTATTGTTGAATATCGGTGCCTGTGATTACCGGGCACGGGTATTTATCAACGGGATGGAAGTCGGGCAGCACAGGGGTGGTTATGCGCCCTTTTCCCTGGATATTACTCATGCTCTGGTCACCGGCACAAACAAGGTCACCATCCGCGTTCAGGATTCCAATTCATGGATGCAACCCCGCGGCAAACAGGAAGGAACGACCCGATGGCCTATTGACTATGATAGCGTCACCGGCATCTGGCAAACAATCTGGCTTGAGCCCGTTAACAGGAACCACATCACGGAAACATTTGCCTCCTATCGTCTTGGCGATTCCATCCTGACATTGATGCTGGGTTTTTCGACCCACTTTACAGGTGACGTGGAAGTATCGGTCCTAGACGCCGGGCGCCTGGTCACCCGCACTATCCAACATTGCGATGGCAGGTCGGAAGCCAGGATATCCCTGCATATCGACAATGCAAAACTGTGGAGCCCTGAAGATCCCTTTCTCTACGATCTGAAGCTCACACTCTTAAGTGACTCAACGAAACTGGACTCGGTCGACAGTTATACCGGTTTAAGGGAGATCTCTATTGCAGACGGCAGGATTTTTCTCAATGGAGACCATATCTATTTAAGAGGCATACTTGACCAGGGATATTTCCCCGGGGGTTGGTACACGGCCATCGACGATGATGCCATTCAAGGCGATATCAAGCTGACCAAAGCAATGGGTTTCAACTTTGCACGCAAACACCAGAAAGCGGAAGACCCACGCTATTTGTACTGGGCCGATAAACTGGGGTTGATGGTCTGGGCTGAAATGCCCTCGGGAAAAATATTCTCTACAGAACTCATTGATTCCCTCACCCATGAATGGATGGCACTCATCAGGCGTGATCGGGCACATCCCTGCATCATTTCCTGGGTTCCATTCAATGAATCCTGGGGAGTCTGGCATTTGTCTACCCGACCTGAACAACGCGCGTTCGTGGATGCGATGGTTAGCCTGACTCATACTCTCGACCCATCCCGGCCTGTCATTGGTAACGATGGCTGGGAGTACTCCAGCGGTGATTTCTGGACCTTGCACCTGTATGAGAGTGAGCGGCAAAATAACGATAAGCCTGTTGCGGATCAACTCGAGGACATATTGCTTGATCCTGCGGCGCCTGTTACCGAAATCGGCCATCCACGGGTCGCGGCTCTTCCCGGATCGGACATCACGGGCTTACCTGTTTTGCTGACGGAATGCGGTGGTATTGGCTTTCTGCCAGATGGATTTGAGGGAGATGAATTCGCCTACGGCGCCATTCCGGAAACTGAAAAAGAGCTGGAAGAACGATTTCGCAGAATAGCAAACTCTATCAATGATGCCCAATTGCTCAGTGGCTTCGTGTGGACCCAGCTCACCGACATTCAACAGGAGGTTAACGGGATCCTCTATTTTGATCGGACACCGAAATTACCGCTTTCCACCTTACATGAGATCTTCACATCGATAGGAAAGTCTGGCTGACAACAGCACCTGTCTCCTGGTTATGATATCTTTATTGATCAAGATCACAACGCACAACAATAGACGGCTTTATATTAGTACCCAATATTAGCACCAACTTAATTGATCGGGTGCAGTCTTTCCGCTGGCATGCGCACCTCATGTAATACCAGTACTTTCTCATATAAAGAATGTGCTTATAAAATGTGCTTATAAAAAGCCTGCACCAAGTAAAAATTGTGCCACTTTAAACCGGGAATTAGTTATGGATCTCTCACTTGGTAGTGAATACGCAGATTTTCGAGAAGAAGTGCGCGCCTTCATCGAACAAAATAAAGACAAGCAACCGAAGACTGCTGGCCCCAGGAATAAGGAAGCGCTCAACTGGCAGAAGCTGCTGATTGAAAATGGTTACCACTCGCGCAGCATCGCAAAGGAGTATGGCGGTTACGGTGCTGAACCGGACATGATCAAATCACGAATCATCGCGGAAGAATTTAGCAGTGCACAGATGAACACCGGACTTGGCGGCCAGGGCATCTCCATGTTAACGCCGGTTCTTCTTGAAATGGGATCAGAAGAACAAAAACAACAATTCATCAAACCGACCATTCACGGGGAAATGGTCTGGTGTCAGGGATATTCTGAACCCGGTGCGGGCAGTGACCTCGCCAGCCTTACGACCAAAGCAGAATTAGATGGTGATGAATGGGTCATCAACGGCCAGAAAATATGGACCAGTACCGCGCACCTTGCCGACTGGATATTCTGCCTGGTAAGAACCGAGCCGGATGCGCCAAAGCACCAGGGTATCTCCTTCCTGCTGTTTGAAATGGACACACCGGGAATCGAGGTTCGCCCACTGGTTGATATGACGCTCAATACTAATTTCAATGAGGTCTTTTTCACCGATGTAAGAGTCCCCAAAGACCAGATCGTTGGCAAGCGAGGACAGGGATGGTTGGTTGCCAATGCCATCCTTGGCCACGAAAGAGGATCGCTTGCACCTCCTGAGGCGGCGCAAACCAGATTGGAAGGCATCATCAGGCTAATGCAATCGGAAACGATTGCGGGTAAAAAGTTAATCGACAATGCAGTTTACCTGGATCGCCTGATGAAACTCCAGGGGCAGATTCTGGCCATGCGGTTCAACGACATGAGACTTTTTTCAGCCCGTATTAATAAAACACAAGATGCCATGTTCGCGGGCATGATCGTTAAACTCATGGGGACAGAACTTCGCCATGAACTTGAAGGGCTGGCCATCGATGTGATGGGTGAAATCGGACTTTCTTTTGAAGACAATCCTTACCTTCGTGACAAGGGTTCCTGGCAATACCAGTATATGTTTTACCTCGGGCTGATTATTGGCGGCGGTACGTCACAGATCCAGAAGAACATTATCAGCGAACGGGGTCTTGGCATGCCAAAAGAACCCAAAGTCGAAAGCAAGCAGGAGCGGTAGCAAATGGAATTTGGATTATCACAAGAACAAATCCTGCTGCAGGATAGCATCAACAAATTTCTAACCGACCAGGTGCCGCTCGATACGGTGCGACAAGTCGCAACGGGTGACACCAGTGACGCACAGGTCTGGCAGGGCCTCGCTGACATGGGGATCCCCGGGCTCCTGATTCCTGAAGCTCATGGCGGCGTGGGGTTAGGCATGCTCGATGCTGCAATCGTTGCAGAATGTCTCGGCTATCATGTGACGCCTGGACCCTTCATCTCTTCTGCCGTTATGGCGCCCATTGCTCTCCTGGCACACGGAAAAGACGAGATGCTCGCCGCGATTGCCTCCGGGCAACATCGTGTCGGCATCGCTTTCGGGGAAGCCATCGGTGCCAGGAATGATGCAGGTGTTACGGTCACTGGCGCAACCCTGTCAGGGAAATGCATCTTTGTACTCGATGGAGATGCTGACGATTATCTCATCGCAACACCCGACAAAAAACTCTACCTGATCGCCGCAGATGCAGCCGGAGTGGCGCGCAGGAACCTCACCACTGTGGATAAGACCCGGTCTACCTGCGAGCTCGTCATGGACAATGTAAAGGGCGAATTGATCTCGGATGACCCCGATGTCTATACCCGCACCCTTGATGCCGGGCGCGTGATGCAGGCTGCAGACACGCTTGGTGCAGCTCAAAGCATGGTGGACCAGGCTGTAGCCTATGCCAAACAGCGGGAACAGTTTAATCGTGTCATCGCTTCATTTCAGGCCGTTAAACATATGTGCGCCGAAATGGCCGCGAACCTTGAACCCTGTCGGTCCCTGGTCTGGTACGCAGGCCACGCGTTTGATGAAGTACTGGAAGAGGCAAGGCTCATTGCCTGTCATTCAAAGGCACATCTGGCAGAAGTCGGGAAGTTTATTGCAAAGACTTCCACCGAGGTTCATGGGGGAATGGGTTTCACCGACCTGGTGGGGTTACACTATTGGTTCAAACGAATCGGGGCTAACAGGCAACTCCTCGGCACACCGGAGTTGGTGAGGGAAGAAGCCGCTCGTCTGCAAAAGCTGGTCGCCTGAATCCACGAACAAAACACCCCAAAAAAGAGCCAGGTACATTTTTTCACGGAGTAATGGCCCTATTTCCACACTCATGCGGAAATCGTACCTTGCCCCAATTCCAAAAATATACCTTGCCTCTTTTTATGGTTCGGTGTTCATTGCTTGTTTTTCCTGTAGGCCTTTTCTAATTCGCTCGTAGTATGCCTTGTCAATCTTGTAGCCTGCGTAGATCACGGCTGCAATCAGGCCCCAGACCATGGCAAATGGACCATCGACAATACCGAGCGCATATATCTTATCTGGATGAATCTGGCTGGCTTCAACACCCTGGGGGAAATCGATGATATCCAGTGCAATTCCGGCGACGATATGGCCAACACCGTTTGTGGCTTTGGCAAAGAATGTTCTTGCGGAATAGAAAATACCTTCCTGTCTTCTTCCGGTTTTCAGCTCATGCTCATCTGCAATGTCGGCTAATGCCGACATCACACTGATATTTAGAATGGAACCACAGGCGGAAGCCATGGTACCGAAAAATATAATAAACGCCACCAGTGTCCAGGTCGTATTCTCCGGTGCCAGGTCAAATAAGCGCAGCGTAACGGCAGCCGACCAGGTTACGCTAAGACCCGCGGATGTAGCGACAATTGCCCAACGCTTTTCAATTATTGTGTGCAGGGTAGCCGCAGTTGCGAAACCAATGGCATAACCAAATACGTTCGAGAGAATTAGAACGGCAATTTGTTGGTCCGTAAATTCCCAATAGAAAGTGATCATGTACAGACCAAGGGTCTCATGGGTTCCAATCGTCACCGAGAGGAAAAACAGACCGATCAACAAATATAGATAATTTTTGTTGCTCATAGCGGAAGCCATTTCACTCATTAGCTGACGGAAGCTGAAGGGGGGAAGATCATCCGGGACCTTTTTCATTCTCGCTATCTGCCCGCGGGTCGCAAAAGCGGAACCCAGCATACAAACCATGATCAGGCTGCAACAGAATATCACCACGGGCATATAAGCAGCCTGGGTCATTCTGCCATTATCAAACGCCGGGAAGATAAAGACCCACACAGCGATATGCATGACGATGACGCCAACGTAAGTAAATATATTGTTGTAACTCATTATTTTTGAACGCTCGAAGTAGTCGTCCGAGAGTTCAGCCCCCATGGCCAGATGAGGTACTGCAAACAGGGTTGATGAGACCCGCATCAATACGGTAAAGACTGCAAACCAGGCAAATAATCCCCAGCCAGCTAATTCCACTGGTGGACTGAAGATAAGATAAATGGTGATAACCAGGGGCAGGGGCGCTGCGAACATGAATGGATGTCTTCGACCCAGCCTGGAACGCCACCGATCTGAAATGGAACCCATTAATGGGTCAGTAATCGCATCGGAGGCAATGCCGATTGTCACCGCGGCAGCCGTCATCGTCCCCGACAACCCGAGGATCTGGTTGTAGAAGAAGAACGTCAGGGCGTTGAATATCCAATTGGTTGCTGCCTCGCCGGATGCGCCGATGCCAAAAGCGATTTTGATTGGCATCGATACTGTATCGTTACTCATCGCGTACCCCCCAGGGATGCTGATAGTGCCCTGATATATTCCGGACCTATCCCGCAACAACCACCTATGATCGCGGCACCCGCGTCTTCGAATCGTCTCGCGTATTCCAGGAAAAATGCCACATCAATATCGGTGCGTAAACCAGTTTGAAGTTCATTGTCCAGGGTCCATTCAGGACTGACAGTATTCAATCTGTTGGGGTAGCCACCGATCACTTTGTCGGTAAGATGTGACAGTTCATACAAGGCTTCAAGAATGGCCTCAGGATGAGTACAGTTAAACAGATAACCTGAAACATCAAACTCCTGCAACATGGAATACGCCTCTGATACCGATTCCCCACTGCGCAGGCCTTTTCCCGGTTGCTCATTAAGCGTCCAGGACACCATAACGGGTTTCCCGCGGCCATGCTCAAAGGCCTGGCTAACCGCATGAAACGCTTCTGATCCACTGGACATGGTTTCGCACAAAAACAGGTCAACATTGTCCCCCAGTGCTTTCACCATTGCCTCGTACACAGGTTCTGATACTGCGCCACTGGGGACGAGATCCGGTCTGTAACTTTCCGACAGTGGCGGCAATGACCCGGCAACCTGCACGCCGTTACCATTCGCACCGACCGCTTCCCTGGCCAGAATGCCTGCGAGCTCTGTTAGCTCTGTGTAACGATCTGCGAGGCCACTTTTGTCAAGATAACTCGGGATCGTCGAATAACTGTTGGTGGTTATGATTTGTGCACCAGCCGCGATATAGTCCTTGTGTACTTCAACAACAGATTCGGGTGCATCTAACAGGGCCTGCGCAGACCAGAGGCCATTAGTTGCACCAGCACCGCGCCGTGAGAGTTCGCCTCCCATACCGCCATCGAGAATGGTAATCAATTTCTATGCCTCTTTTGCAAAAAGGCTACTACTGAACAATCCCTTGTTCCTCATATTCCCTGATTTCACTTTCGCTTAAGCCCAGTCTTGATAACACACTCTTTGTATGTTGCCCATGTGAAGGCGAATGACTTGCGGAGGTGAGCCTTTCTCCCGAAAATTTAGCAGGTGATTTGACGATTCGCATTGACCCCATTACCGGATGCTGCTTCACCTCAACGGTGTCGTTTGACAAAATCTGGGGTTGTGACAGAACCTCCTCATAACCATGGCATTGTGCCGCGGGAACATGTTGATCCCGTAGCCTGGACAAAATTTCACTGGAGGTGAACTTCAAAAATGATGCTGCTAATTCTTCCCGAAATACCTCCATATTCACCAGCAACTGCTCAAGGGTGCTGAATCGCGGGTCATCCAGCATGTCCTGCCGATCCAGGGCAAGCAACACACCTGCCCTTTGCTGGTCCGTTGCGGCAGACATGGTAATCACACCATCGCTGGTTGAAGTCAACTCGTAAATCAGATCTGCCAGGCGCGGTTGTATTTCTACATCATCATCCAACAAGGTATGGTTCATAAAGCCATCAGGAAATATAAAAAACAGACCCGCATCCAACATGGACAGGTCAATGTGCTGGCCATCACCGGTTTTTTCCCTGACATAAAGTGCAGCCGTGATAGCCTGGATAGCGGTGTATGACGTGATTTTGTCGCACATGAGGTTACGCACAAATACCGGGGTTCCAGTTCCCTGGGATGCCGTCAGACCGGCATGGGCCTGGATGATCGGATCATAGGCCGGTGCATTTCCCAGGGGCCCATCTTTTCCGAATCCTGAAATGGCGACATAGACTAAACGTGAATTAAGGGATCTCAGGCGATCGCTTCCTAGATCCAGCTTGTCCATAACACCTGGCCGGAAATTATGGATTACCACATCGGCGTCTTCGACCAACTTATGAATAAGAACCTGTCCACCCTTGTCTTTAAGATTGATGCGAACTGACTCTTTTCCGCGATTACAATTGGCAAACAAGGCAGAGATCCCACCTTTTGATGTGCCGATATAACGCATGGGATCACCCATCTCCAGCGGTTCAACCTTGATCACCCTGGCCCCCTGTTCCGCCATCATCATCGTTGCGAAGGAGGCTGTAATCATGGTTGAAAATTCAAGAACCGTAATACCTTCCAATGGTTTCATCCGCTCTTCCCCACACCGAAATTGAATTAACCAGAGTCGTTGATCCCATTACCAAAATCAACTTTATTCGAACAGGAATAACGATATTCAACCACTCCAACCTTTTTACCACGTGAAATAATGCGGCTGATCCGTTACATTGCACGCTATGTTTGATCAGAAGTATCTCTACCCCTTAATTCTCCTGCCGTCCATTCTCCTGTCTGGATGCGAGTTGCATGTCGATCCCTCCTCTGAGGTCGCGCCAAACTACACCCTGCTTTCCACATGCGATAAACCCGAAAATTCGCTACTGGCTAATATCACTGAAGAGAGCCTGTGCGGCACTATTTCAGTTTTTGAAGACAGGTCGGCAATGCGTGGCCGGAAAATTGATCTCAACATTATGCTGCTGCCTGCTACAACCTCCGTGGTCAGGCCGGACCCAATATTTTTTCTGGCTGGCGGCCCGGGTCAATCGGCTGTTAGTTCAGGGCCTTCTCTTTTTTATCGGCTCCATAAACTAAGGCGGGAAAGGGATATCGTGCTGGTAGACCAACGGGGTACAGGTAAATCTAATTCTCTTGCCTGCGAATTGGATATTTCAATGCTGGAGCAACTGAATCTCACCATTGACGAGGTTACCGCTCTGCAGCTTGAGAAGCTGAAAAAGTGCCTGCCAGAATACGACGCCAATCCCGCACTCTATACCACTCCCATCGCCATGGACGACCTGAATGAAGTCAGGGAAACACTGGGTTATGACAAGATTAATTTGCTGGGAATTTCCTACGGCACAAGAGCAGGCCTTGTGTACCTGCGCCGCCATGGCAATACTGTTAGAAGCGCAGTACTCGATGCCGTGGTTCCCATGACAATGGCTATCCCAAAGAACATCGCCATGGATGCACAATCCGCCTTTAATAAATTGTTGAAAGACTGCGAGCGCCAGCCGGGATGTCAGCAAGCCTATCCAGATCTTGAGATTCATTTCAAAGACCTGGTAAAGCGGTTGGAAACTTCCCCCGAGGAAATAGCCATTACCCACCCCAGGACCGGCGTGGTGACGTCCGGTACTATCGACCCCCTGCTCATCAGCAGATTAACTCGCGGGATAATGTATGACCGGACACTCTCCCGGCTGCTTCCCCTTGCAATAGAAGAAGCATTCAAAGGAAATTATCAACCGCTATCGACTCTGGCCTACACCATGAACGGCGAGGATAACCAGCTCAGTACCGGCATGATGGTTTCAGTTCTATGTGCCGAGGATATGAAACTCGTGCATTCACCCAATAATGCTGCGGATTTCGACAACCCGCTGTATCACCTGGTTGCAGCTGCTTGTAAGTTCTGGCCGGCTGGCTCTGTTGCTGACGACTATTTCACACCGGTCACGTCCGACGTACCTGTTCTCCTGACATCCGGGACACTCGACCCCATTACACCGCCCCGGTATGGCTGGGAAGCCGCAGCAACATTGAGCAACTCGGAACACCTCGTGGTTCCCGGGGTTGGACATGGTTCTGTTATCGCAGGGTGCATGCCAGATGTGGTGAGTGATTTTTTTGATAAACCTGATCCCCGTGGTGTCAAGGCTACATGCAGTATGAATCTTCATCGACCTCCCTTTTTCACCAGCTATGCAGGCGCGTTGCAAAAAGACCTGGAGAGAGATTCGAAAAATGATTGAAGTACGATCACTCTACAAGTCCTTTGGTGAAATCACCGCGGTTCGCAATATCACTTTTGCCGCCAGGAACGGAAAAGTTACCGGGCTCCTGGGGCCGAACGGCGCCGGTAAATCAACGACACTACGAATCCTGTACGGATTGCTCACCCAGGATGCCGGTGACGCATTAATAGATGGTGTTGAAATAAAATCTGATCGCCTGTTAGCCCAACGCAAGATCGGCGTTCTACCTGATAGCCACGGTCTCTACATCAGGTTAACGGCGAGAGAACATATCCACTATTTTGGGCGGTTACACAATATCGATATGGATTTGCTCGAAGCTCGAACAAACGAGCTCATTAAGCTTCTCAATATGGAAGCGATTGCCGATCGCAGGGTTGAAGGATTTTCCCAGGGTGAACGAATGAAAGTATGCCTGGCACGATCGTTAATTCACGACCCGCCAAACGTATTACTCGATGAACCCACCAACGGGCTGGATGTGATGACCACCCGCACCGTTCGTGAAATCATTACTGAATTGAAGCAACGAAATATCGCAGTGCTTTT
>SMVB01425567.1_pt1 | contig 14615 bp, 13 predicted proteins | sample 2456461 | NCBI WGS metagenome assembly SMVB01 (sample SAMN11095934, study PRJNA526329) | marine sediment metagenome | biome: Marine sediment; feature: Surficial sediment; material: Deep marine sediment; isolation source: Hadal surficial sediment | place: Pacific Ocean | collected 2014-05 | depth... | reverse complement strand
TCTTTTTCTTCCAAAACGTTCTGGCAACAAATCATTGAAATACAAATTGTCTTTCTGATCTCCATCGGCATGGATACCACTGGTTTGTGTAAATACGTTTTCTCCGATTAATGGCTTATTGGCCGGAATGCGAATGCCCGAGAATGTTTCAATAAATTTGCTGACTTTATACAGCTTTTCTTCATTTACTGACATGTCGTAATTGAAGTGGTCTTTCACAATGCCAATCACACTTGATAAAGGAACATTCCCGGCGCGTTCGCCAAGGCCATTTAGCGTGGTGTGAATGCCGGTTATCCCGGCTTTTATTGCTGAATACACATTACTTGTTGCCAGATCATAATCATTGTGTGCATGAAAATCAAAATTCAGGTTGGGATACCTTTGTTTCATATCCAGGCAATATTTGTAGCTCTCATCATGATTGAGAATTCCAAGAGTATCCGGAAGCATGTACCTAACAATACCGGTTTCCTGAAGACTGTCCAACATTTGATACATATATTCCGGAGAATTACGCATACCATTTGACCAATCTTCAAAATAGATATTGGCCTTGATCCCCATATCATCCGCAGTTTTCAAAACTCCTTTTATATCTTCAAAGTGCTGTTCAGGAGTTTTTCTTAGCTGATACTGGCAATGTTTTAGAGAACCTTTGGTAAGAAGATTAATTACCTTTCCTCCTGCTTTTTCAATCCAATTGAGCGATTCCTTTCCATCAACAAATCCCAACACTTCAACTTGTTCCAGACATCCATGATCCTTTGACCAATCAAATATATTTTTTGCACCTTTAAACTCCCCTTCAGACACACGCGCAGATGCCACTTCAATTCGATCAATTTTCAAATCTTCCAAAAGAAGTTTAGCAATATCGAGTTTTTCTGTTTCTGTAAAAGACACTCCTGATGTTTGTTCACCATCCCGAAGTGTGGTGTCCATGATTGTTATTTTCATTTTGTGGACATTAATCTCTGCTTTGCTCAAATTCTTCAATTTTGTCTTTTAAGCTCAAAAGGTAGTCGATATCGCTATACCCTTTGATCAGACACTCTTTTTTGTACGAATTGATCTCAAATCTTTCCTTTTCTCCGGAAGATAAAAGTGTGATCTCCTGGTTTTCAAGATCAACCTTTAATTTTGAAGTGGGTTCATCTTCTATTGCTTTAAAAATTATAGCTAAAAATCCACCAGAGATTTGAACGGGTAGAAGACCATTATTTAGCGCATTTCCTTTGAAAATATCTGCAAAAAAGCTTGAGATAACAACTTTAAATCCAAAGTCATAAATCGCCCAGGCTGCATGCTCGCGACTAGATCCACTTCCAAAGTTTTTTGCTGTTACCAAAATACTGCCAGAATTTATACCCTGATTTAGTACAAAATCAGGTTTTGGTTCATCATTTTTATCATATCTCCAGTCCCTGAATAAATTCTCGCCAAAGCCTTCGCGTGTAGTTGCTTTAAGGAATCTTGCAGGTATTATCTGATCCGTATCTACATTTTCGATGGGTAATGGTACAGCTGATGATTCTATCGTTATATATTTATCTATTGCCATGAGGTTCTATGCTATGTTTTAATTTAATAAAGTTCTGGGATCAACAATCTTTCCGGTTACCGCAACTGCAGCAGCAGTCAATGGGCTAGCTAGCATTGTTCGGGCTCCTGGTCCTTGTCGACCTTCAAAGTTTCTGTTTGATGTTGCGACAGCCAATTTTCCGGAAGGGATCTTATCATCGTTCATAGCCAGGCAGGCAGAACAACCCGGTTGTCTTAACTTAAAACCGGCTGCTTCAAAAATCTCTGTCAATCCCTCTGCAATTGCTTGCTTTTCCACTTGCTTAGAACCAGGAACAATCCATGCAGTAATGTTATCTGCTTTTTTACGACCCTTCACAAAATTGGCAACTTCTCTTAAATCCTCAATTCGGCCATTGGTGCAACTACCAACAAATACATAATCCACTTCCTTTCCCACAAGTGTATCTCCTGCTGCAAAGCCCATATACTTCATGGCATTCTGGAATGTTACCAGGTTGCTTTTTTCAATTTCTTCCTCAGTAGGTATATGACCACTTACTTTAGCTCCCATTCCCGGGTTTGTGCCATACGTGATCATTGGTTCAATATCTGCTGCATCATAGGTTAGCTCATAATCAAAAACTGCATCTTCATCTGTTTTAAGTTTTTCCCATTTTGCAACAGCTTTTTCAAAATCTTCCCCTTTAGGTGCAAATTCTCTTCCTTTCATATACTCATAAGTAGTTTCGTCAGGAGCAATCATCCCTCCTCGTGCGCCACTTTCGATACTCATATTACAGACAGTCATTCTTCCTTCCATAGAAAGACTACGAATTGCTGATCCTGCAAATTCAATAAAATATCCGGTGCCGCCACTAGCGGTAATTTTTGATATGATATAAAGTATAATGTCCTTAGCAGTTACACCCTTGGACAATTCACCTTCCACGTTGATACTCATACTTTTAGGTTTTGGCTGAAGAATACATTGTGTTGCCAAAACCATCTCCACCTCGCTGGTGCCAATTCCAAAAGCGACACTGCCAAATGCCCCATGGGTTGATGTATGGCTATCACCGCAAACCATGGTCATGCCAGGTTGCGTAATGCCAAGCTCAGGTCCGATTACATGAACGATCCCTTGAAATGGATGATTCAATCCGTAAAGTGTAATTCCGTGTTTTTCACAATTTTCAGTTAGCTTATTTACCTGAAATCTGGATAATTGATCTTTAATTGGTAAATGTTGATCCACTGTTGGTACATTATGATCCGGAGTGGCAACTGTATTTTGAGTTCGGAAAACTCGAATACCCCGCTTATCTATTCCAGCAAATGCTTGTGGACTTGTGACTTCATGAATTAGATGCTTATCTATATAAAGCACGCTTGGGCCGCCTTGGATCTCATCAACAACATGCGCATCCCATATCTTGTCAAATAGTGTTTTACCTGCCAACTTATTAAAATTTAAATCGTAAATAAATGATTTTAATGATTGATATAACTACTATATAATAATACCGGGCACAATTTGCCTGAGGAAGGTAAGCGCATTGATTAACAGCTCTTTTAGCTGTATGATTGATATCTGATATGTCATATTGCCGTATTCCATCAGGCAACTCCTCGTTAGTAATAATTATAGGGCGCAAATGTAAGAAACTTTTTATGAATTTTGGTTATTGAAGCGAAAGCAAAATATTAATTTATGTTTTTTAATGTTGTATTTACATAAATCGGTAAGGAGCCCAAGTAATGCATTCTATTTCGTTAGTTCGTTTTTACCTATTCATATTCAATACCTAACTCATCTTTTATTGGCAAATGATATCATTTAATCCATACATCAGCTATAAAAAAAATCTATTGAAAACAGAAATTTATTTCCAGGATTTAGCAAATACATGACTTATTCAATGTATATTTTGTTTCGATTGAGTTTTGATTCTAGATTCCCTGGAAGGGATAAACAATATGAAAAAAATATCAGTTAGCATCATCATATTAATCTTCGCGAGTTGGCAAGCCTTCAGTCAGGGGCATAGCTCAAAACAAATTATGCCTTTTCTTCACCATGAAATTGATGGATTTGTTGGGAGCATCCATGTTCCAAAAGGAGCGCTTGACAACTCAAATGCCACACTGATTTTGCCAAACATCGGTTTGAATTATAAATATTGGTTTGATGAGAAATTTGCTCTGGGATGGTACAACAATATTGTGGCGTTGACCTATGTAATCAATTCTGATTCGCATCAAGACCTGGAAAGAAATTACCCAATTACCACTACAATTGTTGGCATTTTTAAACTATGGAAAAACCTGGCGATTTTCACCGGACCAGGGCTTGAAATCGATAAAAACAAAAGTCTGTTTGTATTTCGTTTTGGTGTGGATTATGGATTCCCATTGGCTAACGACTGGTACTTAACACCACGATTTATTTTTGACAATTTGGGTGGGGATGTACAGGCTTATACTCTTGGAATAAGTGCTGGCAAAAGATTTTAATCTTTTTTTTATTAACATGAACATTCGTTATCTGACCGCTTTATTCCTTTTCCTCATAGCCCTTACCAAAACCAATGCGCAATCCAATATTCACGATTTTGATTCTTTAGTCCTTCACGATCAGGATTTTGCATCATTGGCCAAAACAATTGGAGATACCACGGATCTATTTAATGACAATCGAATACTGGATGTAATATTGGAATCTGATTTTAAAAATCTGGTAAAAAGGAAATTTAAGGATGAGTATCAGGAGGCAATTCTTAAGATCATGTTCAATGATTCAATTCGTGTTACTCGTAAAATAAAAATTAAACCTCGAGGCGGTATGCGTAAAGCCACTTGCAATATTCCACCGCTAAAGCTCAACTTTTCCAAAAAAGATGCTTATATCAAACAATTCGAAGACTTTGATAAAATAAAAATGGTATTGGATTGCAAACGAAATACCTTATATGAGCAATATATTATCCTGGAATATTACGCATACAAAATCCAAAATATTTTTACGAATTATAGTTTGCGTGTTCGTTTGATTAGAGTGAAATACATCGATACCGGTGGGAAATTTAAAGAGACCACACGATTTGCATTTTTGATTGAAAACATTCACCAGCTTGCAGGTCGGAGGAATGCCATGAGGATTGAACCATCGATGATAAGGGACAGACAAACCAATAAACAAGTTTTGATGGATGCCTACCTTTTTCAATATCTAATTGGAAATACTGACTGGTCTATTCCTGCCATGCATAATATCTATATTATCAAATCATTAGATCCTACAATACCAATGACTTATGTGATCCCTTATGATTTTGACTATGCAGGCTTAGTGAATGCAACTTATGCGGTACCGGATAAACAATTGGGTACCGAAACCGTAAGGGAGCGTGTTTACAGAGGTGTTTGTTTACCTGATGCCGATCTGCTCAGTTCCGCCGAACGCGTATTAACGAAGAAAAATGAAATTTATAATTTGATTGAAAATGATACATTATTGAATAAATCTAATAAACGAAGCACATTGAAATATATAAATGAATTCTTTAAAATATTAGAAAATAAGAAATCCTTTAAGAGAAATATTATTGAGGCCTGCAGATAACCTAAGCCTGGTTTCCCAATTGATTTATTATCCGGATCTTCCAACTCAAATATTTTTATCGATATACATAAAATTCCAAAAACCTATATCTCAACACACTGCATTTTCATGTCAATTTGGATTTTATATTTAATCTTTATTAAATAATCATACAGTCATACTGATTACGATTACCCTTGGAAAGATTTTTGAAGTTTTGATATAGCTTTTGAATACCTGCTCAAATCAATTCTGCGGAGCCTTTATCCAAATATATCATACAGTCCTTATGATTTTGGAGAATAGATGCCGGATGCAGATTGCTGATATCGCCCAATACACAATCTTTCACAGCCTGGGCTTTTCGCACATCAGGAACAGCACAAATAATGCTTTTACTTTTCATGATTTGTTTTATCGACATACTGATGGCTTGTGAGGGCACATCTTCCAGGCTTTTAAACCAACCTTCTCCCACCTGCTGCATCTTGCATTTTTCATCTAAATCAGCGATAATATATGGATCATTGACATCGAAATCTGCAGGTGGATCATTGAAGGCTAAATGTCCGTTTTCACCAATTCCAACCAGGGCTACATCAATGTCAATCTCATTTATCAGTTTGTTCAATCGCTCACATTCCACCACCGGATTCTCAGCGCCTCCGTTTATAAAATGAAAATTCTTAACCTTTCCTACTTTTTCAAGAAACCGTTGTTTCAAGTACAATCTAAAGCTAGCGGGATGATTTTCACTTATTCCAACATATTCATCCAAATGAAAAATAGTTACTTTTGACCAATCAATTATATTGTAATTGATCAGTGTCTGCAATGTAGCAAATTGACTGGCGCCGGTTGCCAATATAATATTTGCTTCATTATTGTCATGAATTGCGGACTCTATTTTCAGAGCTGAAGAATTGCCGGCAGCTTCACCTAAAGCCTGGGATGTTTCAAATGTTTTTGTTTGCATATAAAGATTTTCGAGAATGGAAGTTAAAATTTATTACCAGAATTTTTAATTAAAAGTCGGGATGACAGGATTTGAACCTGCGACTCCCTCGCCCCGAACGAGGTACGCTACCGGACTGCGCTACATCCCGATTTAAGAATCAAATATATTGAAAAGACTTTTCTTATTTTAGGAATATCCTGGCATTTTTTAAGATAAATATAATTTTAATGACTGTATTTTTCTTCATCACAGAACCTTTAAACAGTGGTATATATGTTAGTTTTTTTCCTTTGATTGTTGCGGCATTTGCCTTGTTTAATTATAAAGATCTACATTTAGCAGTCATTTATACAGCAATTTCTATAGGTCTATTTTTAGTAGCGTTTTTTTATGAATTACCGATACCTGAAACTGAAAAGATAGTGACTGCTGATTTTTTATTGCATTTTTTTATATCTCTTTTTGCGACTGTTTTTATCATTGTTTTCTTAATAAGGCTCAATCAAACCATAGAATCAAATCTTAAAAAGAAAGATAAAAACCTGATCAAAACCACAGAGCAACTTAAGATTAGTAAGCAAAGGTTTGAATTGGCGATCAGCGGTTCTAATGCAGGAATATATGATTGGGATATTTCAAACGATGTGATTTATCATTCGCCAACGTGGAAAAAACTGTTGGGATACAAGGTGAATGAGCTTGAAGATTTCTCTAAAAAGACCTTTTATAAATTTGTACATCCCGATGATGTTGACCGGGCAAAATCGATTCTAAAGAGTCATCTTTCTGAAGGATCCAGATATACATTGGAACTTCGATTGCGCTCCAAAGGGGGTGATTATTTATGGTTTTCAGAATCAGGGCAAGCTGTATGTAACGAATCCGGTGAGCCGATCAGAATGGTTGGTTCCATCATTAAAATTCATGAAAGAAAGGAGGCAGAAGAGCGTATAATAGCACAGAATAGCATGCTGGAAAAGATCAATCTTGAACTGGATAATTTTGTATATAGCGCTTCTCATGATATTCGATCACCCCTTACATCCATTCTGGGATTGATTAATATAGCCTCAAAAACTAAGGACAAACAGGAGATAAATAAATGCCTTCAATTGATAGAATCAAGGGTTCACAGACTGGACGAATTTATTGAAGATATCCTGGATTTTTCCAGAAACCAAAGGGTTAAAAAAAAGTATAGAGAAATCAATTTGAACAAATTCATTGAGGAAATCATCAACAATCATGATTTCGGAGATGACTTTTATAAACTGGATGTCAGGATTTCTGACTCTACTGATTTTGAGGTTATTTCCGATCCTCTTCGGTTAAAGATTATAATTAAAAATTTATTGTCAAACGCAAGTCAATTTTCTAATCAGCAAAATGATACACAGTGGTTGAGAGTTTCTGCCATGCGAATTGAAGAAAAATTTCAGCTTATTTTTGAAGACAATGGAAAAGGTATTCGCGATGAATATCAAGATAGAATTTATGACATGTTCTATATAGCTTCCGAAAAATCAAAAGGTTCAGGTCTCGGACTTTATATCGTAAGAGAAATGATAGAAAAACTAAATGGTTCAATAAGACTCAATTCCATTTATGGTGAGGGTTCACAATTTATCATTGAACTTCCTGACCATAATTTCACTCCACTGGCGAGTAAATTGACTTCGAAAAATATAAAGTCGTATTAAAATTCATTTTTAAACCGTTCGATGAGAGCAACACTTGGAGCTGGATAAATATGAGCAGACCGATAGTTATTATCTCTCAAATTAATTGTGATGCCATTTTTAAAATAAAAATAGGAATCGAGGATAAAACCATCATAGTTAACTTGTAAGTCCGGTGATCCATAAATATCAATTAAATCTGTGTTGTTGGCCCAAAAATCTAATCCATTTTTTGTCCTTGTATCCCGGGCTATTGAGAAATAATACTCAGGAAAACTGGATACTTTGATCTGGTTGATCACATTATCTTTAATATAAATATAAGAAATCGGTAGAATGAGCAGATGTTCATATTTGACATAATATTCAAATCCAATGGCACATTCCAGGGCTATTTCCGGGTCTTCATTAAAAAGTTCTTGTGCCAGGTAATCCTCATACGTTTTAATTTCACCACCAAATCCCAGAATGTGAACGACGTCTTCATAGGATTGGCCAAGCTTGAGTGGTCCTACACCAATACCTTCTTCAATAATCAAATGCTGACCTTTTAGGAGAATTGGTGCGGAAAAAATAAAGACAAGCAAGTATAGTATTTTCATAGTTATCTGGTATATCAATTTTTATCTGCGCTGAAATTGGTAATATCTGTTTTAATTACCAAATACTTAATGTAATTGACTAAGCCTTGTAATGTAATGGGGAAGATGAATTATTTCAAGCATTAAATTGTTTGCATTTTAAAAAACGGATTTAACGAAAGATCGAAATAAAATCTATTTCGTCCAAAGCAGATTAAAAGACCAACAATTCTGCAAAGAATTTCGGACGCTACAGACACAACTCATATTCAAAATTACTGGCGTCCGAGAAAATTTGATATCACGGGAAAATACCGCCATGTGGCGTTTAATCAACTTTTTTATTTGGGTTTGAAAAACAACCCCCTAATTTATAACTACTCCCGAACTCCAGCGTAAAACATTGACTATCAATATCAATCCCCCAAACCCCCTTCGCCAAGGGGGAGTTAGTCGGACGCCAGTAATTCAAAATAATAAATATTTATATCCGATTTCTCTGATAATTATTTCTCTGAATATTTTCGTTAGTAAGAAATTACCTAATTTTGCGGGCTATGAAAAAAGTGGCCTTCCATACGTTGGGTTGTAAACTTAATTTTTCGGAAACATCTTCAATTGCAAGAATGTTTTTACAGCATGGGTTTCAAAAAGTTGAATTTGCTGATTCTCCGGATATTGTTGTCATAAATACCTGTTCGGTAACAGACAACGCAGATAAGAAATGCAGGCAAGCAGTAAAGGAGGCAAGGAAGGTAAGTATAGATCCATTTATCATTATCATTGGATGTTATGCACAGTTGAAACCTGAGGAGATCGCTGAAATCCAAGGGGTGGATGCAGTGCTTGGCGCATCCGAAAAATTCAGACTTTTGGAGTTGCTTGATGGATTTGAGAAGCATCCAAAAGCCCAGATATTTGCTCAGGATATCGAAGAGGCAACCACGTTCAATAATGCGTATTCGCTCAATGACCGAACGCGTACATTTCTAAAGGTTCAGGATGGATGTGATTATTCATGTTCGTTTTGTACCATCCCGCTGGCAAGGGGGAAAAGTCGTAGCGATACCATTGAAAATGTTGTTAACTCTGCTAATATCATCGCTCAGAATGGAGTGAAAGAAATTGTGCTGACTGGCGTAAACACAGGAGATTTTGGAATTAGAGATGGAAAGAAAGAAGAAAATTTTAGTGACCTGATCAGATCGCTTGATCAAGTACCGGACATCGAACGAATACGAATTTCTTCCATAGAACCCAATTTGCTTACCAAAGAAATTATAGAATTTGTTGGTTCTTCTAACAAATTTGTGCATCATTTTCATATTCCGTTGCAATCGGGAAGTAACAAGATCCTTAAATCCATGAAAAGGAGATATCTGAGGGAATTGTATGCTGACAGGGTAACATTTATAAAACAAATAATGCCTGACTGTTGCATCGGCGTGGATGTTATCGTAGGATTTCCGGGTGAAACGGAAGAGGATTTTTTGGAAACTTACAATTTTCTTAATGAAATGGATATTTCCTACCTGCACGTATTCACATATTCCGAGCGTCAGAATACATTGGCGATTGAGATGGATCAGGTTGTTTCACAAAAGGAAAGAAGTATGCGCTCAAAAATGCTACGTTCTCTTTCGGAGAAGAAAAGAAGGTTTTACTATGAACAGTTTACGGGCAAAACCATGAAAGTATTGTTTGAAAATGACGTAGAAGGAGGAAAAATTCATGGGTTTACAGGTAATTATATTCGTGTTGCAGTAGATTTCTCCCAAGAGTATGTAAATCAGATACTGGATGTAAGTACGGAAGCTGTTGGCGCAAATGGAATAATGAGAGGTAGGTTGATAAATAAATTAATCAGTGCAGACTGATTATTTCTTTACAAATTTTTCTTCCCGATTGTCAATGTATAAAAAGTACAATCCTGCTTTCAAATTATTTAATGCGATTTCCTTACCCTTTCCTTTTGTCATCTCGTTCCCATACGAATCCACGACCGCATAGTCAGATTCTCTCGAAAGTGTAATTTTGTTTTCCACCAAATACGGATAAAAACTAATAGGATCTACGTCATTAAAATAATCAAACACCCTGCTGAAAAACATTCTATTATCATTCTGCACATACTTTATTCTATATTTATTGTCGCCCGTGTGGTGTTCAGGTTTTAAATTATATTGATTGGTTTCAAAAGATCCTTTTCCCGTTATCACATTGATATTCTCCCATTTCTTATTGCGATAATGTTCCATGAAAAACTTACTATAAGGTAATTCTCCGACTGTTGACCAATGAATCGAAAGGGCGTCAGCATATTCATTGACAAACTGAAATTTACTTTTACTACGAATTACTTGTGGATTTATGATTTTAGGTTTGCACCCATCTTTATGTACAATCTTAATAAATACATGTCCTCCAATTTTTTGATCGGAAAGATCGATTTCAAATGCGGAAGTCTTCGGAGCGGTTTTGATCAATTGTTCATTTAAATAAACCCTGGAAGTGCAAAAATTAATTTTATCTTTTGACAATGGATTTTGAACATAAATATTTTTTCCCTGGTAATCTCCGGTCATGGTATATTCAGTATCCTGCGAATATGTTTGGATAGAGATAATAAGTGTAATAAGAAAAATGCTGTATTTCAACCTGAATTATAGTATGTTATTTGCCCGCTTTTTCAATTTGCAAAAATGTTCAATTATCATGTAGAAACCAAAACCTTTGGTATAAGATCATATTAGGTATTACTTGTTATCGTTAATTATCCAGGGACTGAAGGTATTTCAATTTGCAATTTTCCTGTTCCCTGACTGAATGAAATATTTAAAAAAATTAACCATTCTTTTTTCGACTTAGGATTAATTATTTCAGCATTAATCTCCGAAAGTTTAAGAAAGTTGTTAAGCGAGGTAAATAGGTCATTGATCCTGTTTTCTTCAATTTCAATACTTAGACTAAGCGCAAGATCTGAAAATAAATTGAAATTCATTATACACCCATCATTATTGGAAATTGCCGCTTTTATTTCTTCTATAGCCTTGTGTCGGTCATCACCACAGTATGCTTGCCAATTTAGCTTTTTTACCATACTAAATGTTTGTTTCAAAAATCGACGTGACGTATCTATTGAGATTTTATAATAAAATACAAATCACCCTTTGCTCCTAATTTTAAATAGTTCAAAATGAAAAGTACAATATTTCAGAATTACATTATGCTAACCACCAGCTCCAATTGAGTCAAATTTTCATTCATCATATCCATAAAATCTCCAGCCTCAGGTACATTGGCGCATGGATTAAACACGACTATCGAAACCTTTAATTCCAGGAGTTTTGATTTGATTTCTTCGACTGGGTTGTCTTCCCAAATCATTACACGAGCCTGGTTTTCGGTAATTATTTTTTTTAAATCGTCCCATTGATCCACAGTTGGCATTTCATCCGGCTCCCAGTGTTTGCTAATCATATTCAATCCATAACCCGCCTCCAGATACTGATATATAGGGTGCGAAGCAATCAGTAGTCCTTGGCCAATTTTACTAGCTACCCCTTCCATTCTTTTGTCCAGCACACTCAAGCTTGCCAGAAGCTGCTTATAATTTCCATTCAATTCTTCAGCATGATCAGGCACTAAAGCAGTCATAGAATTATAAATGGATTTTGCTTGCTCCGCTGCCAATTTAAAATTTAGCCATGTGGTGAATGCAGTACCTTTGTGCACATGCTCTCCTTCAGCTCCATGACTATGTGCCAATCCTTCACTGGTTTCAATCCACATATCTTTAAATCCATCAGCGGTATAAATAAGTTTGGATGATGGAAGGCTTACTTTTTCCAGCCATTTCGCATATCCGGCGCCATTCGCCAGAATCAGATCCGCATTCTGATAATTAATGACTTGCTTTGCAGTGGGCTTCCAATACGCAGGGTCGCCGTCCATGGCAGGAAAATATACTGTCACATGATCTCCACCAATGGTTTTGGCAAAATAATACAATGGGTAATTAACCACCGCTATCCTTGGTTTGTTATTTATCTGTGCGTTTTCTTTTGTCTTTTTTGAACCGCAACAAAACAAAAACAGCAACGCAATGATTGGAAATGTTTTAGCCATTTTTAAAGAAATTAAATGATGAAATTATGGATAAAATCCTTTACAAAAAATCCTGTGATGGAATATAAAATCGCGGCAAATATCATACTTCCCCCAACCAATAACATTAACTCGAATGAGATTATTTCTATCACTTTTAACCTGCTCGATCCAATAGTGAACATGGTGTAAATCTCATTTTTTCGAAGCCTGACAGTCAATGCCATGATCAATACAAGAATGAGCAAGGTCGCTACACCGACGAGTACGAAAACAGTATTGAATATTTGCTTGATTCTGAAAATGCTTTGCAAAAGCTTATTTACCACTTCCACCGGCACAATTACTTGCTGGGAAAATTCACCTGTTTCAAATCTTCCTCTGAAAATTGTTTCAGATTTATGGTCTTTAGGAACAAAAATCAATGAGCTCAATGGATAATTATCCATATCACCATGGAAGTGAAAACTATCTATATTTTTCTCATTAATGGAATTGTACAGGTATAATTTCGCCCCTACTTTCACTTCATTCGAATCTCGCTCAAGTACAATCGTCGGATCATAATTATTGGTCAGGTCTTCATGGCCATGGCCCATTCCCATGATCACCCAGTTGGTTTTAATATCGACAAAAATGGCCTGGTCATCCGGTGAATCTGATGGGTCTAATACGCCAACTACATTCATTTTTAAGGGATACACTCCAGCCAGATCAAAGAAATTTTTCGGAGAGGAGACCAGGCTGTCCCCAACTCCTATGTCCAGCTTGTCCGCAACGGATCTCCCAATTACACATTCACCAACAAAACTCATCCATCTACCGGCGCCAATACTTAATTCCCGGAAATTGAAATAATCCGGATCGGTACCTACTATCGGAAAATCTCGTGCAGTGAACATGGATAAAATGGGAATGGCATATCCAAATCCGGCAGCGTTTACTTTGTTCAATATTTTCATGGTTATGCTCTCGGTTTTTTCCTGCTGGAAGTAAAGCGCATTGATCACCAAATCTGTGGAGCTGCCCTTAGCCCCAATGATCAACGGTGTGGATTTAGCCCGCTTCACCATTTGCGTTTCACTTTCGTTGATTAGCTTTTTCAATCCATTGGGCAAATAGATGATAATGCCAATTGAAAAGATCAAAACCATGGATCTTGTTTTATGAAAAGCGATGTATTTATATGCCAGGTAAAAACTTTGTCGCATTATGAAACTTGATAAATATCTTTGAAATCAATAATCCTGTCAAAGCCTTTTAGCAACTCATGGTCATGGGTGACTGTAATCAGGGTTGATTTTTTTTCATTCACATAATCAAAAAGAATACGCATGATCCTGTTTTTATTTTCCGGATCCAGATTTCCTGTGGGTTCATCTGCAAGTATTATAGGAGGATCATTTAATAGCGCTCTGCAAATGGCCACACGTTGTCTTTCTCCCTGCGATAGTTTTTCCGGATATTTACGTAGTTTATCCTCTATTTGAAGTAGGGATGAGATTTTCCGAGCGTTTTGTTTCATCTTTGCACTCAGCTGCAATACTCCGTTTATTCTGCATGGAAGCAGAATATTATCCATAACGGTGAGATAATCCAATAACTTGAAATCCTGAAACACAAAGCCAAAGTTGATAAGTCGGAAGGTTCTCCGCTCTGAATCACTCAATTCATTTACTGTTTTATTTTGAACTACAATTGATCCATGCTGAGGAAGGTAAATCCCCGATATCAAATTAAGAAAGGTTGTTTTCCCAAAACCGCTTGGGCCAATCACCGCTGTTTTAGTCCCTGATTTGATGGATAATTCATTCAATTTGAGACAAAAATCTGAGTTTTGATATTGAAAGGAAATGTTGGTTAGTGCAATCAATTTTGGTATCTATTTTTATATATCGTGTAAGGTTATATTAATGAAAATGCTTAAATGAGTGAATACTTGAATGCTCAAATGTTTTCCAACTCCGCGAGATGAATTTTTGCCATTTCCATTTTAGCATTCCCTCATTTTAGCATTCACCAATTCAATAAATAGTTTACAAGCGCTTCTCTTCAATAATATCCAGGTCAAACATTTTCCATACTCCATCTGAAGGCCGGATTTTTATTATTGCATCATACTGATTGACCCTCCTATGTTTGTGTCCCCAATGACCAACAAC
>SMVB01015605.1_pt1 | contig 14616 bp, 13 predicted proteins | sample 2456461 | NCBI WGS metagenome assembly SMVB01 (sample SAMN11095934, study PRJNA526329) | marine sediment metagenome | biome: Marine sediment; feature: Surficial sediment; material: Deep marine sediment; isolation source: Hadal surficial sediment | place: Pacific Ocean | collected 2014-05 | depth... | reverse complement strand
GTAATCGTGAACCTCGGTGACCGTGCCGACCGTTGATCTCGGGTTCCGAGACGCAGTCTTCTGGTCGATCGAGATCGCCGGGGAGAGACCGTCGATGAAGTCGACATCAGGCTTGTCCATCTGCCCGAGAAACTGACGGGCATAGGCGGACAGCGACTCCACGTATCGTCGCTGCCCCTCGGCGTAGATGGTGTCGAACGCCAGCGAAGACTTCCCGGAGCCGGAGAGTCCGGTGAAGACAATGAGTTTTTCTCTAGGGAGCTCGACCGTGAGATTCTTCAGATTGTGCTCACGGGCGCCCCTGATGAGTATCGAATCGGTGGACAAATCCCTGCCTGGTCGCCTGAGTTACGCCAGTGTAATACGTTTCAGAGGCGAACACCTGTTCGCTCGCATTGGAGTTGGCCAGGAGTGAAATCTCCGCGCCGAAAAGTGCGAACTCGAAATCGACATCGTTTTGGCCAGCATTTCGTGGACTCATGCCACACCATGCTTATCTGCTCGCATCCTGCATCGGGGGTATCGCGTTTCGACTGTCCAGATAACAAGAAAGCCCGGATTCCTACTCACGTTTTGCCTCTTCGCAGCCGGACTTGGCCATATGATAAAACTCCTGTTCGCCTCCGACGGAACGGCGCTCCAGGACGAGATTGGTCACTACATAATCAGCCGCGATGCCATAGCTAACCCAGAGCTCATTCTAGATCTATGGGGCAGAACGCTTCATACGATACTGTACATCCTACCGGCGCAATTCGGTCTAGATGGAGCACGACTGGCTTCGGTCGGATTAGCTGCGCTGACTGTCATTGTGTCTATCGGGTCGCAAGGAAACTGGCTATCACCCGCATCGTCCTACCCGTCTTATTGCTATTTCAGCCCTGGTTCGCGGCTTCTTCCGTCATGGCTGTGACCGAAGTTCCGTTTTCTCTGATCATGATTCTTGTGGTCTATCTTGCTCTCCAAGACAGATATTTGGTCACCTCAGCTGCGGTCGGACTCCTTCCACTTGTCCGACATGAGGGGATTCTGATGGTATTTCTGTGGGCAATATTCATGGTCCTCCAGAAGAACCGTCGAGCTGCAGTGCTCGCTTTCATTCCGTACGCAACATACACCGTCGGCCTCGAACTGGCGGACTTCGCCTCGCCGTTAGACCTGTTAATGGATGCCGGTCCATCGAACCTCTACGGCGCCGGCGGCTGGATGCATTTTTCCGCTTGAACTACTGACTCCGTCAGTTGTTGGCTTACCGGTGCTACTGCTAGCTCTGGTGCGTGCGTTCGCAATTCGCTCGGAAGCAAGGATGCTCGTCGTCATCGTTTGGTAATTCTCGTACTTCGCTCTTCATGTTGTACTGTTTCGATTCGGTCTATTCGCTTCTGGCGGATATGTCATCTTTCTTCTGCCCGTGGCACCCCTGCTCGCGATCCTCGCCGCACGCGGCGTCGACGTTGCCGCTGACTCGAAGAAACTCACTAGCGCCTTTAAATCCAGGTTCACCGGGGCGATTCCCATCGCCGTCGGTCTGCAGTAGTGATCTGGGGTTTAGTGATAACAGATCCGCACCCTGCGACAGCTGAGAACCGTGCCCTCGAACAGGCAGCAAACTGGATGAGAGAACATGCGATCCATCCCTCGCGACTGGTCGCCACGCATGTTTTCTTCTATGACTATCTGCCGCTGAGGGTTAAGAGCGACGGGCTTTGGGTCGAATGACCGGAACCCGAGGACATGGGTGAAGAAACAATTGTTGTCTGGGACAGCCACTACTCAAACCGTTGGGGATTGGAATACGAATTCATGATTTCTCGGCCAAACGAATGGACTGTGCTCGCCAAATTCGAAGATGGGAAAGCAGTGATTTTCAAGCGGATCGACCAATGATCATGAAAGCGACATGACGGTTCCGGTTCACATCAGCCGAATCATTCAAACGACCCGAACAAAGCTGAACTCGGCACTCCAGTCGGATCAAACGACGCGACCTCAAAAAGCTTGGCGGCAATCTCAAAAGGCCCCGCCGAATACAAAAGCCGCGGCCGACTCATCACATTGGTTCGCCATGATCCGCCCCAACTCGGTTATGGGCGTCAAGTCGAATTGAATTCCGACGGACCATAGCCCGGTTCCAGCAATGCACCATGAATGCTACGAATTGACCTTTTTTAAATAGAAGGCTGCCTGATCGCCCTCTCCACGTTTGTTGAGCCTCCGGGCGCGCCTTGCGAACTGGCCGATCTCTACCTTCGGAAATAGAACAACCGGGGACGAAATGGGGGATTCGCCGACCAGTGGCATGTCCCTTTTGTAGAGCTCACTTCCCCAAAATTGGAAGGATGTCGAGTCGTAAACAACTTCGTCGACAACGAGGGCCGCCTTCATGGCGAGGAAACGCATGCTTTCAATTGAATGGAGAAACAGGTGCCTGGGAGCATCAAGCTGAACCCAATCAACTCCATAGTGTCTCCATGCGTAAGAGGACACGGTCGGCATACGTATGAGACATGTGGCGTTGGCATGAAGCAGCTTAGAAATTCGCTCCAATGTCTCCAACGGATTCGTGACGTGTTCGAACGAATGATTAAGGATGATCAAATCCCACTTTCCGTCGACTTCGTCGATTGACTTTCTTAGCACCGTAAGGCCGTTGGCATACGAGATGTCGGAATCGATGTAGGGATCGATGCCGAGCAGTCGTTCGAAGCCAAATTCGCGCAAGTTGTAGAGGAGTTGGCCTTGACCGCAGCCGACATCGAGAATAGAAGAGTCATTTCGGATGAGAACGCGTGACAACGAGCGGTACTGCGGTGCCGGAAACAGGCGAAATAGTAAGCGCCCAGCAACGCCGCGCCCGGAAACCGCGTAGCGATTCCGGAGGACTTCGGCGCGGTTGCGACTTCCTCCGCGGCGCGACGCAATATCTGCGTAGGAGTAATAGTGCTCCGGATAGTGACTTGACAGGTCGTCCGGAATAGTGCCTATTTGGAGGCACTGGCATCTTCCGCATTGGAAGTATCGAAAAAGTTCCCTAGAACCAAACATCATTTCACGGACGTCGTAAACGACATTTGCGCGAACGTTCGAACAGATCAGGCATTTGACACACTCACCTCCCATCAGACCAACCTCACCCCCCAGCAACACCCAACAGATGTTCCATAGGCACGAGGCAAGCTGTGAGGCGCCACAACACAGCGCAAATTTTTACGGGAAATCAGGACTAAAGGTTCCCACCAGGCAAGTTCAGGTACTCCGAGCACCTAAGACCCACTGTCCATCTCAAGGTCCCAACCCATAGGGAAGTTCTTCCGTACCTCAATACCGGTGAACGGGTTCGACTGTCTTGGTCCGACACGCTTCGCCCACTTGGCCATTCGACTGATGCCAACCTCGAGCGGAACGGTTTCACGCGCTCCAAACACCTCCTTACTTGCTGTGTGATCTGAAAATGCGTGCTCGACTTCCTTGCGAGCAGGTAGGTGTTGGATCTTTGGTTCAACTCCCATTGTTTGAGCAACGACGGAGGCCAATCGCAGCACCGAATAGGGAGTGTCAGCGCCTACATTGAAGGTTCGTCCGGAAGCGGATTCATGGTTGATCGAGTCGGCGAGGACCGGAGCAACGTCATCCACATAAGAGAAAGCTCTCGTTTGGGTCCCGTCACCAAACACGGTCATAGGTTCGTCATGCATGATCTGGTTCATGAATATCCCTACGACATTCCGATACCGATCACCGATGTTCTGATTTTCCCCGTATACGTTGTGTGGCCGGAACACCGTGAAATCCAATCCAAACTGTTCTCTCGCCGCTCTCAGATCCAATTCGACAGCGTATTTGGCGATGCCGTATGGATCCTCGGGTGACGGCTCCATCCCCTCCTTCATCGGCAGCTGGCCGGCTCCGTATACAGCTATCGAACTGGTGAACACGAACCTCCGAACGGAGTTTCTGATCGCGGCGTTTACGAGATTCATTGAACCGATAACATTGTTCGTGTAATTGAATACTCGGATATAGTGAGAAAGACCCTCAGCGGCGTAAGCAGCCAGATGGAACACGTAATCGATGCCTTCAGAGAATGTTCCTCGCACAAAGGTGTCGTCATTTATACTGCCAGGCCGAAAGTCGACACCTTCAGGTACGTTCTCTATGAACCCCCCAGAGAGGTCGTCGATACCCACCACTCGGTGCCCTCCATGAATCAGGTGTCTGGCTACATGCGAGCCGAGGAAACCCGCGACACCTGTAACAAGTGATGTTTTTGTTCCCATATTTCAGTTCTCCAATCTATGTCTCTCGCTGGCATCCGACACAGAAAAAGACAAGACAGCCCTCGCTACATCCCGCCAACTCACCGTCGGCGGGTCCATTGGATTGTCGAGAAGAGCTGTCGCTCGAGTAATTGCTTCAGCCAGAGACAAAGGATCACCTGGCAGCGCGACCTCGCCAGTGATACCAACCTCAACGGCTTCGTCCAACCCACCGGTACGCGTTACTACGACGGGTCGTCCCGCCTCATGGGCCAGCGGAACTACGCCTGATTGGCTGCTCGTCAGATATGGCTGAACCAAGATGTGGTGATCCGCGATCAGACCATCGACATCATCATCAGGAACATATCCGAGTTGGAAATCAACATATGCTGCTACCCCAGCGGTCTCGGCGCGATCCATGAGACCCTTCCCAATCCCCCAATCCTCCCCTGCAACCGTAAGACAAGCGTTGGACCCAGCCAGCCTGAGCTTCGACACCGCGTCAATAAGGACATCAATACCTTTGTAAGGTCGGAGATGCCCAAGAAACAGCAGTCGGATAGGCGGAAACGGCGGGAACGGATGAGCCTCAATCTTCAGGTTAGGTGGATGCGCGACGGTCACGATCCTTCGGCCGCCGATCAAAGCCTCCAGTTCCCCCGCAACAGCTTTGGAGTGGGTTACGTATCCAGACAGTCCGTGCAATACAAGGCGCGCAATGAGCGGATTAAAGAGCACGCGTTCGTGGGTCTCCACGTTGTGCACAATTGCGACGCACCTCCCTCGACGCCGAGTAACAAGAACAACAAGAACCCAAAAGTTGAAAGGCGTAAACCACGGGAAAACGATCAGGTCCGCATTTGCTGTCAACCTTCGAACGCTAAGCCAGCTAACTGGGTTCCACCATGAGAGCGTGTGAAAGCTCGAGTTCACCTTGTCGACTCGGTCACCCGGGTACAATCGTGCTGGGTATTGACGGCACCACGAGACTTTTGTCACGCGGTTGCCAAGGTCCTCAAACGCACCAACCATTGAAGACGAGTGTTGGGCCACGCCTCCCTTGATGGGTGGGAGCGGAGCTACTATCGCGACGCCGAATTCCGATCTCATACGCGGGCTGGCCGGGGATGCAGCCCAATGAGAACTCTGACCGCATCTACAGCGCCATCAAGGACTCCTGAGAAACCGCCTCGTAGGGCCTTCAAGCTCGCAGAACGAAGCAGCCTGTATGCCGTGATAGTGAGAAACCCGAGAAGATGCGGGACTCTATGAAGACCCTTCGTGTGCTTCGCCCAGTAGATGAATCCCGACCTCGCCAAATGCCTTTCCTGAATACGTCCAAACCGATAGGAAGTGAGGCCAGGCTTGTCGTGGTAAACAACGGCATCTTGGACGAGGACGATTCGCTCCTCTCGTTCCAACACCTCATCACAAAGCGAGATGTCCTCGTAGTAGATGAACAAATCCTCATCGAAACGTAGCCATGGTCTCGCGGTCACTCCCCTGAGAAGAATTGCGTGGCCCGTGACATATTCAACATCTATCGTTGAGGTACCACCTGACCACTTTCTTCCCTTGTCAGTATTTCGCGCCACTCCCCACTTTCGGTTGAATGTGAGACCGTTAGCCCAGACGACGTTGCTGTTCTGGTAGAGGACAAGGGGACCAGCCACTGTTGCATCATTGAGGAGCGCCTCTCTGTGCAGTGCAGATAGCGCTCCGGCCGGGACGAGGCCGTCGTCTGGAAGGATTACAACATCATCGAATTCCTGGTCAATTGCTACTTCGATTCCGAGATTCGCCGCTACCGCGTATCCCCTGTTGATCGGAGGACCGACCACCGTTACTTGCGAAGGGACTGCGTCACGGACCAGAGCATCACTGTCTGGACCATTGTTGATGAGAAACAACGCCAGTCCCGGATTGCAATCGACGGTGTCGCGTGCAAAGCCGGACGTGGACACAATGTCTCCAGAGTGAATGATCACAGCCGCAAGTCGCATCTCAATGCCCTCGCTTCTTGTCAAGTCCCAACCCCGCCAACCCAGTTAGTAGGTCAGCTCCGATGGACGCAAGTCGGCTCAGTATGGCAATCGCCGCTGCTTCCCCCGGCCCCAACCAGGGCAGGAGAGCCGCAGTCATGACAACTTCCCTAACACCGAGGCCGCCTGGAAGTGGAAATGCAAGGAAGCCCACTATCCAACTCCCAACAAAGGCAACCATCGCACCTTCAATGCCGATATCCACGCCAGGAGCGACAGCTTTCACAACTGCCAATCCATGAGCAACGGATGCCGCGAGGGCGAGGGTGGCAAGAACGAATTCAATCGCCCATTGCCTATGACTCGCTCGCACAACTCCTCCGAGGCGAACTCGGATTAGTAGAAGTCTCCTTATCCGCGGCCATGAGAGGAGAAACATCACGACCGCTCCAACTACGAAAACCCAATTACTAATTGGATATGGGACAGCCAATGCTGCCAGGCAAGCCCACATACCCCCGATACTCAGTAAGGCCAGCGTCGGTTCGGCCCAAACACGAACCGTCCCGCGAGAGTCAATACCCTCTCTTCTTCCCTGGCTCCATTGGCCGATGAACTGCCAAATCCCTCCAGGGATGTACTTTGTCATAAGGCCGCTGGCAAGTATGCGGTATGCAGATGCGACCGACACTGGACCCTCGTCGAGCTGAACAGCACGAGACGACAAAACTGCGGTTATCCAGTGGCCAAGAACCAATGCCATAGCCGCTGCTCCGACCCATAGCCATCTCGTATCACTCGCAGCCTCAAGAAAGTTGTCCCAGTTGAGGAAAACAAGGAACAACAACCCAACGATCGAAAGAGTCCATGCCAAGTAGTGTGCTATTCCTGGACGATTTCTTGTGGTGGTGTCCACCGGATCAGAAACGAGAGTCACGATCACCAAGCGTCATCGGCATCACATCGTGTCGGCGTTTGTTGAGTTGCACCATCAGATCGGAGATCAGACCCACTCCGGCAAGAGCGAAGGCAAGACCGAGCAGAACAATGGTGTTGGTTCCCACTCGGAAATTCTTATCGATCAGGTCGAACACCATCTTCCCTGCGCCGACCAGCCCAAGGATGGCGGCGGGAGGTCCAAAGAAGCGGATCGGTTCGTGCATCAAGACCATCCGCACCACCTGGAGCAAGTAGCGCTGTGTGTCATTCCACCAGTGAAACTTCGACTTGCCGGCACGTGTGGCGTACTCGATCGGCACGTATTTGATCGAATAGCCGTTGGAAAGAAACGCCATGGTGATCGTGGTCACGCAGGAGAACCCGCGAGGCAGCAGATAGAGAAATTGGTCCGCCACGTCATGGCGAAACGCTCTGAATCCCGAGTTGAGATCTGGAATTTCGGTACGCGACAGATACGAGGCAAGTTTCCTGATGAGCCATTTCGCCGGTCCACGGAGAAACTTGACTGTTCCCTCCTCGGAATTGCGGGCCCCCACCACCTGGTCGTAACCATCCATTTCTCTCACAAGCTCGGCGATCTGATCGTTGGGGTAGGTCATGTCGACGTCGGTCCAGACAACCACCTCGCCGTGTGCACTCATCGTGCCGTACTTGCGCGCCGAACCGGAGCCACGATTGGTGGCGAATCGGAGCACACGAATCTCCAGCGTCTCGGCCAACTCGCCGGAGCCATCGGTTGACCCATCATCGACAACGATGATCTCGTAGCTCATTTCAGCCTCATCCAGGGCCTTGGAGATCCGCGTTACTTCTTCTTCGAGATGAGTTACCTCGTTGAAGACGGGTAGAACTATCGAGACAAGTGGTGTCGGCTCAGCCATCACCTATGTTCTTCGGCATCAGACGATGCGAACACGAGGAGAACGAACGCGGTAATGACCGGAGCGATGGCTCGTGTGATGTTGAAGTAGCTGATCCAGACCTGCTCGGTGAAGAGGATCGCCAAAGCGACGAACCCGACGAACGCCCAGCCAACCAGTTCGCCAGAGAGCAACACCCGGCGAACGAAGAGCAGAAAAAGAAGCATCATGGCCAGCGCGACCGCGAGATCAACGGGGTTCCCCAACCAGGAGCCGTAAGCCTTGGCGAAACCAACAAACGGAAGACCGATCTCCTCCACCTGATCGACGCCAGCCCCACCGCCGATGCGTAGTCGGATGTAGAGGGCCCACATCGCTGCGGCGGTCGTAGGAACAGCGGTGGCGAGAATCGCCTGCCTCCTCTCGCCGCGTTTCCACAAATACCAGGAGGTGCCCAATGCCGCCACCAGCATTGCCTCACGTGAGAGAACGGCGAGCGTCATCAGAGTCACTGCCCACCCGGTGCGATCTTTCATCCACAGGGCCACCGACCCGAAGGCGGCCGCTCCGGCGACAACCCCCGCCGCACCGATGGTCATCTCCGAGATGAAGCCGATGTTCAGGACGAAGGCAAGACCCCACCAGGGAGAGCCTCCCATTTCGATGGCAACCTGAGCCACTGCCCAGCTCCCCAAACCCATTGCGATCACATTGACGATGATCATCGACCAAATGATTGCCTCGGCGTTGAGCAATCCGCCACCACCGGCAAGGACCGGATAGAGCATGCGCTGGCTCCGATAAAGAGGGCGATCGACAACATCGATGTTTTCGGCAGGGTCCGTCACCCATGGGTCGTTGGACTGCACAAAGAAGAATCGACCGTCGTGGCCCAGGTCGGACCTCAGGAACACCTCTCCGAGACGCTCCTCTGCGTAAGTCCGTGTGGAGTGGTCGTCCTCACCGAAGGCAGCGAGGACCGTCACATCCCAGTCAGCGTCTGCCACCACCCGGACTGCGATACCGCTGGCAAAGAGAAGTGCAACCGCAGCCACCACGAGTGATAGCGCGGATTGTTTCATCTACGGCACTCTGGCCACGGCAAGCCAACTGAGACCGCGCCCGGGGAGTGTCGCATCGATTCGTCTGGCCACCGGAACGAGAATGTCGAAACTCCTCGCCACGAAGGGTGTGATCCGACCGGAGCCAATCACATGATTGGCGCGCCAACCGATGGCGCCCAAGCGGTTGAACTCATCGAGGCGGACTAGCTCGACCCCCGCCGAACGGATGGTGTCCTCCAGCTCCTCGCGCTCGAAGCGCCGGGCGTGGCCAGCCGCCCTATCTGTGGAGCCGAAGAACACGTCATGAGCCGGCACCTGGATGAGCAGATATCCGCCGGATGCCACGACAGACGCCACGTTGGCGAGATATACCTTCGGTTCGGTCTCCCGCTGGAGACCATCGAAGACAAGGGCAGTATCGACGGGCTCGATGTGGTCGGGAGGGTCGACGGCGAAGTTGGCGACCAGGGTCTCCACGTTTGCCAGATGACCAAAGCGTCGACGCAGGGTTTCGACGTGGACCGGGTCAGAGTCAGTCACAACCAGTTGACGCCGTAGGAGAAGATGCTCTGTGGTGTTTCCCGGACCGGCGTTGACCTCGAGTACTCGCTCGCCGATGTATGGGGCGAAACTGTCGAGAACCCATCTCCGGAAACGTGGGGCACGACCGAGACTCTGTCTCGTGACTACCTGATCTTCGTTGGTCGCACGAGTATCGAGAAAGCGGAACTTGAGAATGAGCCAGAGAGCCTCGACGCCGTCTCGCCAGCCGATGTTCTTGCCCTCGGCATAAGTCCTGCCGTGATAGCTGATCGGCACCTCATAGATTCGGGCGCCCCATTGGGCGAGGCGGGCCGTGACCTCAGGCTCGAATCCAAATCGATCACTGGTCAGACGAAGACGCTTTAGAACATCCGCCCGCACCGCCTTGTAACAAGTCTCCATGTCGGTGAGATTGAGGTCGTTCACCATGTTCGACAACGTTGTGAGAACCCGATTACCCAGGGCATGCCAGAAGAAAAGAACCCGCCGCTGCTCGCTGGCCGCGAACCTCGACCCGTAAACGGCGTCCGCGTCACCATTGATTATCGGAGCGAGAACCCTCGGATAATCGGCCGGGTCGTATTCGAGATCAGCATCCTGGACGATCGCAATGTCGCCGGTCATCTCCTCGATGGCCGTTCTGATGGCCTTTCCTTTGCCCATGTTGACCGGGTGAGTGTGGACTCTGATGCGAGGGTCGGATTCAGCCAGGTGATTGAGGACGCTCAGAGAATCGTCGGTCGAACAGTCGTCAACGCAAACCAGCTCGATCTCCATGTCGACGGGAGCCGACAGCACGCGCTCGACGATTACATCGAGGGTGCGAGCTTCGTTGAAAACTGGCATCAAGACGGAGAGCTTCATCGCCTATACGGTATCGACACGACATCTTGACGCTTGACATCAGCGCTGCTGATTCCCAGGCAGGCCCAACCCCTGGTGCGACACTGTCGAAGTGCGGATAGTCGAGTGGTTTCGAGAGGAGCAGCGCTGGCACATTCTGGCGCTCTTGATCTTGCTCCTCCCGCTATTCGTGTGGAACGCCCGATGGGATGAAACGGCCAATCCCGACAGTGAGGCAGCGGCGGTCGCCGCCTGGCAGCTCAGCGAAAAAGGCACACTCGACCTCTCCGAGTACGGGCCCATCACAGAAAACCTCGACACTCTTGACATCTGGTTTGTCCCGGGCAGAGACAACACGATCGTAAGCAATAGGCCGCCAGGACTCATCGGAATCGCCTTCCCGTCGTACTTCGTCGGAGGTTCGAGTCGGTTTTCGGTTGTTCCATCCACCGTCACGGCGATGGTGCTGACGATGGCGTCGCTGGTGGTCGTTTGGTGGCTCCTGCGAGGACTGACGGACCCCAAGTTCGCCACGGTTGCCACTGGAGTACTGGCGCTCGGAACAACCACATGGGCGATCTCGTCGGCGGAGCTTTGGCCACACGGACCTGATCAGTTTTGGGCCTCTATCGCCCTGATCGGCCTCAGTACCAGGGGTTTCGCCCTGGCAGGTGCCGGCTTTGCCCTGTGTGTGCTGACGAGACCGATAACGGGGGTTTTCGCCGCGGTCTCCGGAATCGTCGAGGCATGGCGACAACGGTCGACAAGACCTGCGCTCATCATCGCCGCCGTGACGGCCGTCGGAGTGGTGTTGCTTCTGGCCTACAACTGGGTGATCTTCGGAGGGTTGTCATTCAGAGGCGGATACTCTCCGGCAGTCGCCGCCGGAGCGGTGGAACGGTTCACGATCCTCGAATACGCCCGCAACGTGTTCTCGATGTTCGTCGGCGTCCCCAATGGGTTCTTGCTCCTCAGCCCGGTCCTGGGTGTTGCCACCTTTGGGTTGATCCGGTATTGGAAACAGGTGCCAGGTTGGGCCAGATCCGGTGCTCTTGCCGCGCTGGCCTACCTGCTTGTGCATGCATTCTTGAACAGGGCGTCGGGCGGGCTCCCGGTGATGTATCGATATCCTCTCGAGGCCATCACTCTGGCTTCGGCCGCCCTCGGATTCGCCGCGTGGACCATGGCCCGCGAAAGCCGATTGGGAAGGAGATTCCTGCTGGTGACCGCATTGCTATCGATTGTGATCCAGGTCTATTACATATTCGTCGTCAGCTGTGTCGTCCTCAACCCCGATCTGAACACCTGTTTCGTCACTTGAACCCTCGCTATCGCAGGAGCAGCAAGCTATCCAGCTCGTCCATGGCGACTTCCGCCATCGGTTTGATAAACATTCGGTTCGGGTTGTCGGACACTTCATCGCCGGCGTAACACGACAGAACCCGGCGCATCAGATTGGGCACCATGATCGGATCCCCGATTGAGCATCCGACTGCGGTGCGGACCGCCACCATCACGTTCATTCGCTCAACGGTTGCTTCCCGCCCCCACTCATCAGGCGGAGTGCTCAACTGGGCCCGGCGATCGGTCCCGTGATCCCCGGTGAAGATCACCACCGTGTCCGGGTTGGTGAGATCAGCCAGCTTGATCATGAACGAGTCGATGCAGTGCGTCTGTTCAGCAAAATACTCCTCACGTTCGGCGTCGTCGACGCCTGCGTGATAGAAGGTCGAACCGCTCCGCGCTGCCCCCACCTGGGTCGTACACGTGCGGTCCAGAAAGAGGGGAAGATGGGGAGCCACCAGATGGACGAACACAAAACTCGGGCGGTCGTCCGAGCTGATGCGCTGGGCGTTCTCGACAACCCAATCCATCGTCTTTTGCGTTCCCAGCGTGAACGCATGACCGATCGACGATGAAAGATACGGCCCGGCGACGGTGTCCCAAAGGGTGAAGAACATGGCTTCGTCGATAAAGGCAGACGATTCGCAGAAGTCGACGTTTGCCCCACAGGCGCTGCCACTCCAGCCGGATTCCACGACATAGGTGTCGTAACCTTCTTTTTTCATCAATTCGAACAGTCGGTTCTCTCCGGCGATCACGTCATAGAGAGCTTGGGTCGTCGCATCTCCGTCGAAGGGCTCGGTGGCCGGATAGGTCATCTCCAGAAGACTGGCCACTGAGAGCTGAGTCGACCAGTAGGAGCTCCACGCCGATGAGGGGACAGCAAAACCACGAGCCTCGAGATCGTCTATCAGGGATGTCTTGGCATCACCCGTGTCCATCCTGAAGGCTTGGATACCGGGGTAGCCATCGATCACCACCAGGAAGATGTCGGGATGCTCGACCAGATCCAATTGGGGCGAAGTGGTTTCGATAACAGCGCTTTCTCCATAACTCGACCAACTGAGATACCCAGAAATCGCGACGCCGGAGACAAGAGCGACGGCCAATCCAGCAACGGCTGCTCGAACCCCGGCCGCATCGCCAAGCCTGGCGAACACAAAGGCACTGAGAGCGATAATGGCAACGATGACGACCCATCCCGCCAGAACTCCGGTTTGCCGTATCAGCCGACCTCCGGCCATGAGGAGCACAATCGAGATGAACACCGACCGCACCGCTGTGGTTCGGCTGACGCCCAGGCGAACAAGCAACCAGGAGACGCCCAACCCAACAAGCCACACACCGAGGACAAGGGCCAAAAGCCGTTCTGGATGGACGAAGTCAGTCGGATTGCGAGCCCAGACGCCTAGAGGCCATGAGGCGGCCGCCACCGCCAGCAGGAGGAGGTCCTTGCCTTGCAGACGTCCCCCATGAGAGGCATCCGCCTGGCTAGACAACGACCTGAAGTGTCATAGCTATCACCACTCCCACCCAGAACAACCACTTGACCATCCTCCGCCGGCTCACCCATTGCTGATACGAGATAAAGAGAATTACCGCAGCAGCAGTCAACGCCTCGAGCGGATAGCGATATCCGACGAAACCCTCCCCACCCGAGAACCTGTTTGCCTTGAGCTGCACGAGTAAGTAGACGATCCCTCCGATGCCGGCACCTTTGGCCCAATCGGGGGAGTTTTTCCACGCCTTGGGCAAGCCCGGTATGAGAATCAGGAGAAACGGTGAGTAGGGCAAAAGACCATGGATTGGATCCAACACCGCTCCGAGGATGTTCTGGATATATGCACCAAAGTTGGTGCTGAGGACCTGGTCGATCCTTCCGTCCCCGTAGCCACCGGTGACAGTCGGCTTCCCCCAGAGCCACCAGTTGTACCAAAGAAGGACACCCAACCCGAGAAATGAACCCGCCCCGATCTTGAGCGCGGGCACAATGCTCCTGCGGGTGAAAATCAGAAAAAGGCCAAGCGCGGCAGCCACAAGTGCCAGATGTGGCCTGGTCAAGATGGCCGCCCCGAACGCGACACCGGCCCAAGCCAGATGGGAGCGAGCGACCAAGAAAATGGCCAGTGCAATCCACATCGAGGCCGGACCGTGCTGCCATAGGGCATCCGACGCCACGGCCCAGATCGTGGTGGCCAATCCCCCAACGTAGCCGGCGATCACGGCCTGATACCGGGATCCGCCCGCGTAGGGAATGGTTGCCGCCACCAAACCCATCGCGGCGGCACTGGCCAGTGCAGCGGCGAGGGTTGCGGGCGTCAGCGACGGAAACCCGAGCGGGATCGGCTCGGCGTCCGGGTTGTTGAATCCTCCGATCACCGCCGGACTCAGAGGTTGATTCCAAAGACGATAGAGCGGAGCCGAGAGGAGTGCTGCCCCAGGTGGATACTGCGAAACCGGACCCCGAGGACTCTCAACAATCCATGCGATGTTCCCAACCTGCTCCGGTCGGGTCGCCTCTTCGTAGTCGGGCAGAACGACCGAGCCAGTCATACCGATGTGCCACCCGGTCACCGCATTGGTAAAGGCATCGATGTGATAACCCAACCCGTACGAAGCAGTGGTGATGTATATCAGAGCCAGCGGAATGAACACCAGCAAGAACGGAGAGCGCGCTTCGCAGAAGGCTCGCAGACGGTCTTGCAACGTCTGGGGTTGTGTCGGCTGGTCTTCTTCGGTCTTCATCGGCCGGCATCATCGT
>SMVB01002954.1_pt1 | contig 14620 bp, 12 predicted proteins | sample 2456461 | NCBI WGS metagenome assembly SMVB01 (sample SAMN11095934, study PRJNA526329) | marine sediment metagenome | biome: Marine sediment; feature: Surficial sediment; material: Deep marine sediment; isolation source: Hadal surficial sediment | place: Pacific Ocean | collected 2014-05 | depth... | reverse complement strand
GAAGAAAGCCCTGGCGACATACACTGAAAGCGGCGGTACCGGAAAAACGGCTCTGGATCAAACCGAGGCCGTTGCAGCGTTGTTTAAACATTATGAAATTTGCTGTGGGCTTTTTCACGGGTTTGACTGGTCGCCATGGACCACGGGCACTCCGCAAGCTCGTCTTTCCGTGCTGCCTGCGGCGCAAGAACATATTTTGGCTCAGGAGGAAGGGAAGAGTCGTCTTCTGCGAGCGGTTTCTGATCTCTCGAAGGCTTTTGCGCTTGCTGTTCCGCATGAGGAGGCGTTGCGTATTCGTGACGATGTGGGATTTTTTCAGGCAGTGCGTGCGGTGTTGGTCAAGAGCACCCCAAGCGATAGCAAGACGGATGATGATGTGAACCACGCCATTCGGCAGATTATTTCGAAGGCTGTGGTTTCAGATGAAGTGATCGACATTTTTGCTGCGGCTGGACTCAAGAAGCCTGATCTGTCGATTCTTTCCGATGAGTTTCTGGCCGAAGTGCGTGGCATGCCGCAACGAAATCTGGCGGTCGAGTTACTTCGGAAGCTTTTGCATGGGGAGATTAAGACCCGCTCACGTCGCAATGTCGTTCAGGCTCGCTCGTTCGCTGAGCTGTTGGAGCAGTCGGTGCGAAAGTATCAAAACCGGGCAATTGAGACTGCGCAGGTGATTGAAGAGTTAATCGCGCTGGCGAAGAACATGCGAGTGGCCAATGCGCGAGGGGAAAAGTTGGGCTTGTCCGATGATGAGCTGGCTTTTTACGATGCGTTGGAAACAAACGACAGTGCAGTCAAAGTCCTGGGCGATGATACGCTTCGGACGATTGCCAGGGAGTTGGTCGAGACGGTGAAGAAGAACGTGACGATCGACTGGACGCTACGCGAAAACGTCCAGGCGCAACTGCGGGTGCTGGTGAAACGCATTTTACGCAAATATGGCTACCCTCCTGATAAGCAGGAGCAGGCGACGAAAACGGTGCTGGAACAAGCCGAGGCGTTGTGCCCGGAGTGGGCGGCCGTGTAGGAGCTGAGTGATGCCTTTTGGGTTTTGCGTCTTTGAGGGTAGGGGATTGATGTCTGCTGAGGATATGAAGGAGATACGAGAAGATGGATTCCCGAATAAAAACGTCGGGAATGACAGCCTCTCAGATGAATTCTCGTTTCGTGGGAACGAAGATGTGAAAAAGGGTTCAGGTATAACTGACTCGTTCACCAGAGGTTTCACAATACTTGTGAAGCGGTAGGGATGATCATAGAGCGAGAAATTAATTGAAGGCGAGGAAGCGGTCGCAGCCGTCGATGATGTTGGAGAGGATGACGAGGCCGCAAAAGTTGACTTCTTTGCCGTAGCCATCTGTCGAGATGTGGTGTTGTTGGCATCCGTAGGCGCAGACGAAAAGTTTTAATCCTTCCTTCGCCAATTCGGTAAACCGGGGATCCTTCAGGTTGAGGACTCCTTCATCAATGAAATAGAGGTAGGTGTCGACCTTATTAGCCAAAGCTGTTTTTGAGAGCTGATAGACAGTCTCGGCATTGGGATTGTCTGGCGCGGTGGAAAGGAGTAGTCCCAATTTCTTGTTGGCTAGGATGGGGTGTGGGCTAGCAGGTTGATCCATTGAAATTCCTTTATATTTTTGCCTTTTAGTAATGAAGAGTCTTATAGATTGGCGTATCGTCTCTGTCAAGTTGATTAGCCACTTTCTTTTGCTTGACCAGGGTTTTCATGGCTCTCTATAATTTTAAGGTTTCCAAGTGTTCCTAAGCAATCACATAAGGAAATGAATGGGTGTGCGATGAGCCAATTAACGCATTTCAATAAATCCGGTCGGGCACGCATGGTGGATGTGACGGATAAGATGGCCACTGAACGTGTGGCTGTGGCACAGGGGAAGGTCTTGATGTTGCCGGAAACCCTTGGAAAGATTCAAGAAGGTCGAATTGCCAAAGGAGATGTCCTGGCTGTGGCTCAAGTGGCGGGGGTGATGGGGGCAAAGCGGACGCCAGATTTGATTCCCATGTGTCACCCTCTATTGCTCACAAGTGTGGATGTGAATTTTACGGAAGATGATCAACCCGATTCCTCCGGGCGTTGCTCGATGACGATTGAAGTCACGGTAAAAACTACGGGGAACACCGGGGTCGAGATGGAAGCGATGACGGCGGTTTCGGTGGCTGCGCTGACGATTTATGATATGTGTAAGGCTGTCGACAAAGGTATGGAATTTGGCGAGATTGTTCTGATGTCGAAGTCCGGGGGGAAGTCCGGACTGTATCAACGTGGTTCTGTTGCGGGTAAAGGATAAAAGAAGTTTCTCATCGCACATTTAAAACTCGATTTTTGACTATGGCACAGATTAAACTCTTCGGGATGTTGAAAACATTAGTGGCGGGGGTGAATATGCTGGAAGTACCTTTGTCAGATGGCGCACAAGTGAAAGATCTTGTGGATGCTCTTCATGCGCAATACCCGGAATTAGGCGAGCTGTTGATTCAGAAAAAAGTTGTGGTGTCGGTGAACCAGGAAATTGCGCATTGGGAAACCGCTCTTGTTGAATCGGATGAAATTGCGTTATTGCCGCCTTTTGCGGGTGGGGCATAACGGTGAAGAGACCACAATCCTATCGTTGCGAACTAAGGAAGGTGCGTGATGGCTGTTGAGACAGAAGCAGGCATGTTGGTGCGGGTGCAGTTGGAGAATTTTTCGATTGATCAGGAGTTGGATCGCGTTCGGGCTCGATCCACGAAAATCGGGGGGATTGCGATGTTCCTGGGTACGGCTCGGGATCATTCCAAAGGCCATGATGTGAGTTCTATGGCATTTGAACAGTATGAAGGCATGGCGCAAAAGAAGCTGAAGGAAATTCGTGAGCGGGCCTTACAAGATTTTGACATCATTGAAGCACTGGTTCTCCATCGATACGGTCCCATCGAAATTGGCGAAAATATTGTGTTGATTATTATCGGGGCTGAGCATCGAGCTGATGCGTTCAAGGCCTGCCAATGGTGTATTGACGAACTGAAAAAAATTACGCCGATTTGGAAAATGGAATATACCCCGCATGGTGATGTCTGGGTTGAGGAACATCCCTAATGCCAAGACCTGATCCACAGGTGTTGCCTGAGCCCGCCAAGGATGTCTGGGGGCGGCCTTTACGATCACTTCGCATCTCGGTCACGGATCGCTGTAATTTACGCTGTCAGTATTGTATGCCCGAGGAAAACTATGTGTGGTTGCCTCGGGAAACCTTGTTGACCTTTAAAGAGATTGTGTTTTTGACCGATCTTTTTTCTGAGCAGGGTGTGGATCGAGTGCGTATTACCGGTGGCGAGCCGCTCCTCCGGAAAGATTTGGCGTCTTTGATCGGGATGCTCCAGAAGAACACCCGCATTCAGGATATTGCCATGACAACGAACGGGGTGTTGCTGTCGGAACATGCGCAGAATCTTTTTGATGCGGGTTTACATCGCATCACGGTGAGTCTGGATACCTTAAAGCCGGAACGGTTTAAGGCCTTGACTCGGCGGGATACCTTGGACCAGGTCTTTGAAGGCATTGAATCGGTGGGTCGGGTCGGGTTTCATGGGTTGAAACTGGATACCGTGGCGATGAAGGGCTATAACGACGATGAACTGATTCCGTTGATCGAATATGGGAAACAGGTCAATGGCGAAGTGCGGTTCATTGAATATATGGATGTGGGCGGAGCGAATGATTGGTCGGCTGATAAAGTTCTTTCGCGTAAAGAAATCCTTGTCATACTGAGCCGGTACTATGGGAAGATTGAGCCAGTGCATGAGATCAGTTCGGCTCCTGCGCAGCGATTTTGTCTTCCTGACGGAACGATTTTTGGTATTATCCCGTCCACGACCATGCCATTTTGTTCAACATGTGACCGCAGCCGCTTGACCGCTGACGGGATGTGGTATTTGTGTTTATATGCTAAGACTGGTTTGGATTTGCGGAAATCTATTCGGGCCAGACGCTCACGAGAAGATTTGGTTTCCATGATACAGTCGGTCTGGGAGACTCGCCGGGATCGTGGTGCGGAAGAGCGCAAGGAGTTGGAAACGAGCACTGGCCGTGGACGATTTATTGATATTGAGCAATTGCGTCAAGACCCGCATTTGGAGATGCATGCCAGGGGAGGGTGATCATTTCTTGATGTCTCCTGTTGTCTTCTATAGAAGACTGAATGGTTGCTTCTTTTGTTCGACGACCTACCCATAACTTTCTTGCCGGATATCTCATCCTATGCTACAGTTTTTTGATAGATCCAATGTGATGGAATGCTGCGTTTTCTTTGTCGTCTCTCTCTTTCCTTTTCCATATTTTTAAAATTTCCATGTCTAATCTGATCATGTTTGTAAGAAAGGGCTGCTGATTCAATGGGATGGTTTAAACGGAGTAAGCCGGAGAACTCGACAGGGAGTTCTCTCAACATTAAGGAGGGAATGTGGATTAAATGTACGGTGTGTCGGGCAATTATCTTTAAGCGCGAAGTTGATCGAAATCTTAAAGTCTGTCCGAAGTGCCAATATCATTTCCCCATGTCGATTGAAGAACGGGTAGAGTTACTCATTGATGCTGGAACCTTTCAGGAATGGGATGTTGATCTTGTGCCCAATGACCCGTTGCAGTTTGAAGATACTCTTCCCTACACAACCCGTGTTCAAAATGCTCAACAGAAAACAGGCAAGCAGGAAGCCATCCTGACAGGTTGTTGTCAGATCCGTGAGATCCCGGTTGTGGTGGGTATCTTTGATTTTTCATTTATGGGGGGGAGTATGGGTTCGGTCGTTGGTGAAAAGATTTGCCGGGCCATTGATCGGGCTGTGGATGCCCGGATGCCGTTTTTATTAGTGACCGCCTCTGGAGGAGCCCGGATGCAAGAGGGAACATTGTCGCTTATGCAAATGGCGAAAACAGCGTCGGCCATCGCCAATCTCGCGAAAGCGCGTTTGCCGTATGTCGTGTTATTAACGGATCCGACCTTTGGCGGAGTGACAGCCAGTGTGGCCATGTTAGGGGATGTGATTCTTGCTGAACCGAAGGCGCTCATCGGGTTTGCCGGCCCGCGGGTGATTGAACAAACCATCAAGGAACGATTGCCAGAAGGATTTCAACGTGCAGAATTTTTATTGGACCATGGCATGGTCGATCAAATCGTGACGCGGAAAGTTCTGAAAGATACTTTAGCCACGCTTCTCACTCATTGTGGAGCACATGCAATGTCCTCGTAGGCTGTTTTCCTGCCTGTTGTTGTCTTGCCGATCATTTTGGCGATTCACGTGAGCACCTATTCAGATACATTGAAGTATTTGTTTGCGCTTCACCGCTTTGGTGTCAAGCTTGGGCTTGAGGCCATTTCGGATATTCTACGCAAGCTCAAGAATCCTCAGCGCCGATATGCCACGCTGCATATTGCTGGAACCAATGGAAAAGGTTCGTCTGCTGCGATGGTGGCTGCCATGTTACAGGCTGGCGGGTATCGAGTGGGCTTATATACCTCGCCTCATTTGGTAGATTTTTGCGAGCGCATACGGGTACAAGACCATGATATTTCTCCCGATGATGTGTGTGAGTTGACGGAACGCATTCGACGCATTGCCGGGCCACATGGTTCTCTCACCTTTTTTGAATTAACGACTGCCTTAGCCTTCCAATATTTCCAGGACCAACAGGTCGAGATTGCCGTCGTCGAAGTCGGGTTGGGTGGACGATTAGATGCCACCAATGTTTTGGATCCGCTAGGGGTTCTGATTACCGGGATCGGTCTGGACCATGAAGCGTACCTTGGATATACCCTTCAAGCCATTGCCCGGGAAAAAGCCGGCATTATCCAACGAGGGGTCCCAGTGGTGCTGGGACCGATGCCGGAGGATGTGGGGCCGACTATTGAAACCCTGGCGCAAGATTTGGATGCTCCTGTCTATCGATATGGCCGGGAGTTTTCTCTTGCAGCAATCAGCCATACGAGATTTTCTTACTGCGGGATTCGAGACTCCTTTCCTGAGTTACACACAAATTTGCCAGGCCGACATCAAATGACTAATGCTGGAAATGCCTTGGCCTTACTGGAGTCGGCAACCGCAGAACACTTCCCCCTTTCTGCCGACGCGATCATCTTCGGTTTGCAGCATGTTCGCTGGAAAGGCCGCCTGGAGATTGTTCAACGCAATCCGATGATTATCCTGGACGGGGCTCACAATTCTTTAGGGGCCAATGTGTTATGTGATTTTCTTCAAGCACAACTTCATGATTGCCCTGGCCGTAAACTCATTGTCATACTCGGGATGATGCAAGATAAGCATCATGCCGAGTTTTTGCAGATCATCCTCCCGCTTGTTGACTCATTGTTGATCACGCAACCTCATATGGATCGGGCCGCGACCGTCGATGAACTTCTCCAAGTCGTGTCCCGAAAAGATATGAAGCTCTCCGTCATTGCGGATCCGTGGGAAGCCTATTGCCACGCTCAAGAGGTTGCCGATGCCTCTGATGTGATTTGTGTCACCGGGTCATTGTTTCTGGTTGGAGAAATCTTGCAACATGTACATGCATCTCATTCACCAATGATCAGGAGCGTAGGCCTGTGAGCTTCCCCTCATGGTTCTTCGTGTGTCTGTTTGGGTTCTTTGTGATCCCCGCTTATGTGAGTGCTGCCGGGCCTTCGAATACTCATAATGTGAAGACGGCGAATTCCCGTGGGGTTTCTGTTGAAATTACGGCAGAACGTATCGAATTCGATCAAGAACGTGAAGAATATCATGCGACCGGGGGCGTGAATGTGACTAGAGGCTCTATTCGACTCACCGCAGATGATGTCACCTTTCAGAAATTAACGGGGCATCTTCATGCTGCCGGCCATGTACATCTTCGTGATGGACATGCTGATGTGTGGGCGGAACAACTTGATCTCAATATGAACACGGAAGCCGGAGTGTTAATCAGCGGGAGAATTTTTAAAAAAGAACACAATTCGTTTGTCACCGGGAAGCGACTTCAGCGGTATTCTGAAACGCATTATCGAATAAGGGATGGCTCGTTTACCACTTGCGATGCCAAGGATGGTCAGATTCCCGCATGGCGATTTACCTTCGATGATGCTGATTTAGACTATGAGGATAGCTTGTGGGGAAAAGGGGTCTGGTTCAATGTGAACGATGTGCCGGTTGTCCCTCTCCCGACGTTCGGGTACCCCCTCGGGGCTTCGCGAAAAACAGGACTCTTAGTTCCAAATGTGGGAATTAATAATAGTTTTGGTTTCACGTACCAGCAAGGTTTTTTTTGGGCCATCAATCCAAGTCATGATTTAACGATTTCTCCAAAGATATTGACAAAGCGTGGCGCTGGTGGAGATTTGGAATATCGCTATGCCTGGAATCGTCAAACCAAGGGAAATTGGCTGGTGCAGTCTCTCTATGATACTGATGAAAACCGTGGGAGAGCTGACATTCGAGGAGCCCATGTTCAACAATTCTCCCGTGATCTGTCCTTACGAATTCTTGCTAATTATTCAACTGATCGGGAGGTATTACAGACTTTTAGTAGCTCTGGAGCTCAGCGCGCCTTACCAAGCCAGGAGTCGAGTGTGTCTCTTCGTCAACGTTTAGATCATGGGTCGTTATATCTTTTTGCACAATACCTCCAACCACTGAGTGAAGGGGGCGATACCACGTTTCAACGACTTCCGGAAGTGGGACATCAGTTTTTCAACCCCGGCCTTCTGGGAGGTCTGATCGCTCTCACATCCGAAACCACGTTTGTGAATTTTTCACGAAAGGAGGGCTTTGATGTCAGCCGTATAGATTTCTTGCCCGGGATTTCTGTTGAGGGGCTCAATGTAGGCCATGTGGTGGGTTTTCGGCCACAAGTCAAATTCCGGGAAGTTGCTTATACCCGTGGGCAGACAGAGAAATCACTTCAACATCGGGAAACGTTCTGGGTCGGCGTTGAAGCCTTTACGAATCTGACGAAACGGTTTTCTCTTGGTGAAAATAATTGGGTCCGGCATTCCATTAAGCCACAGGTCATGTATGAATTTGTCCCACAAACGGACCAGTCTGATTTGGTTCAGATCGATGCGGTTGATGATTTGATTAAAAAAAGTCTGCTGACCTATGGCTTGAATAATCGAATCACCCAACAGGGGGGAAGCGGGGTGTCGAGTACCTGGTTGGATGTGTTATTTGCACAAAGTTATCATGTCGGGACTCCGCCACCGTTGGCATCCAAATATTCTGATATTTGGACCAAGGGAAAGTTTCATACACCGTTAGGGTTTCCCTATTTTCTTTCGGCGTTTAATGTGACTGTGGACACTTTTTTCAATCATAAGGAAAAAGAATTCAGGCAAGTGAATACCGATGCCTTCATTCAAGGGCATCAGGATTGGTATGTCAGTGTCGGCCAGCGCTATTCACGAGCCGGCCCACAAGTGCGGCGTGGGGATATTTGGAATGCGATTTCATTTAACGAAATGCTGGCGCCACAGGAAAAAATTCTCTTTCTTACGGCAGGAGGGGCCATGCGTTTGCCTTTGGGCCTGACTCTTGGGACCCGGTGGTATCATGATTTGCGGACCGGGGAGACGTCCGAATGGGATGTCGTGGGATTGTATCAAAACCCCTGCCGGTGTTTTTCTTTTGGTCTGTATTATCAAGAGTTTCCTGATCGAACACAGTTTGATTTTCTCTTGAGTCTCACCGGACTGTGGGGAACGCAAAGCAATGGTACCGCATTGATGAAATCGATTCTCGGACCTATTATGGCCAATGAAAAAGGTGTGCCATGGGATTATCGCTAGTTTGTCAAGGTGTATAAACTGAAGGCCGAAGACTAATTATGCGTGATCATGCAACTCGTCGGGTATAATGCATCCTCACCTTCAGCCTTCAGTCTAATAAATACCTGAGTTGCGAGAATTGTTGAGGGTGAGACTATGCACGTTCCATGGGGGATTGTGATGATGGCGGCAATTGCGGGTATTTGTCTTGCCAATAATGCTGCGGCACAAGATGTGATCACCGATCAGGTCTTCATCACTTCCGGGCATGGGGAATTGTTTGGTCTTACTTCGAGTGCAGGGGTTTCCAGGAAGTTTTTAGCAGCCGGTGAAGATGTTCTGGTCATTGAATCCAAGGGCGTGACAGGATTTGTCCTAACGAGCACACGATTGTTAGGGTTTTCCGGCCGGCTTAAACGATGGGGAGCTCTTACTCTGGCTACGGGGGAACAGATCATCAAGTGGACAGTCACTCCGCGAATGGTCGTCGTTCAAGGCCGGGAGGCGGTCTATGGATTTCACAGTCATTCGGGTCGATGGAAGAAGGAGAGTTTGGGCGCTGGAGAAGCTATTCGCGAGAATGTGGTCGATGATCACGTGGGGGTAATGGTGACGAATCGACGAGTTCTGGGTTTTTCAGCCTTGATTGGTGGATTTTTTTCCCGGGATATTCTATCCGGTAAACGGACTGACGATATTGAAATTAATGATAATGTGGCAGTTATTCACTTTGGTTTCCGAAAACTAGTTTTCCGATCAGGTCTGGCAATTTGGGTCGAGTTGCCTTAATGGGATTGTGGAAGTAAAAAGTAAGGAGTGAGTAGTAAGGAGTAAAATCGTCTTTAATTCCCCCCTCACTCCTTACTTTTTAGATGTCGTTAATTGGACGAGAGGTTGGTGGTGGGCTGGGGTTGCCGGGTCAGGCCAGGGTAATCGACCCCAATGGGAGCATTGGAGCAGTACTGCCCCCACCATTGGATGACTTCCTGGAGAAAGGGATCTTCAGGCCCGGTGGCAAAGAGGTGGCCGTAGAGGTATCCTGTCTGCGTATCAAACAGAATAAATATCGGCATGGATGCGGGTTCTTGGAGAGGTGGAGTCTTCATGGGTTGTTCATCTTTTTTTCTTTATATTCACACGTTGTGTTCTCTAGAGACATTGTTCGGACGTTTGTGAGTATGACTTAAGCCGTTTTTTCAAAGAGTGATGGATCATGATTGTGTTTTGACGGGAAAGTTCTAAGAGAAACCGACGGCTTTGAAGTGGACGTAAGGAAGGCAATCTGTAGAATTGAGGAAGAGGAGCAACGACAATGTTTCATCTTCATAGATTTTCTTGATGTTTCTTGGCATATTGTTGCGTGGAGATGGTTGGGCTGATTGATAATAAAGCTGAATAGTCACTCAATGGTTTCGGGTTGAGTGCTTGGTGGGAAAATGGGGCTTGAAGAGAAAGTGGGTTGTATGAATTCTGAAGGAGACACTCATGGAAACGTCAAGATCTGCTGAATTCCCTGTCATGGATCGCGTGGCCAGGATTCTGTTAGTTGAAGATGAGCGGGATGTTCGGGAAACCATCAAACTTCAATTAGAAGCGGAAGGTCATGATGTCACCGAGACCGAATCCGGGAACGAAGCCCTCACGATGGCCAAATCGTCTACTTTTGATATTGTCTTGACCGATGTCATGCTTCCCGACTTGAATGGGATTCAATTGGTTGAGCGGTTGAGACATGTGTCTCCTTGTCCCGTGACGGTAGTCATGACAGGGTATGGATCCGTAGAAATGGCGGTCAATGCGATTAAAGCCGGAGCCGTTGATTTTCTTTCCAAGCCTTTTTCCGTTGATGTGTTAAGCGCGACGATGGCCAGTGCCTTGCGAGTGAAATCTCTCCAAGATGAGAATGTCCAACTCAAAAAAACCGTCAAAGGACAATTTAGTTTAGGTAAATTTGTGAGTTCAAGCCAGGTGATGAAAGACGTGTTCCGCCTCATCGATTGTGTGGCGGATACGGATAGTACTGTACTCATTTTAGGTGAAAGCGGGACAGGCAAGGAGTTAATCGCTCAAACGATCCATAGTAATAGTACAAGGCGGCAGGGCAATTTAATTCCGGTCAACTGCGGGGCTATTCCCGAGGCTCTTTTGGAAAGCGAGTTATTCGGGCATGAAAAAGGGGCGTTTACGGGGGCTGTGGCATGCCGGATCGGTCGATTTGAGCTGGCGTCAGGCGGAACCATTTTTTTAGATGAAATTGGAGACTTGAGCCCTCCACTTCAAGTCAAACTCCTTCGCGTGCTTCAAGAACGGACATTTGAACGAGTCGGAGGGACCCGGACGTATAAAGCAGATGCCAGGGTGATTGCGGCGACAAATCAAAATCTCGAAAATTTGGTTGAAACCAAACAGTTTAGAGAAGATCTTTTTTACCGGCTCAATGTTGTGCCCGTTCTGGTGCCGCCGCTGCGTCAACGTGTTGAGGATATTCCCTTGTTATTGCAGCATTTTATGGACATGTTTAATGACCGTCGTCAAGCGGAGTTGACCGGGGTGTCAGATCAGGCCATGACATTACTGTGTGAATATCCCTGGCCTGGCAATGTTCGGGAATTAGGGAATATTGTTGAACGAATCGCCATTTTGAAACGACGAGGCCTTATTGAACCTGAAGATTTGCCGGAGAAAATTCGTCGTCTTCCATCGGATCATCTTCCCACGCTGCCTGCCGCGATTCCAATCGCCGGCTTAGATCTTTCCCGGGCAGTGGAAGAATTTGAAAATCGCCTTATTCTTGAAGCCCTTGAGCGCACCAATTGGGTAAAAAGTCGAGCGGCCCGGCTCTTACAAATTAACAGGACAACGCTCATTGAAAAATTGAAAAAGAAATCCCTTGCCGAAGTGGTGGCTCAACGCGCCCCTCCTCCTGAAGATTTGGTGAATGCCTGACAATGTAGTTGTTCTTTCCTTCCTCCTGTCTCACGCATGCCTTCAACCTGAAAACCGCAATTGATGTATACTCATCCAATTGGTGAGAAGGATGTTCGGAATAGGTAGATAGGCTGAAGGCCGAAGGTTGTTAAAAGTCAATCAATGACAGACTTTTGCTCCTCACCTTCAGTCGTTAGCCTCAATACTTGACATGCGAGATCATTCCTGTAAGTTTTTTGTACTCCCCCTTCAGCCTTCAGCCTTCAGCCTTCAGCCTAAACACCTGAGTTCTTCCCGGTCATCATGAATTTTTGACCCTTCCGTCAACCCCTTGACGCAGGGATTTTTTTCCTTACATGGCGTTTCGCCAAAAAACCCCTCGTTTTTCAATGGTATGCCTGCCCTGTTTCTCAGAGTCAGGGAAAAAATACTCGGGTCTGATTTTTGCTGATATAGGTTTGTACGGTTGGAGGACTATGAAACGTGAGAAGAACATTATGGATTGTCTGTGTGGTTGCTGCCCTTTGGCCAAGTACGGCCATGGGCGACTTCTGTTCAGATTTTCCCTGGCACTATCCGCGGGACATGGTGATGCCTGATTTAGTGTTTGAAGGCCAGCAGTCGATGCGAGCAGGGTCTTTGCTGGAAGCGCGAGAATTATTCTCTACCTATCTTGTGGAACACGACGAAGGGGTGTTTGCCGATGGCGTCAGGTGGGCGATGGCCTCACTTCCTGATGGCTCAGATGAACCTGGACAGGATTTTTTAACGCAGATCAAGCGTCTTCAAGCAATGAAAACCGCTGAGCCGGATAGTGTGTATGCTCCTTGGGCCCTGTGTTTCATCGGACAATTGTATTGGGAAGTCGAATGGTATTCCGAAGCGAATGCGCTATTTGAAGAATTTCTTGATTCGTACTCTGAACATCCTCTGGCGGGAGGGGTGATGGTCGAAACCGGCTTGGGCTATTTAGAAAACCAACAATTTCTTGAAGCGGCGCTGGTGTTTCGCCGGGTTGTGGAAGAGCCGAGATGGGAAACCCATCGTCTTCGTGGGGCTCTGGGGTTGGCTGATGCGACGGCCATGACCAAGGTATGGAGACAAGCCTATTATTGGTATCGGGTGGTGGAAGCGGAAAACCCTGAGGTCATTCGACAGTCGACGCGGTCGTCGTATTATTACGGATTAACTGAACTGGCTGTTGGCGATTCCCGAAAGGCCATCTCTCGATTTTTGACAACCGTCAATCTGTATCCTCAGCAGAAATTTGCCGGCCAGGCACTGCTTCGCATTTCTCAACAATTACTCAAGGAAGGACATGAATTTCAATCTCTGTGGTTTGCGGAGCAAGCCAACCAGCGATTCGCCGGACACGAAATCGGCCGACGCGGGCAAATGGCATTGATCAGATGGGTGGTGGACTATTTATCCAACGAACATTCACAAGAAGAATGGGAACATGTCTATCAGCGTTTCAATGAGTTGGAAATCTATTTGTCCGTCTCCTGGGATAATGTGGTAGAAACGGCTCGTGTCTTGAGTCATGCCCCCGAACCCGATGTTGTTGAAGAAAGCTTATTGTGGATGGGGAGGGGCTATCAACTGCTTGGCGATACTCCCTCCGCCGTTCAGTCGTATCGGCATCTGGCGAAGATTGCGATGTCGGAAACCTTGCGGAGCGACGCGCAACATCGCTTAGGGAGCATGCTCAATCAGCAGATTCAATCCCTGTACGATCAAAAAGCCTGGGTACGATTACTGAAGTTCCATGAAGATCAGCGTGAGGTGTTTCGTGAGCTTCCGTTGGAACGTGATCGTGTCAGGAACGTAGCTCAGGCCTATCAGCATATCAATCTGCCTGCCAAGGCGATGCAATGGTACGACCAGTTGTTGGAGACGTATTCAGAGGGTCCTCTACGAGAAGAAATCTTAGCGCAAAAAGTTTTTCTGGCGGACACCCAAAGCCAGTCGGAGGTGCTTCGAGCCGCAGGTGTCGCCTATCTGCATGAGTATCCCGAAGGCCATTGGCGGGCTGATGTGTCCATGCTCTTGGGAATGGAATCGGTAAGTCGGAAAGAATATCATGAAGCGATTCAATGGCTGTCAGAAGTTTTGCCACATACTCATGATGAGGCATTGCAACGCTACGCATTCCGCAATCGCGGGTTGGCGTACCAAGAGATAGGGAAAATGAATTTGGCGCTTCTGGATTTCCAACAAGTGGTGGCTCTTGATCCTTTGGATATGGTGAATGTTGTACGGCTAGGAGACTTTCTCTTTGATCAGGGCGAGTACGCTGATGCCGAAACGGTGTACGACCAAGTGCTGTTTTCTGAGGCGCCGGTGGCATTGAAAGCATGGGCGAAATATCGATGGGGCCTTTCATTGGACTATGAAGGCCATAGACATGAAGCCACAAAGCTGTTGGCGGATGTGAGGGAATTAGAAACACGATCGCCGGAATTTGAACATACGATTCGTGCTGCGGCTGTCGCAGTGTTGGATGAATTTTCCTTGAAACGTACATCTCAAGCCGGGAGGCGCAATGAAGGGAGTTAATAAGTCGACAGACACGTCTTCTTTGAGCCGGATATCAAAGTGGGGCACGAATGCTCCGTCACTGGATGAGGACGGTCTCGCTCGTTCACGGAATCCTTCGTTGCATGTCTCCATTCAAAGCGCTGCTGAAGGAAAACCGGGCCTTGAGACGTTCGGAGGGAGCGATGAAGAGCATCGCCAACGGTTGGTCACTATCGGGGAAAAAGTGGGATGTCTTGCCCATGACATTCGTAATCCTTTGTCGAGTATTGAGTGGTTTGCCACGCTATTGGGGCGTGAACAGCATAGTCAGGAAGAGCGAAAGGAACTGGCTGACCATTGCGTGCAAGCGGTCCGGTCGTTAG
>SMVB01290662.1_pt1 | contig 14626 bp, 11 predicted proteins | sample 2456461 | NCBI WGS metagenome assembly SMVB01 (sample SAMN11095934, study PRJNA526329) | marine sediment metagenome | biome: Marine sediment; feature: Surficial sediment; material: Deep marine sediment; isolation source: Hadal surficial sediment | place: Pacific Ocean | collected 2014-05 | depth... | reverse complement strand
TAATCACGAGCACGCACTTCAACCGGAGGCGTGCGGCCGCCGCTGCCGTCATCCGGGCGTGATTGGACTGGGGTCCACCGCACGTGACCACGTGGGTTATTCCCTCCAGGCGGGCGGGAGCCAGCTCGAACTCCAGCTTCCTGGCCTTGTTTCCGCCCAACCCGAACCCCGATTCGGCGTCCATCTTCAGAAGGACGTCCTCGGGACCCCGGCCGAGCAACTGAGCCAGGTTGGGCGCCTGGATCAAAGGAGTCGGTTCCCGGACGAAGGACGTGCGGGGCCACGCTTCGAGCCTGGTGAGCATGTCGTTCAACAAACGCTTGGGCCCGCCCTCACAGGACAGTTAAGGGCGGGGCACTGGAATCACGAAGATCCCGTCAGCGAGATCGGACCCGATGACCTCCGCGTTCACTCGAGTCTCGACGGAGACGGTCGTGGGTCCGTCGAAGGGGGCTCTGTCCCGAACCGTGATTCGAGCCCCCGGCACCAGACCCAAGGTCTCGAGATAACGAAGGCGAGCCGGATCCTCATCCGGCACGGAACGGATCTGCACGGCCGTGCCCAGCGCGACCTCGTTGAGCGTCACACACTCAGGGCGCTCGATTTCGCCGGAGGGGGTGGGGATCGGTGCACCATGAGGATCGTGACTCGGGTGCTCGAGTACCCCGGCCATGCGATCGATCAAGGCGTCGGAGGCCGCATGCTCCAAACGTTCGGCCTCTTGATGGACATCCTCCCACGCGTAACCGAGATGGGTGTACAGGTACGTTTCAAGGATCCGGTGTCTCCGGATGATCCGCAGGGCTTCACGTGACCCGGCTTCGGTGAGCGTGACGCCGTGATATCGGGCGTGCTCCAGGTACCCGGTCTCAGCGAGACGTTTGACCATGCCGGTGACGGAAGCCGGCTGTACATCGAGGACTTCGGCCAGCGCGCTCGTCGAGGCGGACTCCTCTCGTTCCGTGAGAGAATAGACGGCCTTCAGGTAGTCCTCGACGGAACGAGTGAGGCGTGGTCGGGCTGCGTTGTTCATGTGTAAACATGGGCCCGGCTGCGTGGTGTGGAAAGCCCGGTGATGGCCCGAACGTTCGAGGTTCGACGGTTCGCGCGCCACGTTGGGACCGGGTAAGATGACTCGATGGACTACGAAAGAACTACCGAGGGGATTCGTGTGGTGGTGCGCCCGAGTTTCTCTCGCCCCCACTCCGGGCCGGGAAGGTTCGTTTTTACCTACCTAGTGCAGATGGAGAACCAGAGTGGGGAGGCGGCGCAGCTTCTCTTTCGTCACTGGCGCATTCACGACAGCGAAGGCGACGACTCGGAGGTGGACGGTGAGGGGGTCTTAGGGGAACAACCCACCTTGGCTCCAGGGAAGTCGCATGTGTACGAGAGTTTTTGTGTCTTGAGCTCTCCAGTGGGCTTCATGGAGGGGTATTTTACGTTCGTCCGGCCCAACGGCGAGGAATTTCGGGTTCCCGTCCCACGCTTCGACCTTCGGGCCCCACGGACGGTGGCGAGTGATCGTGAATCGGAGCTGATGAACTGAAGTGCGCGCACGCACCCCCCTTTCCGATCACCCTCCGTGTGTCTCGCTTGGATCGACAGCTCGGCTGGGTAGTGCCCCGGGACATTACCGACGGTGGGAAAGCGTTGGAATAACTGCTGACAACAGCTAATTTTAACAGCTTTCAAGCCTTGTGCAGTACCGTTGTCCGGGGAGGTCCAGTTGTCCGATTCAGTCGCCGTCGACGCCAAACGTATCCTCTTGCGTTATGGCGCGCCGATCGATGTTCTAGATGCGGTCCCGGACGAGGCTCGGATCGCCTTGGCCCGTGCCATAGCCAAGACCACCCTGGCGGACCGCGAGGCTCGGCTCAAAGAGCTCCTGGCGGAAGGAGGGTACGGTTCCTAAGACTCTCCGGGAACCTCGGCGGTGAAACCTCGGCGGGTGTCGCAGAAGTTTCGAGTCACCCTCCTAGGGTAGGACGGGAGGCCCGGCTTAGCCGGGATTCCCGGCATTCGCAAAATCTCCCGCTTTGACGAACGTCATCTTGTTCAGATCGAGGTGGCGGCGCACCGCAGCGTTGATGTCCGCCGCCGTCAGATTCCGGACGTTCCCTTCGAACTCGGCGTCCCAGAGGAGCGTCCGATCGAAGTAAAGCCCCTGGGTCAACATGCTCACGAGGCTCGCGTCCTGGGCTCGCCCAAGCTCCCGCGCTTGTAGGTAACCCTGTTTCGCGATGTCCAACTCGTCTGATGTGAACCCGTCGTCGAGAACCCTCTGGACCTCCTCGCGTAGTGCCGCCTCGACCTTTTCGGCGTTCTCCGGTGCCTGGATGGCCACCGCGAAGAACGAGCCGCTTTCGTCGATGGGATGCCCACTGATCTGGGCTTGGACACTGTAGCTCAAACCGTCCTGCTCGCGAATGCGCGCTGAGAGGCGGGAGTTGAGGAACCCGCCACCCATCATGTACCCGGCCAGGGTCAGTGCCGGGTAGTCCTCATGATCATCACGGAGCGCCAGATTCTGCTGGACGAACAGGAACGCGTTGGCTTTGTCTGGCGTCTCGATCTGAAGAACCTCCGCCGGAGCCTCGAAGAACTCGGTGCTGATCCGTGTCGCGGCATACGGGCTCTCCCAGTCTCCAAAGACTTCATCGATGACCCCGCGGATCTCCTGTGGATCGAAGTCACCGACCACGGCCAGAGTTCCGAGCTGCGGTCCGTAGAAGTCACGATGGAAAGCCCTCGCTTCGTCGACTGTGACGGCCTCCCATGCGGCCACACTCTCATCGACAGTCGGGGTGTACATCGGATGCCCGGGAGGTGCCGGGTTCATGTGCCGCGCCAAGGCGGTTTGCGCCAGGGCCCCTGGGTCGGAGCGCTGCTGTTCGAGGCCGGCAAGCTGCTGCTCTCTCAGCGTCTCGAACTCATCCTCGGGGAAGGTCGGCTCTCGAACGATCTCAGCCAACAGGCGCAGGGCCTCACCCAGGTTCTCCCGAGTGGTCTGGACGGTTCCAGAAGCCTGGCCCACGGATCCCGTTACGGACCCGCTGGCTTGCATCCGGTCGAGTGCGTCCTGGATCTGCTGGCGTGTATGGCCGGACGAGCCGCGCATGAGCATTTGTCCCGCGATGGCTCCAGCCGTGGTGCGACCCGTGAGTGCCTCTTCATCGCCGAGAATGATACGGAAGCGAGCGTTGACCGTCTGCCCCCTCGTCGCCTTCGGGAGGAGTGCGACCTCCATTCCGTTGACGAGAGTGTACCGGGTCGTACGCTGCTCGATGTTCGCTGGTGAAGGATCGAACGCCTCTCCGGCCGCAATGGCTTCTCGGCCCGTATAACCGTCCAGCGCGGAAGCGATGTCGGGAAGATCAGGGATCTCCGCCCGATCCGGCTCGTCGGTGGGGTAAAAGAAGCCGACCGTGCGGTTGTCGGGCTTGAGGTACTCTGCGGCCACGCGGTTCACGTCGCCCGGCACCACAGCCTCGATTCTGTCTCGGTGCAGGAAGAAGAGACGCCAGTCACCTAAAGAAGCCCATTCACTGAGTTGAAGGGCGATACGCTCGGGGTCGTTGAAGGTCCGTTGAATACCGTTGAGCAGGGACGTCTTGGCCCTGTCCACTTCCTCTCCGGTAACCGGATTGCTGAGAACCTCTACAAGCACCTCGTTCATCGCGGTGACCGCCGCCGACAGGTCGTCGTCGGTTCTCACTTCTGCGTACGTGAGGAGTGGGCCTGCCTCGCGGAGCTGATATGCAAAGGAGCCGGCGGAAGCCGCCAATCCTGGCTCCACCAGCCCTCGATACAGACGTCCGGAGGGCTGGTCCCCGAGAACCAGGGACAGGATGTCGATCGCTGCGTAGTCCGGGTGCGAGCCCGGGGGCACATGGTACGCCATCATCGCGATTTGTACGTCGCCCACGCGGCGGAGCGTGACCGTGCGCTCCCCCTCCTGAACGGGCTCTTGTGTATAGGTCTCCCACAACGTGTTCGCACCACTACGATCCGGACGCGGAATGCGACCGAATTCTCGCGTGATCAGCTCCAGGGCTCGTTCCGTCTCGAACTTACCCGTTACGATGAGCAGGGCATTGTCCGGTTGGTAGTACTTCCTGTAGAAGGCTTGAAGGCGGTCGATGGGCACACCCTCCACATCGGAACGGGCACCGGCGACATCGTTCCCGTAGTTGTGCCACAAATAAGCCGTAGCGAGGGTCCGCGTGAGCAGCACGTTGATCGGGCTGTTTTCTCGGGATTCCATCTCGTTTCGGACCACGGTCATCTCCGAGTCCAGGTCATCCCGGGAGATGAACGAGTTGACCATACGATCCGCTTCGAAGTCCAGGGCCCATGCGAGATTCTCGTCGGTGCTCGGAAAGGTCTCGAAGTAGTTGGTGCGATCGAAGGACGTGGTGCCGTTGGGGCGTGCTCCGTGCTCCGCTAGCTCCTCTGAGATATTCGGGTGGTCGGGCGTCCCTTTGAAAACCAGATGCTCCAGCAGATGGGCCATGCCGGTCTCGCCGTAACCCTCGTGCCGAGAGCCGACGAAGTATGTGACGTTCACCGTCGCGGTGGGCTTGCTGGCATCCGGGAAGAGGAGGAATCGTAATCCGTTGTCGAGGCTGTACTCCGTAATCCCCTCGACCTCCGTGATCTGCGTGACATCTTGCCCCGCGGCTGCAGTGCCGACCAAAAGGGCCAAGAACGTCACCATCGTCACGTGAATTCGGCCCGTCGAATCTCGTCCGGGACGGCGGGGGTACCCGGATCGGGCATGACGACGGCACATGGCTCTCTCCTCCTTCGATGGGCACCGTCTCGGCGCCCGGGGAAACCGGTCGTTCGGCGTTCGCGCGACCTCTCAGAAACCGGCGCCCGCTGCCTCCCGGGAACACACCTCCAGTGTGCGTAGACGATTCAAGGCGGCCGCGAGTTCCATTGGACGGAAGTGGGCCAGGTCGCCGACCTTGCGATCGTCAAGCGCGTCCAGACCGTCCTTCTCGATCACCTCCGTGACGAGGTTCAGAATCTCGCTCACGGAACGCCGCCCGTCCATGAACCTGGTACGGGCCAGAAGCAAGCCGCGACCCACGGCAAGCGTCTGTGCGCGGGAGACGAGCTGTGCGACCGCCGAAAGAGCGATCGTCTCCTTTCCGAAGACCAATGAGTGTCCCCCGAGAACCTTGATCTCTGCGTCCCGCTTCTGGGTTCTGGGATCGACCGAGGTGGGGTTCGGAAGTCGGGTCCGGAAGGCCTGGATCGATCCGGGCTCTTCCTCTTTCCGGCCGGTGGGAAGCTCCGACGCGACGCGTCGGGCTTCCGCGGTCACGTCGGACGGGCGGAACTCCTTCATGGCGACAACCGTGTCGGCGACATCCAGATAATCTCCACTTCCGCCCAGAACGATGACACAACTGACGCCGTGGGTCTCCCACAGGGATCTGACCCGGTCGACCAAGGGGGTAATGGGTTCTTCCTGTTTCGGGATCAGCGCCTGCATTCGCCGATCGCGGATCATGAAATTGGTGGCTGCAGTGTCTTCGTCGATCAGCAGCGTGGTCGCCCCGGCCTCGATGGCCTCGACAATACCGGCCGCCTGACTCGTGGAACCCGAAGCATTCGGTGTTGAGAATGTGCGGGTGTCCCGTCCTTGAGGCAGCGTGCCGATGAAGGCAGAGATATCGACCCCGGCCACGGAACGGCCGTCCTCAGCTCGGATCTTTACCGCCGAGGCATCGGTCACCACAGACTCCCGGCCGTCTCCATAACAGTGATTGTACACGCCGCGTTCGATCGCCCGAAGCAGGGTACTCTTCCCGTGGTAGCCGCCTCCCACGATCAGCGTGACACCACGCGGTATTGCCATCCCACGAATCACGCCGGCGTTCGGGAGTTCGACCTCCGCCGTCAGTCCGGCTGGTGTGGAGAACGGGATCGCGGTGTCTCCGAGCAGGGGCCGGTCATCCACCCCACTTCTTCGCGGCAAGTTCGCGCCATCAGCGACGAAGGTTACCCAGTCTCGTGCGGCCAGCTCCGCCCGCAACGCCGAGGCGTCCTCGTTGGTTGTTGCGTGCTGCCGGATGTCGTGATGTCCAACGGACCCGGCTTGAAGGCTCCGATTCACCACCGTGGGAACGTCCGTCGTCAGCAGCGCGATCGCCTCACGTGCGCGGGCCCGCCGCCCCTGCGCCGGTAGCCCAACCCGGAAGCGGGCCTCCACAGTGCCGTGTTCTCCAACGATGACGGCGGTCTGCGCCAAGACCTCCTGGCCTGGAGTCTCGATTTCGATGAGGCCGCTCTTGCCGCTACCGCGCCGGATCGTGGTTCCCCGTGCCGCTTCATCGAACCGTCTGGCGAGCAGACTGGCCACGCCCAACCTCCTCGATCGGGAGGTGAGCACATCTTCCTCGAGTGCGGCCGTTTCGGGTGGAAGCACGACCCGCACTCGACTCGGCGCGGCAAAAGGGTCACCCTGGACGTGGTCCACATGTAGGGTGAAGTCGGGGAAGGCCCAGGTGCCGCGTAACCCCCTGTAGGCCTTGTATCCTTGTCCGTCGATTCCGTTGAGGAAATCGACCAGCGTGTCCACGGTGTTCATCGGAGCCCATCCGACCCCACGGGCTGGCACCGGTTCCCTCTAGTCCCCTCGTCTAGTCCCCCCGCTCCTTCCAATGGAAGCCCGGTGGATTCTTGGACACCAGCCATGAGAGGTACCATGGGCGTGTTGTCCGACCCCGTCGGTTGGCCCGTGGCCCTGGCCCGCGGCTCACCCCCGGTCCCCATGGGAAATGGGGTGGTTTCATTTCCCACTGCGGAGGAAAGTAGGAGTCGGGCGAGTCGGGTTCGGTCGACCCAGTCGGCTCTTCTTCGGCCTGCCATTTGAACCCGGACATGTGGTCGGGTGGCGCTTCGCCTTTTGTACCCCGCCGGTCCGTCCGCCAGTAGAACATCGGGACGTTCTCGTAGTCCGGATCTCCCCAGCGAAATCCGGAATCGTGATCGACGGGCGGATCCAGCGGACCCAGATCGGGCCCGCGGAGTCTCGGACCCTCCCACGCGCAGCGGGAACACCACCGCCACTGAACCCATGGCGAGAGTAGTCTCAGAAGTCTCCGGAGGACCACGGGGTTGGTCACGCCTCCGCAGTGGGGGCACAGCCGTCCTCGGGGGAGCGCCAGATAAGCCACAGAGGCGGTGACCAACAGCAGAATCGAGAGAAGTCCTACAAGAGCAATCAGAAGAAACACAAATTCGCCTCTTAAAAAAACAGCCAAAGATCCTCCTCAAGAATACCTGGCCCGGGCGGTCGAGTCCAGCAAATCTTCCGTGCCCGCTCCGCGGCGCTTGCGTTACCTTTCTCGGTACCTGGGGGCTCCTCCCCGGGATGCTTTCCACCGGGGATCCGGTGGCCGTTGTTTTGGGCTCGATCGTCTGAGCCGTCTCCCGACCAGAAGGCCGCTGAAGAAGTTCAGCGGGTCGCTAGAGTATGATCAGGAACATCGCCATCATCGCACACGTGGATCATGGCAAGACCACGCTGGTGGACGAAATGCTCCGCCAGACGGGTGTCTTTCGTGCCAACGAGAAGGTGCAGGAGCGTGTACTCGACTCCAATCCGCTCGAGCGGGAACGAGGGATCACCATTCTTGCCAAGAACACCTCGATCCGCTGGCACGACGTAAAAATCAACATCGTCGACACACCAGGCCACGCCGATTTCGGTGGTGAGGTCGAGCGTACTTTGCGTATGGTGGACGGGGTGCTGCTGCTCGTGGACGCCGCTGAGGGCCCCATGCCTCAGACGCGGTTCGTGACCCGCAAGGCGCTGGAGCTTGGGCTTCAGCCCATCGTGCTCGTCAACAAGGTCGATCGATCGGATGCCCGCGCGATGGAGGTTCACGACGAGGTCCTGGAACTCTTCATGAACCTCGAAGCTTCCGACGCGCAATTGGATGCTCCCTTTCTTTATGGCGTCGGACGAGATGGCTGGGTGAGCCGCGATCCGGATACGACTGAGGGCGATCTGGAGCCGCTTTTTGAAGCGATCGTCGAATCCATTCCCGCCCCGCTCGTGGATCCGGACGGCGCGTTCCAGATGCTGATCTCCACACTCGACCACTCGAACTACGTGGGGCGCATCGGAATCGGACGGATTGAGCGAGGGAGGGTAGCCATCGGTGACGATGTCGCCCTGCTGTCTCTAGGGGAACCAGGCCTGGTGGGGGCCGATGACGCGACGCCGGGTCGGGTGGTACAGCTTTATGGATTCGAGGGTTTGGAGCGTATCGACATCCAAGCCGCAGACGCCGGGGACATCGTGGCGGTGGCGGGCATCGAGGGAGTGGAGATCGGGAAGACCCTCACCGACGTTCACATCAGAGAGCGGTTACTTGGGATCGCGGTGGAGGAGCCCACGCTCTCCGTGGACTTCACGGTGAACGATTCACCCTTCGCGGGCCGTTCGGGAAAGTTTGTGACCACCCGTCAGGTTCGCGACCGGCTGATGAAGGAGCTCGAGCGTAACGTCGCGCTTCGGGTCGAGGAGACCGACGTACCCGATACCCTCACGGTTTCGGGCCGGGGCGAGTTGCATCTCTCGATTCTCATGGAGACGATGCGCCGGGAAGGATACGAGTTCCAGGTCTCACGGCCGCGGGTGATCGAGAAGAAGGGACCCGAGGGTCTTCTCGAGCCGTTCGAGGAGGCCGTCATCGAGATCCCCGAGGAGTACATCGGCGCGGTGATGGAGAAGATGGGTGCTCGACGAGGTGAAATGATCGAGATGAAGCCGACGGATAGGGGCCCTGTCCGTCTCCGCTTCCGGGTGCCCGCTCGGGGGCTCTTCGGGTACCGGTCCGAGTTCATGACGGACACCAGGGGCGAGGGGACCCTCCATCACCGATTCCTGGAATACGGCCCGCACGCGGGGCCCCTTGTCGGCCGCAAGAAGGGCGTGCTCGTGGCCGACCGGGAGGGATTTGCCGTGGGGTTCGCCCTCTTCAACCTTCAGGAGCGTGCTACGATGTTCGTGCGGCCGGGGGACGAGGTCTACACCGGAATGATCGTGGGGGAGCACGTGCGCCCGGGTGACCTGGACGTCAATGCCTGCAAGGCCAAAAAGCTGACCAACATGCGGACTACGGCCACGGATGAGAACATCAAGCTGGAACCGCCCCGGGACCTGACCCTCGAACTCGCCCTCGAGTTCATCCAAGACGATGAGCTGATCGAGGTCACGCCGGCGCGGATCGGTTTGCGAAAGAGGTATCTCGACCCCATCGCCCGCAAGAAGGCTGCACGGAAGAAGGCTTGAGATGGCAATCTTTCAAAAAGATCTGGTCCCGGAGAACGACCACCCCTTGAACCTTGTCGAGGGGGAGGGGGTCGATGAAACGTCGGTCACCCGTCCACCGATCTTCGAGGTGTACATGCGCATGGCCGAGGAGCTGGCCAAACGAAGCACCTGTGCCAGGCTCAAGGTGGGGGCGGTCATCACCGACCGGCTTCTCGAGCACGTGCTCGCCATCGGCTATAACGGGAACGCGCGGAGCTTTCCGAACGAGTGTGATGGACCGACCCCGGGGGCGTGTGGCTGCATCCATTCGGAACAGAATGCGCTCGTAAAGGCTCCAGGAGGCGTAACGGACAAGGTGGCCTTCGTGACCGCGAGCCCCTGTGTGGCCTGCGCCAAATTGCTGATCCAGAGCAACATCTCGCATTTCTTCTACCGCGAGCTTTATCGAGATCCGTCAGGCCTCGAAATTCTGGGCAGCGCCGGTGTGACAACGGTCCGTTACGTTCGATGGATGAACGATTGGCGCTGACGTTTTTCGGACTTCCAGAACTTGTCGGTCACGTTATCTTCCGGCCTTCGTCACCGCCTCCGAGCGTGCCCTGCCGTCCGCGGGCCGGCCCCCGTATGGCGGGAAAGCTTGACCGAATCACAGCCTAAGAGCAACTGCGTAGGAGATCCGTTTTCGTGGAGTCGTCCACCATAGATAGTGCCACCTCGTTTGGCCGCTTTTTCCTTCCCGGTCCGACGGAGGTACATCCCGAGGTGCTGAGCGCCCAGAACGGGGCGATGATCGGGCACCGAGGGCCGGCGATCAAGGAGCTCATCGGTGAGCTGCAGACCGGGCTTCGTGATCTGTTTCGCACCGAGAGTCCGGTACTCATATCGACATCGTCTGCGACCGGCCTGATGGAGGCCGCCGTTCGGAACGGGGCCCGATCTCGCGTCTTGAGTCTGGTCAACGGTGCATTCAGCCAGCGGTTCGGCGAGATCGCAGAGGCCTGCGGATTCGAGGTCGAAACGCTCGAGGTGGAGTGGGGCCAGACCATTACCCCCGACCAGGTCAGTGAAAAGTTGGCTAACGGTGGGTTCGATGCCGTTACGGTCGTTCACTCCGAGACTTCGACCGGGGCGTTGAACCCCATCAGCGAGATCTCGGAGGCCGTCCGAGGCCAGGACGACGTAGTTCTTCTTGTCGATTCGGTGACCGGCGTAGGTGGGGCCGAGGTCCAAACCGACGAATGGGCTCTGGACTTCGTGCTCACTGGATCCCAGAAGGCTCTCGCGTTACCCCCCGGCCTCGCTTTCGGTGTGGCCTCGGATCGCCTTATGGCTCGTTCGGCCACTGCTACGCGGAAGGGGGTCTACTTCGATCTGGTGGGGTTCCGCAAACAACTCGACAATCTCCAGACGCCGACCACGCCCGCGGTTTCACTTTTCTATGCGTTGGCCAAGCAGTTGGACCGGATCCGGCTGGAGGGGTTGGAGGCTCGATGGGACCGGCACCAGGCGATGGCCGACCGGTGTGTCCAGTGGGTGGACATGATGCGTGAGCAGAGAGGGGTGGCGTTGTCGGTACTTGCTCCCGAGGGCTTCCGTTCGCCGACTGTGACCTGTGTGGCGCTTCCCGAGGGGACCACGGGGCCGTCGGTGGTTTCGGCCATGAAGGAGCGAGGGTTCACGATCGGTGGCGGGTACGGAAAGCTGAAGGAGACGGCGTTTCGGGTCGGTCATATGGGTGATCATACCGTTGCCGAACTCGATGCCGTGCTGGACGCACTTGGGGAGGTGCTCACGTGAGCGAGAAATTCGTGGTCATTGCGGCCGACAAGATCTCCATTTCGGGCCTCGTACCTCTGACGGAGGATGACCGCTTCGAGGTTCTGGTGCCCGACGGCTGGACCCCCGAGGAAATGGAGGAGGCATTGGGCCGCGCTCACGGCCTCATCGTACGCAGCGCGACCAAGGTGACACGCGAACTTCTGGAGAAGGCTCCGAACCTGAAAGTTGTCGGCCGCGGCGGCGTAGGCGTCGACAACATCGACCTCGAGGCCGCAACAGAACTCGGGATTCCGGTGATCAACGCGCCGGAAGGCAACACCGTATCCGCCGCTGAGCTCGCGATGGCGCTCATCTTGACGGTCGCGCGTAACATCTCGTGGGCAGATGCCTCGGTGCGTGGTGGCGCATGGGCGCGATCTCAGTTCACCGGGATCGAGATTCGCGGCAAGACGCTGGCACTCGTCGGTGCGGGCCGGATCGGAACCCAGGTCGCACTACGCGCCCAGGCCTTCGGCATGGAGACAATCGCTTACGATCCATACCTGACGGAAGAGCGCGCCAAGGAATTGAACATCGAACGGGTCGAGTTCGACGACGTGCTCGCCCGCGGGGATGTGATCTCGTTACACGTGCCGCTCACACCGCAAACCGAGGGTATGATCGGCGAGGCCCAACTCAAGGCCATGAAACCGACGGCCATCCTGATCAACGCTGCCCGGGGTGGGGTGGTCGAGGAGGATGCCCTGGTTGCGGCACTCGAGTCGGGGGAAATCGCGGCCGCCGCGCTCGACGTGTACGTCACCGAGCCTCTTCCCGTGGATAGCCCGCTGAGGGGCACCAAGAACCTGGTTCTCACCCCGCATCTCGGAGCCTCCACCGCCGAGGCTCAGGAGTTGGTCGCCATGGAGATCGCGCAGGGTGTGAGGGCCGCGCTGCTCGAGGGCGACCTGTCCAAGGCGCTGAACGCTCCCGCGATCGGAGGGGAGGACCTCGAGGATCTCAAGCCCCTCATGGATCTTGCGCGCAGGGTCGGGCGAGTGGCCGGCGTCCTGGGGCGGAGTGGGATGCATCGGGTCGAGATCTCGGTCGCGGGGCTCGACGAAGAGATTCTCGGACCGCTGAGGGCAGCTGCGATGACCGGAGTGCTCACACCCGTAGTGGGCGCGCGCGACGTCAACTACGTGAATGCCCTCCACCTTGCCGCAGAGCGGGGTATCGAAGTCTCGACGTTGTTGCAGCCCCCGCGGAAGGACTATGCCAAGTACCTCGAGATCGTTCTCGAGACCGAGGACCAGACGGTACGCGTGGCCGGTGCGCTGCTGGGCGAACAGCATCATCCCCGGATCGTGCAGATCGACGGATACGAGTTGAGTGTCCAACCTGAACGGTGCCTCATCATTCTCCGGAACAATGACGTCCCGGGTGTCATCGGGAGGGTGGGGACACTCCTGGCGGAACACGGCTTGAACATCGCCGAGTACATCCAGTCGAGGGAGGCCAAGGGTGGATTGGCGCTGGCCGCGGTGTCCGTCGATGGGATGGTCAGCCCCGAGTTCCTCACGACCCTGAGCGAAGATCCGGATATCCTGGATGCACGGGCGGTGTATTTCGACGGTTAAGCGTCGGTGGCTAAGCGTCGGTGGCTGAGCGTCGGTGGTTGAGCGTCGGTGGTTGAGCGAGCGGTGGATTCCGGCGGTTGAACCGGGCGATAGAGGTCCGGCGGAGTTCTGCCTGGGGGATGCGACCGAGGGTCAGCGAACGGTATCGATCAGGAGCAGACCCAGAAGGAGCGGCTGGTAAAGGAGAGACCAGAGAAAGACGCGCCGGGCCCGGGTCCTCGACATGTCGGCCGCCGCAGCCACGGAAACGCCCAGCGTGATCAGCCCCAAGACCAAGGCACCGGCGAGGTAGATTTGGCCGGTGAACCCCAGGAAAGTGGGGAAGCCGCTGATCGCCAACAGGGATACCGAGTGATACACCATGTGCCGGCCGATTCGCCGGCCCTGCGGGTCGCTCGGTGGGCTCAGGAAAAAGCCGACGCGGGCGTAGTCCTCCCGGAGTAACCAGGCGAGTGCCAGGACGTGGGGGAGCTGCCAAAGGAACGCGATACAGAACAGTATGACGCCGCCGAACTCCACGGTGCCCGTCGCAGCGCTCCACCCGATCAGAGCAGGAAACGCACCGGGTACTGCCCCCACGAGTGTGGCCAGGTACGACCGGGTCTTGAGGGGCGTGTAGGCGAGAATGTAAGCCGCGGCCGAGGCGGCCGTGAGCACGGACGGCAACCAACCGACCGTGAGCCCGAGGTAGGCCAGTCCCGCCACGAGGAGCGCCCACCCGAACAACAATGCCTCCCCGGGGCGCAACCGGCCCGACGGAAGGGGCCGGGTCTGCGTACGTGTCATGACGGCATCCAAATCTCGCTCGACATACTGATTGAGGGCGAGCGCACCCGCGGTCCCGAGGCCGACGCCCACGAGCGTGTGTATCACCGGGAGGATGTCGGCAGCGCCGCCCGCCGCGACGTAGTAGCTCACGCCCGCCGTCATCATGACGTAGCCGGCAATGCCGGGTTTGGTGAGTTCGTAGAGTGCGCCGGCCTTGCTCGGGGCAGGCGTCGGGCCCGAAGTCGGACCCGGCGTCGGATCCGGGGTTGGATCAGGTGTTCGATCCGCGCGCCTTTCGACCGGATCGCTCATGGCGACCCTCGTCTCCACTCCCTTGGTCTCAGGCGATGGGGAGCCCCGCTCAGCGATGGCACGGCTCCGTCATCCGACCGAGTCCAGCGTATCCCTCATCGATCGGGCCAGCCCCGTAAAAGCCGGGACGTCGAAGAGGGTGTAGGCCGACGCCTCGGTGAGCCGAAGAGCCATGAGCAGATCGAGAAAGCGGCCGGGATGGTCCGACTCGAAGGCGACCACGAACTCCTGATCATCCAAGCCGTACGAGTAGGTCGTGTTGAGCTTGACGTCGGGCCACCGGTGGCCGACCCGGATGTGTTCGTCCATCATACGCTGGCGGTCTTCGTGGGGGAGCTTGTACCAGTCGCGGATCTTGGCCATCGGATAGACGAAGAGAAACTCCGATCCCTGCGGATTGATGGCGACGCGGGCAGAATCGAGCACCTCCTCCCCGCCGTACGCCTGAACGTACTCCTTCTCGTAACGGTTGAGGTAGATGGACCGTTTCGTCATGGCGAAGTACGAATGCGCCAAGGAGAGATATCCGCCCAGGCCGGTCTGGTTCAGCGCGGCCGCGAGTTCATGGAGTTGGTTCAGGTCTCGAGCGGCCTGCCAGAGCAGAAAATCCGCATCGCCGCGGGTCCCGACCAACGCATAGCTGTAGATCATCATCTCGCGGACGCGGGCTGCCACTACCGACTCGAACTCATCCTTGTGCGTGGCTCGTTCCTCCAGCGGAAGCCTACGCCAGGCCGGGTCCACTTTGAATATCGAGAAGCGAACAAACTCCCGCTCCTTCATCTTCTCCTGCTCGGCCTGGATCTGTTCCCATGCGTCCCCGTCCATCTCGGGTCGTTTGGGGAAGTTC
>SMVB01442458.1_pt1 | contig 14629 bp, 15 predicted proteins | sample 2456461 | NCBI WGS metagenome assembly SMVB01 (sample SAMN11095934, study PRJNA526329) | marine sediment metagenome | biome: Marine sediment; feature: Surficial sediment; material: Deep marine sediment; isolation source: Hadal surficial sediment | place: Pacific Ocean | collected 2014-05 | depth... | reverse complement strand
GGCAAGATGGGCAATGAGCTTGGCGATGGTCCTGTTCTCCACGAGAACTAGTTTCTCGGCAGAACAATGGAGCTCGTCGTCAGAAAGTCGCTCGAGCTTCGTTGAGTAATTCGTGAAAGGGTCGATCATCATATCTTCCTCAGTAATGAAGTATACTCCCCGTTTTTTGGTGGGCTCTGGAAGCCACGGGAGCATCGACAACAGACCGAATCGAAACGAAAGTCAAAATTGCCGGTAGAAACGTAGCAGTGGCCTATGCTGCCTACGTGGACACTATTTTCAGACGTGACCGCAACGCGAGCCATTTTGTCTCGCGAAAGCTGTCAAGCCTTTTTTTGACTGTTTTCTTGGAGCGCCGCGCTTTCGATCGCGCCGAGTAGCTGATCGCGTCGACGTCGCGCTCGGGCGAGCCTTCCTTGGCCCGCCTTCCGCGCTCCAGATCGTGACGAGCGTGACCTCCCGCGTCTTCCCCCTTGCTACGCGTGAGGTTGAAGTGCCATGCCGCGTCTGCGGGGCGTGCTGGCAGCGATGACCACATTTCAACCGCCTCGGACATCGAGCCGCGCCGCATGGGACTCGGCTCGGTCGGTTCTCCGCCAGTTCTCTAAGTGAGCTTACGGACGACTGTGGGAGACCGGCTTTCGAGACATCTTCATGTCCTACGGCCATAGGAACCGTAGGACTATAAATTGGCAAGTTGAGCCGATCCGCGAGATCCGAGCTTCCGCACACTGGTGACGCACGCCCTGCGGAGCGGCCCGTGCAGCTTGAAATGGACTGTCCTTCCCTTCGGTGGCGCCTTGGACTCGCGGAACGAAGAAAGCACGATCGAATGGAGCTAGGGTCGTCTGAGGTTGCGCTAAAGCGGAAATCCCGGGTAGATTTCGACCTGTGAATGAAAGGGAATGTCATGAAGCTGGAAGGCATTGCTGGAATCATAACCGTCCTCATCCTGGTTGCTGCAGTTCCTCTTCGCTTGGGAGCGCAGGCAAGAGTCGAGAAGAACGTCGTGTACGGAATGTACTCCGGACTTGCTCTCTTGATGGATATCCATCACCCGGAGAATCCCAACGGCTACGGTCTGATTCATGTTTCTGGAAGCGGCTGGGGCGCGCCCCTCGCCCTCGACGCCCATCCGCTCAAGGAAGCGGCCCACGTCAAAATTGAGGGTCTGCCACTGGTCGACGCCGGCTACACGCTCTTCACCGTCAATCACCGGGCCACTCCAAGGTTCCGGTATCCCGACCCTGTCGATGACGTACAGAGGGCCGTTCGCTTTGTGCGGTTTCACGCGACGAAATACGGGATTAAACCTGACGCAATCGGTGCGATCGGCGGGTCTTCAGGAGGGCACCTGGTCAGCATGCTTGGCGTGCTCGACGGAGTTGGAGATCCGGAGGACGAGAGCGAAATCAATCGCCTGAGCGCCAAGGTGCAGTGTGTGTTTGCGCGAGCAACGCCATCCGACTTCACCACCGGCGTAACCAGTGCGGAAGGTCTCCTCCTCGGTGCACGAATCAACGCGCGAACTACGGCAGACTCAATCGAGGGCCGGCTCGCCCAAGAAGCCTCCCCCGTCACTCACGTTACCTCGGACGACCCGCCATTCCTCCTCATTCACGGTGACCAGGACGAGGTCGTGCCCTTCGAGCAATCCGAGCGGTTCCGCGATGCGCTACGAAAGGCCGGCGTCACGGTCGAACTGGTTCGGGTCAAAGGCGCCGGCCATGGCCCTCGCCTTTCCGGAACTTCGGAACCGATCAATCTCAGCAGCCTCGCCGAAAAATGGTTTGACCGTCACCTGCGCGGCCAGTAGTCTCCAGATCGTAGAATTGAACCACTGCACTGCCGGGGAAATAGACCGTATAGTTGGGGGCAGATTCAGACGGCCGCGACCCCAACGGGAGCTGGGCGATGCTCCCGGGAGCCAGCTTCACACGGGATCGCTGGCCGCCTAGCGAGACCGGTCCGGCTTTGGCGCACGGAGCGGTCTTCTCGAGGGCGTGAACGGCGCGGCTGCCTGGCGCTTCACTTCGGGTTTGGTTAGTGTAGGCGGCTGCCTATGAACAAACCAGCCCCTGACGACTCGCGCGCTCGCTTTGTTGAGTTCGTCGCCCTCATGGGGTTCATGATGTCGCTCGTGGCGCTTTCGATCGACGCCATGCTTCCCGCACTCTCCCAGATCGGCTCCGATCTCGGCGTGACGCGCGCCAACGACAACCAACTCATCGTCTCGCTGCTCCTGCTCGGCATGGCCATGGGTCAGATAATCTACGGGCCGCTTGCCGACAGTTTGGGACGCCGGCCGGCTATCTTCGCCGGCCTCGGCCTTTTCATCGCGGGCTGCCTCGTGTCGTTTCTTTCTCAGAGCCTCCCTGTCATGCTCGTTGGCCGCGTGATGCAAGGTGTCGGCGCCGCCGGTCCGCGGGTGGTCGCGGTTGCTTTGATACGTGATCAATATGAAGGTCGCGCCATGGCTAGGGTCATGTCGTTCGTGATGGCGGTATTCATCATCGTGCCGATCATCGCACCCGCCCTCGGTCAAGCGATCTTGTTGGTGGCGAGCTGGAGGGCAATCTTCGGGCTCTTCTTGTCGCTCGCGGTCGTCGTCGCGATATGGTTCGGGTTGCGTCAGCCGGAAACACTCGCAAAAGACCAGCGGACCCCTTTGTCTCTGGGTCGCATCGCGAGCGTTTTCCGAGAAGTCGTGGCGACACAAACGACGCTTCGCTACACCGTCGCCGCCGGACTCATCTTCGGCGCCTTCGTCGGCTATTTGAGCACGGCGCAGCAAATCTTCCAAGAGCAATATGGTCTCGGCAAATTGTTTCCCCTCTACTTCGCGCTCCTGTCGGTAGCGATCGGAGCGGCTTCTTTGGTCAATGCGCGGCTCGTTTTGAAATACGGAATGAGGCCGCTGACTCAGTTAGCGCTTATCATCATCGCCTCCCTTTCCATCGGGTTCGTCCTTTTCGCTTACGCGTCGGCAGGCCACCCTCCCCTCTGGACCTTCGTCGCTTATCTACTGACCGTGTTTTTTTGCAACGGCTTTCTATACGCGAACATGAACGCTCTAGCGATGGAGCCCGTGGGACATATCGCCGGCGTGGGCGCAGCAGTCGTCGGGGCACTCTCTATGCTCATTTCTATCTTCTGTGGCACGGCGATCGGACAAGCGTATGATGGTACGGTCCTTCCTTTGGCCGCCGGCTTCGGGCTGCTCAGCATCGGCGCGTTCGCGCTCGTGCGCTCGACGGAGTCCGAAAGCGGTGTTGAGGCCCATGAACCGGTCTAGGAAAATGCTTGGGAGTCGCTATCGTGTTCACTCTTTCTGAACGTCAACTCGAGCTACAGCAATCCGCCCGCGAGCTCGCCGAATCCGAATTTCGCGACCGCGCCGCCGATATCGATCGCACCGAGGAATATCCTTGGAAGAATGTGCGGCAGCTGACCGAGGCAGGCTTCATGGGAATGACGATCCCCAAGGAGTATGGCGGACGCGGGCTGAGCTGCCTCGATACGGTGCTCGTCGTCGAGCAGATGTCCCGCGTTTGCGGGCCGAGCGGACGTATTGTGGTCGAAGCGAACATGGGCGCGATCGGCGCCATCATGGCCTACGGCTCGGAGAAGCAGAAAAAGCGGGTCGCTCCTCTGGTGCTCGAGGGCGACAAGCCCGCGATATGTATCACCGAGCCGGACGCGGGGAGCGCCGCGACGGAAATGACAACGACCGCCGTAAAGAAGGGCGATCACTACGTTATCAATGGGCTCAAACACTGGATCACGGGGGGCGGTGTTTCCAAAGTCCACCTCATCTTCGCGCGTGTCATGGAGAACGGCGAGTACAAAGGCATCGGTGGATTCGTGGCTGTGCGCGGCGAAGACGAGGGACTGCGGATCGGCAAGCGTGAGCCCGCGATGGGCCTTCGCGGTATCCCAGAGACCGAAATTTTCTTCGAGGACTTGACCATCCCCGAGGACATGGCGGTGATCCCGCCCGATGGCCTGAAGCGCGGCTTCGCGCGATTGATGAATGCTTATAACGGCCAACGCGTCGGAGCCGCGACCGTCGCTCTCGGTATCGCCGAGGGTGCTTACCAGCTCGCGGTCGAGCGCGCCAAGACGCGCGAGCAATTCGGCCGTCCCATCGCCGAGTTTCAAGGATTGCAGTGGATGATCGCCGATATGGCGACGCGTCTATCCGCGGCGCAGTGCCTCGTGTACAAAGCCGCTGCCAATGCCGGGGACGGATTCCCCGACATGAACGAAGCCGCTCAAGCCAAAATCTATGCGGCCGAGACCGCGATAAAAGTCACGAACGATGCGCTTCAAATCCACGGCGCGATGGGTTACTCGCGCAATCTCCCGCTCGAGCGGATGGTGCGCGACGCGCGGATGTTCACGATCGCCGGAGGCACGGCGCAGATATTGAGGACCCAAGTAGCGGGCGCGGAGCTCGGGATGAAGCTGCCGCAAACTCGCGATGGGCACAGCAAGCTTGCAGAACGGGAGAGTCGAGATGTTTGAGACCGAGAGATTTATCGAAGCGTGCCGGGAAGCCATGAAGGACCCAGACACGCGCGCGATCAAAGAAGTCGTGCAAAGAGCCGTCAGCGAGCCCGGCCAAATTGTAAAGACATTGGGCGAGCCGAAGCGCGCCGGCATCGGGACGCTCCACCAATCGGACGACTTGACCGTGCTCAACATCATCTGGGGTCCGGGCATGACGCTCCATCCGCACGACCACCGCATGCTCGCGATCATCGGTCTCTACGGCGGACAGGAAAACAACACGTTCTACAAACGCAGTGAGAGCGGCCTGAGCGAGCAGGGCGGCAAGGAGCTTCACTCGAAAGAGACCGTCGTCCTCGGCGACGCGGTCATCCACGCCGTCACCAACCCTCTCGACGAGCTGACGGGAGCCATCCACGTCTACTCGGGCGATTTCTTCGCGACACCCCGAAGCGAGTGGGACCCCGAGACACTCGAAGAGCACCCTTACGACGTCGAGCACACGTTACGGGTCTTCGAAGAATCCAACAAGGGGCTCGAAGATTGAGGATGGGACGGATCACCGTCCTCGTCGTCGCGACGGCGTCGCTTCTGAGCTGCACGCCGTCCGAAAAGACACAGACTCCCGATCTGCTTTATGTCTGGGCGTTCGACACGAACCAGGAAGACCTGCGAGAAGCACTCCAAGGACCAAAGAGGAATATTGCCGCGATCGCTGCTACGAAGGCCCAAACGATGACCCAGGCAATACGGCTCTGATCTTTGGCGCGCTGGCGTTGAAGCTCGTTGACGTCTTCTTGGACGGAGCGATTCTGGGTGTGAGCCTCGTTGATCTGCTCGAGTAGCGAGGCTGATGACACGTGTGTCAGCTCTTGTAGCGGTCCACTGTTCTCTGGCTTCGTCCGTCAACGCGCGCGCTTCACGGAGCAAACGCCCCGCCTCCTGCTCCAGCCACTTCCGCTTGTCATCCTCGTCGGGTAACTCGACAGCCTGTTGTGCATAGCGGCGGGCGATATCGAGCAATTCATTCGAGCGCATCGTTTTCGATTGAACCGCCTCTATCGGCAGTACCTTCATCACGTCTGTCCTTCGTCTAAGCTGCAAACTCAGTGTACTCTCACGCCCGGCCGCCATCAAAACCAGCATTCAAAAGACAGTCGGTGCCCTTACGGTAGGGGATTTTGAGTCCCCCGCGTCTGCGGAAACACTCGCGAAAGAGCAGCGGGTCCTCTCCGACGGATAGTACCTCTTATCTGTAGAAGTCCGCGCCACACGGGCTGGCACGTGACTTGCTATAGGCCATCCACGTAATAGCAACGAGAACAAGTTTCCAGCAAAAACGGTTCTCGATTCATCAGGAGGTCAGTAATGAAACGCATTTTTTGGTACTTCGCGACATTTTGTGTCACCGTCGGGGCGATCGCAGCGATTGTGGTGCCTTCGCTCTTGCGATACCGCGTGTCGAACCCAACGCCGGAGCCGGCACCCTACGCCCGCAGTCTGTATCTCGAAGGCGGCGGTGAATATACGCCAGTTCCACAGCCTGCGCCGTCCTTCCCGAGGGGCGGCGACTACATACCAGCCATCGTCCATAATACCGAAGACTATGATCCGATCCACGACAACACGTTCAAAGATGCGCGACGGAACCCTCTATCCACGTTCTCGATCGACGTCGATACCGCGTCGTACAGCAACGTGAGGCGTTTTCTCGAGATGGGATCGCGCCACCGGCCGACGCCGTGCGCATCGAAGAGCTCATCAACTACTTCCAGTACGACTATCCTCAGCCCGATCCCGAGCACCCGCTCTCAATCGTGGTCGAAGTGGCTGCCTGCCCGTGGAAGCCCGAGCACCGTCTCGTCCACATCGGCCTTCAGGGGCGCACGATTCCCGAGGAGAACATTCCACCTCGAAACCTCGTCTTTCTGCTCGACGTCTCCGGATCGATGAATCAGGCCAACAAGCTGCCGCTGCTGCAGGCATCGATGCGCCTTCTCACGAAACAACTCCGTCAAGAGGACCGCGTCGCGATCGTCGTCTACGCGGGCGCGGCTGGGCTCGTTCTCCCATCAACAGCGGGCTCCGACAAGCAGACGATTCGTGATGCGATCGATAGCCTGAGAGCCGGTGGCTCCACAGCGGGGAGCCAGGGCATTCAGCTCGCCTACGAAGTCGCCGCCGAAAGCTTCATCGAAGGCGGCATCAACCGAGTCATTCTCGCGACCGACGGCGATTTCAACGTTGGTATCAGCAGCCGCGGAGGGCTCGAGGATCTCATCGAGGACCGGCGCGACAGTGGCATTTTCTTGACGGTGCTCGGATTCGGCGTCGGAAACCTCAAGGACGCGACCATGGAGCTCTTGGCCGATAAAGGAAACGGCAACTACGCCTATATCGACTCGCACCAGGAAGCGGAGAAGGTTCTCGTGCGCGAGGTGGGAGCGACGCTGATGACCATTGCCAAGGATGTCAAGATCCAAGTGGAATTCAATCCAGCCAAGGTGTCCGCTTATCGCCTCGTCGGTTACGAGAACCGCATGCTCGCAGCCGGGCACACGGTGACCGCGCTCTACGAGGTCGTTCCCGTGGGCGTCGCATTCGACACGCGGACGGTCGATCCTTTGAAGTATCAGGAAGTCCGACGCCGAGCGTCCGCCTCGAGCAGCGGCGAGCTTCTCACCGTCAAGCTGCGCTACAAAGAGCCCGATGCCTTGTTCAGCACGCGCCTCGAGCTCCCGCTTTACGACAACCCCAACGCCATTAACAACGTCAACGACAACGTGAAGTTCTCGGCCGCCGTCGCCGCGTTCGGTATGTTGCTGCGCGACTCCGAGTACAAGGGAGAAGCGAGCTTCGATATGGTGCTAGAGCTCGCGCGGGAAAGCCGAGGCGACGACCCGCACGGCGACCGCGCAGAGTTCCTCAAGCTGGTGACGACAGCGAAGAACTTGTCGTAGTTAGCGAAGGGTTACCGGAGCTTCGACGATGCCCCCGAGCGGAGAAGCTCCGGAAAACCCAGCGTTATTCGTCCAGCCCGTAGGCAGCGATGGCGTTGTCCCAGTAGACCTTGCGAAGGACTGGAAGAGGCAGATTCAGGCCGCGCAGGCCGGCTCGGTTATGGCTCTCGTCGAGAAAGGAGGTGTAACCCCGCTCTGGAAAGTAGTTGAGGTCATAGGTTTCTGCTGCCAGCATGTTCTCGTACATCTCGTAGACCATGCTCGCGTGGGCTAATGACGTGTGGGCACTCACGACGAGGTCGCTGCCAAAGAGGAATCGATCGGCAAACTGGATGACGAGCTCTCGCCATGTATCGGCCTCGTAGGATATATCCTCGACCGCCCGTCGCAAATAATCCGGCTGCATTCCCCAACTGAGATCCACGTAGAAGTTCGGATAGTCGCTGAGAAGGCGCCGGACCGTTTCCGGCGAGTAAGTCAAATAGCCGCCCATATGAGGAATGATGACCTTGAGACGAGGAAACTCTTCGAGGACGCGCCACAAACCGACTCGGTAAAGGTGTGAGCTCACGTGCCAGAGAACGGGAATCCCCCGCCGCTCACAAAAGGCAAACATCTTTCGCAATCCGGGAGGATCGATAATGTCTTGTTTCGATGGGTCGAAGAAATCGCCGTGACCATTGATGAGCTTGACGCCGCGCGCCCCTCTGGCCACCGCATTCTCGAGATCCTCGAGTGGGCTTGCGCGAAACGGAGAGATCAGGACGAATGGAACCAGCCGCGGGTAGAGCCGCGCGGTCTCGAGTACGAACGCATTCGCGCTGTCCAGCCCCTCGTAGTCTTGATTCATGGGAAGCGCAGATACCACTGCCCTTTCCACGTGATTTATCTCGAGAATCCGGTTCCAGTTCAAAAGATCGGACGGGATGTGGCGATCAAAGTACTGCCCGAGGAGGTTTCCCGGGACAAGCAACGGCTGGATAGGTTCGAAAGAGAGGCCAGGTTGCTGGCACAGCTCAATCACCCGAACATCGCTACGCTGCACGGCCTCGAGGAAGACGTCGGCCGGGTATTACTCGTCATGGAGCTCGTCGAAGGCGAAACCTTAGCGGAGGTTTGGAAGCAGCGTATTTGATCAACCACCAGGCACCAGACGTACGACGTGTCCGATGATGGCCGTTTCTGGATGGTGAAACTGGAGCCCGCGTCGCCGCCGAAACGGCTCGACGTCGTTCTAAACTGGTTCGAAGAGCTCGAACAGCTCGTCCAGACGAAGAGGTGACCTTTGTGTTATCGTGACCAACTATTTTCCTGGAAGGGAGCGTGAGTCGATGTCGACACCAAGAAATTTCAGTCGATTAGGCATAATCGGAATGGCTCTCATCGCCCTCGCCTTTGCCGAGTGGGCCCATACAGAAGACGCTCCGGGCAAAGTGACGTTCACGAAGGACATCGCGCCAATCCTGCAGCGGAGCTGCCAGAACTGCCACCAGCCGGACTCAGTGGCGCCGATGTCGCTCATCACCTACAAGGATGTGCGACCCTGGGCGCGATCGATCAAGCGGCGGACTGGCATGGGGCCACGCGCGGGTGTCATGCCTCCCTGGTACATAGAGAAGGATGTCGGTATCCAGCATTACCAGTTCGACCCGTCTCTCAGCGACGAAGAGATTGCCAAGATCGCGAAGTGGGCCGACAGCGGCGCGCCGAGAGGAAACCCCGCCGACATGCCGCCGCCCAGGCCGCTCCGCGGCAGCGCGACCTGGATCGCCGGCGAACCGGACTTGATCACCGTGACCAATGAGATGCTGGTCGAAGGCGACGCCGCAGATTGGTGGGGCGATATCGAGTCGATCAAAGTCGGCAACACGGAAGATCTATACGTGAAGTCGGTCGAGATTCGAGAGATCAACGACGTGCTCGATCACCAGGATAACGGTGAAAGACGGAAGACCGTCGGCGGGCGGTTCGTCGTTCATCACATGATCTGGAGCACGAAAGTGGTCAACGAGGACGGCTCGTTCGGCGAGAGCACGGGTTGGCCGGTTCACGAGGTGGGCCGCAATGCCGACGTCTTCGACCCGGAGGGTGCGCGCCTCCTGCCAGCCAACTCGAGCGTCGTGTCGGACTCGGTACACCTGCACTCCAACGGCATCGACACCAAGGCCCGTCTCGAGATCGGATGGCGGTTCCATCCCAAGGACTACAAGCCGAAATACTCGCGTACGAGGCGTGCTCTCGGCAACGCCCTCGACATCGACATCAAACCGATGGAGAAGGACCAGGAGCTGCACGCCTACTACGTGCTTCCCGAGCACACGAAGATCACGACCTTCGAGCCACACCTACACGCGCCGGGTGCCCGGATGTGCCTCGAAGCGATCTGGGGCATCAACATCCAGACATTGACTTGCGCCGGCTACGATCACAACTGGGTGCGCGGCTACGAGTACGCACACGGCTATGAGCCGCTGCTCCCGAAGGGCACCATCCTGCACATCATTGGCTACATGGACAACACGTTCGGGAACCGGAACATCCCGGATCCGAGGAACTGGCAGGGGTCGGGGAACCGGTCGGTCGCGAACATGTTCATCGACCTGGGCCACGGCGTCGGGATGAGCGATGAGCAGTTCCAAGAGGCGATGGCCGAGCGTCGAGAGATGCACAAGCTCACGAAGAACGACGTGGTGATCGGCTGCCCACTTTGCATGGTCATGCCCAAGACCGACCTGGAGCTTGCGCAGCAGGCCTTGACGGACGCCGAAGCGGAAGTCGAGCGCGCCAAAAAGGCGCTCGAGACCACCGAGGCCGAAAAGACGAACGAGCCGCCTCGGGAGCGTGAGCAGCGGTGAGCTTTGCCCGGCTGGTGCCGCCGGTCCTGGTCGTGTGCCTAGCGGCGCTAGGCGCAAGGGCCGAGCAGTCGTACTCACGCGGCCAGAATGCCTCGCCCGCCTACGAGGGCTGGGAGGAAGACGCCGACGGGTCGCGATACTTCCTGTTCGGCTACCTGAACCGAAACTGGAAGGAGGAGCTCGACGTTTCGGTGGGCACTGATAATTTCTTCGCACCGGGTGAGCCCGACCGCGGACAGCCAACCCATTTCTTGCCTCGACGGAACCGTTTCGTCTTCCGGGTTCCGGCGCCGGACGGCTTCGGCGAGACCGACGAGCTGGTCTGGACGCTCACGACCAAAGGCAAGACGGAGAAAGCCTACGCCACACTCAGGCTCGACTACTTCGTCGACGACCTAGTCAAGGCCTCGGAACAAGGGGCGATCGGCGCCGGCTCGAGCGACGCGGTTATGCGGACGAACAAGGCTCCGGAGCTTCGGATCGACGGGGACGAGCGCCTCACGACTCGGACCGGCGAGCCCGTAGTGCTCGTGGCGGTGGCGAGCGATGACGGCATTCCCGAGGAGAATAGCCGTACCAGCGAGCTGGCCTCGGGCGGAACCGACTCGACCGCCCACCCAGAGTGGACGCCGCCGTTTCGGGTCACCGTCGGAAGTGCGACCGGGCTGCGCCTGTCCTGGTACGTCTACCGCGGATCGGGAACCGTGAGTTTCGACCCTCTACAGGCCAAGGTCTGGGAAGACACACGTGACGGCGCGAACTCCCCGTGGGCGAATCGTTGGGTCACGCCGCCGACGCCTCCGGATGGCCGCTACGAGGTTCGAGTGACGTTCGACGAGCCAGGGACCTACGTGCTGCGCTGCCTCGCCTCGGATGGGGCTCTCGGAACGACCGTAGACCGGACGGTCACGGTCGCGCCCTGACCGCGGCGTAAGAAAATATACCGACGGATGATGACAGGCAAGAAAGCGTTTTGCAGTGGGCAGACACTCGATCGGCTGCATCCTGTCGTTTGTCATTATTAATCGGCACGGGAACTGCGGGCTCGAGTGCAGACGCTTCGAAAACGTCGGAAGCGTTGCGTCTGAGGGCTTCGCCCGGTCAGGGCGGCGCGTGCTAACCGATAATCGTGATGGAGCGCGCCGAGAATCGGCAGGGAAACGACACGGAATCCATTTGGAATAGAGTGCCTCGGCGAAGCAGGATCGACAGGAAGATCGCTTCCGGCTCAGGAACATTGGGCCCCACTAATGAATGCGGAATGCGGCCGCGCTCGATTGTAGTCACGCCATTCGCACAACAGCCGACGCAGGTGCTTCTCCGACAGCGGGATGAGGAAGTCCAAACACTCTCGGCGGGTGGTGCCGATCAGTGTCTCGCAATAACCATTCGCTTGCGGCGCGAATGGGAGCGTCCTCAACACCCTCACGCCCATCGCTCGCACGGACCTCCGTAAATCTTCGGAGAACTTGGTATCTCGGTCAACGATCACGAAGCGATAATCGTTCTCGCACGGTACCGCTTCTCGGAACTGCTGGTACCGGGGGCGGGAATCGAACCCGCACACCTTGCGGTAGGGGATTTTAAGTCCCCCGCGTCTGCCATTCCGCCACCCCGGCGTGAGTAGGGCGATCATAACGCAGCAATGCTGCCGGCGTGACTCCCGTCACGTTGCTAGAGGCGTTCGTAGGGTACGCTTCAATTACCGTGACCATTCTCGTCCTCGCTTTCGTTTGGGGCGTTAGCCTGCTCGGGTGCCGTACGGCCTCCGCGCCTTCTGCGGTCGAGCCGGTGGATATGACGGCGGCTCCGGCCGGCGCAAACGCCGTCCTGCTGGAAGATCTCGCTGCCGGAGCGCTCTACCCTCCCGGTAACTGGTGGGGCATGGATATCACGAACGCGCCCGTGGATCCTGCGTCCGATGACTTGCTGCGATGGATTGGGGGAAGGCAGCTCCATCCCGACTTTGGGCCGCCGCCATACGGCATCCCGTATCTCACGGTCTCTGCAAGCACGCCCCGTGTGCCCATCACTTTTGTCGATTATCCCGAAGAGAGCGACGCGGGAGCGCCGGGGAGCTCGGGATACCCTGTTCCCGACGAGGCAAAGTCGCAGCCAAACTATATCGAGGGCGGCGTGCCTGGAGGCGGAAGCGACGGCGACCGACATCTTCTTCTCTTCGATCAAGGCCAACGGCTCTTGTTCGAGACGTGGGCCACGCGGTTCAATGTTAGCGAGAACCGGTGGGAAGCGGGCTCAGGGGCGGTGTTCGATTTGACCTCGAATACGCGGCGGCCCGAAGGCTGGACGTCCGCAGACGCGGCCGGGCTCGCGATTCTTCCGGGTCTCGTGCGCTATGACGAAGTCTATGGTTCGGGAGAGATCGAGCATGCTTTTCGCGTGACCGTGCGGGCGACCAACGGCCACGTATGGCCTGCGTCTCACACCGCGGGAGCCACCAGCGGCGCTCCCCCGATGGGGACGCGCTTGCGCCTGCGCGCTGGCAAGGATCTTTCGAGCTTCCCCGAGCCGATGCAGAGAATCTTCCGGGCGATGAAAACCTACGGCCTCATTGTCGCCGACAACGGAAGCGATATGTTCGTCACCGGCACGATGGATCCGCGCTGGAACAATGACGTGCTGAATCCTGCCTTTCGCGCACTAACATCCGATGATTTTGAGGTCATCACCCTCGGTTGGCGCTGAGGCAGCGGGAGTCCGCGAAGTTGCCGTTCGACCTTCCCGTTGTTGGTTGATCTGAAGCAGAACAAGCGCGAGTCGGCTAGCTTGGGGAGCGTCGCCTCTGGACAACGTGAAGGCCTGAGCACGACGGTCGCTCATGCGGTCGCGGCGCTACTAGCCTCCGGCAATCCGACCCCCGTCAGCTTCACCACTGCGGCGAAGCCGGCTTCCTGGGCGGCTTCATCGGTAAAGTACTCGGGCCAGTTTTGGATTCCCACGGGCCCAACCAGTTTGGTGCGATGAGCGGTCGCGTAGAAGTGTCCCGTTTCGTTGTCGCCGAGATCCGCGGCGTCGAGATAGCGACGCGCGCCGTTTTCAATGGACCCGGCCATTCCCATCAGGGGGCCCACGATCTTCATGATCGGCAACATGAACACGCGCATCAAAAACGGTGCGTCGCGGCCGAACCCACTGGAGGGCGCCGATCCAGGCGACACCGCGTTGACCGTCATGCCTCTTGGCAATTTGCGCGACAACGCGGCCGCCCACCAGGCGACCACCAGCTTGGCGGTCACGTACTCGTCCATATTGCTGAACGCGTAGGGACCCTTGATGTGCGCTAGAGCATCGATGGCTGCGACCCGATCTCCGTCAAAGCGCTCTTTGGCAACCTTTTCGATGTCGTGGACTTTCATACCCGGGATGTTGCCCCGGGCTCCCTCCGAACCCGCGATGACGATGCGCGCACCCGGGTTGAGAAGCCCGCCAGCCAGCATGCACATGGTCATGGTGTGATGACCGACCAGGGTGGAGGCCCAGGTGATCTCGACACCAGCGGAGTTGAACTTTGGTTGCGCCCCCGACGCTCCCGCGTTGAGAAATCGATCCTTTCGACGCGCCCGCGCAGTTGCTCACACGCTGCCTTGGCAGAGTCGACTTCTGAGGTATCCACCGCAAGCAGGCTGTAAGGGTCTTTGTCGGTTAACTCCATCAGCCGCGCGCGGGCGACCTCGGCCTTGCTTTCGGATCTACAGGCCAGGATCACTTTTCCCCAACCAGCCTCGGCGAGTTGCCGGGCCGCCTCGAAGCCAAGGCCTGAGTTTGCACCGGTTAGTAGAACTGTCTTATCGCTGTAATTGCTCATCGCAGCCTGCACTTTCTGGAAATGGTGTTGAACTCCGAGACGGGAGCACTGTATGCGCGCACAAAGCCGAAGTCTAGGAGCAAGACCTCATTGTTGCCGACAACGGAAGCAAAATGTTCGTCACCGGCACGATGGATCCGCGCTGGAACCATGACGTGCTGAATCCCGACTTTCGTGCTCTGACATCCGATGATTTCGAGGTCGCTCTCTCTCGGTTGGCGCTGAGAACGAACTCCGTGCTACACCCTCGGAAATAGTTGAAATAACAGGCTTTTCGCTTGCAAGCTCCTTATACATATACTATAAGTTCACCCTAGCGACAATTCACTGCTTTAGACCTGGGACGTCACGAATCCTAGGAGGAATTATCAAGCGCTGGACTGACTCGAGTCCTTGGTAATTGTGATAAAAACGGACATTCATGATATCAATCAGATCCAAATAATGTCCGGTACGTGCTAGAATTGCTTTGTGAG
>SMVB01102063.1_pt1 | contig 14632 bp, 11 predicted proteins | sample 2456461 | NCBI WGS metagenome assembly SMVB01 (sample SAMN11095934, study PRJNA526329) | marine sediment metagenome | biome: Marine sediment; feature: Surficial sediment; material: Deep marine sediment; isolation source: Hadal surficial sediment | place: Pacific Ocean | collected 2014-05 | depth... | reverse complement strand
CGCGACGGCGGTAAGAGCTCGCTTCCTCATTGTGCCCCTCCGTGGGTTGTTGATGGCCTTGTCGCCACCGTCCCGCTGCTGTCGGCGTCGACTGATGCCTCAAGTAGGTTGGCTTTATAGACGGATCGTGCCCTGGGAGGTTTCAAGTGATCGGGGAGCTGGTGTTTTTCTACGTGGTGGGCCCAGGGGACTGCAGGCTTGCGGTGCGAACCTTTTTCTCGCGTTCGTATGATATCGATTTAATACTTATAGCTATTATTAGTCACTTAGCCGTCGCATAACTACATTATTTCCTTTGATAGATCATCATTACGCTGTAAAGAATAGAATAACGGTATCAAACACCAGTATTAGTTAATTAGCGTCTTCGAATCGCCTCCGTCCGGGGGGCGGGTGAGCGCGACATGAAGGACGACACGGACCGCGGGCACAGGGCGAGTCCCGACAGGGGAGCCGACAAGAAGTTGGCTCTTGATCGGCGGCTCGACGAGGCGTCGGCCTCCCTCGAGCGCGTAGGCGCCCTGCTGTCATTTCGCAAGGTGGTTGGGCGCAACCTCCGCGTCGCTATGCGCTGCCTGCTCGACGCTCATGAGAAGATCGAGGTCGAGGGTCCGTCGATGGCGGCGCGCCTCGACCTGCTCGAAGCGATTCGACGGATCGGCATCGTCGATCAGCAGCTCAAGGGCGCCGAGCCGACCGTTCTCCAGGCCGAAGCTGCTCAGATCGAGACCGATTCGGACAACCGCCGCGCCTACCGGCGTCTTCCGGCGAACGTCCAGATCCAGCTCGAGCCCGAGCATCACGCCCACCGTCGGGACCTCGCCGCGTTGCCGCTCGACGGCCTCACGATGAACCTCAGCCGCGGAGGCATGCTGGCGAGGATCGACCGGGGCATCCTTCGCCACGGTCGGTACTTGATTCGCTTTCTCGAAGTGGGCGGTGCGATCCAGCCATCGGTTACCTGGGGGGCGGTTCGACGATCGCGGACCCGTGACAACGGTTGGGAAGTAGGTATCGAGTTCGACGACCCGCTGGAAACGTTGAAATAGGTAGCGGGGTGCCGTCTCTTTTTTTTGGGACTTTTTCGTAGCTTCAATCGTCCTATCAATCAGGCAGGCTCAGCCTGTGCTTTGCTGCCCCCTGGAACCTTCGAATGGAGCAAGCCATGAAGAACGTTGCGTCCAAACCGCGGACGCTGGCAGCTGTTGCCTTCGCGACGGTGGCATGCCTGGTGGTGGGAGCGGTGGCTTCCGTGCCGGTCGTCGAGGCCGGCCAAGCTCAGTCGAGCGCCACCGAGACACAGAACGAGGAGCGCGTCCGTGCCGAGCTCGAGGCCCGGATGTCGCAGTTGATCACCCGGCTACGAGAGCTCGACGTCATGCGTGAGATCGACGTCGTGAACCTGCAGCGCCGCCTCGAGACCGTGGCTCTGAACGGGGAGCGACTCCGTGAGCTCACGGAGATGCGCTTCGCCGAGGCCACGACCCGAAGCAACCAGCAGGTCGAGGAATCAAGGGTCCGCGTCGAGGAGATAACCCGCCGGGCCCTGGAGGCCGTCGAGGAGGCCATGCAGCGCGCCGGCCAGCTACGCGTCTTCAACCTGCGCAGCAACTGCGACCTGTTCGGTGAGCAGGTCCTCGATCACGCCGAAGACCTCGGCCTGACCGACGACCAGGGCGAGCAGATCCGCGCCGCGCAGCGCGCCGGTCGTCGTGACGGCATCGAGCGTCGGGCCGACACGGAGGTCGCCGAGCTGGATCTCGAGGCGCTCTCCGAGGTTGACGAGCCCGACTTGGCGGCAGTTCGCGCCAAGCTCGAAGAGCTCGCGATGCTGCAGGTCGACACCCAGATGGCGAGCCTGAGTCTGCGCCAGGAGGTGCGCCAAATCTTGACCCCGACGCAGCTGGAGGAGTGGGAAGACATGCGGGGTAATGACGATATTCGCCTGGTGATCTCGGGCGTCTCGACCAGCTGGAGCAACGTCAGCTGGAGCAACTTCGGTCGCTTCGGCTGCTGAGACGCGCCCGCAAGGGCACACGAGAGGGGCGCGGTTACCGCCGCGCCCCTCTTTTTCTTGTGGTGGGTTCGTTGCCGGGGTGCCTGCTACACTCCGCCGATGGCGGAGCCATGCGGATGAGCGACGGTGCCGGCGGCGACGCCGCGGCGCTGGCGGCAAGCCTCCACGTCGTGCTTGTCGAACCCGAGATTCACGGCAACACTGGCAGCTCGGGGCGCACCTGCCTGGCGGCCGGAGCCCAACTGCACCTCGTCGAGCCTCTCGGATTTTCGCTCGACGACGCGCGCGTCAAACGGGCCGGGCTCGACTACTGGCCTCGCGTAAGGCCGCTCGTCTGGCCCGATTGGCAAAGCCTCGAGAGAAAGCTCCCGGAGCTCGGGGAGCCGTTTTTTTTCTCCGCCGAGGCAACCTCCGACTACTGGGACATTGCGTTCCCGCCGCGCACCGTGCTGGTGTTCGGTCGTGAGAGCGACGGGTTGCCGGCCGAGATCCGCGGGCGTCACGCCGAGCGCATGCTTAGGGTGCCGATGGCCGATCCGGAGCTGCGTTCGCTCAACCTCGCCAACAGCGTCGCCGTGGTGCTCTACGAGGTGCTGCGTCAGCGCCATCTCGCCGCCAACTTGGCTCCGTGAACGGTCCAAACCCTTTGACTGGGGGTGACGTCCAAAGAATTGAACACGCGAACCATTCACGCTTCCTGGAGGATTCAATGATTCGGATCAGTGGGTATCACGCGCCTATCTCGCCGACCGGGCGCCGCCGCCGCTGGGCTTTCTCGGCGCTGGCCGCCGTCATGACCCTCTCGATGGGTGCACCGGTGTTCTCGGCGGCGGCGACGACCTATCAGGAGCAACGTGTAGAGCGGCGCACGTTCTCGGCAGCCGCCGGCGCCACAGTGAACGTCGAAAACCTCGTCGGTGAGGTGACGGTCGAGGGGACCGCCAGCGGGGAAATCGAGATCGTCGTCACCATCCATGCCGAAAGCGGCAGCCTCGCCGACGCGCAAACACTGCTCAGCTCCGTAGTGATCGAATTCGACGAGGACCGCAACGGCGTCGACGTCGAGGTCATCTTTCCGGTGGATCGCTTCGACAAGTTCCGCTATCCACAAACCGGTCGCGGCGGTTTCAACAACCAGACGAGCTACCGGAATCGCCGCGTCACCGTGACCTCTCGCGACGACGATGACGCGGTGACACTGTGGGTCGACATCGAGATCCTGGTGCCCCCCGGCATCGCCGCCGACATCGACAACAAGGTCGGCAACGTCTCGGCCACGGGTATGCAGGGTGAGTTCAACGCCGACACCAGCTCGGGCGACGTCACGGTCCGCGACGGAAGGGGTGACGTCGGCGTCGACACGGGCAGCGGCGACGTGACGGTTACCGGGTACACGGGCGACGTCAGCGCCGATACCGGCAGCGGCGACGTCGTGATCGACAACGTCACCGGTGAGGTGAGCGCCGACACCGGCTCCGGCGATATCTCGATTACCGATGTCGAGGCAGCGAGAGTCGAGGCCGATACCGGCTCCGGAAACATCGAGTTGGAGAGGGTGTCCGGATCGATCTACGCCGATACCGGCTCGGGCGACATCATCGGGCGGGACATCAGCGGTGCCACGACGATCAGCGCCGATACCGGCTCCGGCGACGTTCGCTTCGCCGGCGACATGTCGCAGATCGAGCAGATCGAGATCGACACGAGCTCGGGGAACGTCGAGCTGACCATGACCTCGGTGCCCGGCATGCGGATCACGATCGAGACCGGCAGCGGCAGCATCAGCGTCAACCTTCCCGGATTGACGACGATCACGAGCCGGCGCAACTACTTCCGCGGCGAGGTCGGTGACGGAGGTGCCCGGGTCAATATCGACACCGGTTCCGGGAGCGTGCGCATCAGCTCACGCTGACCGCGCCGCCGTGACCCGTTGAGATATGCGGGCTACACTGCGGCCCGAGGCCCGAAATCCCCACCGAGGCGGATGGCGGCTCGAATCGGGCCGCTTCCGGTTTCCGGAGAACGATCATGACCCGTCGCGTCAAGGGACCCTTGGTGGTCCTCGCATTGATCGCCATCGTGGCGCTGGCCGGGCAGGTGGGCGCCGCCTCCGGACACCTCACGGTCAGAGAGGTCTTTCAGCAGCAGACAGCGGAGCATCAAATGGGCTACGGATACGGTCGGCCGGCGCGCGCCCAGCGTGGCAGCCGCTCCGAGGTGATTGCGCCGCACGGCATGGTGGCGGCGAGCCAGCCGCTGGCCGCCCAGGTCGGCATCGACATTCTCAAGGCCGGCGGCAACGCCATCGACGCGGCGGTGGCGATCAACGCCGTGCTCGGCCTGGTGGAACCCCAAATGAACGGCATCGGCGGCGACATGTTCGCGATCGTTTGGGACGCCGAAACCGAACAGATGTACGCCCTCAACGCCACCGGTCGCTCGGGCTACGCTTTTACCCGTGAGCTTCTCGAAGAGCGCGGCCTCGAGCGCAATCCGGACTCCGGGCCGCTGTCGTGGATGGTCCCGGGGGCGGTCGACGGCTGGGCCGAGCTGCTCGAACGCTTCGGCACGATGAGCTTCGAAGAGGTCCTGGCACCGGCGATCGCCTACGCCCGCGACGGGTTTCCGGTGACCGACATCATCTCGGGCGACTGGGTCGCCGCCGAGGAGGCGCTGCGTCGCTGGCCCGATTCGGCGGCAACCTACCTACCCGAAGGGCGGGCGCCGCGCGCCGGCGAAGTGTTTCGCAACCCCGACCTGGCGCGCAGCTACGAGCTCATCGCCCGGAACGGCCGGGACGGCTTCTACAAGGGTGCGATCGCCGAACGGATCGTCACCTGGGGGCAGGCAAACGGCGCCGTTCTGACCATGCAGGACTTCGCCGAGCACACCTCGACGTGGGTCGAGCCGGTGTCGACCGGCTACCGCGGCTACGACGTCTGGCAGCTGCCGCCCAACAGCCACGGCATCACCGCCCTGATGATGCTCAACATCATGGAGCGGTTCGACATCGCGGCGATGGGCCACAACTCCGCCGACGCCCTGCACGTGATGGTCGAGGCCAAGAAGCTCGCGTTTGCGGATCGGGGCGAGTACGTAGCCGACCCCGAGTTCTCGTCGCTACCGGTGGAGTATCTGATCTCGAAGGGATACGGCGAACGGCGCGCCTCGTTGATCGACATGGAGCGGGCGCTGATAGACGTCTCGCCGTTCCGCGCCACGATGGACGATCCTCTCGAGCACGGCGACACGGTCTATTTCACCGTCGTCGACAAGGACCGCAACGCCATCTCGATGATCGAGAGCATCTTCTCGGCGTTCGGTTCCAAGGTCGTCCCGGGTGACGTCGGTTTCGCGATGCAGAATCGCGCCAGCGGCTTCTCGATGGAGCCGGGACACCTCAACGAGATCGGCCCCCACCGGCGCTCGCTGCACACCAACATGCCGGGGATGGTTACCAAGGATGGAGTCTTGTGGCTGTCATACGGCGTCATGGGCGGCAACATGCAGCCGCAGGGCCACGCCCAAGTGCTTTCCAACATCATCGACTTCGGGATGAGCCTGCAGGAGGCCGGTGACTCGGCCCGATTCCGTCACGCTCCAGATTCGTCGGCAGCAGTGGCCCGCGCCCGGGGCGGCACGATCTCTCTCGAGTGGGGGGTTCTCGATGAAGTCGTGGCGGAGCTCGAACGCCGCGGTCACACCGTCCGCAGGGTTGGCGGCGGCTCGATGGGCGGCTATCAAGCGATCCTGATCAACCCCATCACCGGCATGCTCCACGGCGGCTCCGATCCCAGAAAAGACGGAATGGCCATCGGGTACTAATAATGTTGAGTAGGGGCGCTGGGGCGGGTGAGCGCAACGCCGCGATCGCGCGCCCCAGCGCCCCTACTGGCGGATCTGGCGGCGGGCGCTGCGCGCGGCGTTGGCGACCATTCGTTCGGTATCCTGCTCTGCCTCTTCGAGGGCGGGGATTGCTTCGGCGGCAGCCGTGCCGATGCGGCCGAGGGCCAAAGCGGTGAACTGACGCACAGCCGCGGACTCGTCGGCGAGCGCCTGAATCAGCGCCGCCACGGCGGCGGCCGACTTCGAGCCTCCCACGGTCAAACCACGGGCTGCGGCGGTGCGGACAATGACCTCCTCGTCATCGAGCAGTGCTTCACAGAGGGCCGCATTGACGGCCGGATCGTCCGACCAGTTGCCGAGGATCAGGGCGACGCCAGCGCGAACGGCGGCATCCGAGCTGCTCCGCAACGCGGCGATCAAAGCGGGCGCGATCGGCGCTCCGAATTTGGCCAGCGTCCGGTTGGCGCCCGTCTTCACCAGGGCTTCGGGGTCGGCGAGCGCACCGATCAGCGCCTCGGTGACGCCTTCGTCTTCCGGACCGGCGCTGGCGAGCGCCGCCACGGCGCGGGTCCGCTCGGTGGCGTCGGCACCGCTGGAAATCTGCTCGATCCAGTAGCTGGTCGGTCGTCCCAGGAACTCGCCGCCAGCGGCATCCTGCCGGGGTGCCGCGGCCGAAACTTGTCCGGTTGCTGCGTTGTCGCCACCGGGGTTGGCTGCTTCGTCGGCGCTTTCGGCGCCGCAGGCCGTCACGAAACCACACAGCGCCAGCGCCACAACCCCCTTTTTGTCCAACACATCCTCCTGTGCTCGGCTTGCTTCGCGGTATTGTAGCGGCTCCAATGGACAAGCCTGCGAACACCAGATACCCGATTCACGAGCTTATCGCGGCACGCTGGAGCCCGCGCGCCTTCGCGCCGCGGCCCGTCGAAACCGGCAAGCTCCACCGCATCTTCGAGGCGGCACGCTGGGCGCCGTCGTCGTTCAACGAGCAGCCGTGGGGCTTCATCGTGGCGACCAAGCAGGACGAAGACGCCCACCGTGCCATCGCCGATTGCCTCGTTCCAGGGAACCGCACGTGGGCCGAAGTCGCCCCGGTGCTGATGATCTCGATCGCCAAACTGACTCTCGATCGCAACGGCAAACCGAATCGCCATGCCTACCACGACCTCGGCCAGGCGATGGCGATGATGCTGTTGCAGGCCACCGATCTGGGGCTGGTGGCGCACCAGATGGGCGGCTTCGATCAAGACAAGGCGCGGGCGACGCTGAACATCCCCGACGACTACGATCCGGTGGCCGGCGTCGCTCTCGGCTACCCCGGCGACGCCGAGAAGCTGCCGAAGGAGCTGCACGAGGGGGAATACGCGCCGCGTCAGCGCAAGGGATTCGAGGAGTTCGTGTGGTCGGGTGTGTTCGGTACCCCCATGCCGTTCGAGTCGCGCGTCAAGCGTGCCCTGGAAGGCAATTGAGGAGGGCCATGTACATGCGTGCGTTACCAGTGTGGGCGATGGGAGCGGTGCTCGGCTTGTGTTTCTATGCGAGCCCGGCCTGGGCTCAGGACTACGAGATCGATGCGCCGCCACTGGCGCTGGCCGGGGTCCCGTTCGACGTCCTGGTGGTGGGCGAAGCCGCCGGCCCGGAGGCGGTCGCGGTGCGAGCCGGTGGCGAGACCCTGGTCGCCGAGGTGCACGAGGACGGTGGTTTCATCGTTGCCGGGATCGTCATTGCGTCTTCCGGGGCGGCCGAGATCGAGCTGCTGGTCAATGGTTCGGTGGTCGCGGCCGTTTCGGTTCGGGTGATTCCCGGCTGGATCTCGATCATGCCGCCGCTGATCGCCATCGCCGTTGCGCTGATCACCAAGAATGTCATCCCGGCGCTGTTCCTCGGCATCTGGTTCGGGTCGTTCGCGATCAACGGGTTCTCCATTGCCGGCGCATTCACTGGCTTGCTCGCCGCCTTTCAAGTGTACGTGCTCGAGGCCGTGGTCCACCCGGACCACGGGGCGATCATGCTGTTCACGTTCATGATCGGCGGCATGGTGGGCATCGTCTCGAAGAACGGCGGCATGCAGGGGGTGGTCGACAAGATCGTTCCGTATGCAAGCACGCCACAGAGGGGACAGGCGGCCACGGGTGTGCTCGGCCTCGTCATTTTCTTCGATGACTATGCCAACGTCCTGATCGTCGGCAACACGATGCGGCAGGTTACCGACAAGCTGCGCATATCGCGCGAGAAGCTCGCCTACATCGTCGATTCCACTGCCGCCCCGGTCGCTTGCGTGGCCTTCGTCACGACGTGGATCGGTTTCGAGGTGGGGCAGATCGCGACCGGCATGCAACAAATGGATGGCTTCAACGAGTCTGCCTACAGCGTTTTTCTGAGGTCGATTCCTTACAGCTTTTACCCGCTGCTGGCGATGCTCTTCGTTTTTGTGGTGGCGCTTTCGGGACGTGATTTCGGGCCCATGTATCGTGCCGAGGTCCGCGCCCGGACGACCGGCCAGCTTCTGTCACCCACCGCCCGGGTCGATGAATCGGCCGGTGGTGCCCGCGAGCTGGCGCCGAAGGAGGGGCAGCCACCTCGTGCGGTCAACGCGATGCTCCCGATTCTGGTGCTCATCGTCGGTGTGCTCGTGGGCCTCTACGCGACCGGCGAGGGCGACGGCCTGCGCGAGATCATCGGCACGGCGAACTCCTACACCGCGCTGATGTGGGCCTCGCTGCTCGGCGCCCTGACCGCCGCGGCTCTGTCCATCGGCCAGCGCATCTTGACGGTCGCTGAAACGGTCGACGCCTGGTACGCGGGCCTCAAGGCGATGATGATCGCGATGATCATCCTGGTGCTGGCCTGGTCGCTCTCATCGGTCACCGAGGTGTTGAACACCGCCGGTTATCTGGTCTCGGTTCTCGGCGACGCGCTGCACCCGGGGCTTGTCCCGGCGCTCGTGTTCGTTTTGTCGGCGGCAACGGCATTCGCCACCGGATCGAGCTGGGGGACCATGGGCATCCTCATGCCGCTCGTTCTGCCGCTTTCCTGGGCCGTCATGCAGGCCAACAACATAGCGACACCAGACAACTACGGCATCATCTACTCGACCGTTGCCTGCGTGCTCGCCGGTTCGGTATGGGGAGACCACTGCTCACCGATCTCCGACACCACGATCCTGTCGTCGATGGCCAGCGGCTGCGACCACATCGACCACGTCCGCACGCAGTTGCCGTACGCCATGTTGGTGGGAGCCGTCGGCCTCGTTGTCGGCACCATCCCCACCGGCTTTGGTGTGCCCTGGTGGCTGGCCCTGCCGATCGGCGCCGCTGTCCTCATCGGAATCCATCTCTTCGTGGCCAAGCCCGTCGACGATGCCGTTCACGAGCCGGAAGGCGCGCAGGTTCAGGAATCCTGAAGGTCCCTGAAGGTCGAGTTGTTGGCAGCAGTGGTGGGGTTTGCGCCGGGGACTCGCTCGCTACGCTGCCCGTTGAGAAATGCGGGCTAGTCGCGGCGGCGCTTGCGCTCGCCGTAGCCGTGCCAGCCTTTGGGTTTGCCCAAGAGCCCGTCGCGTCGCCGGATATCCGCAAGGAGAACGGCGTCATGGTCCCCATGCGGGACGGCGTCAGACTCGCCACAGACTTGTACTTCCCACCCAACGCTGCCGGCCCGGTGTCGACGATCCTGATACGCACGCCGTACGGGAAGGACCGCGAGTACCCGTACGGTGGAACGATCCCGATGTTCGTCGAGGCGGGATACGCGGTCGCCTTCCAGGACACCCGCGGCCGTTACGACTCGGAAGGCGAATTCACGGTCCGCTTCTCGGATCGCGAGGACGGCTACGACACAACGACGTGGTTAGCCGATCAGTCGTGGTCGAACGGCAAGATCGCTACCTTCGGCTGCTCGTATCGGGGTGAGACCCAGATCACCCTCGCTGCTGAGCGGCACCGCAATCATGTCGCAGCGATTCCGATGGCTCCCTCGGCCGCGTACGACATCGGCGGGCGTCCTTGGACGTCCTTCGATGGTGGCGCGTTCGAGCTCGCGCAGACCGCGGGCTGGTTCATGCTCGGTAGCTCCTCTGACCGCCTCGAGCTATACCGTGGCCTTCCCGTGGTGGACGTCGTGGCCGAGTCCGGTGCGGTCGGTACCGACTATGAGAACTACGCATCGAGCCCGCCGATCTCCGACTACTTCCGTTCGCTCGACTTCATTCGCGCCGACGACCGCTTCGACGTCCCGGCGCTCTACATCGATTCGTGGTACGACTTCGGCGTGAACGAGACGCTCCAGCTGTTCAATCAGCAGCGGGAGAACGCCCTCTCCGCTCGCGCGAGGGACAACCAGTACGTCATCGTGACCCCGTCGACGCACTGTGCGTGGATGCGCCCGGCGAACAGCCGAGCCGGGGCGCGCGACGTGGGCGAGTGGCGGCTCGACTTCGAGGACCTGTACCTCCGCTGGTACCGGCATTGGCTCGATGGCGACGACACCGGGATCACCGAGATGGCGCGGGTCCAGTACTATCTGATGGGCGCCAACGAGTGGAAGAGCGCGGAGGCGTGGCCGATTCCCGGAACGGAGTTCGTGCCTTTCTACCTCCGGGGAGAGGGCAACGCCAACACCCGGATGGGCGATGGGGTGCTGTCGACGACAGCCCCTGGTGGCGAGCTCTCAGACGTTCTGGTGTACGACCCGGCCGATCCGGTTCCGTCCTTGGGCGGCCAGGCGTGCTGCACCGGGATGAGCACCGGAGCGGGCGGCTACGATCAGTCCGAGATCGAGATGAGAGAGGATGTTCTCGTCTACACATCGGATGTCCTGGACGAGGGCGTCGAAGTCACGGGCCCGCTCCAGGCGATTTTGTACGTGACGAGCGATGTCCCCGACACCGACTTCACGATGAAGCTGGTCGACGTCTACCCGGACGGCACCGCGTACAACATCCAGGAGGCGGCGAGACGCATGCGCTTCCGCGACAGTCTCGCCGAATCGGTTCTGATGGTAGAAGGCGAGGTCTACGAGATCCGCCTGGACCTCCATGCGACGAGCAACTATTTCGGGCCCGGGCATCGCATTCGCATCGAGGTATCGAGTTCGAACTTCCCGCGCTGGAGCCGGAATCTGAACACGGGAAAGGATAACCACACGACGACCGAATGGGCGATCGCGACGAACACCGTGCTCCACTCCGCCGCGTATCCATCGCGCATCATTCTGCCCGTCGTCCGCTAGCCCGCGCTCGTGCAGCCGTGACGCGATGAGATATCCGGGCTCGGATGATGCCGCACAATACCGGTCGTCTGCCAGAAGTCTCCTGACTTCTATGGCGCGCGTTGCTGCCCGAGGCTTCGATGAATCCGGAGTGTCGCCTGTGCTACGTTGACCTGGTGGAATCTGTCGGTTCTGTGGAATCTCTGGAGCCTTCGATGTCACTACGCCGCGCTTTCAACCTTGTCGCCCTGACCGCTGCAGCCACGGTACTGTCCACCGGCCCGTGGGCTGCAACATTTTCGCCAGGTGCCACGTCGGGCGTGCAAATGCCCACCGATCCGGCAGAGGCGATGGCGGTCTTCGAGGGCGACCTCGAGAAATGGGGCAATGGCCCGGTCAGCTATCTGTTCCTGCGCGAAGAGCTGGAAGAATGGAAAGAGCTCGAGACCGACGAGGAACGCGGTGAATTCATTCGGTGGTTCTGGGATCGGCGAGACGACGACCTGCGCGACCACCAACATCCGTTCAGGGAAGGTTTTTACACGAGGGTGGCCACCGCCAACCAGCGTTTCTCGGGGTTCCCTCGCGGCTGGAGGTCGGATCGCGGCCGCGTTTGGATCATTTTCGGGCGTCCCGACAACCTCCGGACCGACTTCGCCACCGAGCTGGAGATCTGGTCCTACCGGACGTACGGCGGAATTCTGCGGTCTTCCAGCGTCATGGGCGAGATGCAGGTCGCCTTCATCCGGGTCCGTGTCGCCACCTGGAAGATCAACGGCGGCATCGGACCGGGGGCCTGGCCGTTCTACCTGCTCAACGCGTTCGATATCGTCAATCAGGCGTTGATCGAAAATCCGTCGCTGCAACGGGGACAGTGAAACCAATCCGTTTCCGCTCGCGACTCAGGCTGCAGACGAAAGCAGCCAGCGCGTCGAGCTGATCGTCGTCGATCATCATCTACGCAACGCCGTAGACGCGCGCTTCTCCGCACCCTCGCGACGAAGGGCGTTGAGATATGCGGGCTAGCCTCCATCGTACGCTTGCTTTCGCCAAAAGACGCGGCTCGAAATGGCACATATTTCACCTCGGAACGCGGCTCTCGACCCTTCGGAACCGCAAGTTCCGGACGTTGCCGACGTCCAGCGTAAGGCCGGAGACGCCACCATTGTTGTTTCTCAGGAACGTCAGTTCTCGTCGACCCCAACCAAAGCGATCGCCGGAATAGGGAACCAGGTCGATCCGATTTCCGCGGAGCTCAAGCTGCAGGTTGCCCTCCCTGACCTCGAATGAGTAAAAGAAGTCGAGCTCGTCGCTGTAGAAATCACCCGCGAAGGCTTCAAGCTCTTCAATCGGCAGGGTTACAGCTTCCGGGCGCGCGGCGCCGGGTCGGGACCGGTCTTCGTTGCCCGTGACCGGAGTCTCGGTAAACTGATCGACAAGGTAGAGGTCGGCGATTTGCCGGGCCAGACGTCCGGGGCGAAACGAGCTCAGGTTCGACAGGATGACGACCGAGAATCGGTGATCGGGAAACTGCAAGAAGTCCGCCACAAATCCCACCGCCGATCCGCTGTGGCCCATCGTCCTGAGGCCACGGTAGGAGCCGAATTCCAGTCCAAAGGCGTAGGACAACTCCTCTCCTTCGTTTGTTCGTCCGCGCTCGGACATCGCCTCGATCAATATCGGCGTTCCGGCTCCGAGCTGGTTGTCATAGAAGTTGTTGTCCCAGCGAAGGAAATCTTCGATCGTGGTGATGACACCGAGGTCACCGATGACCTCCGAGCGGAGGATGTCGAGCCGATAGCCTCCGTCGGGCTTCGCCGAATAACCCATGGACTGGTTCCGGATAATGGCGTCGCGGTCGTCGTAGAAGCGAGAGTCCTTCATGCCGAGCGGATCAAAGATGTTGTCCTGGGCAAAGGCACTGGCTTTTGTTCCGGTGACCCGCGTGATGATCTCCGCCAGGAGGAAATACCCTGAGTTCGTGTACGAGAACCGGGTCCCGGGGCTGAAGTTGAGCTCCTGCTGCCGGGCGAGGAGAGCGACGAGCTCTCGGGTCGTATAGCCGAATCCGCTGCCCTCGGGTTTCCCGATCAGATCGACGAGGGTGAGGTATTCGCGGATTCCGCTGGTGTGATGCAACAGGTGGCGAATCGTGATGGGTTCGCCGTAGTCGGGCATCTCGGGAAGATAGGCGCGGATGTCGTCATCGAGGGACAGCTTTTCCTGTGCGGCGAGGATCGCGATGCACATCCCCACGAACTGCTTGGAGATGGACCCGATCCTCAAGACGGACTGTGGCACCAGGGGAATCCCATAGTCCAGATTCGCGACCCCATAGCCGCGGGCGTACACGATCCGTCCGTCTTTGAAGATTCCGACCGCCGCACCTGGAGAATCCTCCGTATCCCATTGGGCGAACAGCTCGTCGACCTGCGCCGTGACCTCCGTCTTCGCGTACGCCTGCCCCGCGGCGTGCGCAGGGAGCGGCGCCGATGCAGAAAGCACAGCGGCGACGATGACGACCAGGACGGTGCTCGTCGTTCCTCCTTTCATCTGGCTGACTCCCCGCGTCCTTCTGCATGGGGCGTCAGAAGCTTCCCGTGCAGTGCACCGTTGTACTCGCCATCGTCTATCGTGATCTTTCCGTTTACGAGGACGTAGCGGGTTCCCTCGCTGTAGCGGCGCGCGTCCGCGTGGGTGGCGTGCTCCCGGGTTGCTTCGGCGTCGAAGACGACGACATCCGCTTTGTATCCGCTCAGCAGCAGCCCGCGGTCGTTCATTCGAAGAAACCGCGCCGGAAGGGAGGTCATTTTCCGGATGGCGTTCTCGAGCGTCAGGACGTTCCGCTCTCCGACATACCTTTGAAGCACTCTGGCTTGACTACCAAAAGAGCGGGGATGACTGATCGTCGGCGCGTCGGAGTCCTTCACGGCAGGCCATGCTCCTCCGTCACTGGAGAACATCAGCCAATCCTGCTGCATCGCAAGCTTCATGTCGTCTTCCGACATGACGCCACAAGCGACGTACAAGTCCGGCTCATCGATGACGAGATCTGCAGCGACATCGAACGGATCTCTGTTCTGTTCCTCGGCGATGTCAGAGAGGATCCGTCCGATCAAATCCGCGTTCTTGTTGGCCACGACGACCAGATAACTATCCCAGCCGGCTATGGCCACGGAGCTTGGCCTATTTGGCCTACCCACAAGCACCGATTCTCTTATCTGCTCCCGCTTTGACTCGTCGGACAGAGCTTTCGCCAGCTCATCGACATAGCGGTCTCGCAACGTCTGTCTCTCGGAATCAGACAAGCTCCGGTCCCTCAGTTCTTGTCTGATCTCTGCAAACGGCTCCATATCGTCCGGCAGATGGAAAGGGGCCCAGCCGGCATTGCTTCTGATTGGGATGATGGGCCCTCCCGATGCGAAGTGATACGGATACATGTCGGCTCCGACCTCGACCCCTCGGGCCCGAGCATCGTTGATGAGTTGAACGATCTCTTCCATCACCCCCCAGTTGTTCTTTCGAGCTATTTTGAGATGAGTCGAATTGCCCCGCACTCCCGCT
>SMVB01429398.1_pt1 | contig 14637 bp, 15 predicted proteins | sample 2456461 | NCBI WGS metagenome assembly SMVB01 (sample SAMN11095934, study PRJNA526329) | marine sediment metagenome | biome: Marine sediment; feature: Surficial sediment; material: Deep marine sediment; isolation source: Hadal surficial sediment | place: Pacific Ocean | collected 2014-05 | depth... | reverse complement strand
TGCGCGCGCATTTTAAGCGCATAGACATTGGCTGTTTGGCGTTGCTTCTCGGCGGGTGTCAGACACCGTTGGGACACGCGGTGCCAACGGCCACTGGGTCTAAATGTATTTGATGGGATGCCTGGGGGTATCCGTCGATTACCATTGCCGACCCTCGATCGCTTTTCAATTTGCCACGGTAATACGTGCCGCATTATGAGCGAAGCGAGACTGTCGAAATCGCAATGGCGTACGGTTAGCGACGTGTTTGATCCTGGCATCGACAGTGCTGCGGAGGAGCGGGTTACTGTGGCGCAGGTGAGAGACCATGGTCGGTGTGCAAATCGATACGACTTTAACGGTGAACTACTGACGTCAAGGGCGGGGCTGCTAGTACGACCGCGGCAATCCGAGCACGCGTTCGGAGATGTAGTTCAGGATCATCTCCCGGCTGACCGGCGCAATGCGCGGGATCATCATTTCGCGCATATATCGTTCGACGTGATATTCCTTAGCGTAGCCCATGCCGCCGAGGGTCAAAACTGCCTGTTCACAGGCGTGAAATCCGGCCTCAGCCGCAAAGTATTTGGCGGCGTTGGCCTGCGCCCCACATTCGCGTTCGGCGTCGTACAAGGCGGCGGCATTGCGGGCGAGCAGATCGGCGGCCTCTAAGTCGATCCAGCATTTGGCCAACGGATGCTGGATCCCCTGGTTCTGGCCGATCGGCCGGTTGAACACGACCCTTTCTTTCGCATAGTCGCAGGCGCGGCGCAGTGCCACGCGACCGAGACCGACGGACTCCGCTGCTAGCAGTATGCGCTCCGGGTTGAGGCCATGGAGGATGTAGTGAAATCCCTTGCCTTCCTCGCCGATGAGGTCCTTGTGCGGGATCGGCAGATTATCGAAAAAGACCGCGTTGGAGTCGACCGCCTTGCGGCCCATCTTGGCGATTTCCCGGACCTCGATGTAGTCGCGATTGAAATCGGTGAAAAATAGGCTGAGGCCGTGAGTTCTTTTTTTGACCTGATCTTTGGGCGTCGTGCGTGCGAGCAACAGAATCTTGTCCGCGCGCTGGGCCATCGAGGTCCAATGCTTTTGTCCGTTCACGACGTAACCGTCATCGGTGCGGTCCGCACGCGTTTCGATGCTGAGGGTGTCGAGACCGGCATTGGGCTCGGTAACGCCGAAACATGCGGTATTTTTGCCACTTATCATCGGCGGCAGCATCCGCTGCTGTTGCTCGTCAGTGCCGAACACGACAACAGGGTTGAGTCCAAAGACGTTAAGGTGGATCGCCGACGCGCCGGTAAATCCGGCCCCGGATTCGGTCACTACTTGCAGCATAATGGCCGCTTCGGTGATGCCGAGTCCCGAACCGCCGTATGCCTCCGGCATGGCAATGCCAAGCCATCCGCCGGCGGCGATGGCATCGACGAATTCCTGCGGAAAGCGACCCTCGTTATCGCAATCGAGCCAATAGTCGGCGGTGAAATCCGCGCACAGTTTGGTCATGGCCTCGCGGATTGCGAGCTGATCCTTGGACAAGTCGAACGACATCGTAATATCCCCGATTCTAGGTCGACATGACGCTAGGTCGGCCAGCGCTGGGTGTCAAGCAGCGTCCACCCAGCGGCGTCGCATCTGATTGTTTGCGCTATACGTTATAATCTGCGTTCCCGACCGTCCGCAGTTCACCGCGATCGCTATGCAATCAATAAGAATTGAGCCGATGACCGAGACCGGCCAGCCACGGATACCCGATAAACTTGGCTTCGGACTGCATTTTAGCGATCGCATGTTTCGCATGCGCTACACCGCAGCACACGGCTGGCAGGATCCCTCGATCGGCCCTTTTCAAGATTTAATATTGAGTCCTGCCGCCGCCGCATTGCATTGTGGGCAGATGGTTTTCGACGGCACCAAGGCCTATCGTCGACCCGACGGCGATCTCAACCTATTTCGGGTTGAGCGTAACGTTGCGAGGTTTAACCGCTCGGCCGCACGGTTGGGTATGCCGACCGTCGACGAGCGGCTGCATATCGAAGCCATCGAGACCTTGGTGGGACTCGAACATCGCTGGGTTCCAGATATTGACAGCGCATCGCTGTACATCCGCCCGGTCATGATCGCAACAGAGGCGGCACTCGAGGTGCGCGCCAGTCGCGAATATCTGCACTACATTATCGTCAGTCCGGTCGGGCCGTATTTTCCCGACGGATTCAATCCTGTTTCCGTTTTCGTCTCTCACGATCATGTCCGTGCCGTTCGTGGTGGCACCGGTGAGGCGAAGACGCCGGGCAATTATGCGGCCAGTATCGCCGTGTCGGAGGCGGCCAGGAAGCGGGGATGCCAGCAGGTGTTGTGGCTAGATGCAATCGAGCGCCGTTACATCGATGAAGTCGGGGCAATGAATATCGCCTTCGTCTATGGCGACAAAGAAATCCGGACGCCACCGTTGTCGGGTGCGATCCTACACGGCGTAACGCGCGACTCGGTGCTGTGTCTCGCACCCGACCTTGGATTCGATGTCCATGAAACCCGCATGACCATCGATGAGGTGTGGCGCGATATCGAAAGTGGTGCAATCTCCGAGGCGTTTGGCATGGGGACGGCGGCCGTGATTGCACCGGTGGGTAGTCTCGTTTACCGCAACGATGAGGCGGTGCTAAACCAAGGCAAAACCGGTCGCGTCGCCCGCCGTTTGTACGAGGAATTAACCGCGATCCAGTACGGTCGTGCGCCGGACCCCTACGGTTGGACCAGAACCGTCGCAGTGGCAGATGCGGGACAATCGACCGCGGCCCCTTGATCGCCATTATTAACGCCTGATAGTGACACGTGATTGCCACAATTGCCGCGTACGATCGGGGTTTCACGGCTGCACGTTAATCGCTAGGACCCGATCTTGGCGGACTCCGAGGTGGACGCAATGACAGATTCGATTTTTAGCGATGGTTGTGCCTGGATAGCCGGGGACTATGTGCCGATCGAACAGGCCGCCATTCCAATCACCGATACCGGATTTACCCGGTCTGATGTCACCTACGATGTCGTTGCCGTGTGGCAAGGGAAATTTTTCCGCCTTGACGATCACCTCGATCGTTTCGAGCGGAGTTGGACCCGGATCCGCATGCAGCCGCGCATCGACCGAGCTGAAATTAAACAAATTGTTCACCGTTGTGTGGTCAAATCCGGACTGCGTGACGCCTATGTCGAAATGATAATGACGCGCGGTATTCCGCGGGACGGCGACCGCGATCCGCGTAACTTTATTAATTGTTTTTACGCCTTTGTCATACCCTACGTCTGGATCGTGAAACCAGAGCAGCAGCTGGCGGGTATTAGTGTAGTCATTGCTAACGATGTAAGACGCATCCCAACCGATTCCGTTGACCCAACGGTGAAGAACTTTCAATGGGGTGATTTAGTCCAGGGGCTATTCGAGGCTTACGCGCGTCAGGCCGATACTGCGGTATTGCTAGACGCGTCGGGTAATGTCACCGAGGGCCCCGGATTTAACGTGTTTGCCTACTACGCGGGTCGCTTGATCACGCCTCCCGACGGGGTTCTGCACGGCATCACCCGGGCGACCGTGATCGAACTTGCCGAAGAACAGGGGATCGCGTGCGCGACGGAATGCTTATCTGCCGAACGTTTGCGCGAGGCAAATGAGATTTTCCTCACCAGCACCGCCGGCGGTGTCATGCCCGTGACCGAGATCGACGGCAAGGTCGTCGGCAGCGGCAAGCCCGGTCCGGTGACGATGTTACTGCGCGAGCTGTATTGGTCGGCGCACGCGCGACCGGAATTCACGTCGGTCGTGAATTACGAGACCCCAGCCACGGCGGCGACTGCCTGATGTTGCTTAATCATCCGCTCAGTTTGTGCGCGATGCCGGCGTGATCGCGCCATTGATACCGGCGACGATTGCATAACACGTCGCGAGCGCCGGTGTATCGATCCCGCGGATCGCGGCTTCGGTAACCGCGAAACCCAAGGTTTCTTCAACTTCGAGGCGTTTTCCGCGTTCGAGATCCTGCAGACATGACATCCGATGTGTCGGCGCGCTCTGGAGCCATTCATCGCCAATTGCCATGACAATATCCCGCCCGGCAACGTCCGTTCCGGCCACGATACTTGCAACCGGTAACGGCGACCGATCGACAATTTCGATTCCGCTGGCGACGGCGATGGTGGTCATTTCCTTCATTAGGGTCGTGGCGAGCAGCGCGCAGTGCGGGTCGGACAGGAGCTTCGCGGTGGTGAATCGTGTCGTCACTGACAACGCCAGCAACGCCGTCCAACCGACAAATTTTGACCATTCCACGGTATTGATATCGGCTTCAGCGCGGCTATGGATGCCACTACCCTCGAGCACGCCGGCGATCTCCCGCGAACGATTGCTGAGGCCGCCGCCGAGCTCGCCGAGATGGAGGCAGACATTGCGCGTGAAGCGCGCCTGCCCATCGTCGAGGAGTTCACCGCTGATATTGGCCATGCACCCAAGGACCCGGTCGGCTCCAAAGCGGCGCGACAACTCGGCATTTTTTAGCACCCCGTTGGCGACGGAAAATACGGTGCCAAAGTACCGATCCGGTAGCGCCGTGATGGCGATTTCGTTGTCGTAGGTTTTGACGGTGACAATCAGCAGATCGGCGTCGTGGACTTCGTCAGGATTGCTCATGACGTGACAATCGACATCGAGATCGGCTATTCCGCGCACGACCAATCCACGTTTTTTGAGCTGGGCCGTGCGGCGGCCCCGTACCAGGATCGAGACTTGGTGCCCGGCACGGGCGAGATGCGCTGCTAGGATCGTGCCGAGGGCGCCGGCGCCGAGTACGACGACGCGCATTTTAGACCCTGACAGCGGGGCTCATTTGTCGCGGAAATTCGGCATCAACTCGCGCGCAAATAATTCCATTGAACGGGTTGCCTTAGCCGGGTCGATGCCGGGAAACTGCATATCCATTATAAAATCGGTGCACTGGTGATTTTGGCAGAAATGCTCAAGCTTCTTGCCGACATCGTCGGGACTTCCTATCAGCATTTGCGCTGCGAGCGGCGAGTGCCGTAATTCGGCTGGCCCAGATGCGGGCAGGGGTTTATCGTCGCCGTCAGCGTCGTTGGCTTCCGCCAAAATGTCTTGATAAAACGTCAGCAAATGCCACAGGTGGTCCTGGCATTCATCCCACGCCTGAGCATTGCTGTTTGCGAGGTAGACCATACGCAACTGCGCGATGTTAAACAGTTTCGGATCGCGGCCTTCTGCCTTTAGCGTCTCAATGTACAGCGGTGCCGGGTCCGGTCCAAGGGTCGCCATTAAGTGATATCCCAGTTTTGCCGCGTTGCGGATCGCCTTGGGCCCGCGGGCACCGATCCAGATCGGTGGGTGCGGCTGTTGCACCGTTTTCGGCGATAAGGTCAGGTCCTTGATCTGAGTATAGCGACCGTCGTATGACACGCGTTCTTCGGTAAACAGGCGTTTGATGATGTCGATGCCTTCACGCATACGCATCCCCCGCGTCCTTCGATCCATACACAGCGCGTTCCACTCATGGTAGGAATAGCCCTGACCAATGCCAAAGTCGAAGCGACCGTTGGACAAAATGTCGATGCAGGCAACGTCTTCGGCGGCGCGTACCGGATGCTGGTAAGGCAGCAAGAGGATAAAGCTTCCGATCCGTATCCGGCTCGTGCGCGCCGCTATTGCGGCCGCGGTCGGGAGCAGTGATGGATTGTAGCCGTCTTCAGTAAAATGATGCTCGGTAAGCCACACATTGTCGTAGCCGAGCGTCTCCGCGCGCACGATTTGATCGAGGATCGCGTTGTAGAATTCGGGAAAGGGCCGGCGCCACTTAAGTGGGTTGCGAAAATCTTCCATTATCCCGAAGCGCATCGTGGGTCTCCGTTTAGATCGTTGGCCCAATGAGACTATTGCCAGGCGTGCAGGGCGTCAATACCTGCACCCACACTAGCGACGAATTGCCGCCGGTCTACGTCGTACGGTGAGTTGTGTTGGGCGCGTAATGAAGATGCTGCGGGTATCCTGGCATAGATTTAACCGACTTCGTCCAGGGGCGGGTTATCGAGCACCTTCGCGATAGCGTTGGTGACCGCCATATCGACCGCACGATTGATGCGATCGAGTTGCGTCGGGGTTGCGAAAAACATCCAGTCTACGGCGTGGCGGACGTATTTTGACGGCAGCCGATTGAGTGCAATACACCCGGCATCGGCTTGGGCCTCGACGGAAAGGTCGGCGCCCACCTTCAGGAGGTGGTCGAAGACCAGCTGTTCGTAGATATTCGTCACGTCGGTTATCGTGTCTGGGAGATTGGACTTACGGTCAATATTCAGCAACATGTTGTTCTGCCTTGTGACTTTTTGCGTTGCGTTGTTAGTAGGCTTGGCGCTGTCGGTCCGGCCGAAACCAAATAGCGGCTTTCGATCGAACGACTTTAACCTATCATGATTGGGGCTCTGCAATCACTAGTTGGTATGTGTCAGAATGATAAATGTTGAACGAGTAGGTGTAAGCGAAGGTGACAAACTATTGTATGACACGCCGCGATGAGGATCCGCACGTCCCCGGCAGCGATGCTAATTTCAGCGAGAGTGTCTACGTCAACGGCTTTGATCCGGTAAGCCGGGTCGGTGGATGGCTGCGCCTCGGCAACCGGGTGCATGAAGGATTCGCCGAAATGTCGCTGTGCCTTTATCTCCCCGATGGGCGGATCGCGTGCCAATTCCAGCGCCCGTCGATCGTCGACAATCGACAATTTGCCGCTGGCGGCATGGAATACCAGGTCCTCGAACCATTGCAGGCCGTCGCCATGCAGTATCACGGAGAGGTCCTCGTGCTCGACGATCCGGATTTGCTGCGCGATCCCAAGCGGCTATTCGCAAGTGCCCCGCGGCAGCACTGCGCGGTCGAGTTTGAGCTCAGCGGATTGTCGCCGGTACACGGCGGCGAACCGGCGACTGCGAACCAGCAGACGATGTACGGGCGTGATTTCTCGCTCGGCCATTTTTTCCAGCATATGCGCACCGTGGGCCGCATTCGCATCGGCGACGATGCATGGCAAATTGATGGATTGGGTTGGCGCGATCATTCCTGGGGGCCACGATACTGGTCCAATATTCATTATTATCGGTTGTTGATCGCGAATTTCGGTGAGGACCGCGGTTTCACCGTGCTCAAGATAACCGACCGAACTGGCGTAACCCGGCGCACCGGTGTGGTCTACTTCGACGGCCAGTTCGAAGACATCATTGATCTCGATCTAATCACCGATTGGACTGACAAGATGGACCCTAAATCGATTCGACTCGCGCTGCGTACCGACCAGCGTGCGGTGATATTGGAAGGTGAAATCCTGACCCTCGCGCCATTGCGCAATCGCCGCAAACTTGGCGATGAAGTGCTGTTAACCCGGATCGCCGAGGGTTTTACCCAATGGCACTGGGGTGAGCGCAGTGGCCTCGGGATCTCCGAATATATCGAACGTATTGAAGGCGGTGTGCCGGTCGGTTTTCCGCAATAAATGCGGCTCGTAACGGCAAGCGCCGCTGACCAGTTGGCATAGTCATGGTCAAAAATCCTGTCAGTAGCGACGCTACGGTCGTCGCGACTGAACGACTGTTGGCGGCGGTTCAGCGGCGCTTCGGCGCATCTACGCGGATCGAAAACGTCGAGATTGCCACCCTCGGTGGCTCGAACCGCACGGTGCTGTTTGACTGTCACGAATCCGCGGCGACACGGCGTCTAGTGCTGCGTCAGGAAACCTACCGCATGGCGCACTCACCTTTTATATCGCCGCATGATCAGTACCAGCTCCTCGAATTGGCCTCTCGGCGCGGCATTCCGGTACCCGCACCGATCTTCGAACTCAACGAGGATGACGATCTTGGCCGCGGTTACATCGCCGCCTGCGTTCCTGGCGAGACTCGACCTAAGCGACTGATCAACGATCCCTGCTTGGCACGGGCGCGCGCCCGCTTCGCTGCCCAATGTGGCGAAATTCTTGCCGCCTTACATTCATTCGCACCGGCGGACGCCGTGTTTCTCGAACAAACCCCGGACAGTCGGGACCCATTGACGGCGCAGATCGATCGCATCGACGCCTACGTCGAGGTTCACCCGGCGCTTGAACTTGGCCTGCGATGGCTACGATTGAACCGACCACCAGCCGCCCGGCGCTGCGTGCTGCATGGCGATTTTCGGAACGGTAATTTGATTGTCGATGACACCGGGATCCGCGCAGTGCTCGATTGGGAGTGTGCCCATATTGGCGACCCCATGGAGGATATTGGATGGCTGTGTATGCGATCGTGGCGTTTTGGTAACGTTGACCGGGCAATCGGTGGCATCGGTACTCGAGCAGATTTTGCCGCTGCATATCGCGCCAACGGTGGCGTGGATATCGATCCAGACCGGGTACGTTACTGGGAGATTTTTGGGTTGGTGCGCTGGGCAGTATTGAATATTATGCAGGCCCACGGGCACGGTACCACACAGCGCCGATCCGTAGCCTTCGCGGCATGTGGTCGCAATACCGCGCTGACCGAATACGAGCTATTGATGACCTTAAACGGAACGTATACTTAAGGCGCAGCAGACCATTTGCCAGAAGCGCAGTTTACCATGAGCCGAGATCGACCAGACGTCGCTGAAATCATCCGCACGGTAGATGAATTCGTGGCTCAAATTGTCGAGCACCTTGATCCTCAAGGGCGTTACGACGCCTTGTGTGCGCGTTATCTTCTCGGCATCGTCGAACGCGAGCTTCAACATGGGATTCGGATGGACAGCATTGAGCTACAACGCATTGAAACGTTCCTCGGCGAAACCGGAACGTTGCACGAGTTGACTGAAAAATTGGCTTCGTCGATCCGTGCGGGCGTCTACGATTCGCGCTGGGACGAGGTCTCGGATCTCGTCCTCGGCCAGATCATTCACAAAGTCGCCGTGTCGCGACCTGAACAATTGGACAACGACCACCGCGCGGCTGCGTTTGGGGCCGGGCCTTCATAACGACGCCGGCGGTGGTGGTAGGAGCAGCGCGATATGGAATTTAAAAAGATTGATTGGCGCCTCGCCGACGGCATCGCGCGGATCACATTGAACGATCCGGAAAACCACAATACCGTCGATTTGCGTTTCACCCAGGAATTTGCCGAGGCCGCGCGTCGATGTGAAACGGAGCCGAGGGTAAAGGTGGTCTTGCTGGCCGCCGCCGGCCCGGTATTTTCATACGGCGGCGATCTTAATGAGTTCCTCGCTAATCGCGACCATATTCAGGCCCATGTGCGTGAAATGACGGCCTATTTTCACCACGCGATTCTCACCTTGAACCGCATGCGCGCGCCGGTGATTGCGGCGGTTAACGGCATGGCCGCGGGCGGGGGCTTCTCTTTGGTGTGCATGTGCGACATGGCGATCGCACGGCGCTCCGCAAAATTCAATTTTGCCTATACCCGGTCGGGCCTGACACCTGACGGCGGCGCTACGTATTTTTTGACCCGCAGCGTCGGTCCGCAAAAGGCCTTCGATATCATGGCGACAAATCCCACGATGAGCGCGACCGAAGCGCAAGCTCTGGGCATCATCGCTCGGGTGGTCGATGACGCGGAGTTCGAGGCCGAAGTTGAATCGGTGTTACGAAAGCTCGTCGAACTACCTTCGGATGCGTTGCCACGGCTTAAGCGGCTGCTCAGAACTTCCCTCGCGGCGTCGCTTGAAGAACAGTTCGAACACGAGGCGCGATCGATTTCCGAACTTGCGGCAACACCCGCTACCTTGGCAACATTGGAGGCCTTTTTGCAACGCTAGTACTCCTAACAATCTAATGATGATGGAGTGTTAGGATCAACCAGCAATGGAGAACCGTATGTCAACGCCGCTAGCGCACACCGATACTTCACCGGCCGTGGACGGGCGCCACAATTTCGGCCTCAACGAAGACCAACAGATGATCCTGGATCAAGCCGATAGGTATTCGCGCAATGAACACTATCCGCTAGCACAACGCATGGACGATGAGGAGTGGTGGCCGCCCGATGTATTTCGGCAGATTGGTGCACAAGGATATTTCGGTATCAGTGTGCCCGAGGCGCTCGGCGGTGCCGGTCTCGATTACTTCACTAGCGGTCTTATCTGTCAGGCGATGGCACGCTGGAATTACGCACTGGCACTGTCATGGGTCGCGCATGAGAACCTGTGTCTCAACAATATCTACCGTAATGCTAATGATGAACTTGCACGTAAGTACCTGCCGGATCTGTGTGCGGGAAAAACCATCGGCGCGCTCGGCCTGACCGAGCCCGGTGCGGGTTCGGACGCCTTGGGTTCGATGCGTACGACCGCCAAAAGGGACGGCGGTTACTACATCTTGAACGGGCGTAAGATGTTTATTACCAACGGACCCTGCGCCGATGTCTTGCTGATCTATGCTAAAACCTCGCCGGATAAGGGCGCACACGGCATCTCAGCGTTCATCGTGGAACGAGGCTTTCGCGGATTTAGCGTCGCGCAGAAACTCATCAAGATGGGTTTTCGCGGCAGCCAAACCGGCGAACTTGTGTTTGACGACTGCCGGGTGCCGGTGGAGAACCTAGTTGGTGTCGAGGATCGTGGGGTTGCCGTGGTCATGAGCGGCCTGGATCTCGAGCGTGCCGTAATTGCACCGTTGTGCGTGGGCATCGCCGAGCGTGCGCTCGAACTGTCGATTGAATACGCTAAGACCCGCGAGCAATTTGGCCGTCCGATCGCCGAGTTTCAGATGATTCAATCGAAGATCGCAGACATGTACGTGTGGGTCGAAACCATGCGGACCTTCAGTTACCGCGGCCTTGCCGCGGCGAACAATATGGAAATCGGCGCCGGTGGTCGCGGCGAGATCCATGCGCTTACGGCTGCTTCGTTAATGTATGCCGCCAATACGCTTAATCGCGTACTCGATGAGGCAATGCAGATCCACGGCGGCATCGGTTATATCTGGGAGTCGGAGATCAATCGTCTTTACCGGGCAAACAAATTGCTGGAAATCGGCGCTGGTACTACCGAGGTGCGTAAGTTAATCATTAGCGGCGAGCTGCTGCGTAAATAGCCTGGATCCCGCGCCAAATCGATCGGCGTTAGCCACCCCTTGCAGTACATGAAAATATTTTGCGCTTAAACTAAAGACAAATATTTAGTCATTGGGTCAGAAATCGGCCACGCATTCCACGTATTTAGGAAATTTTCGCGCCGACTAAGGACTATGTGAACTACGCGCCCGAGGTTTTTGACGATGGTTGAGGTTCCGACAAATAATCAGCAGCTCGCTGAGCATCCGACGGCCTTTCGTGACGGTTTGCTTGACGGCAAGGTTGTTGTCGTATCTGGGGGCGGTAGCGGTATTGGTCGGGCCACTGCTTGGCTCGTTGCGCGATTAGGCGCGCAGGTCATCGTGTGCGGGCGTACCCAAGAGAAATTGCGCGCGGTCGTAGAGGCGATTGCCGAACGTCAGCTTAAGGCTGATTTCGTGGTCTTGGATATTCGTCAACGAGATTCGATCGTAGCGGCCTTCGAGACGATTTATACGCGCTTCGCGGTCGTCGACGTCGTGATCAATAGCGCCGGGGGGCAATTCCCTCAAGCCGCGATCGATTTCAGCGAAAAGGGTTGGAATACGGTCATTAACACGAACCTGAATGGGACGTGGCATATGATGCAAACGGCAGCCAGATGCTGGCACGAACGCAATCGCGGCGGCAGTATCGTCAATATCGTTGTAGTCGGCCAGGGATTACACGGGGTCGCGCACACACGCGCTGCGCGTGCTGGCGTTATTGCCTTATCGCAAGCCGTTGCGGTTGAATGGGCGCCCATGGGCGTGCGGGTAAACTGTATCGCCCCCGGTACGATACAAACCGAAGGTTGGGCGGTTTATTCTGAGTCCACGCGCGCGAAGTACCCGCGGACCAATCCAACCATGCGCGCGGGATCGCCCTGGGAAATCGCCGAGGCCTGTGTTTACCTCAGCGGGCCGAGCGGTGAATTTATCACCGGCGAAGTGTTAACGGTCGATGGCGGTGGTCAGCACTGGGGAGAAATCTGGACCGCGGGTAAACCCGAGTACTTCGCCGCGGCGACCCGGTTATGGGATGCCGACACCGAGCCATGAGCCGGTGTGCCATACCATCGCCGAATCAATGAGCGGCACCTTTGTCCACTTGTACGATTTCGCTCATCAGTGTGATTAGGACGTCGCGGGCCGCCGGTTCGGCTGCGCCGAGCGCTTTGATTGCCGACGCAAATTCGCGCACACAGCGATCGTGGGCCGCAAGTAGGGTTTCAAGCTGTGCCCCCTCGGCGAGCGTCCGGGTTCCACCATGCCGGTATTTAAAATCGAGGCGCTCAAGACAGCCGTAATGCGCCTGTTTGGAGTCGAGCATGGCGAGGTAGGCCCACCATGCGCCATGGGCAACGTTGGGCAGCTCTAGGGGTGCGTTGGCCTTAGCGCGTTCGGCGCCAACATTGTCCTCAGCGCTCAACTGAAAATGCGTTTGATAAATCCGAACAATCCGCTCTTGTTGTGATCCGCAGATCGCTGATTCGAATTACCTTGGGTCCCTGAACGATTCCGTTGGTGGCCGCGAGATCGGGAAGACTGCTTCTCTTCCTTCGGTTTGGATTCGTCAACCCGTAGCTCACGGCCTTGAAAATCACTGCCGTCGAGGGCCTCGATTGCATCGAGGCCGTCGTCGTCGTTATGCATCTCTACGAATCCGTATCCGCGCGAGCGTTGCGTTCGGCGATCGAATATGACCTCGGCCGAGGACACCTCGCCATATGCTTCGAAAACCTCTCGCAGTTCTTCGTCCTGCACGCTGTAAGGTAAATTACCGACGTAAATGTTCATGCTTTGACTCATTCATTAGATTGGAAAATGTTAACGCTTCACTCGAGTCTTCGAGTCGTTGGTAGGAAATTTATTCGGACGTTCGTTTCGACGAACGTCTAAATCCGCCAAACTCCCAATGCCTGGACTGAAAACGATACCCGCGCTGCCCATCCCCCAACCGCGAAAACGCTGATGCGACGATCTAACATTAGGAGTAAACGCCGTTCCCGAGGCACAAGGGGAATGCGGCGGCATTCAATCATATTCGTGGGTTAGGCGCAATCGCGCCGCAGCCGCATTTATGTGCCCTGGTGCAGTTGCACCTTGGTTTGAGGGGAAGGAATGTTGATGCCTTCAGCGTAGAACTGTTTTTTTTGGGGATTCATGGGTTGCAGTACACGGGCCACTAAGCGGCACGATTAACCCATGGACGCACCACCCGGTTGACGCCGCTATCGGCTGAGTTCCGATCCGGCGATCGTTGGGGCAGGCTTCTCGAGCACCCGTCGGTCGGCGGCCAGGGGCTGTACGATGCGGTGTCGTACGGGGTCGCGGTCGTCGCCGTAACTGACGCCAAAAACCAGATCGACGCGGCGCGTTGGCGCAGTCGAATAGTTGGTGATTGTTGCCGCGGACACTGGCGCAATGGGAACGATTACCGTCTTGGTATCCCCGGTTTTAATCGTCGTTGTGAACATGGAGATATCCTTAACCGTTCCGGACACATCCACCGCTTTAATTAAAGTCACCAATAGCTAAACCGGCAGAACGTCACCAGGCGTGCGCCGGCGGCCAGGTTAGACCAGGACCTGTGCAAGGCCAGTGCGATCGCTAGCCCGGTGGCACCGATGATGGCTACAAATGAGGCACTTTGGACACCCAGCTGTCCAGGTGCTGCGATCAAGACGAAGGCGATCGCGGCGGGGTCGGGAACGTTCCGTTGGTATTGACATTGCGGAGTCCAAGATCGCGGTGTCTGAGTGATATCGTGGTAATTCTAGCCGGTGAATGCCTGGATCCCGGTTTGCGCCCGCCCGAGGATCAAGGCGTGGACGTCGTGTGTTCCTTCGTAAGTATTGACCGCTTCAAGGTTCATCATATGGCGGATGACATGATATTCGTCGGAGATACCGTTGCCGCCGTGCATGTCCCTGGCCATTCGCGCGATATCCAGCGCCTTGCCACAGTTATTACGCTTGAGCATGGATATAGCCTCTGGCGCTCCCTTGCCGGCGTCAATCATGCGCCCGAGTTGCAGCGATGCGTGGAGACCTAAGGTAATTTCGGTCTGCATGTCAGCGAGTTTTTTCTGTATGAGTTGATTGGCCGCCAACGGTCGGCCAAATTGATGGCGTTCCATGGTGTATGCGCGCGCCGCGTGCCAGCAAAACTCGGCCGCGCCCATCACCCCCCAACTGATGCCGTAGCGGGCACGGTTAAGACAGCCGAAGGGACCGCTGAGGCCGGTGATATTGGGCAACAGTTGCGCTGCGCTGACGGCAACGTCGTCCATCACAATTTCGCCGGTTACCGACGCGCGCAGTGAAAATTTCCCCTCGATCTTGGGCGCCGAGAGGCCCTTCATCCCCTGTTCCAAAATGAAACCACGGATCACGCCGTCGTCTGTTTTGGCCCAGATGATAAAGACCTCGGCGATCGGGGAATTTGTGATCCACGTCTTGTTGCCACTCACTCGGTAGCCGCCGTTGTCTGCATGCGCGCGCGTCGTCATGCCGCCGGGGTCGGAGCCGTGGTCGGGCTCGGTCAG
>SMVB01438798.1_pt1 | contig 14638 bp, 12 predicted proteins | sample 2456461 | NCBI WGS metagenome assembly SMVB01 (sample SAMN11095934, study PRJNA526329) | marine sediment metagenome | biome: Marine sediment; feature: Surficial sediment; material: Deep marine sediment; isolation source: Hadal surficial sediment | place: Pacific Ocean | collected 2014-05 | depth... | reverse complement strand
GTGGTTGTTGTTTCGCAATCCTGAGATGTATCGGGAACTCGAAGCGGATCGCTCGAAGATCAAGGGCTTCGTTGAAGAGACCCTGCGTATCGAATCGCCCACCCAAGGTCTCTACCGCTTCGCTACCGAAGATACCGAGGTCGGCGGAGTACCGGTGCCCAAGGGAGCTACTCTCGCCATTCGCTACGGTGCCGGTAACCACGATCCCGAACGCTTCCCTAACCCGGGCAATCCCGAGCTCGGGCGTAAGAACGCTGGGCGACATCTGGCCTTCGGTATTGGTGAGCACGTTTGTCCCGGCGCAACCTTGAGTCGACTCGAGCAGAATTGGGCCTGGGAGATTCTGCTCGAGCGCATACGCAACATCCGGCCGGCGCCAGGCAAGAACGACTACACCCACATCGGTGGTATGTGGGTCCGGGCGCTCAAATCAATACACATGCAATTTGACAAAGTCGCGTAGCCGATAAGGAGGAGAGGATGGCCGAAGCGACAAGAACCATTGTCACGCTCGACGCCAGCAACGCCAACGATTTGCGCGGCGACGCGATTACCGGAGATCGTTATTACTCCAAGGCGTTTGCGCAGCTCGAGTGGGATCACATGTGGACCCGCATCTGGCATGTCGCTGGACGGACGAACGAACTGGCAGAGTCCGGGGACTTCATCGTCCACGACTTCATGCACGAATCGGTAATGGTGGTACGCCAGGACGATGGCTCGTTGCGCGCGTTCTACAATGTCTGCCGCCACCGCGGCCAGCGCCTTGTGTGGAATGGCGGCCATAGCAATGAGTTTCAGTGTCCCTATCACGGCTGGGTGTGGGGCCGGGACGGCGTGCTGAAGGATCTGCCGGACCCCGATGACTTTCCTCAAGGCAACCCGTGCGGCAAGCGTACCCTCAAAGAGGTGCGCTGCGACACTTGGGCAGGGTTCGTGTGGTACACCATGGATGACGAAGCTCCGCCGTTGCTGGAATATCTGCATCCGATCCCGGAGTTGTACCGGAATTTTCCCGCCGAGAGCCTGGTGCGGGTCGCCTGGATGAAGATCGATCTGGAAACGAACTGGAAGTTCGCCACGGACAACTTCAGCGAGTCTTATCACACCCGCAACCTGCACCCGCAGGTGGCTCCCTGGATCGATCAGGATCACTGGACTTCGCGTCACGAGATGTACCCGAACGGACACGGCCGCATCGTGCAGCCGGGCCGCCCGTCGCTGCGGGACAGGGTGCCTGAGGGCGAGCAACATCCGTGGGATCCCACGTTGCGAGAGTGGGATATCGACCCGGACTCGTATCCAGACTACGAAACCAAGGTGATGCAGGGTTGGCTGGATCTGAAAGCGCAGAAGCGCAAGCTGTGGCGCGAACGCGGCTACGTTCACTACGAACACTTGAACGACGAGGAGCTCACCGACAGCCCGCATACTGTGCTGTTCCCAAACGTGACGATCTCGGTGCTGGCTGATCAGTGGATTTTCTTCCGTACCGAACCCCACCCGGATGACCCCAACAAGTGCAGCTTCGACCTTTGGTGTCTGGTGTTTCCGGTAAAGGGCGTCGAAGAGTTCGACACCATGGCGGGGCTGCGGCCCGTGCGAGAGGCCGAGTTCGAGCACCGTGTGTTCGACGGGGGCCGCGGTCTGGCCGACATGGCCGGGCAGATCGTCTTCCAGGACATGACGCTCGCAGAGGGGCAGCAGCGTGGCTTGCACTCGCGCGGATATAACGATGCCTATCTTGCTGGGCAGGAGACCCGGGTACGGCTCTTTCACGAGGTACTCAACGACTATATCGAGGGGCGCCGCTAGCCTTGGCTCATCTGCTGTCGTGAAAATTGGCGTGCTGCAATTCTTCAGCTGGCCCGGGCGCCGGGGTGACCTCAGGCAGGTCTATGAGCGGGCGATTGAGAGGGTGAAGATCATGGATCAGAATGGCTACGACGCCATTTGGATCGCAGAGCACCACTTCAGCACCTACAGCGTTTGCCCATCAGTGCATATGATGGGCACACATTTCGCAGCCAACACGAAAAACTTGAGGATAGGCACGGGCGTGTCGCTGGCCGCGTTCTACGACCCGCTTCGTCTCGCCGAAGAGGTGGCGTTGCTCGATGTTCTTTCAGGCGGGCGGGTGAACTGGGGCGCGGGCAGCGGTTTCGACCCTACTGAATTCAGGGCATTTGGCGTGGATCGTGAAGACAAGTATCCGCGATTCCGCGAAAACGTCGACATCGTTTTACGCGCGTGGAAAGAACAAAGGCTGACGTACCGTGGGGAGTTCCATCACTACGAAGAAATCGAGGTTCTGCCCAAACCGTTGCAGGACCCGATACCCGTCTGGATGGCGGCTTCGTCCACAGACGCAATCCGCTGGGCCGGTAAAAGAGGCTTCTCGATCATGATGGATCCCCACTCCTCCATGGAACACATTGCGAGCAAGCGGCAAAAATACGACAGCACGCTACGGGAAAATGGTTTCGATCCCGAAGGCCGGGACATTCCCGTTGCCCGACTACTGGCGATCGCGCCAAACGATGAGCAAGCCAGACGGGTGGCCGAGTCGGGCGCGCAGTGGACGACCGCGAGCTACGCGAGAGACCCGAAAAAGCTTCGCAATCAGGAGGGTGAAACCGACCCCGTTCAGCGTTACGTGGATGAGGTCATTTTATGGGGCTGCCCGGAGAAAGTAGCCGACCTATTGCTCGAGTATGAGGAGAATAAACAGCTGAACTACCTGCTTTGTGCGCCGCTGAGCAACCAGACATTTCAGCTGTTCAATGACGAGGTGCTGCCGCGGTTGAGCTAAGAAACCTAACGGCAGGTTTCGCGACGGGCTGTTGCGCCGCGTCGAGACAGGTTGGGTGCCGGAAAATCGCGTACCATGGGCAGATGCCTGATATCCATCAAGATAAGCCGAAAATCGCCCGGCCGTCGATCGAATACTTCGATGCCATCATCATCGGTGCGGGAATTTCCGGCATGTACCAGTTGCACCGACTCAGAGAGCTCGGACTTTCGGTGCGCGTCTTCGAGACCGGAGATGGTGTCGGCGGAACCTGGTACTGGAACCGCTACCCGGGCGCACGCTTCGATTCAGAGAGCTACAGCTACGGTTATTCTTTCTCGGAGGAAGTCCTGCAGGAATGGAATTGGAGCGAGCATTTTGCCGCGCAACCCGAAACGCTGAACTACCTCAATTTCGTTGCAGACAAGTTCGACCTGCGCAGCGACATCCGCTTCGACAGCCGCGTAGCAGTGGCCACCTACCACGAAGCTGACAACTGCTGGGCGATAGAAATTGAAGATGGCTGCCGCGGTCGCGCGCAGTTTCTGATTACCGCGATCGGTCCAATTTCGGCGCCGACGATGCCGAATATTGAGGGAACCGACAGTTATATGGGTGCCTCCTTCCACACGGCCCGATGGCCTCACGAACCGGTAGATTTTGCCGGCAAGCGGGTGGCAGTGATCGGCACGGGCGCTACCGGCGTTCAGGTGATCCAGGAAGTTGCCAAGTCCGCGGGCCATCTCACCGTATTTCAGCGCACGCCGAATTACTGTGCGCCGTTGCTCAACGGCCCGATCGATGAGGAAACTCAGCGCAAAATCAAGGCCAGCTATCCGGAAATCTTCGCGAGATGTAGAGAGACCTACGGCTGCTTTCTACATGAGGCGGATTCCCGCAACGCCCTGGAAGTATCTCCCGAAGAACGCGAGGCGTTTTACGAGAAGCTTTACGGTGAACCCGGTTTTGGTATCTGGATGGGCAACTTTCGCGACATACTGGTTGATCAAGAGGCCAACGACACCATCAGTGAGTTCATGCGCAAGAAGATCCGGGAGCGGGTCAAAGACCCTGAGGTTGCGGAGAAGTTGGCCCCCAGGGACCATGGCTTCGGCACCCGGCGCGTTCCTTTGGAGACACGGTATTATGAGGTGTACAACCAGGCCAATGTGCAGCTGGTTGATGTTCGCGCGACACCCATCGAACGGATAACCGTGAGCGGTATCAAGACCAGTGCCGCCGAGTATGCATTCGACATCATCATCTACGCCACGGGGTTTGACGCCGTTACCGGGTCATTCGACAGGATCGATATTCGTGGTACGAGTGGCCAGACGCTTAAAGACAAGTGGGCGCACGGACCCAGAACTTATCTGGGTCTGCAAACCGAAGGATTCCCCAACCTTCTGACTCTGGTCGGCCCGCACAACGGCGCGACGTTTTGCAATATTCCAAGGTGTATCGAACAGAACGTGGATTGGGTAACTGAGCTGATTCAATTTATGCAGCGCAACAGTTACAAACGTGTTGTGCCCAGCGTGGAAGCCGAAGACGCCTGGACGGAACATGTCTACGAAACGGCCGCTGGCATGCTCTTCTCCCAAGTCGACTCCTGGTTTATGGGTATAAACAGCAACCTGCCTGGCAAACAGATGCGCACGTTCCTGCTCTATGCTGGCGGTGGCCCGGCATACCGCGAAAGGTGTGATGAGGTGGCTGCAAACGGCTATGAGGGGTTTGTGCTCCAATAGTTCGGGAGAATCGAAACTGAATATCGATCTAACCCTGCACGAGACACGTGTGCTCGGCTGTCTCATGGAGAAGTCCGTGACCACGCCGGATCAGTATCCGCTGACGCTGAATGCGCTTGCCAACGCCTCCAACCAGAAGTCGAGCCGTGATCCCGTGCTCTCGCTCGAGCCCGGACTCGTGCAACGCATCGCGAGAGAACTCGAAGACAGGCATCTGCTCAGCAGCAAAGAGAACTTCAAGAGTCGGGTACAGAAGTACACTCAGCGACTATGCAACACGCCGTTTGCCGAATATCAGTTCGATGAAGCCCAGTTTGCGGTGATCTGTCTGCTGTTGTTGCGCGGCCCCCAGACTCCCGGCGAGTTGCGAACACGTAGTGCTCGACTGCATCGGTTCGAGGACAACCGTGAAGTGACCGAAACGCTGCAGGGTCTTGTCGACTGTGAAGATGGGCCTTGCGTTGTGCGTTTGCCGCGCAAAGCCGGTCGCCAGGACTCTGAGTATGCGCACTTGTTCTCCGGGGCCATCGAATCTGCTCCCGCCGTTGAGGCGGGGATTGCCCCTGTCAGAGTGCAACCTGTCGCCGATCGTTCGTCCGAGCTCGAAGCTCGGGTGGCCGCACTGGAGCAGGCGGTGAGCGAATTACGTGAGGCGGTTGCACACGTAACCACGACTAAATTGTTTAACAGGGGGGATAGGTAGATGAAAATACAGCCGCTCAAAGGGTGGTACCGCTATACGGAGTTGATGGACCAGCAACCCGACCCGCGTGGCAAGGCCATGCTCGACAACATGCGCCACCACTTGAAGTACGAGTGCCTGGGCGATCCCGAGATCTTTGCAACGATCGTGCCTGACCCGGAGTACCGCTTTCACGGCAGCTTCGACAATGCTGTTCTGAAAGGCACGGCCGAGATCAAAGATTTTTACCAGAACATCTGGGACACGCGCAGCAGCCTGGTGGAACTCGAGATCCACCGCTGTGCGGTTGGGGATTGGGGGGTCGCATGCGACGGTGAGTGGTATCAGCAAATCCCTGGGGAGACCCTCATCGCGGGTGGCCGGGAGGAGTCAGACCCCGATGCCTGGTATGTGTCGCACGCGCATCTGTCCTGGTTCTTTCCGTTCCGCGAGGTCGATGGTGCAATGTTGTTGGAAGGTGAAGTCTGCTATATAGACGATTCCGGCAGCACGCTGGAACTGCTCGACGCTGGCGACGTGCTGACCCTGGACGAAGCCATCGCGTCATGGGCGGCGCTCTAGCTGGCGCGCGCATCAAACGGGTAGAGACATGGCCAAACCGTTCACCTACGACGATGTCAGTCGTTACACGCTCGATGATGACGACGAACGCGCTCTGATCGAAGCGCAAAACGAGTGCACGTTCATGTGGAGCACCCGGGAAGGGTGGCCGGTGGGCGTGATTATGTCTTACGTATTCAAAGACGAGTGCTTCTGGCTCAGCGTGTCATCGCTGCGGGTGCGCGTTCAAGCTGTACAGCGCGACCCGCGGGCGTCCATATCGATCACCAGCAAGGGAAGCTCGCTGCCCACCGGATTGAGCCTCACCTACAAAGGCATGTGCGAGGTGTTCAAGGATCACGACACGATCGATTGGTTCCTGCCTGCGCTCGCAAGGCGGCTTCGGCTGAAAGGTGAAGAGGCGCAACGCGTTTTCGTTGAGCTCAACAACACCGAAAATCGGCGGGTAGTGAAATTCACCCCAACCAAAAAAATCGGCTTCGATGGCCGCAAAATGGGCCGGGCGACCATCGATGCGGTGGGCGCAAACGTGCTCGGGACTCGGCAATAAGACCGCGTCAGGTGACGTGATGGCGGTTATGCGCGAACGTTCATCGACGACGTACATCGCCTCGATGCGCGAGCGCGTCAACTCCAACTGGTTTGATGGGTGGTTGGTCACTCCTCGGTAAGGACGAAATATCTCCCCGCAGACTTGGTTGGATCCGGTCGATAGACGTACGTCTTTCCTGGGGCCATTGCCTCTTCGTAAAGCACTTCTTCGTTGCCGTCGGCCGTCACCGCTACGGCGTAGTTATCTGGACCGGGCAGATAGAAGCTCGCGTAGCCCTGGCGATTGGTTCTGGATCGATTCAACCCCGCGATCAATACCCCGGCGTGGGGGACCGGATCGCCGTTGTGGTCGAGCACGAGCAGCTTCGCGGCTCGGTCTGGAGCCAAGTGAACGACCAGGAACTGTTTTAGCCACCCCGCGCGGCCGGGAACGGATCCCCGGGGCATGTTGTCCAGGACGTCCTTTTCATAGCCGACTTGCTTCGGTGTACCCCAGTCCGGGCCGTACTTGTAGCGCAGGTAGTCCTCGGGCGGACTCGGAACGAGATACTTGTCGTCAAGGAAATCAACCTCGCTCAGCTCGGTAAACAGGCTGATGGGGAATGGCACACCGGGGTAGTGAGCAATGGTTCCTTTGACCACGCGGTAGCATTGCCAGTCGATCCTGATCCGGTACTTGAAAATCTTGACAGAGGTGAAGAGGCCCTCATGGAGAACTTCGACATAGCATCCGTTGGCGCGGAACGACTCCACAGTCGGTTCGATCGCTGCCTCCGTAAAACCATGCATGTCGATGATCGATCCAAGGTCCAGGTCGTCATCCCACGGGATCAGCGCATGATCTCTCACCGCGCCAAGACAGGTTCCCTGCCGAAGGAAGAAGGTCACACCGTGTTTGTCGAAAATCTGCTTCGATTCGCGTAGCAGACGCTCGCCGTCCCGCACATCCATTGGCGGAATGGTCCGCTCCAGATGCGCCATGAGCGCGCCATTCTCGATGTCGCTTGATTCCATCGCTTTTCCTGTGCGGGTTCTACGTCGCGCAGGTAGCGTTGCGCGGCTGCAAAAGCGCGCCCAGCGCGCTAATGAGCAGACGGTTCTCGGCGGGTGTGCGCGAGGCGATTCGCAGATAGCGATTGGCTTTCGGCATGCTCTTGGCGGCGCAATCCTTGATGAGGATGTTGTGCTCGACGTAAAGACGGCGTGCGATTTCCGGCCCGGTGACGGAAGCGTCGCTCAGCTTGCACAGGATAAAATTCGCGTCCGGTTCGATGGGTTGAATGCCCGGAAGCGCTTGCAGGTCCTCATACAACTCTCGACATGCCGCCCGAGTTAGATCGCAGCTCTCGGAAAACTCTCGTTGATAGCGTCCGACGGTGCGCAAAAACTCCTCGGCGAGGCCATTAATGTTCCAGATTGGCAGGCAGCTGCGCACATCGTTGACGAACTCTCGGTCGGCGCTCAGCAGATAGCCAAGCCGTAGCCCGGCGACTCCGAATACCTTGCTCACGCTCTTGATCACGGTGAGATTAGGATACGCCTCGACCATCGCCTCGACACTTCCGGCAGCGCCGGCGTGCGAAAATTCAATGAATGATTCATCAACGATCAACCGGCAATCGTGGACTTCTAACAAGGACGCTAAACGGAGCACGTCATCAGTCGATACGGAGATGGCGGTGGGATTGTTGGGGGTAACAACAACGACCGTATCGGATCGCCAGGCAATTGCAGATTCTGCGAACGCGTCGATGTCTAGCTGGAACGTTTCCGGGTCAAGCGGAAAGCGATTGAGTTCGCCCTGGGTGATCACTTCCTCGTACTCGTTGAACGATGGTGTAGGAATCGTGAGCCGGCGTGCGAACTGGTTACCGAGGATCTTGATGAGTTCCGCGGCCCCGTTTGCTACCGCCAGGTGATCAGGATTCGCACCCGTCCAGATCGAAACGAGGCGCGCGAGTTCGGTCTGGGCGACCGGATAGTTTGTGACAATGTCGCGAAGGTTGTCCTGAAAGGCGTAGAGCATTTCAGCGGGCGGGAAGTACATGTTGTACAGGTACGAGTGGTCAGTAAAACCGTAGCGCCAGTACGCGCCGTGCAGGTGTTGGATGTGATCGAACTGCGCCTCGCGATCGAGAAATAGAAATTCCGCGGCATCGAGATCTCGCTCATCATCGATCTCACTCCATCGGTTCGCCGATACATCGACCGCGGCAAGATCGGGGAGTGATGATCCGTCGGCAACGCAGTCGCGCAAGATGCTCTCGTAGTACCCATTCACATCGCCGGCTTCGATTGCCCTGCACAGGCGCGGGCGAATCTGCTCGCGGAGCAGCTTTTCGCGGAGCAGATAGATGTTGACGGTCTTAAAGGTGTCGGCGGTGTTGAACTTGCGGCTCTGGTCAACACGAAGCGTGAAGCTCGTGACTCGCCCCTGGCGGTCGCGCCGCACTACTGTGCCGGATAGGGCGCGATCGTACGGCGCCACGGCAGCGCTGCTACCGGATTCCTTGAGCAATGCAGCGATCACCCCGGAATCAAACACGACGTCGGCCTCGAGCAGCAGCAGGTCCTGGTCGAGGTAATCCCGAGCGTCCCACAACGAACGGATGTTGTTGGTTGTTGCATACTCTGGCGCTTCGACGTAACGGATGTCGATCCCGGCGAAGCACCGACCTATCCGATCGCGAACAGCATCGCCTTTGTAGCCGACGACGATCACCGCCTCGGTCACGCCTTGCGAGGCAAGCGCGTGCAGTGCGCGCTCGAGCAGCGACTCGCCGCCGATTTCGACCAGGCACTTTGGCATGTTTACCGTCAATGGGTGCAGGCGGCTGCCTCTCCCGGCGGCCAGGATCACAGCTCGGCGAACTGCCGGGGCATCAGCGCTGGATGTGTTTAGCGCGGGGTGACCGGGCGAAATCGTGTGTGGCTCAGCCAGCGTATCGGGTGTCACGCTTCGACGCCCATTTCAGTCGCCACAGGGCGCCGCGTTCGGGACGATCGCTCGCCGGCACGCGCGGAAGTGAAGTACTCGCGCAGCCGATCGATGGCCTCATTGTAGCGTTCATTACAGAAGGCCAGGCGCAGGTCATCGGGCACACCAAAATCGGTACCCGGTACGACTGCAACGTGCGCTTTCATCAGGATGTCGCGCGCCAGTTCCTTCGATGAGGCAAATCCTCGCGCAGCGTTCCACGCTCCACAGCGGAGCATCGCGTAGAATCCGCCTTCGGCAGCGACGGGTTTACAGCCAGTATCGGCGAGGCGTTTGGTCGTGTACTCGGCGCGCGATCGATAGATCCTCATGAGTTGCTTGGGACTCTCCTCGTCACGAAGCGCGTCGATCATCCCGGACTGATAACAAGGGTCCGTGCAGAGCAATGTGTGCTGTTGGATGACGCGTAAATTGGTTTGCAACTCGTATGGCAGGATGGCGAAGCCAACCCGCTTGGTATACATGCGATAACCCTTGGAAAAGCTGTTCGTTACGATCGTGTGATCCGAGAGCTCGGGCAGTATTGCCAGAGGGGAATGGAACTCGTCGTAAAACATGGTGTTGTTGTAGATTTCGTCGTTCAAGACGTAGGCATTTCCATCAACGATCTCATAGATCGTTCGCATTTCTTCGGGGGTGACGATGTTCCCCACGGGGTTCCCCGGGGAGTTGATGACCACGAGGGATGTGCGTTGTGGAGAAAAGTTGCGACGAAAAGAACCCATATCGACGCGTTTTGTGTCGACGTCGATGTCGTAGAATTTGACTTTCGCCCCCGCCAGTTTGGCGCAGTACAAATACAGGGCGTAATAGGGCCGCGGAATCATGATCTCGTATTCCGGTCCGGACAGCAGTTGGAAGATGTTGCGGAAGATGGGAGAACTACCGGTATTTACGATGACGTTTGCCGCGCACACGTTGGTGCGGTGGCGGCGATTGTAGAACTCAGCAATGGCCTCGCGAAGTTCCGGAAGCCCTTCTGGATAGACACGACGCACGAACTCGGGATCTTTGAGGTTGTTGAGCATCCGCTTGAGAACGATCTGCGGCAGGGCGAGTTCTGTGACGCCGATTGTGAGCTTCAGGACGTCTTCACCTTGCGCTATCAAGTCATCGGCGAGTTCGTCTAGAACAAACATTTGAAATTCGAGATCCGTTGGCATGAGATCTCTAATGGTGCGTGGCACGTGCGGCCTCCTCGTGTGAAAGATGGATCCAGCGCATCGGGCGGGTCCATTTCAGACGCGGAAACCGGAACGATCACTGACAGGATCGCGCGACCGGTGTCACCCCACATGTCCGATGGGGAACGGTCGCGCCATTTTTGCATGATTGTACGACAATGCGTGTTTTTTCGCGAGTGGGGCGTTTTGGGGTCACGCCTCAACTCGCACAAACAACGCTGCGTGCCATTGTCGTCGCGACTCTTCCATGGCAAATTGCGGGATGGACGACTTGGATCTCTGCTTCATGCCGGCGACGGACCTCGCCTCAGCCATCAAGGCGAAAGAGGTCTCCCCGGTGGAGGTCACCGAAGCTGTTTTGGCTCGAATCGAGGCACTGGAGCCCAAGCTCAACGCGTTCGCGACGTTTACTCCCGATCTCGCGCTCGATGCCGCCAGGAGGGCCGAGAAAGCCGTCATATCAGGCGATGTGCTGGGCGATTTGCACGGCGTGCCGGTGTCGATCAAGGATCTGACGTTGACGGACGGTATCCCTACGCAACGCGGATCCAAGATCCTGGCCGGCGCAACGCCCACGGTCGACGCCGTCGTGGTCACCCGCATCAAACAGGCAGGCGCGATCTTGCTGGGTAAAACCACGACGTCGGAATTCGGTTGGAAAGGGGTCAGCCAAAGTCCGCTCACCGGCATCACCTCGAATCCATGGAAACTCGGCTACAACGCCGGCGCATCGTCCGCCGGCGCGGGGGTGGCCGCTGCCGCAGGCTATGGCCCGCTCCATCAAGGCTCTGACGGCGCGGGCTCGATACGCATGCCTTCGCATTTTTGCGGAATCTTTGGCCTGAAGCCGACCTTTGGCCGGATTCCTAATCTACCCGTGCCGAACAATGACCAGACAAGCCACATCGGACCAATGACTCGCACCGTGGCCGATTCCGCGCTGTTTCTGAAGGTTATGGCCGGCCCGCATCCCATCGACCACACGAGCATAGCGGCCGAGACTCCAGACTACCCTAAGTTCCTCAATGCGGACGTGGGCGGGCTCAAGATCGCCTTCAGCCGCGATCTCGGCCATGCCCGAGTCGACGATGAGGTGGGTCGATTGGTAGCGGCGGCTGTCGGTGTCTTTGCAGACCTCGGCTGCTTGGTAGAAGAGATCACCCCCGCATTCGGCCCACTCGGACCCGAGCTGGGACGGTTTTTCTGGTCCGTGCATGAATCGGGTCTCGCCCACTACCTGGAGGAGTGGGAGGCTGAGATGGATCCCGGCCTAGTCGCCTGCATCAGGGCTGGTGGTGGCCGTTCAGCCGAAGAATATCTCGCTATGCGGGCTCAAAAGCTGGAGTATATCCGTCAGATTCACGAATTCATGCAAGACTGGGACCTGTTGCTGACGCCGGCGGTGTCGGTTGCAGCCTTCCCAGCGGAACGCTTACAGCCGGCGCATTGGCCCCAGCACCCGTGGGACTGGATCAGCTGGGCGGAGTTCTCCTACCCTTTCAACATGAGCGGCAATCCTGCCGCGAGCGTTCCATGCGGATTTACCGAGGCAGGTTTACCGGTCGGCTTGCAGATCGTCGGTAAGCGCACGGACGAGCTGAGTGTGCTGCGCGCCGCCGCTGCGTTCGAATCGGCTAGGCCGTGGACCGACAAGCGTCCGGGACTATGACCCGTCCTTTTGCCGAACCGGTTAGGCTGCCGATACGCGGATTTTCAGTTTATTGAGTAAATTGGTAGGACTAACAAAATCAGTCGCGTCGTGCGTTGCCGAGCTTCTTCAGGCACCACACTCAATGTCTACGCTCGGTCGACCATCGGCACGATCTCACGGGCTTCAGAAAGTAGGCGTCCGAATTCCGAGAAGATTTGATTGAAAACGGCCACAACAAGCCATTGGATCTGTCGCGCAACTGGGAGATCATTTACTGAGCAGGACAACTGGATCATCAACATGAACATACCTGTTCCGCGCCGACCTAGTCTTTCTGGGTACGTCCAACCTGGAAAATTGCTCCCCTGGATGTGGGTGGACTCCAGGATGAACACGGCGCCGAATTATTGGGTCGCGACTCACTCTCGTGGGTACCCGTGCTCGCGGGCCGTTTGGGGCATCTGGCAATCTCCAATTCTCTGGTTTAGCACGGGTTCTGCAATCGGAAGAAACATGCAGAGCGACTCTCGCGTGCAGGTAAATCTGGAAAGCGCGGACGAAGTCGTGATCATCGAGGGAACGGCACACCCTCTCGCTGCGTCCGACGCCGCAACTTGGGCAGATCTGTACAACGAGAAATACAATTGGGACATGCCCGAAACCAACGAAGATGTTTGGGAAGTTCGGCCAGTTCGAATACTTGCGTGGACTTCCGACAGCACCGGCTTGGACTATGGCGCAGGGTTCTCTAACTCAGCGACCGAGTGGATTTTTGCGCGGACTTAAGCCGATCGACCGCAACGGAGCACCTTGACTACGGGAGAGCAGAGGCAAACTCTTCCTACCCACCCAAGACCCGGAAGGGCAGACGCTAAAGTCGAGGCTCTAGGTACGGCAGCCCCGCCAATTTTGGATCATCGGTTCTCGCGATCCATTTCGGCAATCCGCGTGATGAGTTCCTCCACACGCGTGCTGTAGCCCCATTCGTTGTCGTACCAGCTGATCACCTTGACCATGCGCGCGTGCATAACCTGGGTCAACTGCGCATCGAAGACGCTCGAGTGACTATTGCCGATCACATCGCTCGATACGATCGGATCCGTGCAGTACGAGAGAATGTCTTTCAACGTGCCCTCCGCTGCGACCTTCATGGCCTCGTTGACCTGATCCACCGTAACATCGGTGTCCAGTACCACCGTTAAGTCCACCAGAGAGCCGTCCGGTACTGGTACGCGCATCGCCATGCCATCCAGCTTGCCAGCGAGTTCCGGGAGCACCTGGCCGATCGCTCTTGCCGCACCGGTGGATGTCGGGACGATGTTGGTCGCTGCGCTGCGCGATCTGCGGATGTCGCTGTGAGGCGAATCGATCAAACGCTGATCGGACGTGTAGGCATGAATGGTCGTCAAGAGCCCACGGGCGATACCGAAATTTTCGTGAAGGACCTTTGCCAAAGGCGCCGCACAGTTGGTCGTGCAGCTCGCATTGCTGATGATCCTCGTTTCTTTCGTCACCACGTGATCGTTGACACCCATGACCAGGGTAGCCTCGAGCGGTTCTTTTGTCGGAACGGTAACTACTACGCGCTTCGCGCCGGCGTCGAGGTGCCATTGCAGCTCCGCGAGCTTGCGAAAACGCCCGCTACTTTCGATAACGTAGTCGACGCCGAGTTCTCGCCAGGGTAGCTTTGCTGGATCGGGTTCGGCGAGCACCTTGAACCGATCCCCGTCTATCTCGATTGTGTCCCCGTGGCACCGCACTTCTCCCGAATACGTCCCGTGTATGCTGTCGTACTTGAACGCGTAAGCAAGGTCTTCGGCATTGGCAAGATCATTGATTGCGACGACATCGTAGTTGCGACGCAGTTTTGCGATGCGGGTGATGGTTCGACCGATTCGGCCGAACCCGTTGATCGCAATCTTGGGGCGTTTCATGGGGATTCCTTTCGACAGCATGTTCCGACGGTTACCCTCGGTAACCACGCGCCACGATGGTCAGTCATTAGGTGATGAGAGTTCTCATAGCGTCAATCAACGAATGATATGCAGCTCTTAGCAGTCTGCTCCACTCTATCAATGAAAACTAAAATATCTTGTGGATCGTCCGTCACCGCCCCCAGTTACCATTGGGCCAAAATGGTGTCAGCAGAATGCTGGCGATCCTGCAGGGAACGTTCGTTTGCGCACAGCATCAATACGTGAAATGGTGGTACGTGAGGACGGCGTCAGCTGACGCCTTCATCAATCACCTCTCGCAGCAGACGCGCCAGTTCCTCGTCCTCGTGGTCGATGTGTTTGACGATATCTTTCGCTCTTGGAGTTAGCCGACGGTAACCCCAGTGGGATCTCCGCTTGGTCTCGTCCCAACCCTCACGCTGAAAATAGAGCGGCAGATTGACATCGAAATAGGAAATGCTGTCTGCATCCTTGAGCAGATTGGCCTGGGGT
>SMVB01361587.1_pt1 | contig 14639 bp, 9 predicted proteins | sample 2456461 | NCBI WGS metagenome assembly SMVB01 (sample SAMN11095934, study PRJNA526329) | marine sediment metagenome | biome: Marine sediment; feature: Surficial sediment; material: Deep marine sediment; isolation source: Hadal surficial sediment | place: Pacific Ocean | collected 2014-05 | depth 0-1... | reverse complement strand
TTTCGCCCGCATAGCGGACGGTCCTTTAACAAACATTCCACAACCCGACGCTGTCGAGGGTATCGACGCCGATGGTCGCTCCTGCATGTTCACTGCTGGTACAGCACGTCAGTTTTCTGGCGCGTTCGTTGGAGAAGAAGATGCCGAACTGGGCGCCTTCATCTTCAATACCAATTCTGGCGGTGGTGTGGAGAACACCGATAAGCTGTACGCTGAGATTATCGTTAAGGCGCGCAGCGGTAGTGAATTCTGGTTTCCAGTGTGCGAGTTATCGGAAGAGTCTTACAAGCGTAGCACTGGCAAGGTATATAAGCCGGTGTTCACGATTGTAAGTTGGTGCAACGCGGACGGTGCGCCGGAAGGCGAAGAAAAGAAAAAGTTGGCCGACAAGACCGAGGAAGACGAGGGAGGTGGTAAAAAGTCCCGCAGACGCCGTCGGAGAGCGTGACCCAACTATAAAAACAGCGGCTCCTTCGGGAGCCGTTTTAGTCTGAACAATACGAGAGCGAGTTTAAACATGTCAATCCTAAACGAAAAAGACAAAGGCGCAATTGAAGAGTTGATCGAAGCGGTCGGTATAGTAATCGAGGGCGATCTAAAACTGCAAGTATTACTCGCAGGCGCAACCGGCGACGTGATATCGGACATTATAGAAGTGTTCAAAGCAACACTGACCGTAGGCACGGCGGGAATGCCCGACGATCTGCGGGATGCTGTCAGTCCCTTGATGGAGGCGCTAAAAATGTTTAGCGAAACACTGTCCGCGAAACGCATCGTTGCTACCAAGACAGTGAAGGCGGCGATTGAATTGATGGAGCCTGCTTTGGAAGGGCACGACTTTGCGGTCGCGGTCTCTGCCCACGAGGGTGCTATTGTTATTCAAGCCATTCGCGCTGACATTGCCGACGCACACATGAAAAAGAAGAAGGACAATGACGCAGAGCATTGATGCCTTCTTGAAGCTCGACCTTGAGACGCGGTCTCGGGTCGATCTTCTCACCGCAGGCGCGTACAAATACGCCGATGATGAATCCACCGAAGTGATCTGCATAGGCTGGTCACTCGGAACCTATGACGGAGTGTCTTATTCGTTCACTGCCCTACCACTCCCAATCCGCAATTATATTATCAACACCAAAGGTTTGGTCGCCGCATTCAATGCCCAGTTCGACCGCTTAATTTGGGAAGCCTGTGCCCCCGATGATTTACAGATAGCGTTTAAACGCTGGTACTGTGTTGCAGCCCAGTGCCGGGTCAACGCAATCCCGGGCGCGCTCAACGACGCCTACCGAGCACTTAACAAAGGTGATAGCGGCAAAGACATTCGAGGTCCACAACTAATTCGGGCGCTGTCGATACCAAGAGACGACGGAACCTTCAACTACGACCAAACCTTGACCGAAGAAATGGGCGAATACTGCCTGAGCGACGTACGGTCCATGATAGACGTGATGAAACAGACGCGTCTCATGACCACTTCCGAGCATTACGATTACTTGGTGAGCGAACAGATCAACGAGAACGGCATCGAAGTAGACATGCTGCTAGCGACGCTGGCAAGCAAGTACGCGGCTGTCGAAATGATGGAGATTGCCGAGGACATTACCCTCCTTACCAATGGTGAGATTACCAAGCACACACAGGTCCAGCGAATAACCAAGTGGGTGCTATCACGACTGCCCAAAGACATTCACCACTACACCAAGGTCAAGAAGAAGGGCAAGACTAAAACGTCCATGGACAAACGTGTCCGCGCTAATCTTCTGGCGCTGCGTGACGACGCGTTCCCGATTAACGTCCGAGCAGTTCTTGAATGTTTAGACGATGGCAACAAATCCAGTGTGGCGAAGTTTAAACGCATGATAGAACGTGCCGAGGACGACGACCGAGTACGTGGCGCGTTTATTTACGCCGGTGCCAGCCAGACATTGCGGTACGCCAGTCGCGGCCTGCAACTTCACAACTTCAAGCGTGACTGTTTCACTGACGAAGAGACGGAAGACTGGATTACACAGATGGACATTGGCGGCAACGCGCCCACCATGGAAGACCTAGGCAAGATGCTGCGTCCCTGTCTGGTGCCGACATACGGTCACCTGTTTGTGGTGGGTGACTGGTCCAGTGTAGAGGCTGGTGCCCTGCCGTGGTTGTCCTTGGACGGACGCGCCCACGCGCGGCTGAGTCTGCTCAGAGACGGCGGCGATCTATACGCAAATACCATGAAAGCCCTGCAATTGAGCGACCGGCAGCTAGGCAAGGTGGTAGAACTGTCCATGGGCTTCGCAGGAGGCGCAGGCGCGTTCGCTGCCATGGCACAGAACTACGGCGTTGTGCTGCCAGAAGAGACAGTAGAGGCGATTGTACGCGGTTGGAGGGCGGCGAACCAATGGGCGGTGGACTTCTGGAATGCGCTGGAAGCCGCAGCTAAGAGAGCGGTACGCAAGCCTGAAACTCCGTTCTCAGCAGGCCGGATTAAATACGTGTTCTTGTCCCAGTTGATGGACGGTACTCTGGTGGCACAGCTACCGTGCGGCGCCACAATTCAGTATCCCCAGTGTCGCATAGAACAAGGCGAACTGACAGCATTGAAGGCGTCATTTAAACCAGCTTATGGCGCAAAGGAATGGCCGCGTGTCAAGCTGTGGCGTGGATTACTTGTGGAGAATGTAACGCAGGCAACTTGTGCCAGTTTGCTGCGGACCACACTACTAAAATGCGATGAAGAGAATTTGACAGTAGTCGCCCACGTCCATGATGAAGTAGTATTAGAGGTTCCGGTGTTGGAAGCAAAAGCGGCGGCGACCGAACTGCAAAAGATAATGGAGACCCAACTGCCGTGGTCCGAAGGTCTACCCCTGATAGCGCCCAATAAAATCATGAGCCGCTACGGGAAATAGCAAAAATGAGAGAGGTTTCACAATGGCTAAAAAAGAAACAGCCCCCGAAGGGGCTACTTCCCGCCCACCACAGGCGCCTGACAAAAAGGTTAGGAAATTACGCGATGATCTTATCACGTATGATGTGGGTCAGCTCGAAGACTTCATCAGCACCGTATTCCACAGCCCAAATGAACAGGGTGAACACATACTAGCACACGCCAACATCAAAGCGCCAAAAGGATTGAGCGAAGATATGTCCGAGCTTATCGGCAAACTTCGCGCCACCCAAGGCGAGAGAATGGCGATGCCCTGCTATTTCGGGACCAGCACCGTCGAGCTAACCGACGGGGAAGTACGCAACAAGAAGGCCGCGTTTAAACGCTACCACGTAGTGGTACTCGATGATATTGGGACCAAGATACCATGGCACAAAATCCCCGAAGGACTTGACCCCACCTACAAAATCGAGACCAGTAAGGGCAACTTCCAGCTTGGGTTCGTGCTGGAGACTCCCATCGAATCCTACAAAGTTGCCAGTGATCTGTGTTCCTACGTCAAACACTCGGGACTGACGGACAAGGGCGGCATCATGCCGTGCAAGAAAGTCCGGCTACCGTGCGGCGTCAACGGTAAGAAGAACAGCGACAAAGAACTGTTCCCCATAAAGCTACACGACATGGACGGTCCATACTGGAATCCGCAGTCGCTACTCAAAGCCATGGGCGTGGTAATAGACTGGGAGAAGGTAGAGCGCGAGGGCATAGCGAAAGAAGACCGCTCCCGCATGTTCGGCGCAACCGAGTGGTCTTCAATCCGTATCAATCACTTCAACGCCGAGGGCGTGTTCGACCCTGTAGTCGAGTGGTTAGATGAACAGGGTTTGATACTGGAGCACAGTACAGACGATTGGATAACAATTCGCTGTCCATGGTATGAAGGGCACACAGAGCAGAACGAAATAACCGCCGGATACCAACCTATAGGCTATGGCGATAGGCCCGCCAAACGCTGGTTCAATTGCTTTCACGACAACTGTGAACACCGCACCACCGACGAATTCTTGCAGCACATACGAGACGAAGACGGACCAAGCGTACCTGTCGAAGAGGTCATGGCAGAATTTTGCGCGCGCCACGTCTACGACATGACAACAAAGGCTGGCATGGTCTACGATATACGATCTATGCCTATTGAACCGGTGCCGTTTAACAACTTGAAGCGCAAGTACCCGCAACAAAAAATACTCTCCGGTTTTACAGCGGCGGGACTTCCCAAGTATACCAAGGCACACCCGCTTGATTTATGGACAGTCTTACCAACGTGCGTAATAGTTCACGGCGTCACCTATGACCCAACGTCAGTATCACCTATTGTTCGACAAGGCGACAAGTTGCGGGTAAACGATTTCACGATGCCGTACTATCCCGCGATGGAGTACGACGAGGAACTTATAAGACCGTTTAAACAGCACATAGAATACCTCATACCTGACTCCGAAGAACACGAATACTTTTTAAAATGGCTGGCGGCGAAGGTCCAGAGCAGAGAGTTCCGAGGACCGGCGATCATCATGACCACCCCTACCGAGGGTATCGGGCGTAACATGATGATGGACGCGATTAGTGTCATGTTCGGCAAGCACAATACCACGCCGGTCGAACTGGCTAAGTTCAAAGACGCCACCTTCAACGAACACATGGCGTCCCTGTTCGTGGTGATAGATGAAACGCTGGCGGCAGAAGAGAACGAGGGGAAGCTGCGGTCGAAAATGTACGAGACGTTGAAGACTTCCGTGGACCCACGCCCGCAGCGGGTAATAGTCAACACGAAGTACGGCAACAAGGCCGCTGTCACGACAGCCGCGTCGTTCCTGTTCTTCTCTAACCACGCCGACGCCATGAAACTATCCGACGGGTCGCGCCGCATGTTCGTTATAGACAACCCCACAAAGCGCCGCACCCCTGCCGAGTACGAAGAGTTCAACAACTACATCAAAGACGCGGCGAAAATAAACTGGATGCCGCACGTCTGGAACTGGTTGATGTCGATTGACGTTGACCTCACTAAAATGGCAAGTCCTCCGCCACAAACTGGGTCGTTTAAACGGATGCAAAAAGCGAGCCGGTCGCGGATTGATATTGTAGTGGAAGCGGCTATCGAAGTAGTGCGCGAACACACCGAGTTGATACCGACGACGCTACTTGTGCAGTCGATATACGGCGGGTATTTCCAGCTTGGCGATAATGTTACCGAATACACTATCAAGAAAATAATCGAACATAAAACCCTGAGTCTCTACGAGGTACATGAAGAGTTCACGTCTAAAATACGCATAGGCGAAGACAACGCGTGGGGCAAGCCACAAGCGTTAACCGTGCGGACGTGCGAACCTCAATTGATAGACAGATGCCTCCACTGCATAGACGAAATAATACCCTACAAAAAATTCTTTCATGCTACCGGCGATGCTGATTTCGCCACGATGATTCAAGCGAAGGTAATGGAAATGGAAAGCTAACTCTTACGACGGTTAGCCGACCGCGACATGATGGTGAGATTCTTCTTCTTATTGTTCTTCGGGTTGCCGTCTTTATGATCAACCTCTCGTCCGTCATTACGACGGACTTTGCCCGCCTTCTCCATGAGTCGGCGGGCTTTTTTTCGACTGCGATTCGCGGGCTTGTGCTTCTTGCCGTATTCCTGCCAGTGCCGTGACATCTGTGAATGCGTCCGGTGCCCTGTCTTGCTTCGTGTTTCTCCGCCTTCTGCCATGATGTTTAAACGCTCCTAGAATTGTGGGAGGACAGCGCCCTTCTTCCACCAACCAGCGCCGCCGCGCTCTTTCACCGACTCAATGTTACGCCGTTGTGCGTTCGCGTAATAGTCCTCGTCCAGCGCACCGGTCAACACGTCCCAAAACATGTGGTCAACTGCTGCCCGAGCATACCAGACGGTGCCCAGTGGGAGGAAAGGTTTACTAGCACGCGTCACAGCGCCCCAGTCGAAGTTGTCCTCGTCTTCGCCGAAGGCGGCTGACCATCCCATGGCTGACGCTGCAAGCGTAGCAGCGCCCAGTGAGGACGCTGTGGGGCCAGCCAGTTCTTCTACCAAGCTGCGCCCGTAGGCGTCGGGGTCTTTGAACAGGGCGTCACCTATCAAGCCACCGGCGCCAGCTTGGACAAACGCCTTCATCCAAAGCTCGTGGTCCCATGGCCGCAGCTCGTTGCCCTTGATCAGTTCTTTGAGCTGTACGATCAGCGCGCCGTAGAACATGGCGCCGCCCAACATCATAGCCATGGGGGCCGCATCGCCGTTTAAAGCGCGCGTCATGTTGGGTACGAAGTGGTTGCGCCAGACCATCATGGGAAACGATTTAAACTGCAAGATGGCACTGGACAGGACGTTACCATAGTCTCCCCTGACCTGAGCACCAAGGCGATTGCCGGTCGTGTACATGCGCTGGCGTAGGTCAGGGGAGTTAGTGGCGAAAGTACGAAGCTGTAGATCAGCACCATTCAACTTGCGCGCTACGTCGGACAGTTCATCCGGTAGCCCCAAGGGAGTGACAAATCCACGCTCGTCTACGCCGTTTACTAGTAACTGGTTCCAGTCGCGTGAGTCAACCCCCGCTGTGGCGAGCAGATTACGAAAGTCCTTGTTTAAACTGTCCCACCCGACTTTCTTCTGGACGTTGCTGCCCAGTGTGGCGAAGAAAGAGAGCGACAGCGCATCACCGGTAGCCAGCGTAATACGCTGCAACCCGCTGATACGGTGGTTCAGGTTCTTGAGGTTGTTCAGCGCGTTGTTCACGCCGCCGAAGTTCGTATTGTTTATCTCTCCGTCGAACCGGCTGACGCTGGTATGCGACATCGCCTCGGCAGTGTGCAGCGCGCGCAAGAGTTCGTCGGTGTTTCCCACCATGGAGTTGAGAAACGTGCCGAGTTCTTCACTGCCCACCAGACCGTTTAAACGAATCGTATTCTTGATGAACACGCGGTCACCAATGGCGGCTAGACTCGCGGAACCAAGCAGCGAAGCTGAAACGACGTTCTGCATACCGGTGGCAAATTTCGACAGAGTAGTGTCAACGCTACCTTCCCAGTGCCCTACGAGGGTACGGAATAACGCTTCTGTTCGCTTCACGTCCGCAGGGTCACCGCCGGATGATTTGACGAGCTTGGCTAGTTGGTCGGACTGGGCGTAAGGCATTGGTCCCATGATCTGCATGACACCAGTATCGCGTGCAATACCTTCGATGTTGCTGACGATAAGGTCATACATCCCGTCGGCGCCCACGCCGTATTCTTCGTTATAGCGTTTAAACGCCTTCGCATTCTTCGGCGAAGACAACCGGGCCTGCATACGTCGAGAGAACATGTCGGGGTTCTTGAACTTGATAACCTTGCGGGTATTCTTCAACTGCCGCGCGGCCCGAGAAGAACCGTCAGAGATAATGTCTTGGTACATGTCGTTGGCGATTTCTTTAAAACGCCTCTCGTCTACCAGTTTGCCGGTCTTGAAATCGGTAACCTTGCTGATGTCCGTCATTTCACGGTAGGCGCCGTACCACTTCTCAAAGCCCACGTTGCCGATCTTGGCGGCGTTATGCTTGATGGGCACGTAGTTCTCCACCTTACCCATCTGCCCGCCTGCCTGCTTGTAGCGGGTCACAACGTCGTCCATTACTCTGCGCTGCTCGTTAACGATCTTCCGCACTTCTGCGTTCTTGACCATGTCTACACCGTCGATAAGACCGGTCATGACTTCGTCCATGAGCGAGCGGTCCGCGTCCAACTGCATACCCTTGGCGGTGATCTTATCGTAGGTGTGCTGTAACTCACCAAGGGCATAGTTTGCCTGCGCTCGTGCGTTCACGTCTGCGTTCTGGTACACCACTTCGGTAGCGTAGGCGCGTGTGGGCTGGACGTTGGAGTTGACCAGCTTCGCCCACCCTTTCGCTGCCGGTGACAACGCGTCCCAGTTATCTGCCATACGATTCAGTTGGACATCTATCATATCGTTTAAACGAATTGTCGCCATGACATTGCCGAGACGTGCCCGCTTAAAATTATCTTGGAACGTGGGTATCCAGTCTGCCAGCATCACATCGGCTTTCGACTCGTCGCCACCAGCGTTGCGTAGCATGATGTCGTACTGCTCCTTAACATCTTTGAAGATGCCCTTGGGCAGATTTTGTTCTAGGCAGTCGGTAAATGAACTCATAATCCGCACACGTCTCTGGCTGTAGACATTCCACTAACCGCTTCAATCTCGTCCATCTGTTCCCGAAGCGTACTGGTGAAACCTTCAAGGGTGGGTATCGACATATCTTGGTCCAGATTACGACCTTGTATCTCAATGAACAGCGAGTCCAGTGTCGCCGATGCTTGCTTTGGCGTCTGTATCTCGGTCCGACTGGTGAGGCCCATAGCTTCCTGAACCGTCATGGGCTTGCCGAGCATACCCTTCACCCGATCTGCTGCGCCAGCTTCCATGGCATCAGCTCGCAGCGTGGGGCTGTCTTTCAACGTGGTGTAGAACTCGTTTAAACGCTTCCGTACTCCCTTGAGAGAGTTGGGCATTTCGCCTGCGTTGAGCGCAATCAGGTCCGCCTCCATACGCATGGCGTCGTTGATAGCGGTGATGCGTACGACCTCGTCGTCGTAGTCTATCTGCGCTGAGTTCTCGTCGTTCAATGCCTTGCGTTCGTCAGCCAACTGGGTAGCCATGTCGTCAATACGCTTCTGTTGCGCTGCCAACTGATCAGCGGTGCGGATACCCTTCGGCGTTTTAAGCGTCTCGCCCTTCTCCTGCGCCTTCGCCCACTTCTTGCCGAACACTACCGACTTGGTCTTATCCGATCTGAGTGCTACGCGGGCTTCGGTTATCTTCACCTGCTTGGGGGCGAGTTTTTCTTCCCTGTTTAAACGCTGCTTCTCAGATGTCTTGGGCTTGGTTACCTGCGGGGTGAGCGGCTTGCGATTCTCAGGGAAGTCCGCCCGAGCTGCATTCACTTGCTGCTCCATTCTCGGCCCCATAATCTCGCGGACCTTGCCGTCTATCCACGTACGATAAGGGCCGCTCCGCATAGAGATAGTGACCTCGCCCGCTATCAACTCGTTAAGGTCTGCGAAGCGGGCGGGCGCATCCTCTACCACCATCGCAGCGGTGAGGGCTTGCTTCTGCGGTACTGACGGAGCATCCCCACGCTGTAATGCCAGTAACGCTTCCTCCATATTTGTAGCATGGGCAGCGTCCAATTCCTTGCCGAGCCAATGGGTTGTGAATGTATCGTTCGCCATATACTGGTGACCATGGTATGGCTGGTAAGCATAGTGCCTACCGGTATCCGCAATTTCGGATACCAACTGAGTAACGCCCGGGACATAGTTATCTTTCGTGGCCTTGTAAAGCGTGCCGGTAATGCCATCGTGGAGCGTCTGTTTAAACGGGCTAGGATGTTCGATGTGGGGTATAACTACGTCATTCAGGTACGGACCTGTTACCGCGTCAGAACCGGTGTCATAATACTCTTGTTCTTTGCGCTGAATATTAGCGTCTATACGCATTTGTTCTGACTCAGCTTCCGTCAACCACGCGGGACGTTCCTGCCGGTGATCTACACCGAGGCGTCCATACGACGGAGCGGTGTCGATGTTGAAGTACCTGCCAACACCAGCTTCCGCACCTGTGTGAATAACAGGAAGGAACACCCTACCTTCGCCGCCAGCCGCACGGTACAGAGCACTGGTGCCCGCACCTATGGCGCTACCTAACCCGAAGGAAAATATCAGTTGGTGTGCCATTTCTTCGTTGGTCAATTCGCGGCCTTGCTTGGCGTACCATTCTTTCTGCCGGAGCAGGAGAGGCATATCAATCGCCACGTTAATCCCACCTTCAATTCCGGCGGCGGCGATGGTCCGTGTGGTCAGGGCTATGGGCGTAGCTGCAATCATCGCGGCCAACTGGGCGGGGTCGTTAAACGCCGCACCAATTTCACCGAAGAACATTGCCCACTTGGGACTGTTGGTGACGGCAAAATTCTGGTCTTCTTGATACTGCTCAAACGTCTGACGGGCGCTATTGGCCGCTTCTTCCTCGGTCATAGAGTAGAGCGGTACTTCCCATCCACGCGGCTCGAACTCGTCAGCCATAGCGGCGTAGCGTGCCTCGGTGTCGTTGCGTGCGTAGCGGTTACCTAATGCCTTAGACTTCTTCATGGCATAATACTGCTGTGCTTTCTGTCGCACGCTCATGCGGTCGAACCCGACTATCTCAGCCTCGGCTCGGGCCAGTATCGGTTCGTACTGGGTATCCTGTGTCTCGCGCAACATGGACCGTTCACTGGTAAAGCGGTTGTTTGCCATGGCGTTGTCGAACGCAGAGGACACCAGCTCACTAAAGTCAACAGGTAATCGGTGAGCGTCCGCTATCGGTTGAGACGCCGGAGCGCGTGCTCCCATTAAAAAGCCAAGTGCCATTAGTTCACCCTGCTAAGATCAACTTCACCCATGGAGTGGAACGACCTGTTCACGGTGGTATCAACCATGTTTAAATTGATTACCATGCGTACAAGATTACCGTTCGGGTCGCGCATCATAAGCGCCCCCCTCCTGCCGTATCCGCCTGCGTTGGTAACGCCTAACTGATAAACGCCGTTGGCTATCATAACCGGTGTAGCGTACTCCAAGGCAGTATGCCAGACCAGTTGTTCACCCTGAGCATTGAAGACTTTCCCGAAGGTGTCATTCCCGTAGTTGTACTCGGTACGCGCCCGTATAAACGTGTTCTTGATATCTTGCGACGGAACCATCTGTCCAGTCTGTTCATCACGGAACGGTACGGTGAAATTAGCGTTTGGCGATATCTGGAACGGCTCGCCTATAACCGCGTTACGAGCCTGTACCAGTGTGGTTTGCTCGAACTGCCCGTTGCTAAGTTCTTCATCAGTAGCTATCCCCAGTGCATAGGTATACACGGACGCCGATACTATCCTGTTCAAATCGCCTAACGCCGTAAAAGGCATAGAAACATTGTTGGCGTTTAAACTCTTTCGGAAATCCTCGTTGGTGGGGATGGCACCCTTCTGCTGCTCGGCGACACGCTCTCCACGGTGCATAATCTCAGCGTCGATTAGACCGGCGCCTTGGGGTAGTGCGTGGTACGCCAGCATCATGGCGGTAGTCGGTTCGTCGTCCATGATAGTGGCGACCATATCGCTCAACCCTTGCACCCCCATAATGCTCTTGAGTACGTCTACTGACCGCTGCTGTTCAGTGAACGTACCTTCCAACATGGTATCCATAAGACCTTGTAGCGCCGTTGAATCTGACGGTATCGTGCTACGACCCCGCGTGGGCGTCCCGTAGCTGTCCTGAGCCTGATTAACCAGCGCGGAGTAGTTAGCGTAGGCGAGCTGTACATCGGCCAGAGAGGTCGTCTCAGGGTCTCTCATAAGCTGTCGAGTAAGTGTGGTCCACTTGTCCCATGCGTCGTTAACGTGGGGACTCACCCTGATAGCGTAATCCACTGGCTTGTCTTGCCGCTCGGTGTCGTGTTCGACAAGCGTACCCCGTACCGCTTCCAGTGCGGTCTTCTTGTTGCGGTAACCAATAGACGATGCCTCGCCAGTAATGATTCGCAACTCTTCGTCAATGCCCAGTATTTGATCGTGCAATTGCGCTGTAGTCGAAGACGGAATAGACCCAATCTGGTAGTTCACTTGGTTGTATTCGTCAGCAGTGGCGAGTTCCAAGTTCAGCGATTGAAGCTGCGACTGGGATAACATGCCGCTGTCCCTGATCGCTATTGCCTGCGCTGTCAGCGGACCGTCTATGGTGCCACCGTCCAGCATCCGAGTGTTCATATCTTTCAAGTTGCTGATCAGCATAGTGGTGGAGACCGAAGACGAAGTATTCTCGCCGCTTCTAATGCTCTTACGCCAGCCAGGAACTTTCGCACCGGGCTTTATGTTCGTGCCGTTTAAACCGTACGCCTCGTCGTCGAGCAGAGCAGTCGCCGCTTCATACTGTTGAGTAGCCAGTAACCCATCCATCTTGGACGAAAACACATCCTCTGCGCCAGCCTGTGCAAACTCGTCCTTCTGCGACTGAGACATGTTGGTTTCAGCGACCTTGTTCACCCACATTTCTACGCCCAAATCCAACGTCATGTTGCCGTCGGCTACCTCACCTTTAACGCCCGAGGCAAGATTGTCCAGTATGGTAGCTTGAGCCACGTCGATTTTGGCCTGCAACTGCAAGCGCCCTTCGGGACCAATGTTCTTGAACGCGTCGGTCTCACTGATATCGGTCATGCTCTGGATATCACCAGCGGACGCCCACACACCGATAGCTCCTGTCAGGTAGTTGGCGGTGAAGTTGGATGTCCCTTCGTGAACCGTAACCGCGTCCAGCCCACTCTGTTTCCACTGGGTATCGACAAACCTTGCGGTAGCTAACACTTCCTCTACGGAAGAGTTGGGCCGCAGTCCAGCGAATGCGTCACGCTGAATATCGGTCATGTTCATGATCTGGCGCGACTCGGTCACGCGGGCAACTGCCTCCAGTTGGGAGGGCTGAATCCGCGTCTTGAAGTCCTCTTGTGCGGCGGCCAGACGCTTGTTCACGAACATGTTGACATCTTTGCCTACCGTGTCGAACGCTTCCCGCTGTGCGGCGGCTAACGCGTCAGGCAATGCCCGTACGTCCAAGTCACGATTGGTATGGTAGTCCCGTACAATCTCGGTGGACTTGGAGAGGTAGTCCCGCTGCGCGGCGGACGCGCGGCGAGCGGCGTCGGTTTTAACTTCTGCTTCAAGCAGGCCGGTAACTTGCTTGCTGAGTGTATCCACTGCCTGCACACCAGCACCGATGGTGCGTAGGTCGGTGTTTAAACGGGCTGACTTGGGCGACGCGATCTGTGGTACGCCCCGCACTCCGATATCTGGTAGTTTCATGCGCCCATACCCATTGGTGTAGATGTGTAGGAAAGCGATTCAGCAGAAGACTTTAATGTCGCTTTCTCGAACCCGGGTATGCCACCGTTGGTAGCAACCTCGGGTGAAAATAGTGACGACGCGAACATGGTAGATGCGGCGCCCAGTGCGTCACCGGCGGCGGCTATGAACAGGGAAGTTCCCATGCCCTGACCACTCTCAAGTATGGCTTCTTGTTCTTTCTTCGCAGCGTATCTGGCGTAGGACTGTTCGCGCATATTTTCCATGTCCATAGCTTGCAGGTAACGCGCTGATGAACCGGACTCTTGAATGTTGCTGGCGTACAATTTCGCTCTCGATTCACCGTACTGCTGGTCAGTAGCTAATCTGCGCTGGCGCATTTCTTCTGTGCGGCGCAACGTGGTAGCGGCGGCTTGTTCTTCGGCGGCTTTCTGCGCCGCTTTGTTCGCGGCCATGCCACCAAATATCTTACTGCCAATACTGATCGCCGTAGTAGCCAGAAAACCAATAGTAACGGGGTCCATTTTATCTTTCTCCTATGCCGTCGCTATAGCGTGACCCGATAAGAAGAGTCTGCTTGATAACATCGTTAGCGCCCTGCTGGCCGTCACGCGCTGCCGCTGCGGACAACTTACCCTCGTACAACGACCACATGTCCGCCTGTAGCTTTGCATTCTCAGTGAAGGGTATGGCGGCATCTGCGGCGATGCGTGCAGCCAGTGCTTGAACGAACATGGGCGTGAACTTACTCTCGTCAGTAAGTTCTACACTACCCTTCATGAATATAGTCTCCCAGTAAGAGAGTATTTTATCCCCCTCTCGGCGCCATGATTTATCAAGCTCGCCAATGCTGGAACTCCCTATGGGTGGCCGAATGTATACCTGCCACACGTTGGTCCAGTCGGTGGGCATAGGATGAACAAAGCGTTCGCCCCAGTCGTCTTTTGCTTGTGAGGTAGACGTTACTCGGGCAGTATTAAACGTCCACATTCTTTCCTCAAGAACTGCGGCGCGCAACTGATCGTAGTTGTTTAAACACCATTCGGCGGTAGTGGACTGTTCGTCCAAGGAATTTATCTTATCCTGTCCCAACCACAGTAGTGCTTGATTACATATTGTTACCGGACTTGGTTTCATCACGCCCCCGCATTATGCACAGTAAAGTTGAACTGTAACCCATTAAACGTAGCGGGAATCCATGAACCGCCGCCCGCTGTGTCCCAATAAAATACCGCTATTAATATAGTGTTGCTGTCTACAACCGTAGCAGTCGTCGTTCCAACTGCGAGTCCAGTGTTTGACGTGCAGTTAACTACGATATTGTTCAGCGTTCCCACTGACTGAATCAGGTTGATAAGAAAAGTATTGCCGCTGATACTAGCCGACGATACACCGAAGCAGTTAGCAACACTCTGAGACCCCGCACCGTCAGAAATAATCTTCCCGCCCGCGTAGGCCGCGCCCGCAACATTGAGTTGTGTGTTCCGCACATAGCGATTGTCACCACGCGACTGGTTATAGTATTGAGTGTGGTCGTCTGCCCCAAGGTCCAGAAGCGTATTGTGCGAAATATTCGCCAGTGCAGTCGCAAGTGTATCGTTATATTGACTGAGGGTGACGGGTGAGTCTCCAGCTATCGCGTTGGGCAGACCAACGAGGGCATTGAAGTTCATGCTCAAAGGCTTGAACACGTATACTTGCCCGCCACCGATTTGAACCGTGGTTATATACGCTTGTGTACCGCCGCTTCCATCGGGTCCATATATCTGCGTCTCGCCAATTGCCAGCGGGTCAGACGAATC
>SMVB01030223.1_pt1 | contig 14642 bp, 12 predicted proteins | sample 2456461 | NCBI WGS metagenome assembly SMVB01 (sample SAMN11095934, study PRJNA526329) | marine sediment metagenome | biome: Marine sediment; feature: Surficial sediment; material: Deep marine sediment; isolation source: Hadal surficial sediment | place: Pacific Ocean | collected 2014-05 | depth... | reverse complement strand
GGCGTTTGAGGTGGGAGCCGAAGTGCGAGACCGGTTTGTCGCGCAACAAAGCGCCGCTGCTGCGCACTTTGTCGAGAACGAGCGTGGGCGATTTCAGGCGGATCTTTACGGGCTGGCGAAACAGTGGCTTGGGCTCCTTGGCATTACTGACGTTTACGGTGGAGATCGCTGTACCTATACCGAATCGAAAGATTTTTTCTCCTATCGCCGGGACGGCGAGTGCGGCCGCATGGCGACCTTCATTTATCGTACAGATTCGGCTTGAAATGGTTGAATCCGGCGCAATTTATAGCGCAATTCGAAATCCCCGGAAGAGCATATCGTCATGCGAATGGACAAACTAACAAGCAAATTTCAGATGGCGTTAGCCGACGCGCAATCGCTAGCGGTTGGGCAGGATCATCAATTCATCGAACCCGCCCACGTAATGGTCGCATTGCTCGACCAGCAGGGCAGCACGGTGCGCGGTTTACTGACCAAATCAGGCGTTAACGTCAACCTGTTGAGGTCGCATCTGGGTGACACCCTGGATCGCTTCGCGAAAGTAGAGGGCACCGAGGGCGAAGTGCATATCGGCAGTGACTTGAGCAAGTTACTGAATGTAACCGACAAGTTGGCGCAGCAACGTAACGATCAGTACATCTCCAGCGAGCTGTTCGTTCTGGCTGTCCTGGACGGCAAGTCGTCCCTGGCGACCGTGCTGGAGCGCGCGGGCGCTGTGCGTGGCGCGCTCGACAAAGCCATTGACGAATTGCGTGGCGGCCAACAGGTCAACGACCCCAATGCAGAAGATACGCGTCAGGCGCTGGAGAAATACACGATCGACCTGACCGAGCTCGCGGAGCAGGGAAAGCTGGACCCGATTATCGGGCGGGACGACGAGATCCGCCGTACGATCCAGATCCTGCAGCGGCGCACAAAAAACAACCCTGTTCTTATCGGCGAGCCGGGCGTTGGCAAGACCGCCATTATCGAGGGTCTCGCGCAACGCATCGTCAATAACGAAATTCCGGAAGGGCTGCGCAACAAGCGCATTCTTTCGCTCGATATGGGTTCGCTGATCGCGGGTGCAAAATTCCGCGGCGAATTTGAAGAGCGGCTGAAAGCGGTGTTGAGCGATCTGTCCAAACAGGAAGGCCAGATCATTCTGTTCATCGATGAATTACACACCATGGTTGGTGCGGGCAAAGCGGAAGGATCGATGGATGCAGGCAATATGTTGAAGCCTGCGCTTGCGCGCGGCGAGCTGCATTGTGTCGGCGCCACGACGCTGGATGAATATCGGAAGTACCTGGAAAAGGATGCGGCGCTTGAGCGTCGTTTCCAGAAAGTTCTGATCGAGGAGCCAACGGTCGAGGACACCATCGCGATATTGCGTGGACTCAAAGAACGCTACGAAGTGCATCACGGTGTCGAGATCACTGACCCGGCGATTGTTGCAGCCGCGACGCTGTCGAATCGTTATATCAGTGATCGCCAGCTTCCCGACAAAGCCATCGACCTTATTGATGAGGCTGCGTCGAAGATTCGAATCGAGATCGACTCGAAGCCTGAGGAAATGGATCGTCTGGAGCGCCGAATAATTCAGCTCAAGATCGAGCGCGAGGCGTTGAAAAAAGAGTCTGACGACGCGTCCAGGAAGCGGCTTTCAGACTTGCAGGAGCAGTTGGAGACGCTCGAGAAGGAATTCTCCGACCTCGAAGAAGTCTGGAAGGCCGAAAAAGCAGCGATGCAGGGCACAACGCACATCAAAGAGGAGCTGGAGCGAGCGAAGCTCGAGCTTGAAACGGCACACCGGGCAAGCGACCTGGCTCGAATGTCAGAACTTCAGTACGGCCGGATTCCCGAGCTTGAAAAGCAACTTGAAGATGCACTAAAAGCAGAAGTCAGCGAAATGACGTTGCTGCGCAACAACGTAACCGAAGAAGAGGTTGCCGAAATCGTGTCCAAGTGGACCGGTATACCCGTTTCAAAAATGCTGGAAGGCGAGAAGGACAAGTTGCTGCAGATGGAAGAGATCGTTCGGCAACGAGTGGTCGGGCAGGAAGAAGCCCTGACTACTGTCGCAAATGCGATCCGGCGATCGCGTGCCGGCCTGTCCGACCCCAAACGGCCTATCGGATCGTTTCTCTTCCTCGGGCCGACAGGTGTGGGCAAAACCGAGCTGACAAAGGCACTGGCGCATTTCATGTTCGATACGGACGAAGCGATGGTGCGCCTCGATATGTCCGAGTTCATGGAGAAGCACTCCGTTTCCCGCCTTATCGGTGCGCCCCCGGGCTACGTGGGATATGAAGAGGGTGGCTACCTGACCGAAGCGGTTCGCCGTCGGCCTTACTCTGTAATCTTGCTCGATGAAGTGGAGAAAGCGCATCCGGATGTATTCAACGTGCTGTTGCAGGTGCTTGATGACGGTCGCCTGACAGACGGCCAGGGCAGGACCGTCGATTTTCGCAATTGTGTCATCGTCATGACTTCCAATCTCGGTTCCCAGCGTATCCAGGAACTCGCAGGAGAAGACAATTACGAGGAGATGAAGTCTTCGGTTATGGAGGTCGTTTCACAACACTTCCGGCCCGAGTTCATCAATCGCATCGACGATGTCGTGGTATTTCATCCGCTGGGCCGCGAGCATATTCGCAAGATTGTCGATATTCAGCTTGGCTACCTGCAGGAGCGCCTTGCAGAAAAAGACATGGAGATCGTGTTGACGGATGCTGCGCGCGACCGGCTTGCCGAAGCAGGCTTTGACCCGGTCTACGGAGCTCGTCCGCTGAAGCGGGCAATCCAGCAGCAGATCGAGAACCCGCTGGCGCAGGAGATCCTGCAGGGCAAGTTCAAGCCGGGAGACACGATTGAAGTCAGTGTCGATGGAATGCAGCTTGAGTTTCAGAATGCCGCATAAGGCATAAATACTTTATAATCCCCAAATCGCGCAGGACCCTGCGCGATTTCCGTCTGAATTTGGAGAGTTGCATGCCGATTTATGAGTATGCTTGCAAGAACTGTGGCCACACGCTGGATGAGCTGCAAAAAATGAGCGACGATCCGTTGGTGGATTGCCCCGAATGTGGCAAACCGCAGCTGAAGCGCTTGATATCGGCACCGCGATTCAGGCTCAAGGGGCAGGGCTGGTACGAGACCGACTTCAAGAAAGACAATCAGCGAAACCTGTCGTCCAGCGACACTGAGCCGGCAAAGAAGGACAAGAAAGAAAAGACGGAAAAGTCGGAAAAGAAAGACAGCAAATCGAAAAGTGATTCGGGCAGCAAGACGTCATCAACCAAGAGCAAATCAGCCAGCAAAGGTTCTGACTAGGCAATTATGAAAAGATTACGCAGATATTTAATAGCCGGAATCCTCGTTTGGCTGCCGTTAGGCGTCACTTTCTTCCTGCTCAAGATCTTGAGTGGCCTGGTTGACCAGACGCTGGCACCCATCCCGCCGCAATATCAGCCAGGCGCGCTATTGGGCGTCGACATACCGGGTCTTTGGGGCCTCATACTGACCTTTCTTATACTGCTTATCACTGGCGTGTTCGCTGCCAATTTTATCGGCCGGCGTCTGGTCAGCTGGTGGGAATCCATCATGGACCGGATTCCTGTCGTGCGATCGATATACTCCGCTGCCAAGAATTTTGCCGAGGTCGTATTCTCGGACTCAAGCCAATCGTTCAAAAAAGTGCTACTGATTGAATACCCGAGAAAGGGCGTCTACAGCCTCGCCTTCCAGACCTCGACCAATCTTGGCGAGATCCAGGCACGAACCGGCGAAGACGTTGTGTGCGCATTCGTCCCAACCACGCCGAATCCAACGTCCGGCCTGATCATCATGGTGCCAAAGAAGGATGTTATCGAGCTGGATATGGAGGTAGACGAGGCGTTGAAAATGATCATTTCCCTGGGCGTGGTGGTGCCGAGCTGGAACAATGATCGTATCGGTGAATTGCCGCTAAAAATGCCGGAGACAGAGGAATAATTCCCCGCTTGCAGTCACCAAGGTCAGGCTTTACCATGCCGCCCTCATTTTCTTAGCCCGGCAGGGCATATCGGATCCAGCCATGCGCAGCCATTATTGCGGACAAATTGACGAAAAACTCATAGGGCAGGAGGTGTCTGTCACGGGCTGGGTGCATCGCCGGCGCGACCATGGTGGTGTCATTTTCGTCGATCTTCGCGACCGCGAAGGATTGCTGCAGATTGTATTCGATCCCGATCGGCCGGAGATCTTTGCAGAAGCAGAACGTATTCGCGGCGAGTACGTACTCGCGGTCAAAGGCAAAGTCAGGCCGCGACCGGAGGGTACGGTCAACCCGAACATGACGACCGGCCAAATCGAGGTCCTGGCCGAAGAACTGGTCACACTGAACGATTCGAAAACGCCGCCATTTCATCATGATGAGCATGTCAATGAGGAATTGCGGCTGCAGTATCGTTATCTCGACCTGCGGCGCGAAAACATGCTCGGCAATCTGCGTCTGCGGCACCAGGTGACGAAGGCGCTTAGAAGTTTTCTCGACGACGCAGGCTTCATCGACGTCGAAACACCCATGCTGACTCGGGCAACACCGGAGGGCGCACGCGACTACATTGTGCCAAGCCGCACCCATCCCGGAAAATTCTTCGCGCTGCCACAGTCGCCGCAGATATTCAAACAGCTGCTGATGATGTCCGGCCTGGATCGCTATTATCAAATAGTGCGTTGTTTCCGCGACGAAGATCTTCGCGCCGACAGACAACCGGAATTTACCCAGCTCGACGTCGAAATGAGTTTTGTCGACGAAGAAGCCGTGATGGGAACGATGGAAGACCTCATGAGGTGGCTGTTCAAGGAGGTGATGGACGTGGAATTGCCCACACCGTTCCCTCGTATGAGTTATGCGGAGGCTATGCTGCGATTCGGCTCGGATAAACCCGACTTAAGAATTCCGCTCGAACTCATTGACGTCTCGGACTTGATGGCCTCCGTCGAATTCAAGGTTTTCGCAGGTCCTGCTAAAGACCCGGAAGGACGAGTTGCCGCGCTGCGCTTGCCCGGTGGCAGCGAATTGAGCCGCAAGGAGATAGACGACTACACGTCTTTCGTTGCCCGATATGGCGCGAAGGGCCTTGCCTATATCAAGGTCAATGATGCGGCCACGGGCCGTGAAGGTCTGCAATCGCCCATATTGAAGTTTTTGCCGGACGACGCGGTCGAAGGGATCATGCAGCGTACCGGGGCAGAAACCGGCGATCTCGTTTTCTTTGGTGCCGACAGCGCGCATGTGGTCAACGATGCGCTAGGCGCGCTGCGTGTGAAGCTGGGAGAAGACCGCGGCCTGGTTGCCGATGGATGGCAGCCGCTGTGGATCGTCGATTTCCCGATGTTCGAGAAAGACCAGAACAGCAATCGCTGGACCTCATTGCATCATCCGTTTACGGCGCCGGCCAGCGACGATGCTGCCGCGCTTGGCGCAGAACCGGGAACGGTTTTATCACGTGCCTACGACATGGTGTTGAACGGTTCCGAGATCGGCGGCGGCTCTATCCGCATACATGACAGAAAAATGCAGTCAGCAGTGTTCGATTTACTGGGTATCAGCAAAGAAGAGGCGGAAGAAAAGTTCGGCTTCCTGCTGCGTGCGCTGGAATTCGGTTGCCCGCCGCACGGCGGGATTGCATTCGGCATTGATCGCATGGTGATGTTGATGGCGGGCGCAGACAGCATTCGTGATGTCATCGCATTTCCGAAAACACAAACGGCCAGTTGCCCGTTAACCGACGCGCCGAGCGAAGTTTCTGCTGAGCAGTTGAAAGAAACCGGTATTCGCCTGCGCGCACCGCGTACCGAGTGATCCAGGGTCTGCGACGGTAGTGTCGAATTACCGTCGACCTGAGTCTGTACTGGTGGTTGTCTATACCAAAGCTCGCGATGTGCTGCTGCTCAAGCGATCGCAGCCGTTCGAGTTCTGGCAGTCAGTGACCGGCAGTCTTCACGCAGACGAATCGCACGCGGCCGCTGCAGCGCGAGAACTAAAAGAAGAAACAGGATTGACTGGTGAAGGCGTCCTTGCATTTACCGGAGTCAGTCGTCAATTCGCTATCGATCCGCGATGGCGGAATCGTTTTCCACCCGGGACCGTCGAAAATGTCGAATATGAGTACCGGTATTGCATGGTGGAATCTGCGGCAGTTCAGTTGTCGGGTGACGAGCACTCTGACAGCCAGTGGCTGCCAATTGGTGAAGCAATTGAATGTGTCTGGTCCTGGACCAATAAAGCGGCGCTCAAGTCATTGCAGGTGACACTATGAGCGACGCCGCTATCGTTTATGTTCACGGTATGTGGATGCCAGGCGAGGAGATGCTCTTCCTGAAGCGCCATCTCGAATCGGAACACAGTTTTGCAGGACATCTGTTCCGCTACCCATCCGTACGGGGCTCGTTGGACGAAAATACGGAATTACTCGCGGACTTTGTCGCAAATATTGATGCCCGCGAAGTTCACCTGGTCGGCCACAGCCTTGGTGGTGTTCTGGCGCTTCGTATGTTGTCACTCAATCCCGATTCGAAACCCGGGCGGGTGGTCTGCCTTGGGTCGCCGTTAAGTGGCTCGCGGGCCGCAGAAGTGCTCCACCGAACAGACTGGGGCAGTGTCATTCTGGGCAAAACCATCGCGGATGGTGTTGTTCGAAAGGCAGCAAACGAATGGGCCGGTGGGGTGATTAGAGATCGCGAAGTCGGCAGCATTGCCGGAACCACGCCGGTTGGTATTGGTCGCCTTGTCGCCAACTTTAAAGAGGCCAATGACGGCACTGTGGCGGTCGCAGAAACGGAATTGCCGGGTTTGAAAGACCATATCAGCCTGCCCAACAGTCACTCGACGCTGGTGCTGTCGCGTGCGGTTGCTGACCATGTGGCTGCATTTTTGCAGTGCGGTGAGTTTTTGCGAAGTAGTTAAACTTGGCGACTATCGCGCAGCTTGAAACAGGGTTGTTGGAGCGCCTCTACAGGCGCGATCGCTTCGGCCTACTCGCGCGATAATTTCTTCAGCGCGTACAAATGATCCAACGCATCTCTCGGCGACATTTCATCCGGATCAATTTCGTCGAGTGCGTCGAGCAACGGATGCGGCGGCGGCTCTTCAGCAACATCCAGTGCCAGCATGCCCTGCGGGCTGTCCGCGGACTGTTGTGCCTCCAGTGTTGCCATATAACTCTTGGCTCGCCGAATAACCTTGGGCGGCACACCTGCCAGTGCTGCAACCTGCAATCCGTAACTGCGGCTTGCAGGCCCCGCCTTGACTGAATGCAGGAATACAAGCTGATGCTTGTGTTCGGTTGCATCGAGATGCACGTTTTTGCAATCCGGAATTTCGGCGGCTAATGCCGTGAGCTCAAAATAATGGGTCGCAAACAATGTAAACGCCCGCACCCTCTCGCCCATGAAATGCGCGGCCGCCCAGGCCAGCGACAAGCCGTCGAATGTGCTGGTACCGCGGCCGATCTCGTCCATCAATACCAGGCTGTGATCTGTTGCGTTGTTCAGGATGGTCGCCGTTTCGGTCATCTCGACCATAAACGTTGAACGGCCGCCCGCAAGATCGTCGGACGCTCCGATGCGCGTGAAAATCCGGTCGATTGGTCCGATTCGCAAACTGTCGGCCGGCACGAAACTGCCGATATGGGCAAGAATCGTTATCAGTGCCGCTTGTCGCATATAGGTCGACTTGCCACCCATATTTGGCCCGGTGATAACCAGCAGCCGTTCTTTTTCATTCATGGAAAGATCGTTCGCGACAAACGGTGAGTCGATTACCTGTTCGACGACCAGGTGCCGACCGCCGCGAATCTCGATACAGGGTTCGTTCGCCAATGTCGGCATCGCCAGGTTGAGCGACACGGCGCGTTCGGCGAAGCAGGCGATGACATCGAGCTCCGCGATACCTGACACGGTCGAGCGCAACGCACTGAGATCAAGCAGCAGTTTTTCGATCAGCTCTTCGTAAAGATGTTTCTCGCGCGAAAGCGATCGTTCCCTGGCGCTCAAGACCTTGTCTTCAAAGCTCTTGAGCTCCGGCGTGATGTAGCGTTCGGCGCCTTTCAACGTTTGCCGGCGAACGTAATCCAGTGGCGCTTTGTCAGCCTGGCTTTTACTGATTTCAATGTAGTAACCATGGACGCGGTTATAGCCCAGCTTCAAAGTCTTGATGCCAGTGCGTTCTTTTTCGCGTGCCTCGAGGTCCAGCAAGAACTGATCGGCGTTAGTCGCGATGCCACGGAGTTCATCCAGTTCCTGGTCATAGCCTGGCGCGATCACGCCGCCGTCCCGAATCAGCATCGGTGGATTGTCGACCAGCGCCTTTTTCAACAGGTCTCGTTGAACCGGGTGGTCCTGGATTTGAACGCCAAGCGATGCCAGCAATGGCGAGTCGCGGTCTTTCAACAAGGCGCGCAAGTCGGGCAGTCGCAACAATGCTTCTGCCAGTTGCCGCAGATCGCGCGGCCGCGCCGAGCGCAACGCCACGCGAGACAATATTCGCTCGACGTCTCCGATACCGCGTAACGCCAGCTGCAATGCGTCGGTCAGGCGGGTCTCGATGAGTGTTTCGATTCCCTGGTAGCGTGTTTTAAGCGCTTCGTGATCGCGCAGTGGCCTCTGTATCCAGCGCTTGAGCATGCGAGAGCCCATGGGGCTCTGGCATTGGTCCAGGATTCCGGCGAGCGTTAAATCGTCGTGCCCCGTCAGGCTGTGCTCAAGCTCGAGGTTGCGTCGCGTAGGCCCATCCATGACGATCGCGTCGCTGCTGTGCTCAACCGTTATCGATTGCAAGTGTGGCAATGCAATTTTCTGTGTGTCGTTGACGTATTGAAACAATGCGCCAGCCGCCGCCACGCCGCGCGGGAAGTCATCACAACCAAAGCCGCTCAAGTCTTTAGTCTGGAACTGAGAGCACAGGAGGCGAGTCGCGCTGTCCAGATCGAAATGCCACGGAGGCCTGGTCGTTGTCCGGATAGTGTCCCGACGGATTTCGTCCAGGTTCTGATCCTCGCTGACGATCAGTTCTGCCGGTCGCAATCGTTCAAGTTCTGCGGCCAGGGCGTCTGTGCCGTTTACTTCGGTCATGCGAAAACGGCCGCCGGCAAGGTCGAGCCACGCCAGGCCCGTGGCCTGATTGTCCACGAACACGGCAGCCACCAGGTTGTCCCGATGTTCTGCCAACAAGGCCTCGTCCGTTAACGTACCGGGCGTAACGACCCGCATCACTTTTCGTTCAACCGGGCCTTTGCTGGTGGCGGGATCGCCAACTTGCTCACAGATCGCAACAGACTCGCCCTTTCGAACGAGCTTGGCCAGATACCCTTCTACAGCGTGGTAGGGCACACCGGCCATTGGTATGGCATTGCCGCCGGACTTGCCGCGAGCGGTGAGCGTGATGTCCAGCAGCACGGCCGCGCGCTTTGCGTCGTCATGAAACAGCTCATAGAAATCGCCCATGCGATAGAACAACAGCATGTCCGGGTATTCGCTTTTAATGCGCATGTATTGCTGCATCATCGGCGTGTGCACGGGTACGACCTGAGCGCTCATTTCTGTATTTTTATACGCTTTATCTGGAGGCATGCCATGCTAGCCTCTGGGTCGCGTCAAGTCGATGGTTGCACAGGGGCGGAAGGACTCAATGAAAGTGGTGCATGTTGAAACAGGCCGCCATCTTTACGGCGGCGCCCAACAAGTAATCTACCTGGCTCGGGGCCTGCAGCAACGTGGCCTGGATAACACCATCGTGTGCTTGCCGGGGAGCGCCATCGATGCAGCTGCACGGCAGGCAGGACAAAATGTGCACAATATCGATTGCGGTGGCGATCTCGATTTCCGTTTCATGTTGCGACTGCGACGATTTCTTTCGGATGAGCGTCCCGATATCGTGCACTGTCACAGTCGCCGCGGCGCCGATTTTATGGGAAGCCGGGCGGCGCGAATGGCAAAGATACCCGCCATATTGTCGAGACGGGTAGACACGAAAGAGAACCGGTATATAGCAAAGCTCCGCTACTCAGGTTTTCGAAGAATAATCGCCATCTCCGAAAATGTAGCCTTAAGCTTGCGCGAATCTTCCGTCAATTCCGATCGCCTGGTGACGATTCGCAGCGCCGTCGATACGGATGCCGTTGCCGTGAAAACGGATCGCGGCGCATGGCTGCGGGAATTCGATCTGGCTGAGGATGCCGTTGTCGCGATAATCGTCGCCCAACTCATCGAACGCAAGGGGCACCGATTCATGCTGGACGCAATGCCTGCCATTTGCAGAGCGACACCCGATTTTCAGCTGATCATCTTCGGTAAGGGACCATTGGAAACGGCGTTGCGAGAACAGGCCGCACAACTGGGCGTGGCGGACCATGTTCAGTTTGTCGGGTTTCGTAGTGATGTAGATAAAATGCTGGGTCATGCGGACATGCTGATCCATCCGGCGCTCAAAGAAGGACTCGGTGTCTCCATGCTCAAAGCTGCTGCCGCCGGGCTGCCGGTCGTGGCTTTCGATGTCGCAGGTGCGAGAGAGGCGATTGTTACGGACAAGACCGGACTTCTCGCCAGATGCGGAGATACAAATGCCTTGTTGCAGGCAGTGACGCATCTGATAGAGAATCCGTCGGTGCGTAAGCAACTTGGTGCTGCAGGACTTGCCAGAATGCGTGAATCGTTTTCGATCGACGAGATGGTAGACAAGCATATAGATATGTATGAATCGGTAATTAATGAGTAACGACGACACAATCGAAGAGTTGGCGGCGGCGCTGGTGTCGGAGTTCCTTAACGCAGGAAAGAGTATCTCTACAGCAGAATCCTGCACCGGTGGCTGGATCGCCAAATCGATCACTGATATTGCAGGTAGTTCGGCGTGTTTTGCGTATGGCATCGTCAGCTATTCGAATGGTGCAAAAGAATCTATTCTTGCTGTCAGTCCGGCGACGTTGCAGCAGCATGGTGCAGTCAGTGAGCTAACGGTCGTAGAAATGGCACAAGGGTGCATGAAATTGAGTGGCTCTGATTTTTCGGTCGCCGTCAGTGGCATTGCCGGGCCGGATGGCGGGTCAGACGACAAGCCTGTCGGCACGGTATGGCTGGCTTGGGCGATTCGTCGCGGTGGAAAGATTTCCACTGCGACCGAGCAGTGCAGATTCGACGGGGATCGTTATCAGGTACGATCACAAACCGTCATCAAGGCGTTGCAGGGACTGCGTGAGCGACTGAGGCATCATGGATAGAAAAAGATTATTTCTGGCATTGTGGCCGGACGATCGACAACGCAACACGTTGCGCGATACCTTCAGGCAGTTGCTGTCCCCCATCGAGGGCAAAGCCATTGATCGGCGTAACTGGCATGTAACGCTGGTATTTGTTGGCGAATTCAAAGCGGCACTCATCCCGGAGCTGCTGGTAAAGATCGCGCACGTAGACGTGCAACCATTTCGCCTGCGGTTTGATCGCCTCAGTTATTTCACACGACCAAAAATTGCCTGTTTGCAGGCGATGACCGTGCCGGATGAGCTGAAGCGGCTCAAAGCGAACCTGGAGTCCGTCCTCCTGCCCTACGACGTGGCACCTGAAAATCTCGAATACCGGCCGCATATCACGGCTGTTCGGGCAGCAAGGCCATTCGAGACGGTGCGGTTGGCGCGGCCACTGGAATTGCACTGGTCAGGCATTGAACTGGTCGAATCTATTTCAATGCCGGGCAGCATCCAGTACCGCCCATTGAAACAATAAGTTCGGCGCGATTCTTCATAGATTGCCCTGATTCGGAATTGAGCTTTGACTGCCAGCGAAGATCTATTTGTGAAATAATCAGCTTCCTGATTATTCACCTCAACATGGCGAAAATACAATGGATGAAAATCGCAAGAAAGCGCTCGCTGCTGCCCTCAGCCAGATAGAAAAGCAATTCGGAAAAGGTTCGGTCATGCGCCTCGGCGATGGCGGAGGCATCAAAGACATCGAGTCAGTTTCGAGTGGCTCGATTGGCCTGGATGTCGCGCTGGGAATCGGCGGTCTGCCACGAGGTCGCGTAATCGAGATCTATGGCCCCGAATCCTCCGGCAAAACAACCCTGACACTGCAGGCGATTGCCGAGGTGCAAAAACTGGGCGGAACGGCGGCGTTCGTCGATGCGGAGCACGCACTGGATCCGAGCTATGCTGAAAAGCTGGGTGTTGACGTGGATGAACTGCTGGTGTCGCAACCGGATACAGGTGAACAGGCGCTCGAGATCACCGACATGCTGGTGCGCTCCGGTGCGGTTGACGTCGTGGTCATCGACTCGGTCGCGGCGCTCACGCCGAGGGCGGAGATCGAAGGTGAAATGGGCGATTCGCACATGGGCTTGCAGGCCCGTTTGATGTCGCAGGCATTGCGCAAACTCGCGGGCAACATCAATCGATCCAATACGATGGTTATTTTCATCAACCAGATTCGCATGAAGATCGGCGTGGTTTTCGGCAACCCGGAAACAACGACCGGCGGTAATGCGCTCAAGTTTTATGCATCCATCAGGCTCGATATTCGCCGTATCGGCGCCATCAAGAAAGGCGACGAGATCATCGGCAACCTGACACGCGTCAAAGTTGTCAAAAACAAGGTATCGCCGCCATTCAAAACGGCCGAATTCGAAATTCTCTATGGCGAGGGCATTTCGCGCGAGGGCGAAATCATCGATCACGGTGTAGCCCAGGGCATAATCGAAAAAGCAGGATCCTGGTACAGCTATGGCGCCGACCGCATTGGTCAGGGCAAGGAAAATGTCCGGGCGTACCTCAAAGCCAACCCGGAGATCGCAGCAGACATCGAAGCGCAGATTCGCGCCAAGCTGTTGCCGAAAAAAGGCGATGCCAGCGACACGCCCGACAAAGAGGAAACGGTTGCGCAGGAAGCCTGACGATCACTTCCAGAACCCGCTGGAGGCCCGCAAGAAGGCCATGGATTACCTTGCCCGCCGTGAATACGGCCAGCGGGAACTGGAGCGCAAGCTGGCAAAGGCCGGTTTCGATATCGACGTCTCAGTCGACGCTGTTGCACAACTAAACTCCGACGGCCTGCAGGACGATCGCCGATTTACCGAAGCATTCGTGCGCTCACGAGTTCACCAGGGCAAAGGCCCGGCCCGGGTACGCGCTGATCTTGGCGAGCGCGGTGTGTCCGGCGAGCTGGTTGAAGCCATCCTGTCCGATATGTCAGTGGACTGGTTCGCCCAGGCAGCCGAGGTTCGAATCAAAAAATTCGGCCCGGATCAACCAGCAGACTTCAAAGAAAAAGCACGCCAAATGCGCTTCCTGCAATACCGCGGTTTCGAACAAGTGCACATACAGGCAGCGGTTGCCGAATAGGAACGAAACCCAAAAAGGGGTCGGATCCAATTTCGAAAAGGGGTCGGATCCATTTAGTTTTAAGTGTCCGTATTGGCACTTGAAATTAAAATGGATCCGACCCCTTTTCGAAATTGGATCCGACCCCTTTTTGGCAATTCCGTTACACTACGCGGCAGTTGAATATGCTTCGGTCGCCCTTAAGATCCCAGTTATGAAGTTTATGACCACCAGTGAGTTGCGCGAGGATTTCCTCGCGTTTTTCAGTGAGCGCGGCCACCAGGTGGTTGCCAGTTCACCGTTGGTGCCGGGAAATGACCCGACGTTGCTGTTTACCAACTCGGGCATGGTGCAATTCACAGACGTTTTTCTTGGTGATGACAAACGCAAGTACAAGCGAGCGGTCTCGTCTCAGCGCTGCGTACGTGCAGGCGGCAAGCACAACGATCTCGAGAATGTCGGGTATACCACCCGCCACCATACGTTCTTCGAGATGCTGGGTAATTTCAGTTTCGGTGACTACTTCAAGGAAGAGGCTATCAAGTTTGCCTGGGAGTTCCTGACAGTAGAGCTCGGCTTGTCACCGGACAAACTCTGGGTGACCGTCTACGAAGAAGACGACGAAGCCATGGATATCTGGCTCAACACCATTAAGGTCAGTCGAGATCGATTCTCCCGGCTCGGTGCCAAGAACAATTTCTGGGCGATGGGCGATACCGGTCCCTGCGGGCCCTGCAGCGAAATTTTTTACGACCACGGGCCAGACGTTCCCGGCGGGCCACCGGGATCGGCCGATGAAGACGGCGATCGCTATGTCGAGATCTGGAATCTCGTTTTCATGCAAAGCGAGCGTGGCGAAGACGGCGAGCTAAGCGCGTTGCCGAAGCCGTCTGTTGACACCGGCATGGGCCTTGAACGAATTGCCGCGGTGATGCAGGGCGTTCATTCGAATTACGACATTGACCTCTTTGCGAACCTGATTTCCGCCACGGCAAAGATTCTTGGCGTGAAAAACGATGGCTCTAGTTCAATGAACGTCATTGTCGACCATATTCGTGCATGTTCATTCTTGATTGTAGACGGTGTGCTTCCTGGCAATGAGGGTCGTGGTTATGTCCTTCGTCGTATCATCCGTCGGGCAATTCGACACGGTAAAAAACTCGGCGTCGACGATATTTTCTTTCACAAGTTGGTAACACCGCTTTGCGACGAGATGGGCGATGCCTATCCTGAGCTCAGACAAGCGAAAACGCACGTCGAGAAAGTTCTAAAGAACGAAGGGCAACGCTTCGCAGAAACGCT
>SMVB01370012.1_pt1 | contig 14646 bp, 12 predicted proteins | sample 2456461 | NCBI WGS metagenome assembly SMVB01 (sample SAMN11095934, study PRJNA526329) | marine sediment metagenome | biome: Marine sediment; feature: Surficial sediment; material: Deep marine sediment; isolation source: Hadal surficial sediment | place: Pacific Ocean | collected 2014-05 | depth... | reverse complement strand
GGACTAAAGTTTGGGGTTAAAATCAAACCTGGCAATGCTGTTGAATCCTTTCCTGATAATAAGTATACTGCAATAGCATCTGGTAAGAATATTGCAATAGTAAATAATGTATCGGGTGTAGTGAGCAAGACATTCCAGGGACATTTATCCAGTATCTCTGATTTAGATATTAGTGAAGATGGCAGCCTACTTTTGTCTACCTCAAATGACAAAAGCGTAATAATTTGGGATGTTAAGTCTGGCGCTAAGAAGCAACAGTTCAGAGGTCATAGAAAACCGGTACTTAAAGGAGCGTTTATCTCCTCGACAAAAGTAGCGTCTATTTCATCGGGTAATATTTTAAAAATTTGGGATATAGATACCGGTAATGAATTACATACTTTTTCAGATCATACGAAAAAGGTATACTCACTGGCTGCAACTGGTAAATATATAGCAACCGGAGGTAGTGGTGGGAAAATTGTGATAAGAAATTCTGTTAGTGGAGAAATTATAAATCAGATCTCAGCTAGCTCAGATATTATAAGGAGTTTAACCTTCGATATTAAAGGGGAACAGCTCATTAGTGGTTCAGATGACGGATTTATAAAAATATGGAACCCTGAAAATGGTGAACTAATTGGCGAATTATCGGTTAGAATAGGTAAAATTCGTAATATAAGTATGGCTTTTGATAATAAACACATTGCAGTAAGTGGGCAAAGCTGCAATATTTATGATTTATCAACCCTCGAGTTAATTAAAAAAATAGATAAGGTTTCAAGTGTGGTCCTTGACGCAAGTCTTAGCCCTGACGGTCAGAGCCTATTCTTTCTTGAAGAATTTTCCCCGAAAGCACGTATCTGGGATGTTAGTGATTTAAACATTGCTTACGTAGTAAAGTTAAAAGATGGTGCTGACAAAACCCCACCACAGATTTTTGTTTCCAGCCCGGCAAAAATCATCGATAATAGGGTAGTGCATTATCAGGACTTTATTGCTATCAGAGGCTCAATAATAGATGATTATGGTGTACGCCAGCTTAAAGTCAATGGTGTCAATACACCTGTTCGCCAGAATGGCAATTTTGTAATTAACCTTCCCCTGGCCATGGGTGATAATTATGTAACCATGGAAGTAACTGATATCAATGATAATACATCGTTGAAAAAATTTATTATTAACCGAAAAAATATGGATGGTGAGGAGTATGATCCATCCGAAGCTAAAAACTATTTACTGGTCATTGGCATCAATAAATACGAACACTGGCCACAACTATATAATGCGGTAAAAGATGCGAACGATGTTGTAAACACCTTGCTTAGCCTGTATAATTTTGAGTTTAGTGATATTACGTTGATTACGGATGAAACGGCCACCAGGAGTAATATTTACAAGACCCTTCGGGAATTTGTAAATCTGGTAGGGCCTAAAGACAACCTGTTGATCTACTATTCGGGTCATGGATATTTCGATGAATTATTAAATGAAGGATATTGGGTGCCAATTGATGCCAAATTAAATTCAACCGGTGATTATCTGTCAAATTCTGATATATCTAAAATCATTGCCAATATAAATTCACAACATACTTTCCTGGTTGCCGATGCATGTTTTTCAGGCTCCCTATTCAGTGTACAAAATAGGGGTTATGCTGATAATGTTGAGAAGTATAAATCCAGATGGGCGCTGGCCTCGGGAAGGCTAGAAGCTGTATCCGACGGAGAAATAGGTACCAATAGTCCGTTTACGCGGGCGTTTATTAATTACTTAAAAGAAAACGAAAAGAGTAAAGTAGCAGTGAGCGAATTGGTGCAATATGTAAAAATGCAAGTAGCAGAAGTATCTGACCAAACGCCGATTGGCAACCCACTCAGAGGTGTTGGAGACGAAGGGGGAGAATATATATTTTACAAGAAGGAACAGTGACCCTCATTATGCCCTTAAGGATTACTTCATAAGACCACGACTTTACTGTCTACTTTATTTTCGCTACCTTTTGCCCTAGATGGAATATATAAAAACAGAAAAGGTGGGCTATGTGCTTAAGATAGGACTCAACCGAGCTGATAAATTAAATGCCTTTAACTGGCAAATGCTTGCTGACCTATCGGCGGCCTACACCTTACTGGATGATGATCCTGACCTACGATGTGGTTTATTACATTCTACTTCTGAACATTTCACCTCCGGGCTGGACCTTGCCGATGTAACACCACATGTGCTGGCGGGGGAGAATTTATTCTCTAGTGAGCAAGTCGACCCGCTGAGAATTAATGGTAAGGAGCTTGCGAAACCCCTGGTAGTGGCGGTAGAGGGCTATTGCCTAACTATTGGCATGGAGCTAATCTTTGCTGCTGACATTTGCCTTGCTTCACCAACAACCAAGTTCGGACAGATAGAGGTACAACGTGGCATTTCACCATTTGGTGGGGCAACAATAAGAATGCCCGAGAGAAGCGGATGGAGCAATGCCATGCGCTATCTTCTTACCGGTGATTCATTCGATGGTAATGAGGCACTCAGAATAGGCATGGTCTCTGAACTAGCTGATGACCCGGTTGCAGTGGCAATGACCATAGCCACTGCAATTTCTGAACAGGCGCCACTGGCTGTTCAAGCCACCTTAAAGAATGCCCGGATGGCTTTAACCAACGTAAAAGAGGCCAAAAATACGCTTACTACTAATGCCATCAGACTGATGAAAACTGAGGATGCCAAAGAAGGATTACAGTCATTTATTGAGCGGAGAAAAGCTCAATTCAGTGGAAAATAGGCCTTAGGATTAACTTTGCGGTTCGCCTTTTCATATTCCGCCAGAATTAATTAACTTCCAGAAGAATATGACCCTATCAATTACAAGTTGTTAGGCTGATATTAATACATTGGGAAAAAATCAATTTAAGTTTATTATAGCTGAATAATGAAGCGATTTGACTTGGTAGTTATCGGCTCCGGACCGGCCGGTGAAAAAGCAGCGGTAAAGGCTGCCTATTTCGGTAAAAGGGTTGCCCTGATAGAAAAAGAGTCCAGCTTTGGTGGTGCAGGTGCGCAAACAGGTACCATCCCATCGAAAACGCTCAAAGAATCTGCACTACACTTCTCAGGAGTATACGAAAAAGGTATTTATGGGCTTGATTATAATTTTTCGCATAAGGCAACTGTCAATGACTTCATGTTTCGAAAAGACCTTGTTAGCCAGGCAATAGGCAATGAAGTTCACGACAATTTAATAAGGCATAAAGTAAAGGTGATTAATGGTGAAGCTCAATTTATCTCACCGCACCAGCTCAGGGTGATTCCCGGAAGTGGAGGCTCCTTAGTTATTGAAGCCACATACATTCTTATTGCCACAGGTTCGTATCCTTTTCACCCAGAGCATTTGCCATTTGACGGGAAGCGTATTCATGATTCAAATACTATCCTTTCAATAGATAAGTTTCCCTCTTCTTTATTGATTGTCGGGGCAGGAGTAATAGCCTGTGAGTATGCAACAATTTATGCTGCCATGGGAGTAAAAATTTTACTGGTTAATAATAAGTCGACCGTCCTCAACTTCGCCGATGCCGAAATTTCTGCAGCGCTTAAGATTGAAATGCAGCACTCAGGGATTACTTTTTACAATAATTCTGATGTGAAACAAATAGAGAGACCAACAAAGGACACGCTCCCATTAAGAATTAAATTAACTGACGGGCAGCAGGTTGATGTTGATATGTTTTTGTTTGCTGCCGGCAGAAATGGTAATACTCGGGCACTAAGTTTGACGACAGCAGGTCTGGTTGCTGATAAAAGGGAATTACTTATGGTTAATGAAAACTACCAGACCAAAGTAGATCATATTTATGCAGTTGGTGATGTTATTGGCTTTCCCGCTTTGGCTAGTACCAGTATGGACCAGGGCAGAATGGCTATTGCCCATATGTTTGAAGCAGGTGATCTGGATAAGGTTTCGAAGATATTCCCATTTGGTATTTATACAATCCCCGAAATCTCTATGGTGGGCCTCACAGAAAAAGAAGCAAAGGCTGCCAAAATTGATTATTGTGTAGGCCACAGTTATTACAAAAACATTTCCCGGGCCCGAATCCAAATGGATAATAATATAGGTTTTATGAAACTTATTTATGATAAAAAAACTATGGTGGTACTGGGCATTCATATCCTGGGACAGCTCGCTACCGAGATTATCCATTATGGGCTAACCCTGGTGAAAGATAAGCGCACAGTGAATGACATTATCTCAACAGTTTTCAATTATCCAACGCTCCACGGTTTGTACAAATATGCAGCCTATGATGGCCTTGGCAACCAGGTTGGCCATACAGTAAAATAGAACTATATCTAGTGGTTAGTAAATAGGCCACATAAACCTTAACAACCCTGCCAACATAAAAAAATCATCCGGTGGATTCTATGTCAGCAGGGTTATACTATTAATTGGACCAGGTTAGGTTAGTTTACCTTAGCCATTTTAATATCAGCATCAAGGTTTAATATTCTGATTCACCCTAAAGAAGTTATCAGGATCGTATTTGTTCTTGATTTGTACCAGACGATCATAATTGTGCTTATAGCTTGCTTTTACCCTATCCTCGCCTTCATCATCCATCATAAAGTTTGAATAAGCCCCTCCTGCAGAATACGGATGGGTCCCATCCCAATAGTCTTTGCACCACTCCGTAATCTTCTCAGCATTTGCCGGGTCCGGGTCAACCCCAACTATAACACCCGCATACCTGGCATCCCGATATGCCCAGGGCGTATCTTCATTTCCCGGTCGACTGGCAGCACCGCTTATAGGGTACAGGTGCATTTGCGAGAGTGGCGTTGGAATACTGGAACCGAACTTTAAATGCTGAGCCCGTACTTCCGGACCTAAATCGTTGAAAAAGTCGGCGCGCCAATACCATTGCATGTCGGGTGGAAAAAGACCGTCAAACATTGTTTGAATAGCCGGATAAGGCATAGGGCCCACATGCTGGAATTCCGGATTCTTTGCCAGAATAGGGGCGAACAATTCTTCTGCTTTATCCATATCGCCAACATAGCACCAAATAATGCCGCAAAATTGTCTGTTGTGCAGACTATCCGGGAATGGCGGTCCGGGAATTATCATGGTAGTTATAAAGCCATTTAATTCTTCCGGGGCATTATTAATAAATTCATCATACCACGCCATAATTTCTTCTGTTTGCTCAATAGGCCACAGGGTTGGTCCGCCATAAACCGTTTTAACATCATGTGCCTGAAACTTAAATGAGGTTACAATGCCAAAGTTGCCGCCACCACCACGAATAGCCCAGTATAAATCTGTATTTTGATTGGCATTTACAGTAACAAAGGAACCATCGGCCAAAACCATATCAGCCTCCAGGAGGTTATCAATAGTAAGGCCATACGGACGTGATAAATGACCAACGCCACCTCCAAGGGTTAAACCACCTACACCGGTTGTTGAAATAATACCGGCCGGTACGGCAAGGCCAAAGGGATGAGTTGCATGATCAACCTCTCCCCAAAGATTACCGCCACCAACTCTAACTGTTTTTGTAGCGGTATCTACCCGGATAAATTTTATGCCTGATAAATCGATAACCAGGCCTTCATCACAAATTCCCAGGCCACCGCCATTATGGCCGCCGCCGCGTACAGCCACCAATAAATTATTCTCGCGACCAAAGTTTACACAGCTAATAACATCGGCTACATCTACACACTTTACCAGCATTCCCGGATGCTTACTTATCATGGCATTATACACTTTGCGTGCATCGTTATAGTTGGCATCTTGTGGAGTAGTGATTTCTCCGCGGATTTGTGGGGTAAATTCTTCAATTACTGAAGCTTCAATTTCTTTTATGGTATTTGACATTACAAAATTGGTTTTATATAATTCTAAAGTAAGTATTGTATAAGCTTTCGACAACTACATATCATTCAAATGATAGTAATTTTCAATCATTTAATAATTACATTATGCTAACGAGATACGCTGTTTTATATATCTCGAGGGTAGTATGGTCTCCACTTTTAAATTGATAAAGCGATTAACACCTGTCAATCTCGCGCTGAGCCATTATCTATCTGAATTTTGCGATATTTCGGTTTAGCAGATAAATACCAATATAAGAAAAATAGGGCGTTTACGAAAAAATAAGTCGATGAATGCTTAGAAAGGAAATTACTATAGATATAATATCTTCAGATTAGGGTCAATTCTATCGCCTATAATTTTATGAGCTATTGGTACTGGATCCACCACCGCTCCGCAGGGTATAGAGAGTCTCCTACAATCACTACTTCACCAATCTTTGGCGTAGATATTGGCATGTTCAGCTCCGTTGCAGCTTTAGTCACCCTTTCTGCAGGGTCAGTCCAGTCATGAAAAGCAAGCGTAAAAGCGCCCCACTGAATTGGCATCATTAATTTGCTTTTAAGGTCAATTGCTGCCTGTACTGTTTCTTCAGGCATCATATGAATGGCCCGCCAATCTTCGTTATACTGGCCACATTCCATAAGCGAAATATCAAATGGTCCGAACTTTTTGCCTATCTCTTTAAAATGATCGTCATAGCCACTATCGCCACTAAAAAATATTTTCTTACTACTTCCTTTTATCACCCAGGATGCCCATAATGTTGATGAACGATCAAGAATGCCCCTTCCGGAAAAATGTCGGGCCGGCGTGCAGACTAATTCAATATTTTCAAACATAATGCTGTCCCACCAGTTAAGCTCATGGATTTTATTCTCGTCTATGCCCCATGCCCGCAAGTGATTGCCCACACCTAGTGGCGTGTAGAACTCACCTACCTTGCTCTTTAACTTTTGAATCGACCCATAGTCTAAATGGTCATAATGATCATGTGATAATATGATGGCATCAATAAAAGGCAACTTTTCAATTTCAATTGGCAACTCTTCGGAATATCTTTTGCCTCCCACCAATGGGTGCGGAGACGGGGATTCGCCAAACATGGGGTCGATCAAGATCTTTTTCCCATCCATTTCTAATAAAAAAGCCGAATGGCCAAACCACGTTAACTGTGTTATATCAGCCTGGTGATTTACAATTTCGGTAGAATCAATTTTATCCACAGCTATATCTTTTTGCGGACGCCTGTTTGGCGCTTTTTTGGCCATTATTTTAATAAGCCGCCAATAGTTGATATCCATAACGGTTAATTTGCGGTTAACAAATTTGCCGTTTTTGTAATGACCAGAGTTAAGGTATGCCTCTTTTTGCTCATTACTGGCTTTCTGGCCAAACTGTGGACTCAAATTAACAAAGAGAGTAATTACGATTACGACCAGTAATATGAGACTAATTATTATTACACCCATCACCTTAACTATACTTTTAATTATATGCATTTAACCAACACCTTTGGAAACCAGATTAATTGAGATTCAAGTTATTCACTATACATCTCTAAATTCACTACCTTAATGTAATCGTTTGAACGAGGTTTTTATTGTAGACAACATCGGGTTGTTTTATGAAAGATTTGATCAGAAATACGTATCGAGCAATTCTAAAATATGTCCTCAATCCAGCCAATCGCCTGGCGGTGATTGCAATTTTTCTATTTCTACTCATAAATATTGTCCAGGCCGTAATACGTGCCGCAGTCTATGATTTTGCCGACCTAAACTTTTACCTCGACCCCGCAATCGGGATACGGTTCTTTGGCCACGATCCGGTTATCGATTGGCCAGGAAATTCATATCCGCCATTTTTCTATGGCGTAATGAGCTTACTCATACCTTTCGACCGCTGGTTTTCAAGTTTAGTTTGGGCCATCCTAAATGTTGCCTTCTATATTTGGATAATAGCCATTATTAATGAAATAATTAGTCTTACCCAGCCTGAGAGGGTTAAATGGTCGTACTTTATTGCCCCTCTCCTGACAATGATTTTATTCGCCATTAATATTCATCTGGGGCAATCTAATCTATTGATGATGCTGGCAATTATTATCGCCGCTTATTATTTATTAAAAGGTAATGATTTGCTTACTGGCACCTGGCTGGGCTTTGCCATCGCCTATAAGGTTACACCCCTATTTTTTGTCTTCTATTTGATTACTAAGCAAAAGTTTAGAGCCGCTTTTTATACTATGCTATTTTTTGGCCTTTTTACTGTGGTGGCACCCATGATATTTTACTCGCCGGCAAGAACCATTTCGTTTGTTGATTCATGGTGGGAAACTGTGCTCGGGCCTTTCCTTGGTGGAGAAAAAGTAAAATCAGGCAATGCAGGTTATTACTATTCAAACCAATCGTTAGATGCTTTTCTTAACCGGCATTTCACCCCATATGGACAAGAGCAATATGGAGGTATACACACCTGGCTTAACCCTGATTTTTTTACCGAAGACCAAATGCGGACTACTGGTATTCTGATAAAACTATTTATTGTGGCTTTATTGGGTTTTCTGGCTATTAAAAGCAGAACTGTGAATAATAGGGTGTATCCTTTTGAAATAGCGCTATTTCTAATGGCAATTCTGTTCATCTCGCCATCTTCATGGGTTAATCATTATATACTCGTATTACCAGCTTATATTATTTCCGTTAATGAAATTCTCATTCTGGATAAATTAAATAAAGGGAGAAAACTACTTTTATGGACATTAATACTTGGCACGGCCATTATGCATATTGGCTGGGGCAATTATTTGCAAAGTTTATCGCCATTTTTTATAGGGCAGGTTATATTTTTTATTGGTTTATATATTTATAGTTTGCGTTATGCGCCCTATGTAAAAACCAATACGCATGCCTAATCTTAAGAAAGTATAGGTCTAACTAATTAAATTCCTCCTTTATCTTACAAAAGCTGAAACCAATAATTATGAATCGATATATCTTCATGACCTTAAGGATAATTATTGCAATTATATTAATTCAAACGTTACGTTATAAATTTTTAGCCCACCCCGATGGTGTCTATATTTTCACCCAGGCAGGACTGGAGCCCGAAGGGAGAATTGCCATTGGTTTTCTTGAGCTGATCGCAGCATTTCTAATTCTGGTCCCACGTACTATATGGCTTGGCGCCGGATTAACTTTAGGGATAATAAGTGGAGCCATATTTCTTCATCTTACCAAGATTGGTATTGAGGTACAAGGTGATGGGGGAGCACTTTTTTATACGGCAGTATTAATTTTTCTGCTCAGTGCAATTATTCTTTGGCACGAGCGAAAAAAAATACCACTAATCGGCAGTAATTTTTAGCGAAACTTAGGCATTAAACATATTCTCTTGCTACTCTGGCGCCAATGCTAGTCAGTATTTCATAATCAATGGATTGCGCTGCTTTCGCCAAATCCTGAAGGCTAATATTGCTGCCAAATAGTTCAGCTTCGTCGCCTACTTCACACGGTACATTGGTTACATCTACAAAAATCATATCCATACAAACATTACCAATAACAGGTGCCCTCTGGCCATTAATAAATACTTCTGCTCCGCCATTACTAAATAGTCTATTGTACCCATCTGCATAGCCTACTGGTAAAATCGCAATACGGGCTTCATCTTTTTCTATTATACCGCGGCGTACATAACCCACTGTATCGCCTTTATTTAAATGGTTAATCTGAGAAATTTTTGTTACGAACCTGCTTATTGGTGTAAATTTCTCCTGGATGATGCCGGCAGGATCAATACCGTAGACGCCCATGCCGGCACGTACCATTTCGTATTGTGATTCAGGAAAACGTACAATACCTGCCGAATTAAGGACATGGCGCATAGGCCTCTTACCAAGCCTCAAGGCCAGCACATCATAGCACTGATCAAAATATTCTATTTGCGTGCGGGTATAATCATCATTTTCAGGCTCCGGGCTGGAGGCGAGATGGGTATAAACTCCTATCACAGAAATATTATTGCTTTTTATTTTTGTAACCGCGGCCTTAATTTCGTTAAGATGGAAGCCCAGTCGGTGCATGCCGCTATCAATCTTAAAGTGAACACCAATACGGCTAATATCGTGTGGATTTAAATCAATTAATTGCTGCAGTTGTTGTGGATTATAAATGGTTGGTTCCAGGTTAAAGGCAATCACTTGTGCCAAATCAATTATCCCAGGATTCATCACCATTATCGGCATGCTTATGCCCTCTTCTCTAAGCACAATGCCTTCGTGTACATAAGCTACACCCAGATAATCAAGTATGCCCTGCTCGGCTAGTATTTTGGCAATGACCACATCCCCGCTTCCATAGCCAAACGCCTTAATCATAAGCATAATTTTTGTATTTGTAGATAGCAGCTGCTTATATACTAAAACATTTTTTTTCAGGGCATCCTTACTAATTATTAGCTTCGTAGGGTGAAGGTTAAAAGCATTCTTATTCATTCGTATAACTAACAGATCACCTCGTAAAAGTACAATTTAGCACCGGTGCAAACAGTATAAGAATTAGAATAATTTGGCTCCATCTGGTACTTTTTTGTCCACAGTTGTAAGAATAACATCACCATTTTCGTCAGCAAATCCAGAAATCAGCACTTGCGATAAAAAAGGGCCAATTTGTTTTTCGCCAAAATTAACAATACAAACTACCTGCTTGCCAACTAATTCTTCAAGAGCATAATGCTTTGTAATCTGTGCGCTAGACTTTTTAATGCCCAAAGACCCTAAATCAACCCAAATTTTGTAAGCAGGTTTTCGTGCCTCCGAAAACATCTCTGTCCTGATAATAGTGCCGACACGAAGATCAACTTGTTCAAAAGTTGACCACGAAATCTCCTCTTTAATTTTGTCCATTCTAATACTAAGTTTACCCGATTTTCGCCTTTCTTAGCTAAGTACAATACAATAAGTATTATTTTCTGCTAATTGTTGTAACAATTCTAAGCCAAACCCCGTATATTTACAAACGTAACCGGAGCCTCTATAGTGATATATCGATTTAGAATCTTAATTATCATCCTGGCAGCAATCGTATCAACGACTTTTGCCAGTGTTTCTGGTACATTTGATCCAAATACGGATTGCCCAAAGAAGAAAAAACAAGAGGGAGATAGTATTAGTATTAACTCTGAGAAACAGGTGTTAGAAGATATTCCCCTTCAAGAAATTCCAACGAGACAAGCAGTAACTAGAAAAGCCCCCGATAAAGCTAATAATGATAGCTTTATCACTAATATCGATGAATCAAATAAAGGTATGGACAGGGAGCCTAACTCGGCGATGTCGTTTAATTTTATCTACTATATAATAGATAAATTTAAGTTCACCGATCCTATGGAGTAGGGGTTAATTACTTGCCTTTGCTGTAAAAATTTCTAAATCCTCAAGTTTCAATTTACCTTCATAAAATACTTTGCCAAATATTGTGGCAAAGACACCTAAATCAGCCAATTTTTTAATGTCATCCAAATTTCTTACCCCACCACTGGCTAACACCTTTATGTCTGGAAAGCGCTTCATTATTTCTTCGTAAAGACCAAACGCCGGACCCTCCATCATTCCATCTAGGTCTATATCTGTAGTTTTAACATATTTAAGTCCACGATCATAGAAGTACTCAATATGATCGAATATGTCTATTTCTGTATCTTGCTGCCAGCCTTTTACAGTAACCTTTCCTTTTCTGCTGTCTGCACTGAGGGTGATCTTTTCTCGACCATAAGAAATTATCCAGGAAGCAAAAAGAGAGGGTTTCTCAACCGCCACACTGCCAATTGTTAAATAACTGGCACCAAATTCAAAAACTTTACTTATTGCTCCATCAGTTTGAATTCCACCGGTAAAGTCAACTTTAAGACTGGTATGGCCAACAATAGTTTCCATGATATCATAATTAATTGGCCAGCCTTCACGGGCTCCATCCAAATCAACAAGATGGATTACCTCAATACCATGATCCTCGAATTTCCTGCACAAGTCTATAGGGCTTTCATCATAAACAACAGGGCGGCTATAATCTCCTTTCTTAAGACGATTTATTTGCCCATTAAGAATTGATATTGAAGGTATCAGTTGCATCATGGTTTTGGACATTAAGTTGAGCAAAAGCTTAATATCCCTCTGTAAAGGGAAGTACTAAACGGGCAATAATTTAACGAATTTATTCGTCAATTACAAGTCTGAACCCCCGGCCATGGACAGTGATTATATTAACCCTATCATCTTCCTTAAGATGTTTCCTGAGTTTGGTTATATAAACGTCCATGCTCCGGGCATTAAAATAACTATCATCGCCCCAAATTATTTTCAAGGCCGCACTTCTGTCAAGTGTTTTATTCATGGTTTGGCAGAGCAGCAGAAGGAGTTCAGCTTCCTTAGAGGTAAGTTTTCTGATGTCACCATCCAACTTTAGCTGGTGCCGGGTGTAATCAAAATTATAGTTACCCAGAGTAAATTGTTCTTGCCTGGGCTCGCCATTATCAGTGCGACGAAGAATAGCCTGCAGGCGCAGTGTAAGCTCTTCCATGCTGAATGGTTTTTTAATATAATCGTCAGCGCCCAGCTTTAACCCCTTTAAGGTATCTTCCTGCTGCGACCTGGCCGTTAAGTAGATAAATGGTGTATCGGGGTTGATAGTCCTAATTTCTTTGCCAACAGCAAAACCGTCTTTCTTGGGCATCATTATATCTAACAGACATAAATCATAATGATTACGCTTAAAGGAGTCAATTGCTTCGAGCCCATCTCTTACCAGGGTGGCTTTATAGCCTTTCAGCTCTAAATATTCCTTTAGTATCTGGCCAAGGTTTATGTCATCCTCGGCAATTAATAATCGATATTCCTTCATGAAATAAGTGGCAGACTTATACTAAAGCTACTGCCATTCTTAAGCTGAGACTCTACGCTAATCTCACCCTTATGCGCTTCTACAATATAACGAACATAATTAAGGCCCAGTCCAAAGCCCTTTACATCGTGCAGATTTCCTGTAGGTACACGATAAAACTTATCAAAAATATGCTGCTGTTGATCTTTCGACAATCCAATGCCCTTATCCATAACTGTAACCACCACCATATCTTTACTAACCAATGTTTTTAGTTTAATCTCAGGGGAATCCGGGGAATATTTTATAGCATTATCCAGTAGGTTGAAGATGGCATTTGAGAGATGAGTCTCATCAGCCAAAACCTGAATATTGTCTACCAACAGCTCAACTTTTAAGCTGCCCATTCTCTCCTCTATCTGGAACTTTGCCCGGTCAACAGCCGATTCTACCAGTAGATTCAGATCAGTGCTTTTCATATTAAGAGCTAAATTATCTTTTTCCATTGAGGCAAGCTGTAGTACCTTTTCCACCTGGGTGGCCAATCGCTTACTTTCTTGCTGGATTACACCAACATAACGCAGCATGGTTTCACGTGATGAATATACCTTCTCCTCTTGCAACGCTTCTGTTGCCAATGATACCGTAGCAATTGGCGTTTTAAACTCATGGGTCATATTATTGATAAAATCATTCTTTAGATCGGAAAGCTTTTTTTGACGAATGATCTTATATACCACATAAGAAAATGATCCTATTATCATTAGGATAAACAGTATTGAGATTAGCAACGACCCCCATACCTTGCTAACCAAATATTGATTTTTCTCGGGAAAATTAACCAATAATGAAAGTGTATTGCCCAGAATATCGTTTGGGAAGAGAGAAGCGCGAAGTGAAGACGCTTGCAGTTTTTCCTTATTACTTGTCTTAATTATTCTAAAATCCTGATCATGAGTGTCGTAAATTCCATACTCAAACTTAAGATGAATTCCATGATTACTAAACTCCTCGCGTAATAAACTATCGATAATTTCAGGGTGTACACGTTGAAGTTGGCTTACCTCATGGAACATCATTTCTTCAACCACCCTATTGAAAACTTTCTTTTTCTTCTGCAGGCGTACGATAGTTTCTGTGGCCAGGGCTTTATTTTTACCACTACCGGCAGATACCTCGAACGCCGCAAAAGCAGTATCGTTTATGAACTCATGTATTTCGCTACTGGAATCTGTGCGAATAACAATTTTTACGCTGCTATTGCTATTGGTTCTAAACCTGAATTGTGTTGAACTAGAGTCATCTTCACTAAGGCGATAATCAATTACGGTATTTATATCGTGATCACCGTCCGTCTCTGTGCCAAAAAATGCGAAGCTATTAACGGCTACAGCCACCATTTCATTACGTTCTAACCGCTGTGCCACCTGGTACATGGATGCAAGAGCATCTTTTTCAAAGCGCTCCTCACTTAATTGGATAACATTATTTATCCAATACAGCTGAAACCAGCTAAGCCCAACCAGGGCGATAGCCATTAGGGTAACAACAATCCAAATGGAGTTCTTTTTCACGAATTAAACATCTAGGTATAACAAAACTACGTGAAAACTAGTATGCCGGTTGAATTTTAACATTTTTTAACCCGACAATTATCGCCGGCAAACTTCGAATAGTTAAAAAACTTGCCCTTTGATTGGCATTTTTTATAACCAGTATGAAAAATTTTAAGTGAATTGAGAATTGCTGTTCGTTAAAAACCGCCTTCCCGGGATTGACTGGCAGTAATACTCTTTATGAGGTATATAATGATTAACCTCCTAGATCTCTTCTAAACTGTAGAGCTTAACCCGCTCTTCCTTCCCTCTTGGAATAGTTTCTTCTATAAATGACGCTTTTATATTTTCT
>SMVB01116557.1_pt1 | contig 14647 bp, 11 predicted proteins | sample 2456461 | NCBI WGS metagenome assembly SMVB01 (sample SAMN11095934, study PRJNA526329) | marine sediment metagenome | biome: Marine sediment; feature: Surficial sediment; material: Deep marine sediment; isolation source: Hadal surficial sediment | place: Pacific Ocean | collected 2014-05 | depth... | reverse complement strand
GAGTTGGGCTTTGTGCCGCTCAGCAAAACCGGTGCCGAATTGCTGTTCGAGCTGATCTCACAGCGCTACGAGCGCGGTTCAACCCTCATCACCAGCAACCTGCCCTTCGAGGAATGGACCGAAACATTCGGCTCTGAGCGACTGACCGGCGCCCTGCTGGATCGGCTGACGCACCATGTGAATATCCTGGAAATGAATGGCGAAAGTTACCGTCTCAGCCAGAGCCGGGCGCGGCTGGCAAAAGCCAACAAATAACCGCGACATAATTGGCCTGACGGCCAATGCGCCCTGGAACACGCTTGCTATATGAGAGCCGCGCGTTCCAAGGCGCGCACCCAAACAAAACCCTCAACCCCGCTGAAAAACGCCATGACTGCAGTCACGCCAAGTGGCCTGCTTTTGCTCCGCCACACTGGCAGGTTTTTACTCCGCCGTTGACATTTTGTTTAGCAAATAGCCAAACACCAATTCTCAGAACCAGCCCAAATCCGCAGTCCACCATAGCAAATCAGTTTAATCTGACAGTACCCTGCTAGACGATGCCACTTGATCCTGGCGCAATTTTTGGCCGAAATTTAGCAACCTGCGCGCGGTACCCTGACGCCCGGAAAGTCGCGATTGGGTCGATCGCATTGCCTTTGTCGGCACGGGCCACGGCAAGAATTGGGTCGACGTTGGTGCGAAACGCCATTTTCAGGATTGTCGTTGCTGTCAGGGCGTCATTGCCTGCCTGCGCCTGTTCCAGCGCCGGTCGGTCTACAATCAGAGCCTGCGCATATGCGCGCTGCACTTCCATGGCGCTAACCATCAGGCTTTCGATGGGATCGGTAACATTATGGGACTGATCCAGCATATAGGCGGGGTCAAAGCCGGGGGCCGAGCGCCCGGCATCCACCAGTTCATTGAACACCAGGAACAAGCGATACGGATCGATGGATCCGGCATCCAGATCATCGTCGCCATATTTACTGTCATTGAAGTGGAAGCCACCAAGTTTCCCGAACTGAATGAGGCGCGACACGATCATTTCGATATTCACGTTCGGCGCATGGTGCCCGAGATCGACAAGACAATAGGCCTGATCGCCCAGTTCAGTGGCGATCAGGTAATTGGTGCCCCAGTCCTGCACCACGGTCGAATAAAACGCCGGTTCAAACATCTTGTGTTCGGTGAACAAGCGCCAGTCGGCGGGCAAATGCTCATAGATTTGCTTGGCGGACTCCAGGTAGCGTTCAAACTGGCGCGTGAAATTCGTCTGGCCGGGGAAATTTGAGCCATCGGCAACCCAGATAGTCAGCGCCTTTGAGCCAAGCGTTCGCCCGAACGAAATGCATTCAATATTGTGGTCGATCGCTTGTTGACGCGTGGTTGCGTCAGTGTGGCTGAGCGATCCGAATTTATAAGAATGCGCTTGTCCGGTCTGATCCTGAAACGTGTTCGAGTTGACCGCGTCAAAGCCCAGGCCGAGAGCGTTGCCCCGGCTCTTGAGTTCAGACAGATCGCCAACCCGGTCCCAGGGAAAATGAAGCGAGACGGACGGGGTGGCACCAGTCAACTGGTGAATGACGGCACAATCTTCTATTTTGTCAAATACATGGCGCGGCTCGCCGACACCGGGAAAACGGGCAAACCGGGTGCCGCCGGTCCCCACGCCCCATGACGGGATAGCGATACAAAAGGCAGATATCTGCGCCTTGATTGCATCGATATCTGCATTACGTCTGGCCAGATTTTCGCCAAGTGCCGAATATTCGGCCCGTGTCGTTTCCAACAGATTTTGGTTTCCCTCGGCGACACGCTCCACAGCAATCATGGTCTCGGTCATAGTTCCCTCGTGCGACTTGCTTAACGGGTAAAGGCCTGAGCGTTGCCGGCGTCAACATTTATGATATTTCCGGTCGATTTCGCCGAAGCGTCAGAGACAAAGAAATAGATCGCTTCGGCCACGTCCTCGGGAAACACGTTGCGCTTCAGCAACGAGCGTTTCCGGTAATGTTCTTCAAGCTCGTCTTCGGACATGTCATAGGACGCGGCGCGTTGTTTGCGCCATTCCCCGGTCCAGATTTTCGAGCCGCGCAACACCGCATCCGGATTGACAGAGTTGACGCGGATCTGTGCTTCTGCCCCTTCAAGCGCCAGGCACCGCGCCAGATGCAGCTCGGCCGCCTTGGCGGTGCAATAGGCGGCGGCGTTTGGCGATGCGACCAGTCCGTTCTTGGACGCGACGAAAACGACGTTACCACCAATTCCCTGCGCCCTGAATATCTTGAAGGCTTCGCGCGAGACCAGAAAATATCCAGTGCTCAGCACGTCCATATTCCTGTTCCACTGCGCAAGTGTTATTTCTTCCACCTGGGCCGACGAGGCAAGGCCGGCGTTCGAGATCAAAATGTCCACCCCGCCAAATTTGACGGCTGTGGCCGCGAAACTATTAATGACCTGCTTTTCGTCAACGACGTCGACTTTCATTGACCGAATCGAATCTGCCCCAAAAGTACTTTCAAGTTCCTTGTGGACGCTGCTCAGAGCTTGTTCGTCGATGTCCGTAAGAACGACACAGGCACCTTCCCGCAGCAGGCGGATTGCCGTTGCCTTGCCAATGCCGCCGGAACCTCCGGTTACCAAAGCAACGCGCCCGGCAAGGGATTTTGGCGCGGGCATACGTTGAAGTTTCGCCTCTTCAAGCAACCAGTATTCAATGTCGAACGCTGCCTGCTCTTCCAACCCCTGATAGGTCGAAACAGACGATGCTCCGCGCATCACGTTTATGGCGTTGACATAGAATTCACCCGAAATTCGAGCCGTCGCCTTATCCTTTGCAAAGGTTATCATGCCGACGCCGGGCACCAGGTACACAACAGGGTTAGGATCACGCATCGGCGGACTGTCGTCGTGTTTGCAGCGCTGATAATAAGCGGCATAGTCATCGCGGTATTCGCCAAGCTTTGCATCAAGAGTTGCGAACATGGCGTCAGTGTCCGGACTGGCCGGGTCCAAGCCGAGAACTATGGGTCGGATTTTAGTGCGCAGAAAATGATCCGGGCAACTTGTGCCAAGCGCGGCCAGTTGAAGGAAGTTTTTCGACCCAACAAACTGAAGAACCTCGTTGCAGTCATCGAAATGGCCAATCTTGTGGCTTTCCTTGGAAATCAGCCCGCGGATTTTCGGCATCAGTATGGCGGCGATGTTGCGCCGTGTATCGGCGGGAAGGGGTGAAATTCGTTCACCGCCAAACGCTGTGGTTTTGTCGAATTTCTGTTCCAGCCAATCGATCGCCTGATTGATCGTGGCAATTGTGGTGTCATAGCATTCCCTAGCGGTGTCGCCCCAAGTGAATAACCCATGGCTTGCAAGAATGACGCCCTTCGCATGGGGATTTTCAGCGCAGAAATTCGCAAGCCACAGTCCCAACTCGTAGCCCGGGCGCTTCCATGGCAGCCAACCGATCTGGTCGCCAAATATTTCCTTGGTCAGCGATTTGCTGTCCTTTGACGCCGCGATGGCGATGATCGCATCGGGGTGCATGTGATCGACGTAGGGTTTCGCGATAAAGGCGTGCAGCGGCGTGTCGATTGATGCGGCGCGGGGATTGAGATTGAAGGTGCACAGCGGCAGGTAACCCACCATTTCATCTTCAAAATCGGCACCGCGATACAGGTTTCCGAGCCCGCGAAGCTTGTCCATATACAGGGTGGAAAAGCCCGCAATTTTGATAGTGCCCAAGTCGCCGCCAGAGCCTTTTACCCACAATATTTCCGAATTTTCACCGGTCAGCGGGTCTTTTTGCCAAATTTTGGAAGATGTGTTGCCGCCGCCGTAATTGGTGACGTGTTTGTCAGAGCCCAGCAAATTCGAGCGGTAAATCAGGCGCCCGGGTTCATCCATCGCTGCGGCCTTGGTGTCATCCCACAGATTATCGATGCGTGATTGCGCCGAAGTTTCAGGCATATGTTCCCCCTGAACGAATGCTGACCCAAAATTCCCTGACCCAATAACTAATGTCAATCATTTTCAATCATTTTCAATCATTATTGACGTGAATGGATGGGTTTTGACAATTTTTGATTGACTTCGACCTGGTTTGATGGAACCTAATTCCCTCAGGGGGCGACATGCACGAAAAAGAACGGCATCGCATAATATTGTCGCTGGTTCAGACCCGACCGGTTGCGACTGTTCAGGATCTGGTTGAAATGACCGGAACGTCAGAAGCCACGGTCCGCCGTGATATCGCCGCACTGCATATCCAAGGCAGGTTGCGCCGGGTGCGCGGCGGCGCTGAAGCAATTACACCGCCATCACAAACCATACTCATGGGGCGCCCATACAAGGTTAACGAAGCTATCAATCTGCCGTCGAAACGCGCAATCGCGCGTGAGGCGGTGGCCCTGTGCAATGATGGCGAAGCGATTATTATCAACGGCGGCACGACAACATATCAGATGGTTCATCGCCTTGCCGGCCGCCAGTTGCAGGTTTTCACCAATTCATTTCCGATTGCCGAACATCTGCTGCATCACTCCAAGAATTCGGTTCTGGTTCCCGGCGGCACAATTTACCGCGAGCAAGACATAATCCTCAGCCCATTTGAAAATGACGATTCAAAGAGTTTTTGCGCCTGCAAAATGTTCATGGGCGCTCAGGCTATCGGGCCGCTTGGGATCATGGAAGCTGATCCGTTGCTGATTCAGGCGGAACTGAAACTGATCGGGCAGGCGGACGAGCTGATCGTTCTGGCCGATTCCGCCAAATTCAAATCACGCTCCAGTCTGATCGTCTGCGCGCTGAGCCGGGTGACAACGGTAATAACCGATTCCGGAATAGCCGAAGAAGAACGCGACATGCTGAAGGACGCCGGCGTTCGCCTGATTATCGCGGACGCGCGGCAAGAAGAAAAAGAAGTATCCACATCGGTCGCATGATGCGTCCGAGACGATAGTCCAGCAAGAGTTCAATGGGAGGAACAAATGAATACATTAAGAAAACTGACCGTGGCCGCGGCTTTGTTTGCAGCGGCGATGACGGCGATACCGGCGCAGGCGGAAACCCGGATTGCACTGGTCGTCAAGACGCTGGGCAACGGTTTCTTTGATGCCGCCGCCAAGGGTGCCGAGGAAGCCGCCGCAGAGCTTGGCGGCATAACAATAATCTACACGGGTCCGACATCGGCGACCGCAGAAGGGCAAATCGACATCATCAACGCGCTGATTGCTCAGAACGTCGATGCGATTGCGATCTCGGCGAATGATCCGGATGCGTTGGTGCCGGTTCTGAAAAAGGCCATGGATCGCGGCATTGCGGTCATATCGTGGGATTCCGGCGTGGCACCAGAGGGGCGTCAACTGCACCTGAACCCGTCGGATACGGATCTGATCGGCTTGACCATCATCAAACTTGCAGCGGACTATTTGCCAGACGGTGGTGACGTGGCCATTTTGTCGGCATCTTCGACGGCTGCGAACCAGAATTCGTGGATCGCCGCAGCAAAAGCAATTTTGCCGAGTGAGTTTCCGAATATCAATCTGGTTGCAGTGGTTTACGGCGACGACGATTCAGTCAAAAGCACGGATCAAGCCAGAGGCCTGATTGCGTCCTATCCCAACCTCAAGGCGATCATCGCGCCAACCACGGTTGGTGTGGTGGCGGCAGCCCAAGTAGTGACCGACATGGGATTGATCGGCAAGATCAACGTGACTGGTCTGGCATTGCCGTCGGAATTCAAGCAATTCATCGATAACGGGGCCTCGCAGGCCGTTGCCCTGTGGAACCCGATCGATCTGGGCTATTCGGCGGTCTATCTGGCCAACGCGCTTGCCGGCGGTGCGGTGGCAGAACCCGGCGCGACCCTGTCCATCGGCCATGTCGGCGAGATCACTCTGGACGACAGCAATTCCGCCGCAATGGCAGCGCCGTTCCAGTTTGACGCTAGCAATATCGAAGAGTTCTCTAAGATATATTGATAGCTCTTGAAAATCGACCCGGCGCCATTGGCTTGTCGCCGGGTTTTTTTGCGGCCGGCGCCCCGACCGACAGACCCCGGGCAAATGCCGCAATCTTCTTGAGAAAACTACCAGTAGCTTTACATTCTGCCCAAAAGCCCGGTTCACAGGTGGTGAGGCCCGACAATAATGTTGCAACCAAAGCTCGCGTTGTCGGGAATATCCAAATCATTCCCCGGTGTTCGGGCCCTGAACAACGTGAGCCTCGAGCTTTATAGCGGCCAGGTCACGGCACTGATCGGCGAGAACGGCGCCGGCAAATCGACGCTGGTCAAAACCCTGACCGGAATTTACCACCCCGACGCCGGCCAAATCCTGATTGATGGCGAGGTGGTCGAACTGCCGAGCCCGCATGCGGCCTTCGGGTTGGGTATTACCGCCATTCACCAGGAAACGGTGCTGTTTGACGAGCTGACGGTGGCCGAAAATATCTTTCTTGGCCATACCCCGCGAACCCGGTTCAAAACCATCGACTGGCGCCAGATGTACGCGTCGGCGCGCGCGCTGCTGGCGGATTTGGATGCTGCCCATATCGATCCAGAAATGCAGCTCAAGGAGCTGGGGATCGCCAGCAAACATCTGGTGGCGGTGGCCCGCGCCATGTCGGTCGATGCAGATATTGTCATCATGGACGAACCAACGGCGGCGCTGTCACACAAAGAGATTGAAGATCTTTTTGAATTGATCGAACTCCTTAAACGCGACGGCAAGGCGGTGCTTTTCATCTCGCACAAGCTGTATGAAATTTACCAGATCGCCGACCGATACACGGTATTTCGCGACGGCGAAATGGTGGGCAAGGGATTACTGAAAGATACCACGCAGGACGAAATCGTTCACCTGATGGTCGGCCGGTCGGTCGAGCAGATTTTTCCGAAACGCAAGACCAGCATTGGCGGGCCGGTTCTGTCGGTGCAGGGCCTGAGCCACCCGACCGAGTTTGCCGACATCACATTTCAGTTGCGGCAAGGGGAAATCCTTGGATTTTATGGTCTGGTCGGCGCCGGGCGCAGCGAGGTCATGCAGGCGCTGTTCGGCATCACCCGCCCGTCTGCCGGCACGGTGGAACTGGACGGGGTGCCGATCAACGCCAGATCACCGGCCGATGCAATCAACACCGGTATCGTCTATGTCCCCGAAGAACGCGGCCAGCAGGGCGTGGTGATGAACCTGCCGATATTTCAGAATGTGTCACTGCCTTCGCTGCACAAAACCTCCAGGAACGGCTTTCTTCGGGTGGCGCACGAGCTTGCCTTGACGCGGGAATTCACCGGCCATGTCGATCTGCGCGCGGTGTCGTTCAGTCAGATTGCAGGCACCCTGTCGGGCGGCAACCAGCAAAAGGTGGTGATCGCCAAATGGCTGGCGACCCGGCCGCGGGTCATCATTCTGGATGAGCCCACCAAGGGTATCGACATCGGGTCCAAGGCGGCGGTGCATGAATTCATGGGGGAACTGGTCAGCCAGGGTCTGAGCGTCATCATGGTTTCGTCCGAGTTGCCCGAGATCATGGGCATGAGCGACCGGATCATCGTCATGCGCGAAGGCCGTATCGTGGCGACGCTTGAAAATAATGCCTCTCTGACCGCTGAAATGCTGGTGAAAACCGCTGCCGACATTCTGGAAAGCGTCGCATGAGGCGTCTTTTCAAAGCCCGCGAGACCTGGTTGGCGGCGGTCGTGGCGGTTCTGGTCATTGCCACGGCGCTGCGCGCGCCGGGCTTTGCGCAGCCGGCAAACCTGGTCGGAATATTCAACAACACCGCCATTCTGATGATCCTGGCGCTGGGCCAGATGGCCGTCATCATCACCCGGTCGATCGACCTTTCGATGGCCTCCAACCTGGCCCTGTCAGGAATGATCGTGGCTTTGACCAACGCGGCTTATCCGGAAATTCCGGTGCCCCTGCTAATGGTGCTGGCCACCCTTTGCGGGCTGGTTTTAGGGGCGTTCAACGGCATATTTGTCTGGAAACTGGGCATTCCGGCGATAGTCGTGACCTTGGGGACACTCGCCATTTTTCGCGGCCTCATTTTTCAGATTGCTGGCGGAAAGTGGGTGAACGCCGACCAATTAAGCGTCGATTTCGTGCAATACACGCGCATTGATTTTCTCGGGCTGCCGCTTTTGTCGTGGTATGCCATTGTCATCGCCACGCTGTTTTTCGTGTTGATGACACGCACCCCGCTTGGGCGCTCGATCTATGCAGTTGGCGTCAATCCGACCGCATCGGTATATGCCGGGATCGATGTCGGGCGCACGGCGTTCATCGCGTTTTGCTTTTCCGGGGCGCTGTCCGGATTCTGCGGCTATTTGTGGGTGTCGCGGTTTGTGATCGGTTCGGTGCAGGTCGCCAGCGGCTACGAGCTGACCATAATCGCGGCGTGCGTAATCGGCGGCGTTTCCATCGCGGGCGGGGTTGGCACGGTGGGCGGCGCGCTGCTGGGCGCGTTGTTTCTGGGGGTCATCAACAGTGCCCTGCCGGTGATCAATATTTCGCCGTTCTGGCAGATGGCGATCTCGGGGTTTGCGATCATTCTTGCGGTCATACTGAACGCCCGCAGCGAGAGACAAAAGGGCCGGATTATTTTGAAGACAGAGGCGGCCAAATGAGCCAGCAGGCAACACCGTCGCGCCGAATCCCGGACCGGCTTGACCATCCGCTACGCTCAGCACTGCTGTCATGGCCGATGCTGCTGCTGGGTGTTGCGGTTTTCATTTTCATTTTGAATTCGTTTGCCACGCCGTATTTTCTGTCGCCCTGGTCGTTGTCTGATGCCACTTTCAACTTTACTGAAAAGGCTCTGATAGCGCTGGCGATGGCATTGCTGATCATTTCAGGGGAAATTGATCTGTCGGTTTCGGCGATTATCGCGCTGGCGTCCACCATGATGGGGCTGGCGCTGCAGTTCGGCGTTGGCACGCCGGGGCTGGTGGCCATCGGCATCATCACCGGGCTGGCTTGCGGGGCCTTCAACGGGGTCCTTGTCACCGGCCTGGGGTTGCCCTCGATCGTGGTCACCATCGGCACCATGAGCTTTTTTCGCGGCCTGTCCTTTATCGTGCTGGGCGATCAGGCGTTCAAAGGCTATCCGGAGGGTTTCGCCTATTTTGGCCAGGGTTATGTTTGGTGGGTGGTCTCCTTTGAATTCGCGCTTTTTTTGGGCGCGGCAGTGGTGTTCTACATTTTGCTGCACCGCACCAACTTTGGGCGTCAGATATTCGTCATCGGCAACAACAAGATTGCCGCACGTTATTCGGGCGTGCGGGTGGGCCGGATCAAGTTCATTTTGTTCTGCCTGACCGGGCTGATGTCAGGCATTGCGGCGGTGCTACTGACCTCGAGGCTGGCCTCGACGCGCCCTTCCATCGCCACTGGGTGGGAGCTGGAAGTAATCACCATGGTGGTTCTTGGCGGGGTGGCCATTCTGGGCGGCGTGGGCAGTATTCCGGGCGTGGTGATTGCCGCATTCATCATGGGTCTGGTGACCTTCGGCCTGGCGCTGCTGAACATTCCGGGCATCGTAATATCGATCTTCATCGGTGCATTGCTGATCGGCATTATCGCGTTGCCGGTCGTCATTGGCCGCATCCGCGCGAGGTTCGGCGCATGATCGACGAAATATATGCCTTCTAGATGCAGTTGAAGCCCGGGATGGAGGATGAATACCGCCGTCGCCACGATGCGATCTGGCCCGAAATATCGGCAGGATTGAAAGCGGCCGGCGTACGGGATTATTCGATTCACCTGGACCCCGAAACAAATACCCTGTTCGCGGTGATGTGGCGGCGGCGCGATCATACGCTTGATGACTTCGCGCGCACAAAAACAATGCGCAAGTGGTGGGATCACATGGCCGACATCATGCAGACCCATCCTGATAACGAGCCGGTGACCACCGCGCTTGACTGCGTCTTTCAGCTGGAATGAGCCGGGTCCGACCAGCGCGCTTTGTCGCCGTCATCGATATAGGCAAGACCAATGCCAAACTGGCGCTGGTCGATCTGGATATCGGCAGCGAAATAGCGGTGCGCAGGATTGCCAACAGGCAACTGCGCAGCGGCCCCTATCCCCATGCAGACATTGCAGGAATATGGGATTTTCTGTGCCAGTCACTGGCCGACCTGAACCGGCAAACACCGATCGACGCGATCAGCGCCACAACCCACGGGGCCAGCGCGGCACTTGTCACCGCAACCGGCGGTTTGGCGTTGCCGGTGCTGGATTACGAACATCGTGGGCCTGACGACTGCGAGGCCGAATACGCACGCGCAAGGCCGGCGTTTTCGCAAAGCCTGACGCCGCGGCTGCCGGGCGGGCTGAACCTTGGCAAGCAGTTGTTTTGGCAGGCAAGACGGTTTTCGGCCGAATTCTCGCGCGCCAAATGGATATTACCGTATCCTCAATATTGGGGCTTTCGGCTGTCCGGTGTGGCGGCAACCGAAATCACGTCGATCGGCTGTCACACCGATCTCTGGAATTTCGGGGCAGACCGGTTTTCCGACCTGGTAACGGCCCAAGGGTGGCGGCGGATGTTTGCGGCATTTCGGCCGGCCCGCGCGGTCCTGGGACCGATCAGGCCCGCACTGGCGCAGAAACTGGGCCTGCGCGCCGGCATTCCGGTGCATGTGGGCATTCACGATTCCAATGCCTCGCTGCTACCTCATTTGATGGCTCGCACAGCCCCATTTGCGGTTGTGTCGACCGGCACTTGGGTGGTCGTGTGCGCACCCGGCGGCGATCTGGAAAATCTCGATGCAGGCCGCGATAGTTACGCAAACATCGACGCGCTCGGCCAACACGTGCCGTCCGCCCGTTTCATGGGCGGTCGGGAATTCAGCGACCTGATCGGCGAGGATGGGCAACAGGCCGACCTTGAGACGATAAAGCGCGTTCTGAAATACAAGTGGATGCTTTTGCCGTCCGTTAGCCGCGGAAGCGGCCCGTTTCCAACGCTGGACGCACGTATGACGGTTGCGCGCGAAGATATATCAGCCCAGGCCCATTACGCGATCGTTTCCATCTATCTGGCGATGATGACAGCCCAATGCCTTGACCTTGCCGCTGCATCCGGAGACATCATTGTCGAGGGACCATTTGTGAAAAACAATTTGTTTCTTCAAATGCTCCGGTCTGCCACCGGCAGGCCTGTATTGGCCCAAAAATCCAGTCGCACCGGAACATCTGTCGGGGCGGCGCTGCTGGTGGCTGATTCGGCGGAAAAATTGGCGCTCGCCGCCACAATCCCGGTGGCAGATCAGCTTCAATCGGATTTGGCAGCATATGCGCAGGAATGGCGCAAAACGACGCGGATGGAGCAGGGAAAATTCTGACGAACATTGGCGATTTTCGCTCAAAATGCGGCTTTCCGCGGTAATCCACCATTTATTTGGGGTCCGCTTGTGGGGTCCACCGGCAGATTATTTGGGCCCAAATGTGGTCTGATTTACGAGAGTATCTGGCCCATCTGGTGGATCGCATTACGCAGCGAGGTGCTGGCAGACCAATGCGAACCAGTCTCTGCAAGGACAGTGGGACTGTCTTTTATGCCGCGCCAAGATCGCGCCACTCAGCGAGAGCGGCGGGACGGTTGAGTCCGAAATCGGCGCGTGAGTAGAGATGGCCCTCCAGGTTGAAATGGTTGTGGTTTCTTGCAGACGTTCAATGTTACGTTCCGCCGCTTCCTGAAAACCACGTGGCGTCTTTCGCCCTTCGGGAAGGTCGCCCCGATGATCTCACGGGCAATGGCCGAAAGCGACCGATAGTACCGTCAGGCATCACCGCAAGCTGGATTATTTCCGGGGAAGCTTTGAAGCAACGAAAGGGGCTGCGTTTTGTCATACCCGCAGGCTGAACTACCGCCCTACCCGCATCGAGCCAGTGTCCTCTGACAGGACTCGTCACCACGATCCACGTCGGCGAAATTGCTGCCAAGCGTGGCGGCGCCGATGCCGAGGTCGCTGACTTCAACCCTGGTCCGGCCGAATTTTCTGGCCTGAATCTGCATCGTCACGAGCCCTTTATTTTACGCCAAGAACATCACGCATGTGATCCAGTATCAGGTCGCGGCCTTTTTCGCCAAGCGCCACCGATGCGGTTTCGGCACTTTTCGTGTACCATTTATCGGCATCGAGGCGCTCCATTTCGACGCCTTCCGGGCAAAGCGCCATCAACAGCGACGTTTCACCCTGTGCGGCGTGATCAAAGGGAAACTGGGCGATGATTTCCGACGTCATCAGCGGGTGACCCTTGATCCAGTTGAACGGGTCGCTTCCGGTGGTTTGTTGCGAATAGTAATCCGCCATCTTGCTGTCACCCCACCAGCCTTCGCCGCGGTCTGCTTGCAGAAAATCGAAAATCGCCTGACGTGCCCCGAATTTGAAAGCCAGATCAGTGGGCATGCCGACAGCGAAATTCTCGGTCTGATGGTGGACGAAAAAGTGGATATTGCGAAAGCCGATGCGCAGCAGCCCTTTGAACATTTCACGGGCAAATGGATAAAGCTTGTCGGCGTCCACATGCAGCGTACCATTGCGTTCCGGTGGCTCTACCGCGTAGCTGGCGGCGCCATAGTGGAACGGCGGCAGCAGGACCAGATCAATCTCTTTTTCCAGTATCTCGACGGATTTTATCACGACCAGAGTGTCAAGCCCGACCGCCAGATGTTCGCCATGATATTCAAGCACCCCCAAGGGCAGGACCACCGGCCAGTTTTCGTCGATGGCCGCCCTGATCTGGTACGGAAACATCATTTCGTACCGCATATCATCCCCCGAGTTTGCATTGCTCGACACTAGAACTTTTTCCTATGCCGAGGCAAAGGAATGCCTAAAGCAATTGCGAGAAGTCACTGTAAATAACCTGGATTTATGCGAAAATCTTTTGGATATTTCAGGCGTTTGCCCTAACATGTCAGCCGACGCCGCTTGCTTCAGGAATCCCCGATGAATAATTTCAAACGCCTGTTTGGAAACAAGAAACCGGTCATTGCCATGGTGCATCTCGGGGCGCTGCCGGGCGCGCCTTTGTATGACGAAGGCGGCGGCATTGATGCAATCGTCGAGGCTGCGCGGAGCGATCTGATCGCCCTGCAATCGGCGCGGGTCGATGCGGTGATGTTCGGCAACGAAAATGACCGCCCTTATGAATTTGACGTGGATGTCGCCTCGACCGCGACGATGGCCTATGTCATCGGAAAGTTACGCGATGAAATTACCGTGCCGTTCGGCGTGAATGTCTTGTGGGACCCGAACAGCACGGTTGCGCTGGCGGCGGCGACGGGGGCTGATTTTGTGCGCGAGATATTCACTGGTGCCTATGCGTCCGACATGGGAAACTGGGTGCCTAACGCCGGGGCGGCGATGCGCTATCGCAACCGCCTTGGCTGCCAACATGTGGCAATGCTGTACAATGTTTCGGCCGAGTTCGCCGACAGTCTGGATCGCCGGACATTGGCGGACCGGGCCCGTAGTGCGGTGTTTTCAAGTATCCCGGACGCGGTTCTGGTGTCCGGGCAAATTACCGGCGAGGCGGTGGATTTGTCCGAACTGGAAGCGGTTAAGGCGGTGTTGCCGCACACCCCGGTTCTGGCCAACACCGGCGTCAAACACACCACGATCGCCGATGTTCTGGCGGTGGCGGATGGCTGCATAGTTGGATCATCGCTGAAGATTGACGGCGATACCTGGAAACCGGTTGATGCGGCGCGAGCTGCTGATTTCATGGACAAAGCCCGCGCCGCAAGGGGCGGTTCCTGATGCTGGAGCGGTTAGAACGAAATCTGCGCGAGCTGATGCAAATTCCGGGGCTGAGCGGCCATGAAGACCGGGTGCGACGCGCCATCAAGGCTCGGCTGGCGGACTTTGGGCTCAGCGGGCGCACCGACCCGCTTGGCAATCTGATCATCAGTTTTCAAGGCGATCCTGACGCCCCCAGCGTCATGGTTTTCGCCCATATGGATCAGCTGGGATTCATCGTTCGCAGAATCGACGATGACGGCACAATCCGGGTTCACCGGATGGGCGGCGTGCCGGAACGGGCGCTGGCCTCGCAAGCCGTGTTGTTGTGTGTGGGCGAGGGGCGTGATGTTCCCGGCGTGGTTACCAACAAGAATCACCATGCCACCGGGCCGGACGAGAAATACACGGTTTTGCGCGCAACCGAGCTGGCGATCGATACCGGGCATTCCAGTGGCGACGCGGTGCGCAATGCCGGAATTTCAATTGGAACGCCTGTGGTTTACCTGCCGCGGGTATTGCCGCTGGCCGGCGGGCGCATCGCTGGAACTAGCGTGGATGATCGCGCGGGCTGTGCGGTGTTGCTGGAAGTGGCCGGCGCGCTGGCGGCGCGCAAGGGCGGCGCGACGGTGCATGTCGTGTTTTCAGTGCAGGAAGAATTCAACCTGCGCGGTGCGGTGGTGGCGGCGCAGGCGCTGGCCCCGGACATCGCCATCCAGATTGATCTGATGCTGGCCTGTGACACACCTGATACGACTGATCTGGGTGATATGCGGCTTGGGGGCGGACCGGGGATCAGCCTGTATTCATTCCACGGGCGCGGCACACTGAACGGCGTTATCCCGCATCCGGCGATAGTGCAGCTTTTTGAGGATACGGCTCGGGACGAGAACATATCCCTGCAACGCTCTG
>SMVB01338513.1_pt1 | contig 14650 bp, 10 predicted proteins | sample 2456461 | NCBI WGS metagenome assembly SMVB01 (sample SAMN11095934, study PRJNA526329) | marine sediment metagenome | biome: Marine sediment; feature: Surficial sediment; material: Deep marine sediment; isolation source: Hadal surficial sediment | place: Pacific Ocean | collected 2014-05 | depth... | reverse complement strand
TCATTTTTCCTGTCAGGAAGTCCGCCCAGTCCTGACCGGCCAATGCAGCACACCGCTGATCGGGAAATGCCCTCAGCGCGACCAGCTTGAAGATTCGGTTCAGTGTCGATAAATAGGCCTGTGGGTCTCGCTGAGGGTCAACAGATACGTTCAAGTGGTCAATCCAGCCCAGCATTTGCTTGCGTCGCTGATTGGCTCTGTAACGCGCAACAATTCGACGACCCAACCAGGCCAGCGCAACCAGAAACAACAGCGCCAAAACCCACCAGCCCGGCGCCGGCGGCCACCAGGGCACTGCCGGTGCGGCGTGTATATCACGCAATTGTGTTAACAGGTCCGGATTCATCCGCGCCGCCCCACCAGCATACGCAATTCACGACCCAGCACGTCGACCGGGTCATCGGTGGTGTTTAAAACCATCCAGCCACATTTATGGCGTTGAAACATGCGTCTTGGTATTTCGCCATGCTCCAGGCTCATGCGGTCATACTGTCGGCGGGACTTCTGCTGATGTGTATCCAGCATGGCGCTGTGGTCGCCGTCTGAAATCGGAAACCTTCCGGCCGGAAGAAACTGTTCTGCCGGGTCCATCACCTGGCAGCCAATGACATCATTATGTTGCCGCAAACGCGACAGGTGACGATGACAGTGCTCATCCAGATTGTAAAAATCGCTGATGATCAATACTAGGCTACCCGGACGCACGGCGTGCCGGACGCGCTCCAGTGATGCCGAAAGCGGCGCATAGCCCTGCTGTGTTGTTTCCGGGTCTAACCACTCCACCAGACCCTTGATCACCCGCATAGCACCGCGACGGCCACCAGCGGGACGTATTTCGCGATGTCCATCGGAGGCGAACAAAAATGCCCCGATGCGGTCACCCCGCCGCACCGCGGCCCAGGCAATCGAGGCTGCCAGTTGCCCTGCCGCAACGGATTTTAATCGTGTGCGGGTACCAAAATACAAACTGGGGCTGGCATCCACAACAATCAGTACCGGACGCTCGCGTTCTTCCTGAAATATCTTCGTGTGTGGTTTGCCGGTACGCGCAGTCACACGCCAGTCCATGTTACGGATATCATCGCCCGGCAAATAATTACGCGACTCTACAAAATCAACACCGCGGCCACGAAAGCGTGACCGATAAGCACCCGCCAGGGCCGAAACCGTCGGCCGGTGCATCGGCAGAGTAAGCGCATTGCAGCGTGGTTTTAATGCAATTAACTCCGCGGCACTTAAATGAATGCCATCGCCTGGCAAGGCGTCTTTCATGGAACGGGAACCAGATCCAGTAGTCGGTTAACCAGTTCGTCGACGATCACACCATCGGCTTCCGCCTCATACGAAAGCAAAACCCGATGACGCATGATTTCATGAATGACCGCGTGAATATCGTCGGGTGAAACAAAATCACGGCCATCAATCCAGGCCCGCGCACGCGCGCAGCGGTCCAGCCCGATGGTGGCGCGCGGACTTGCGCCGTAGCTGACCAGATGGCCCAGGTCCTTGTCCCACTTACCCGGGTCGCGGGTCGCGAGCACCAGTTGCACGATATATTCCTGCAATGCCGGTGCCATGTGCAGATCAAGCACCTGTCTTTGGGCAGTAAATACCTGTTCCTGGGTCACCACTGTTGTGGGTTTGATTTTTTCCCCCAGTTCGTCACGCGCCTGATCGCGCGCCAGTTCAAGAATATCCTGCTCTGCTTTTGCATCCGGGTAACCGATCGATACATGCATCAGGAAGCGGTCAAGCTGGGCTTCCGGCAACGGATAAGTACCTTCCTGTTCGATCGGGTTCTGCGTGGCCATGACCAGAAACAGCGGCGCCATCGGGTAGGTGACACTACCGACGGTGACCTGGTGCTCACCCATGGCTTCGAGCATGGCGGACTGGACTTTGGCCGGCGCACGATTAATTTCATCGGCCAGAATCATATTATGGAAAATCGGACCGCGCTGAAATTCGAAAGTGCCTTCCTGCGGCCGGAATATTTCCGTACCGGTCAGATCCGCCGGTAACAGGTCAGGGGTAAACTGGATTCGATGAAAATCACCCTCAATCCGCTCGGCCAAAACCTTGATAGCCGTCGTCTTGGCAAGACCAGGTGCACCTTCGACCAGCAAATGCCCATTGCAAAGCAGGGCCATGACCAGTCGCTCCATCAAGCGTTGCTGGCCGATGATGAGCTGGTTGATTTCCTTGCTCAATTGATTGAACGCGGCGCGCTCAGGGTGCTGTTGTGCATCTGTTTGTGGATTTTGTTCGATAGATTCCATTTGCTAAACCTGCTGTTGCCACTCCATCTTGGGAGCTGATTGATTTATAGGTCCGACACGGCGCTTTTTCAACCGCTTATAGTCTCTTAATTGGTTGCCATAACGCGAGTGTCATTGGTCATACGTAGGGTGGACATTCATGTCCACCGAGCGGTGGTTCAATGTACCCGGTCTTGGTGGACATAAATGTCCACCCTACAGGTTAGTAGTCCTGCGGATCGACATCGACTGCCCAACGTACCTTACGGGCAGAGGGAAGCTTGTGTAACTTTGATACCCAGGCATCCAGTTGCCGGTGCAAAGGAGAGCGGGTAGCAGCCTGTGCCAGCAAATACCAGCGGGTGCGCCCGCTGCGGCGTTCCATCATAGCCGGAAACGGTCCGTAAACCACGGCTTCACCCATCGGAAAACATTGTTTCGCCTGGTTCAGGAATGCCCTGACCTGTTGCTTGTCATGGGCGTCTGAACGCAATAATGCCTGGTAGCTGAAGGGCGGCAGACAAGCAGCCTGTCTGTCAGTACTGATGTTACTTGCAAAGGCCTCGTATCCTGATGACAGCAGTGTCAGCAGGGATTCATGCTGCGGGTAGTGTGTTTGCAGGATCACCTCACCGGGCAGTTGGTCACGGCCCGCGCGACCGGCCACCTGCACCATTAACTGCCCCATACGCTCCAGCGCACGAAAGTCCGCACTGTATAAGGCCTGGTCAAGATTGACGATCACCACCAGTGTCACCTGTGGAAAATGATGACCCTTGGCCAGCATCTGGGTGCCAACCAGCAAGCATGATCCACCGGTCTTGACCTGTTGTGACAATCGGTCGAATTCACCTTTCTTGCGCACGGTATCGCGGTCAAAACGCAGCAACGGAGTTTTCGGGAAAGCCTTGCCCAACATCTCTTCCAATTGCTCCGTACCCTCGCCCGCGCCCTGCAAGGCATCGGCCCCGCATTCAGGACACATCACCGGCACCCGGGCACTGCTGTCACAGTGATGGCACAACAATCTGCGGGTCGCCATGTGCCAGGTCATATTGGCATCACAGCGCTGACAGGCCGCGTGCCAACCACATTCGTGGCACAGAATAACCGGTGCGTACCCCCGCCGGTTCAGAAAAATCAGCGCCTGTTCGCCTTTTTCCAGGGTCTGTCCAATGGCTTTCATGGCGGTTGAAGAAATGCCACCGGTCATGGTCTGCTGAATCAGGTCCAGCACCCGCCAGCTTGGTTCGGAAGCGCCGGTTGCGCGCTGTCTGAGACGGTGCCAGCTATATCGATTGCTGACGGCGTTATTGAAAGTTTCCAACGATGGAGTGGCCGTACCAAGTACCACAGGCACGCCCAGCCCGGCAGCGCGTTTGACTGCCACATCCCGGCTTGAGTAACGAAAACCGTCCTGTTGTTTGAATGAAGCATCGTGCTCTTCATCAAGAATGATTACAGACAAATCCGGCATCGGCAGGAACAGGGCCGACCGCGTGCCGATCACCAGCCTCGCCAGACCGCTTTTCGCCATCGCCCATGCTTTCAAACGCTGTCCTTCACTCAGGCCCGAATGTGTGACCACTGGTTCAAAGCCAAGACGCTTTTTAAATCGGCTGAGCAATTGTGGTGTCAGACCAATCTCCGGCACCAGCAACAACGCCTGCCCGCCTTGCTTCAAAACCTGCTCAAGCAAACACAAGTACACCTCGGTCTTGCCGCTGCCGGTAATACCGTCAAGCAAATGGCAATGAAAACCACCAAAAGATTTGCTGATGGCATTGATGGCGAGCCGTTGTTCATCTAATAGCTCAGGACCGTTGACCAGGTTTAATTGTGCCGGCAACTGTAGTTCCGAAAACACCCATTGTTGTGCGATTAGCCGGGTCAATGTCTTGCGCCACGATGAAGAAACCTTCCGTAATTGCAACTCCGTAGCCGCTCCATCACGCATTTCTTCAAGTAAACGGATTTGTGCCTTTATCCGGCCTGGCGGTTCACACAGCCGCTCTTTACCGGCAGTTGTCAGGCTGTACTGCACCGGCGGCGATGGAATTCGTCCATCGATTTTTCTTAGCAATGGCGGCAACGCATTGAATACCACTTCACCAGGTGCGTGCTTGTAATATCGCCAGCACCATTCGAGCAAACCCAGCGTCTCCTCGCTCAGTACTGTCTGACCTTCATCGGGGTAAGCGATCACAGTTGCGAGTTTTTCATGCGGTAAATCACTTTTGTCCGCAATTTCCACAATCACACCAACCATCTTGCGACGCCCAAAATTCACCAGTACGCGCATGCCCAGCTCGGGGCTTATCCCATTTTCGGCATTCAGATAATCAAAAAGTTGTCTCAGCGGAACTGGCAGGGCGACCCTTAAAACAGGCTGAGGGGAGGTGGATTGCATAACGATCAATTCTAAACGGAATCAGCCTCAAGCACTCAATCTGAGTGACTAAATTTCTCTCATGCGAGTTTCAAGCCAGCTGGCAATGTCCTCAATCGGTATTCTTTTCTGAATGACCTTATCAATTAGAAACGATTCCCCATCGTCAGCCTCTACTTGAAGCCGGTAGCCATTCATCCTTAGAAAGATGGCTGCTGCAGCGAAGGCAACACGCTTGTTTCCGTCTACAAAACTGTGATTTTGAATGAGGCTTTGAAGTAGAGCCGCCGCTTGTAAAGAAAGTGTGTCGTAGTATCCCGTCTGCGGTCTCAAAAGAACGCTTTCCAGAAGCCCCATGTCCCGCACTCCGGCGGAGCCGCCAAATCGTTGTATCAACTGTTCATGAAGATCCAGGGTTTCTTGCAGCGTGAGATATAAAACAGCTTCCATGTGTACAGCTATTTAGCCAGCCTTTCTAAAAGCTCTACGTGATCATCAAGAATTTCGCTCATGGAATTTTGAAAGGCAGGTCTAACCTTGACCCTTTTCAGATATTCTTCTACGGCTTCTGAAACCACCCCGGAAATGCTTCGGCCAGTGTTTTTGGCGTAGCTCCTGAGATCCTCAAGGGTTGCTTCATCTATCTGGGTGGCAAACTTTTTAGCTTTCATTTTATTATTATTCATGAAATTTCATGAAAGACGCACTAACCGAATATGAAAGATCATCAAACAATTACGTATGAGGATTTCTGACATTAATCATCGAGTCAAAATCTTGCTCAAGGACGAAAAATGGAAAATATTTCAGTCCATTCCCAAAGGTAAACGCAGCTCGGTCATGAACGCATTACTCAACGATTGGGCAATCCGAAAACAGCGAGGAGCGACGTTTAAGGGGATCGAGGCAGTTACTAAAACCATGAATGGTTTGCCTGGATCTGCGGGTCCGGCAGGGTAAATACTTTGCGCCCTTGTTGTGATCCCACCGCAATGCGTAAAACGAATAAATAAGAGTTTCCTTTGATTTTTCTACTGCCAAATTGGTTCGTAATCAGACAACCAGATGAAAGGCCAATCCTGTATTTCCTGAAGCAGGGCTTTTGCTTCATCCTGCTTACCTGTAAGCATTAGATAACGTGCTTCATTATAAACTCTACCGGGTACCACATAAGGCGTCGCGGGCAAATTTTGAATGAATTGATGAAATTGTTCGAGTAATTCTCGCGCTTCTCTAACATGTTTTTTTTCCTGGTAACAATAAGCAAGATTGAGAGTATGGGAGATCCCTTGGGCGAAATCCCAGATTTCAAGTAAGGTACTACCGTACTCGTTGTTTACTTGCTCGTATTGAGTGACTGCAAGACTGCAATTGGACTCAAAATAAGAAACCAGTCCCAGGAGTAAATTCAGCTCAAAATCTTGCGGATTTTCGATGATCAATTGCCTGATTTTTTGGCTAAACAGATCCAGGGAAGAGGATTTCAGATTAACCAGGAATGATGTCCTCAGCAGATAGTCGTTATTTGGGTTTTTAAGTGTAGCCTTCATCAACAACGCGTTTGATTCGGTTATTTCACCTTTGACCAAGGCATTCATTGCTTTGCTGGTTGTCAGCCAGAAGTTATCTGCTTCAATCCGCTGTGCAGCCAAACTCAGATAATGCGATGACTCATTATAGTCACCGGCAAGTTGATATATATTGGCTAAACCGAGAAAACAGGAAAAGTTTTCAGGTAATAACTCCTGGCATTGCAAATAATGTGCAATCGCTTGATCAAACTCGCCCAGATTTCCAAGAACGTCACCCACAGCAAAATTCGTAATGCTGGACAATGGGTCCATTTTCAAAGCAATTTCAAACTGTACGAGCGCTTCTTTGGGGCGCGACAAACGCCACAACATAAAACCATAGTTGTGCCGCGCAAAACGCATTCCGGGATTTAATTCAAGCGCTTTTTCGAAATCATTTTCTGCCGCAGAAAAGTGACCGGAATAGGTTTCCTGTAAGCCCCTTACAGCAAAAGCTTCCGCCAGGTCTGATTCGATTGAAAATGCCTTGTTCAAGGCAACGGAAGAGAGCCGGACAGCCTCGGATAAAGAGGTATGTTTATATTGATACAGTAGTAACTGCGCCGCTGCCACACCCGTATAGGCAAGCGCGTAATCCGGAGCAATATCGATCGCCCTTTGATAATAATCCAGCGCTTTTTCAAGATGATTGACTGCCGTAAACTTCAAATGTGCCTGAGCGATCAAAAACAGTTTATACGCTTCGGCTGATTCCGGGTGTTTTCGATTTTGATACACTTTTACACTGCGCTCATCTGCGCTGATCAACACGGCTACTTTTTCGCCGATAGCAATTTGCGTATCCAGGACGTTATCATCCCTTTGGTGGTCAAAGGTACGCGACCATAGATGAAAACTGTTTTGTGCATCAATTAACTGCACGGTCACTCTCAGGATTTCATCACTTTGTCGAATGCTGCCTTCCATAATATAGCGCGCGCCTAAAATTCTGGATATTTCCGGGATACCCGTATTCGTGTTGCGAAAAGCCTCTGTCGAGGTTCGTGCGATGACTCTGATATCTGGATTTGCCGCTAACTGGTGAATGAGTTCCTCGACCAGACCGTCTGCAAAAAACTTCAGCTCGCGTTGGTCACTGAACGTTTCAAAAGGAAGAACGGCCAGCGTATTTAATTTTCCTGATAGGTCTGGATCTGGATTTGCTGAGCTTGATTGTTCGAATTGAAAATATGTTCCCACGACAATCATCAGCGGGATGATGAATAAAAGGCTTAACTTATGACGAGCGAAGAAGGCCTTCCTTTCGCTTGGCCGTTGTTGGTAAAAGATTTTATCTGACTTGATTTCTTGCGCGCCTGAGTCAGTTTCTTCAACCGTTTCAGTCTCCCAGTGAACGGCTGGAATCAGACGGTATCCCTGTTTGGATATGGTTTCAATATAGCGTCTGGGAGGCCTGGAATCCCCCAGTGCCTTGCGTAAATTGGCAACCGTGTTGTTGAGTACATCGCCCACCACCAAGCGCGGCCAGATACGCTCCATCAGTTCATCTCTGGAGACAACTTCACCATTTGCCCGGGCAAGGCAAACCAATAGCTGCATGACTTTCGGCTCAAGATGAACCTCAGCGGAATCATTTACCAGTAAATTCTTGGAAGGAATTACCTGCCAGTCTTCGAAAATGAAATTATCGTTTGGCACGATACATACTGCGCCGGCTCAAAGCCGGTGGCTTCCGGCGTTGCTTGATAGTCGGATTGAACGGCCATCCGCTCGCCTGATGTCACCACACAATCGTGCAATCAGCCGCCCGGTCCGACGGCGCTTGAGTCTTGATATACCCCATCCATATCTCATCTGTCACATTCCTCGCTGCTGCTGCCCCATAAGCGCAGACTTCATTTATGCCCGGATACATGCATTCCTCGCAAATTAGCGGGGAGCTTACTGAGCGCATACCAGGGGGGTTGGAATTTCCTTACATTTCAAGGATACATAGATTTTTAATATAAAACCAATAGAACATCCATAGTTTTATTTTTGGGGCTTTGCATATCATCAATTTGATAACGCTGTGAGCACCGCCGGGTGGAATTTTTACCGGCTTTGGCATTTCAAAACGGCAAGCCATGAGCAACTCACAGCGCAGCTAAATCGGTCAAATAATTTTGTAACGGGGAACTTGAAATGAAACTTAAACTTAAACTTAAACTTAAACTACGTTTTATCCATGCAGCACTTTTGGGCATTTGTCTGTCCTTGAGTTCTTTTAGTATTTACGCCATAACGGCGGATGAAGTTGCCCGGTTAGTGTCAGGTGATGGGGTATCTGGCGACTTGTTTGGCTGGTCAGTGGATGTGGATGGCGATACGGCCATCATTGGGGCCAACCACGATGATTCATTAAATGGCGGGGTCTATATATTTGTCAGGACTCCGGCAACGGATACCTGGACACAACAGGCAAAATTACAAGCAACAACCGGTAATGGAGAGTTTGGTTTCAGTGTGGCGATAGATGGTGATATTGCGGTCGTTGGCGCTTACTTGAAAGGCAATGGTGAGGCCTATGTATATACCCGGACAGGCACCACTTGGAGTTCAGGTACCGCGCTCGTACCGCTTGCCGCCTATGATGACTGCCAGTACTGCCAACAATTCGGACGTTCAGTTGCCGTCTCCGGCATCACCATCGTCATCGGCTCCATATTTGATAACGGTAGTTTCAATGGAACGGCAGCGGGTGCTGCCTATGTAATTATGCGAGACAGTTCAGGTGCTTGGCAGCACGCCAGCACACAGAACAATGTAAATGGCAAGGGAACTCTTGGTGAAGGCCTGTTAATTGCTTCCCTGCCTGGCACTTTCGGCTTTATTAATCCCGATGGTGCTGAAAATGAAGCTTTCGGTAGTGCAGTGGCAATTGATGGCGGCACCATTATCGTTGGGGCTGAGAATGCGAATCATACCGATGGTACGGGCGTCTTTACCAAAGGCGATGGAGTTGTACAGGGAAATGGAACGGGCGCGGCTTATCTGTTTGAGTTTACGGATTCCGAGTGGAAAATTGTGCAAAAAGTGACACCGGGCCTGGCGCCGGGCAGCACTTCGAAGTTTGGCCACTCCGTTGATCTGCAGGACAATAGAGCGATCATCGGCGCTTATGTTGAGGGGCCAGGAACGAGTGCTGCTGGTGCAGCCTACATTTTTCAACGTAGTGCGCCTGGCGCATCCTGGACGTTATTTGACAAGCTTCAGCCTTCGGCCAATTCTTCTGCCCTTGCGGGTACCTCGGTAGCCGTCGACGGCGCCAACGTGTTGGTCGGGGCGCCTGGGGTTAATACTGCTTATTTATACGATCTCGGTATAGCAGATCCGGCAACTGCTTTGAATGTGAGTGGCACCAGCAACTTTGGCCAATCCGTAGCGATATCAATGGATAGTGAGGGAGTTGACACCTTTGTGGTTGGTGCTCCAGGGTCTGGGGCTGGCTCGGCTTTTGTCTTTGTCCCGGGTGTACCAGCAGATACTACACCTCCCGTAGTCACTGCACCTGCTGATGTATCGGCTGAAGTCACGGGTGCATTAACCGCTGTTACTCTCGGTGCAGCAACGGTCACTGATGATAGTGGCGAGACATTATCTGCAACGGCAAATACTACCGGACCATTTCCGCTGGGAGATACAACCGTTACCTGGAGCGCTACCGATAGTGCAGGTAATACCGGCAATGATACGCAAACTGTAACCGTTACTGATACGACACCACCGCTTATAACAGCACCTGATGATGTATCGGTGACCGCAACGGGTGATCTTACTGACGTATCACTGGGTACGGCGACTGCAAGCGATAACTCTGGATCGGTGATGTCAAAATTTCCGGATAATTCCGGACCGTTTCCGATAGGAGATACAACTGTAACCTGGACTGCGACTGATGCTTCCGGAAATTCAGCTATGGATACGCAATTGGTCACCGTTCTGCCGCGACTGGATCTGGACATCATTACATTCAAGAAACGCGGTGGCGGGCCCATCAAGCTGGCGCGCAGCCCAACGATCATTTTAGTCATTAAAGTCAAAAACAACAGCGCCAGCACTGCAGATACCGTGGCAACGCTTGTTGGTACGCAAGGGTCAACTGAAGTTTACAATGAAACCCGTACTGTCTTTGATGCGCCGGGTGGCGGTTCCAGCAATGTCAGCGATCTGTTTCCATCATTTACGCCTACGGGTATTGGTGACATTACCTGGGTATTTTCCTTTGAGGATGACGACGAGGACTTAGACAGCAGCACCATTACCACGACGATACAACCGTGAGCAAAATGACGCAGTATTCGCTGGTTTGTTAATTTAACGCGACGCGGGGGGGGACTTTGAGGTGCAACAGCTTAGCTGTTGCACCTTTTTTATGCACTTCAGGAAAAGGCAACCATCACCTTAAAACCATGCTGTTTGCAGCCTGGAACCGTTTGTGACCAGTCGTGTAATGGCGGCGACGTGAAGCACGCATACGGCCCTGACTCATTGATAATGATAACAAACCAAGCGAATGTGGTTTATTTTTCCTGAGCTCCACTTAAAGGGACAAGCAAAAAAAAGGCCGTGATGAAACCCGTTTTCAAACCGTGGCTGTGTCAATTCCATTACTCGATACACCTGCTAATTGTTGTTATTTGCCTGTTGAGTTTTCCGATGGCATTCGCCCAGGATGACGATGCCGCAACAGATCCGGATATTGAAGATGATTATCTTGAAGAGGTCATCGTCACCGGATCGCGTATCAAGCGGCGCGATTTTTCTTCTCCCAGTCCTATCACCACCATTGAGCGTGAAGCTTTCGAGTTTTCCGGCCAGCCGACGATGGAGGAATATCTCAACCAGATGCCAATATCACCTACGGTCACAACCTGGCCAGCGGGCGCGGAAATATTACCGTTTACGCCGGCTATTATGAAAGAGAGCCATTGCTAGCCGGCGAACGTGAACTCACCAGCGTCCCATGGTTTGATACCTGGGAAGAAGAACCGATTACCTTTGGTAGTTCCGCCACACCGGAATCTGTGGTGTTTTTTCCGAGCATTGACTTCGGCGATGGCCAACTGACTCTTACAACCTGGAACTGGGCCTGAGGATCATCGATCATGACCGCAAATACATACGTGTAGTAGCCGGTATTCGTGGTGAATTTGCGGATAACTGGGATGTGGACGCATGGGTCACTTATACCGACGCCAGTGAGTCGGAATTGCTGCTGAATGATGGCTCAGTATCACGGTTTCTACAGGGTTTGCTGGTTGACCCCGTCACCGGGCAATGTTTTGATCCGACCGGTGGCTGTGTTCCACTGGATATTTTCGGCGTCGGCCGTTTGTCAGATGAAGGCGTTAATTTTATCCGCCATGACCCCTTTGAAAATACCACAAGTCGTAAACAAACCCTGGGATTGGAGTTGGGTGCACGTTACTCCGATTACAAACATGCAGGATAGGTGTCGACCTACAAGGTGGGCCTGGAGTGGCGGCCGATCGAATCCCTCAGATTTCGGGCCATGTTTCAACATGCCGTGTGTGCACCCAGTATAGAAGAGCTTTTTGAAGAGCAATTTGTAGAAGTTTTCTGGTTTGCTGGCAATAATTTTCCAGACCCATGCTCCGCCTCGCAGGATCCGGCGGGAAGCGGCAATATCGATAAGTGTATTCTGCAAGGCTTACCTTCAAGCGCGATAGGTGTGTTCGAAGCACCGCCACTGTAATGCATACCATGTTCGTGTCAGCCCGCTGGAGGGCTTTCTTTAATATTCAATTAAGCCCTTCAGAAACCAGTTCTTTTTCCAGCAGTGAGAACTGACGGGCCAATCTCGGCTCGTCGCTGTTGAGTTCGATCATATCGCCGACAATTCGGGCAGATTCGCGCAATAACAGGTCAGGACGGTCGTCATCCTCTTCCTCGTCATTGGCATCGTCATCTGCATCAACGGTGGCTTCGACGGGTTCACCGGCATCAGCGAGAGCGTCAGAGTCATCCAGTAAGGGGCCATTGCTTTCCCGCGCGGCTTTGCGGGCCTCTCGTTTGGCCTCGTCTTTTTCCATTTCTTCGCGACGAGTGGTTTCGAGCAGCGAGATTTCTTTTTTATCTTTGTTGAGGTTGAATTCCTCAACGTCGCTGATCAACCAAGCGAACTCCTGGTTGCTTGCAATCCGGTCATGGTAGCGGAAGTCAGCCACTGCCACCATGCGATCCAGGTTGCCTTCAACCTTGTACCGAGCTGAGGGGATGCTGGTCCAGGGTAAGGCGTTCTCAAGTGAGCGTTCGCCGTAGTCTTCTTTGTCACCCGCTGATGGAAAATGGATATCAGGTTCTACACCGCGCTTCTGTGTTGAACCACCATTGACCCGGAAAAACTGCGCCATCGTGATTTTCAACTGACCCATTTTCCCTGCATCGCTGGAGGGCGCGTAATCATCAAGGTCTACCAGGTTTTGCACAGTGCCTTTGCCAAAGGTGGTTTCACCAATGATCAGACCGCGGCCGTAATCCTGGATTGCGGCGGCGAAAATCTCCGAGGCAGAAGCACTATAACGATTGACCAGCACCGCCATCGGACCTTCCCAGGCCATACCCGGATCGGTGTCTTCCTCGGTGCTGATACGACCACTGGAATTACGCACCTGCACTACAGGTCCTTCATCAATGAACAAGCCGGTCAGTGTTGTGGCTTCAAGCAGCGAGCCACCGCCGTTGTTGCGCAGATCAACAATCAGGCCTTCGATACCCTCGGCCTTCATTTCATCGATCAGATTCCTGACGTCGCGGGTGCTGGAACGGTAATCGGGCAAATTCTTGGCGCGGCCATTAAAATCCAGGTAAAAAACCGGCAGGTCGATCACACCGACTTTGACCACTTCCTCGCCTTCACCCGGTATTTCGATAATGCGACTTTTGGCGGCCTGCTCTTCAAGCTTGACCTCATCGCGCACGATTTCGATGATCGTGGCAGGGCCATTGATGCCGACATCCTCATGCAAGACCTCAAGCCGTACGATGGTGTGTTTGGGGCCACGGATCAAATCAACGACATCGTCAACCCGCCAACCGACAACATCCTGCATTTTACCATTCTGACCCTGACCCACTGCGGTCACTCGATCACCGGCCTTGAGGCTGCCTTCCTTGTCGGCAGGTCCGCCCGGTACCACGCTGGCGATACTGGTGTATTCGTTTTCGCGTCCTAACAATGCACCGATACCTTCCAGCGACAGACGCATGGAGATTTCAAAATTCTCGGAGCTGCGTGGTGACATATAGGCGGTATGCGGCTCGATTGATTGCGCGAACGCATTCATGAAGAACTGGAAGATATCATCGGAATTGAGCTCTGAAATACGTCGATCAAGATTCTTATAGCGATCATCGAGTGTTTCCAGGATGGCCTCATCTTCCTTATCGGCCAGACGCAAACGCAGATAATCATTCTTTACACGCTGACGCCAGAATTCATCCAGCTCGGCGACTGACTTCGCCCACTGCACATCCTCGCGATCCCATGAATAATTTTCATCGATGGTGAAATCCATGGGTTGCTCAAGTTGTGCACGCGCAAATTTGACACGTTCATGCACCCGTTCAACATAGACATTGAACATGTCATAGGCGGGTGTCGGGTCGGAGTGTTGCAGGGCCTCGTCCAGACGCAGACGATAAGGACTGAATGTCTCAATATCGGAAGCCAGGTAAAAACTGAAATTCGGGTCGAGTAAATCCAGGTAGCGATCAAATATCTTTACCGATAATTCATCATCAAGCTTGGTGTCTTTGTAGTGCCAGTTGGCCAGGAACTTGGTTGCCAGGTTGCTGCGCAGACGTTGATCCAGGCTGGGCTTGAACAACACCTGTTCGGTCGGCTGGGTCGTCGCCCACACCGACGTACTGATTAGTACAACAAATAATAACTTGATCGCTCTCAAACTTTATCTACTCCAATATCACAAACTCTGAAAATTCTGCAATTATTCCTTTTAGTGACCACAAACCCGGCTTTGAGTTGCCGGGCCAGTCTAAATCATCCAAATTCTTCAGCTATTAAGCACTTGCCTTGAGTATGGTGCAAGGGTCAAAAGTTTAGGCGACCCAAAAAACCACAGCAAACGACAAAAAAAAAACCGGAGTTTTTAAGTTATCAGCCCGGATTCCTCCGCCATTACATCCGCGTGGTAAGACGATCTCACCAACGGCCCCGAAGCCATGTGCTTAAACCCTATCTCATAACCAAGCTCAGCAAGTTGTTCAAACTCTTGCGGTGTCCAGAAGCGCAGAACCGGGTGATGATGGGGGGTCGGCTGTAAATACTGGCCCAGCGTGACCATCTCCACATCATGCGCCCGCATGTCTTTTAAAACCTGTTCGACCTGCTCAAAAGTTTCGCCGAGGCCTAACATAATACCCGATTTTGTCGGGATATCAGGATG
>SMVB01259237.1_pt1 | contig 14650 bp, 11 predicted proteins | sample 2456461 | NCBI WGS metagenome assembly SMVB01 (sample SAMN11095934, study PRJNA526329) | marine sediment metagenome | biome: Marine sediment; feature: Surficial sediment; material: Deep marine sediment; isolation source: Hadal surficial sediment | place: Pacific Ocean | collected 2014-05 | depth... | reverse complement strand
CGTCGTGCCTTCTGTTCTACGGGGCGACCGGTTTTGACGACGCGCACATCACTTATTGGGAAGCCTATGCGATCGCCCATTTCGGGGAGATCACGAATATCGGCGGGGAGGCGGTCGAGCAGTCGTCTAGCGTTCTGCATAGCCTAATACTCGCCGCGCTCCATCGGCTGACGGGGATACCTGTACCCGTCTGGGGGCCGATCACCTCTCTGGTCTTCGGAGTCTTGACTATTTTCAGCACGTTCCTACTAGCCCGTGCGGTACGTCCTCCTAGAGGCTCCTCGGAGCCCTTCGCGGTTCACATAGTATAGAGTTACCGGACGCTGAATCGGGACGCCGTACCTTGGACTAGGAGGAAAGCCCCGCTTATCCTACCTATCCTCATGCGTCGCTGGTGTGCCGCCGCGGCCCTTCGCGCTCTTGGCGTGATCTGGTTGGCCGTCTGGATCCTTGTGCTCGTGTTCCTGTTCGATGTGTGGTCGAAACTCGGTGGGCTCGTCGACGAACGGCTGCGCTGGTGGGCGCGCCTGGGCCTTGCTGCGGGCCCCGTGATCGGCTACACGGGCCGGGCTTCGCGCGCGCGAGATGGCTCGATGGGGTAGTGGGCGCTCGCACGCATCGTTGCTGCGGCTGTTCTGGTTGCCGCCCGCGGTCCTCGTCTGCGCCCTGATGCTCAAGATGACCCTGACCGGGCGGCACGACGAGGCGCGTGCGACGTTCGGCGCGTTCTGCGCCTACTGGGCCGGGTTCGACGCCGCGATCGCGGCCTGGCCATTGGCCTGTGGACGGCCGTATCGCTTCGCCCGGGACATCCCGCCCGAGGAGCCGTGGGAGCCGCCCGAGGGGGATCACGATCGCCCCTACTAGGTCGCCAATCGCGGACCCCGGTTTCGTAAAGTCCACGCTTTAACGAAACCGGGGGTTTTTTGCGTTCGCGTAACGCACCGAACGCACGTAAGAGGCCAGTTTGCGGAACGAGTCCTGTAACTTTCCTGTAACTAAGTCGGACGCGCCGGTCCAACCGCTTGAGCGCGAGACGGACCGTCGCACTTACGCTGCGCTCGCTGTCGAATAGCGAGTTGTCGAACCCGTTCGAGCATGTCGACGGGCAACTTCGCGGCGACGAATCCGGATTCGCTGATCTTGTTTTTCATTACGTGGACGCCATGCTCGCCGTGATCCAGTTGCGTGCCGTGACCGAGTACGGCGGACGTCGAGCCCCCCCCGCAACGTAGAGCGGGCTCACTTCACTGGCTGTCCACGAAATTTGAACTGCTACTAGACCGGCTCGAAATACGACGCAGAGGACTAGCCCCATGACGGTGTGTTATGAGACTCAAGGTCACATCAAAGATCCCGTCGCTGTTGAACAGGGTGAAGTCAAACCCGGTGGCCTCTCCGCGTACCTCCCGGAAGTCTCCCGTTCCTCCGGTGACGGCACGCGGCCCGCCGTCCTCGACTCCGGTAAGGATGATCTTCCCGCGCCCCGTAAGATCATACTCTTGGGTCACGACGCCGACGGCGCCTCCGTTGAACATAAAGCCCCAGCAATGGAAAAGACCCACCTGGTCGCCGTCAGAATCCTCGACGATCCCGCCTACATAGAACGGTCCGCCGTTGGCGGTGGTGATCAAGTCGAAGGTGCCGAAGTCGGCCACTACGGTCAATTCGAGCAGGCCGTCGCCGGGCTCGTCGTGTGCAACTACCGGATTCAATGTCGCGAAGACCAGGGCCACGGCAGCGGCGATAGGGATCCAGCGGGATATCTTCTTATCTCGTTTCATTGCATTTCCTCCTGTTCCGAAATGTGGATGATTTTGACGGATAAACCGAAAGCCCGAGCCTTCCGAGGTCCGTCCGGTTCTGTCGAGGCGGCGAATCCGTCCGCCCGCACACGTATTCCTCCTTTCCTGCTGCGCCATCGGCGCACGGCGACGGCGTAATGTGCCGAAACTCGATCGTCGAATTCCTTACTTGAAGCCGCATGACTTTGGAACGATCCAGTACGAAAAGAAAACCGTACCACCTATGTCCGCCCCCTCTATCGGGCCGCATGCTCGGCCCGCCGACGATGTGCTCACTAACAGGATGTAGTCATTTGAGAAGGAACCCGCGCGAAGAGTTGCATGGTCCGACATTTCCCATTTGACCCCCGCCCCGTGCATCAGTGGGTCATTGTGGTTCGATATATACACCTATTCGCCGAACGAGGCCGACGCAAATTCACTTGGGACGAAAAGTCTTTAGCGAAGCGGCAATTCCTAGAAAAAAAACCACTTCAGAAGTTGTTGAATTTGTTGCACGCGGACTCCCCCCCACCCGTGAACAGTCACGACTGTGCAACCTTGCGACCCGCCGCCGTGGCTCGCGCAACGGCGATACGCGCTTCCGCTTCTTCGGCGTTGGTGCAATCCCTAAAATCCACGCCTAGACCGATGTGCCGTTTCAGCACTTTGTCTTTCTTCATTTCACGGAGCTGCGCTTCGTTCTGGATACCGACGAACGCCGGATTCAACCCCAGGCGCTTGAGTTTCTTCACCGTCTCGGCAGAGAGCTTCGTACCGTCGCCCGCCTCTTCCGTCGCGCCCAGTGGCCCGTCGTCGAGTTCCTGAAAAACCTCCTTCATCTCGGCCCACCGTGTCGGACCCCTGACCCACGTTGATTTGCCGGTCTTTACGCGTCAGAAAATTATCCGCATACGGACACTCATTGTCCGCCCGCGGACATCCGGAATGTAGCAAAATCAACCTGGGTCAGGGACGTGCGGGGCGGACATCGCTGGCGGGACGTTCGCTGATGCAGGACAGTTTGCTGAAGGATTCATGAAGGAGGGGCTGCGGTGGCCATTGAAGTCGGCCAGCAACTGCTGCACTACCGCCTGATCAAGAAGATCGGCCAGGGCGGGATGGGTGTGGTCTACGAGGCGACCGACACGCGGCTCAATCGCAATGTCGCCATCAAGATCCTGCCACCGGAGTTGACGCAAAACCCGGAGCGCAGCGCGCGGTTCCAGCAGGAGGCGCAGCTGGCGGCGGCGTTCAACCACCCCAACATCGCAACGGTGCACGACGTCGGGGAAGACCGCGGTGTCAGCTTCATCGTGATGGAGGTGGTTCGCGGCGACTCGCTGCGCGAGCTCGTGCGCCAGGGGCCGCTTGAGGTCGAGCGCGCCGTCGAAATCGCATGCGGTGTTGCGGCGGGGCTCGCCAGGGCGCACCGCGAGGGTGTGCTGCACCGCGACCTGAAGCCCGACAACGTCATGCTGACCGACGAGGGCCAGCCCAAGATCCTCGATTTCGGATTGGGAAAGTTGATCCAGGAGGCTCGTCTCCCGGATGCCCCGGCGGTGAGCTATGCACCGACCGCCACGATCGATGCGGCCGATCATCAGGGTTCACCCTACGTGACGCGCGACGGCCAGGTGATCGGCACGCTGTCCTACATGTCTCCGGAGCAACTGCAGGGTGGGGCCGTCGACGCGCGGACGGACGTGTTTTCGTTCGGCGTGATGCTCTACGAGATGCTCGCGGGAGGAAGGCCGTTCGGCGGGAACTCGACGCTGGAGACGATGACCGCGATCCTGCGCGATGAGCCGGCCCCGCTCGAGTCGTCTCGACCCGGCTTGCCGGGCGAATTGCGAACCATCGTCGATCGCTGCCTGGCGAAAGATCCCGCGGAGCGGTACGCGTCGGGGCAGGAGTTGCTCGAGGTTTTGACGCGACTGCGGGATCGCTCCGCTGCGTCGACATCCTTTATCCAACGACCGGTCTTTCGTATCGTCGCGGTAATCGTGGTGCTGGGTCTGCTCGGCGGTATCGGCTGGCTGGGACTACGCGCGAAACGCACGAGTTGGGCGCGCAACGAAGCCCTGCCGGAGGCTGCGCGCCTGGTCGATACGGGTGACTGGGACGGCGCCATGCGTCTTCTGCGCGAAGTGGCCGTAGTGATCCCCGACGATCCGCGTCTTCAGCAGTTGACGGCGGACGTCCTTTTTCCGATATCGATCGAGAGTGAGCCGTCGGGGGCAACGGTCTTCGTCAAGGGCTACACCGCCGTTGACCGACCCTGGATCCGGTTGGGGACAACACCGCTGACCGAAGTTCCGGTGGTCGCTCCGGCGCGGATGCGTGTGGAGCAGGAGGGTTATTTACCCTTCGAAGGCGGGTTGTTCACGGCTGCCGAGCTTTCGATCAAGCTTTACCGGGAAGCCGAAGTTCCGCAAGGCATGGTCCACGTCCCGGCCGGTTCCGTCAGTTTTGAAGATGTGGGACCGGTCGAGCTCGATGCGTTCTGGATCGACCGCTACGAGGTGACGAACCAGCAGTACAAGGCGTTCGTCGACGATGGTGGTTATCGGAACCCGGAGTTCTGGCACGAAGCGTTCCAGCAAGACGGGGTGGAGATCACCTGGGAGCAAGCGTCTGCGCAGTTCGTCGATTCCACCGGGCGGCCGGGGCCTGCAGGATGGGAACTCGGTTCCTACACGGACGGAACCGCGGATCACCCCGTGAGCGGCATCAGTTGGTACGAGGCGGCCGCCTTTGCAGCCTGGTCCGGCAAGTCCCTGCCGACCGTGTTTCACTGGCACCAGGCGGCCCGGCAAAACATCTGGGGTGAGATCCTCGTCGTCAGCAACCTCGCCGGCGACGGGCCGGCGCCGGTGGGTAGCTATGCGGGGGTCGGCCGCTTCGGCACCTACGACATGGCCGGCAACGTCAGCGAATGGTGCCTCAACGCCAGCGGGAACAATCGTTACGTCCTGGGCGGCGCCTGGTCCGAGCCGAGCTACCGTTATCAGGATACGGCTGCCGCCGACCCTTTCGATCGCTCGATGATTTTTGGCCTGCGGCGCATCCAGACCGACGGCGCGCTGACCGCCGCGGCCATCGCGGGCATCGAAGATCCGGTCTACGATTTTCGACAGGAGCAACCGATCGGCGACGACGCCTTCGAGATCATCCGTGGAATGTTCGCCTACGACCATTCTCCGCTGGATGCGCGGGTCGAATCGGTCCGCGAGACCCCGGAGCACTGGCGCGAGGAGATCGTGACGATCCGTGCGGCCTACGGAGACGAACGAATCCCGATTCACATCTACCTGCCCAGAAACAGCCGGCCGCCCTATCAGACGGTGCTTTACATGCCCGGTTCCGATGCGGTGGCGCTCACCAGCAGCAGGAACATGCGGCTGACGTTTGCGAGCTTCATCCCGCGCTCGGGACGGGCGTTGGTCTACCCGGTCTACAAGGGGACCTACGAGCGAAAGGTCCAGCTGAGTGGACAGATAGACATACGGGACCGCTTGATTCAGATGAACAAGGATCTCCGCAGGACGATCGACTACCTGGAGACCCGCGACGACATCGATACCGGCAAGCTCGGCTATTACGGTTTGAGTTGGGGCTCGACCTATGGTCCGGTCCATACGGCGATCGAGGATCGATTCGCGGCCAGCGTCTTACTCGTCGGCGGACTCTACCGTTACTCATCGGAGCGTCCGCCGGAGGCACTGCCGATCAACTTCTTTCCGCGGGCGATGGTGCCCACGCTGATGATCAACAGTCGCAACGACTTCAACCTCCCCATCGAAACGAACGTCAAGCCGGCGCTCGGGTTCCTGGGCGCGCCCGACGAGGACAAACACCTGGCGGTGATCGACGGCGGGCACGTGCCGGTGTCGCCGAACGAATTTATCCGTGAGGCGCTCGACTGGTTCGACAGATACCTGGGGCCGGTGGAAGGCGGCTAGGTCACCAGGCGAAATGTCGTGTTGATTCGCTCCCCCAGGACCTTCTTCGATTTCGGAACGCAGTGCTCCCAATCGCGCTGGGAGTGACCCCTCATCACCAGCAGGCTTCCATTGGCGAGTTCCACGTTGATCGACTCTTTCGTGCGCTTGTGGCGGAGGCGGAATCTCCGAACCTCCCCAAGGCTGAGCGAAGCGATGGTCGGTGTGCTCCCCAGCTCCCGCTCGTCATCACTGTGCCAGCCTACGCCGTCGGAACCGTCGCGGTAGAGATTCAGCAGCACGCTGTTGTAACTGACGCCGGTCCGCTGCTGTAGCGCCACTTGGAGGCGCTGAAGAGGCGCGTTCCACGGCAGGGGTTCGTTCACGATCCCGGAGTACTTGTAGGAGCTTCCGGGGTCGCCGTACCAAGCCGTCAGGCGTGGAAGTGCGATACATCGCCCGTACAAACTCGTATGATCCTGTTTCCAATCGACGGTCGATCGCAGCTCGGAAAAAATCGCCCTCGCCTCGGCCTCGTCCAGAAACCGAGGATCGTACTCGAAGTCCGCGGGCAGCTCGGGTGTTGCAGTCAATTCGGGAACTCACCCTCCAGACTATTGGTGTTCAGGGTTTGGCGTACCACTTGGGATAGATTCGACTACCCACCTGCGTCGCCGGCGTCGTTGGTCAGCAGGTTGGCGCGTGACTCGACGAAATGCATCGGCATGCGCACCGCGCTCCAGCGTCATAGTGCGAGAGGGATGTTCCCGGTTCCAGCATCGGCAAGAGCTTGTCAGGGGTCGGACGGAACCCGCCGCTCCAACTCATCCAACCAATTCACCATCACCGTAACCCCGATAAGCCCCTCATCATCCCCGACCGGCTCAAGCAACAAAAACTCATCCGTGTCAAAAACGTCGTAGTCGTACTGACCCCCGACCGGATTCAAATTGTCGAACACGACAGTCGGTCGGCTCGCCTTGAAACTACCGGAACTCTCATCGATCGCCACGGCGAAGAGCTCCTTCACGTAGCGGTAATACAGCTCGCTCCCATCCCGCGACCAACGCGGGTTCGACCCGCCGCCCGTCGAAACCTGCCACTTGCCGCCGGGCCCCGGGTAGTCCCGCACGAAAACCTGAAAATCTCCCGACTCGTCGGTCGAGTAGGCCAACCAGCGCCCGTTCGGTGACAGCATCGGTTGCGTCTCCGACGCCGGCGTCTCGAGCAGGATCTCAATCTCACCCGTCTCCACGGAGAAGACCGCGAGATTGCCCGCGTTCTCGTTCGTGAATTCGATCAACAGGTGTTGGTCGTCGGCGGTCCAGCCAAACGGGAACACCTGACCTACCTCTCCGTCACTGGCGATCTGACTCGGGGAGATGAGCAGCTCGTCGCCCCCGCTTCCATCCGCCGCTTTCACGTAGACGCTCCCCAGCGCATTATTACGAACCGACGAGAAGGCGATCCGTCGGCCGTCGTGGGACCAGGCGGGTCTGATGTTGTCACCCTCGAATGTCAGACGTGTCAGTGTTTCCTGTTCGATCTGATAGCTCCAGATATCGAAGGTTGCCGCGCCCTCGATCGGCATGGCGATCGATTTTCGATCCGGCGAAAGATTCGGGTTGATGTAACCGCGTGCAGTCGTGGTAATTGGCTCACGCCTGCCGTCACGGCTGCGCCGGACCAGGCGGGAGAGTCTGGATCGCGGGGCGCCTGCGATGTAGGCGATCAGACCGTTCCGCGCGAAGCCGACATGCACGACGCCGGAGTTACGCATGCCCCTCACGTCCTCCAGGACCGGGACCGGTTTGCCCTGAACCTCCAGGCTGTCGAGATCAAAGCGAACCGCGAACAGGAATCCCTCACGACCGAAGATGAGATGACCCGTGGATACGTACCACGCCATGCTTGCGCGCTCGATCACCGTGTGCGTCTCCCCGGTCGAGGGCCGGATCGCCTGGATCCGCGCGTCGTCGTAGTTCTCCGGACTGTCGATCGTCCCGACGGTATAGAGGATCAGATCTTCGCCCGCGACCGCGTGCGGCCAGCGGTGCGTCCGATCGCCGTTCGACTTGTCGACCGTCGTAAATTCCGTCGGTTCGCCGCCGGATCCGGAGACGCGCATCAAGGGTTCCGAGAAGTGCGGTGAAAACACGATGAAGTCGTCGGAGCCCCAGGCCGCGCCGCGATTGCTACCTTCGGCATCGCAGAGCGTCACCGGTGCTCCACCACCGACCGGTATCTTCTTTAACTTGTTGTCGGCAAAAAACGCGATCCACTCGCTATCCGGTGAGAAGAACGGTGTCGTCGCCCCCTCGGTGCCCGGCATCTCCACAAATTCGGCGCGGTCGAGTTTACGGACGTAGAGCATCGTCTGGCTTCTTTCTGTGAGGACCAGGGCCAGATTTCTTCCATCGGGGGACAGAGCGAGCATACCCAGTTGATAGGGGGGCAACTCGAGATCGTCCGGAATCGGCGCGACCAGAGTGAGCAGTTCGCCGCCGCCGGTCGACTCGCTCGACGCGCGCCAGAGCGCAACGACGGCAACGACACTGAGCACCGCCACCAGGAGCCAGGGAAGCAATCGGGGCCGGGACGGAGCAGTCGCGGTCGCCGCGGATCCAACGACCGGCTCGCCGACGATCGACCCACCCGAGCCCAACCCGATGCGCGCCTCGCCGATGTCACGCAGCCGCGTGCGTACGTCGCGATCGAGGCAACGGCGCAACAACGCCCGCACCGATGCGGGAGTCTCATCCGGCAGCGTGTCGAGCGAGATCTCGTCTCGGAGTACAGCGGCCAGCGTTTCGGAAAGCGTCTCGGCCTCGAACAGTTTCTTGCCGGTCAGCATCTCGTGCAGCACGACACCGAACGCCCAGATGTCGGCGCGCCGGTCGACCGGCCGCCCCTTCGCCTGCTCGGGACTCATGTAGCCCGCGGTGCCGAGCAGCGTGCCCACGATCGTGCCGACGGAGGTGACCGTCGGCGACAGCGAGAGACTGGGGGAATCGCCGGAGCTCTCCTGGATCAGCGCCTTGGCGAGTCCGAGATCGAGCACCTTGATCTTGCCGTCGGGGGTGCGGCGGATGTTCGCCGGCTTGAGGTCGCGATGGATCACGCCCTGCTCGTGCGCGGCCTCGAGCGCCTGGGCGACCTGCTGCGCGACGTCGATCGCGTCCTCGATCGCCAGCGGCCCGCGCTCGAGCCGCTCGGCGAGATCCTCGCCGGGGACGAGCTCCATCGCGATGAAGTGCTGGCCGTCGACTTCGTGCAGACCGTAGACCGAGGCGATGTTGGGGTGATCGAGCGCGGCGAGCAGCTTCGCCTCGCGTTCAAAGCGCGCCAGCCGCTCCGGCTCGGCAGCCACCGTTTCGGGCAGGATCTTGATCGCCACCTCGCGGTCGAGGCTCGTGTCGCGCGCGCTCCAGACGACGCCCATCCCGCCCTCGCCGATCTTCTCGGTAAGGCGGTAGTGCAGGAGATTCTGACCGGATTCGAGGTTCACGCGGCAAGTATAGGGGACGGTGGGCGGTTACTCTTGATCTTTAACGGGGTCCGCCACTGGGATCTCGAAGACGTGGATAGATTCGACTACCCACAGCCTGAGCCCCGGTTTCGCCGGGATCCCCAACCCGTTGTTCGCGATGGAGAACGCGATGATGTTCTTCTCCGACGGCAAGGACGCGATCCAGGAACTGATCACCGCGGTGAAGGAAAACCAGTAGCCGCTAGTCCGGTTCCCCGTCGAAGTAATGAACGTTGTCGCCCTGCCGGTGGAAGGCGAAGACCGTCCGGTCTTCTTTCTTCCCGCCCGGGGCGGAACCTGCGAACAGGCCGTACTTGCCAGAGTCGGGCATCACGCTGATTTCGGGCTCGATCATCGTCGAGAAGCACAGGAACTTGAGCGTCGCGGTGGTCGCGGTGATCGCGTGCGCTCCCTCGGCGCCGACACGGAACGCGACGTAGTCGCCGGGGCGTAGCGGGGTCTCGCCGCCGGGGTGCCGCAGGCTGCCCTCTCCTTCGAGGACGTAGATCGATTCCTCGTTGGCCGTGTGGTAGTGGTACGGAAACGGTTGCTTCCCCTTCGGCACCTCCAGGAGGCTGCATCCGATCATCTTGCCGCCCGCGGCCGCGCCGAGTTGGCGGCGCTGCAGGGCCAGGCGGTTCCCCTGGGTCCATCCGTCCTGCTCGACATCTTCAATGTTGACGATATGATCGGGGCGGTTCATGGCTGTATCTCCTTGGAGGTTTGCGAATGGATGCATCCTACCTTCCCCAGGGCGTCACGATCGAACCGGCCCGGGAATCGGACGTGCCGTTGATCCTGGGCTTCATCCGCGAGCTGGCCGAGTACGAGAAGCTGGCGCATGAGGTCGAGGCGACCGAGGAGGACTTGCGCCGGACGTTGTTCGGCGAGCGCGCCTATGCAGAGACGATAGTCGCGAAGTGCGAGGGCGAGGCCGCAGGCTTTGCGTTGTTCTTTCACAACTACTCGACGTTTTTGGCCAAGCCTGGGATCTATCTGGAAGACCTCTTCGTCCGGCCGGACTTTCGAGGCAAAGGCATTGGAAAAGCATTGCTCGTTCACCTGGCTCGGCTGGCCCGTGAACGAGACTGTGGCCGGGTCGAATGGTGGGTCCTCGACTGGAACGAGTCGGCGATCGAGTTTTACAAGAGCATCAGAGCCCAGCCCATGAACGAGTGGACCGTGTTTCGCCTGGATAAAGAAGGGATCGTTGACCTGGCGCAGACGTCTTTCGAGTAACCGGCCGAAGGATTCCGGCAGCTGCTCGTAGCAGCCGGAGCTGGCAGACCAGCAAGTGAACGGTATCCGAATAGACTGCCGTCGCCCGGGTACCTCATCACGAGTTGGTCATTGATCGTGGCGAGGTGCAATCGTGGAGCCAGGCGGCGTCCTTCAGCCGAGTTTTCGTCGTGAAGTCCGAAGCGCACTCCGGGCACACGGCGAAGCCCGTGACGGGTGGCAAGAACCCGTTCGGCTTGCCCTGACGACGCTATGGATCGCTACTCTCTCACTCTTTACGTTCTATCGCACATCATGAAATTGCTGGAGATCGTGCGCGCGGATACGACCTCGCAGGAAACGGTTGACGCGATCGTAGTGTTTGGCGAAAAGATGGGCAAGGACCCGATCGTCGAGCGATCCCAAGGTTGTGCGAAAGATCCTGGATCACGTCCGCAAGAAGGAGCGTCCGGAAGAGCGAGGCCCACCGGTCGCCGTCCGTACTGGAAGCTAATTCTTCATCTCTAGACGCCGGGTGGAGTACCCGAGGTCTAGAGAAGCTTCGTCTCGAGACGACCAGATCGGCCTCGATCGAGGCCCCTTTGACGAGGTACTGTGGCTTGCGAGCCACCCTCTCTCCTCCTGACCCCGCCACCGACCCACCAGAGCCATCATCGAGGCACCTCTTGACGCCCGTCGATGCCTGCGAGCAGTCTCCGACGTTGTTTGACGACCCTCGAAGGGTCGGAGGGCATAGATGCCGTTCGAAGGAAATCCCTATCCCTTGCCACAGCACTAGCCTCGTTTGGAAAGTTTAGGGAATCTGAACGGCAGGCGCTTCGGTTGACCCACAATCGAGGGCTTCCTTGTGTAGCTGCCGCGCTAAGTCGATTTTGCCGATGGCCGCCGCTCCGCGTGCGAGTGCCAGTAACGTACTATCGTCACTACAGTTCCAGAACCAATCGAAATTGAACTCGGCTCGATCGCGGAACAAGGAAAGTGCTTCTCGGAACGATTTCTCGTCCTGATCGGTTTCGGCAAGACCGCAAAGCGCATGAACAAACGGATGTCCGATAGCTCTTGCCCGGTTTCGCCCACGTGAGTGAAGAACCGCTTGTGTGAATGCCGAGCGGGCCGCGACCGAATCACCCTGTGCCAAAGCCGCTTTTCCAAGTGTGCAGAGTGTCACCGCTCGATAGGTGTCGCCGTAAAAATTATCCGAGTTATCCAAGCCCTTGATGCCGCTAAGACAATGAGATCGAGCCGCGTCATAGTCGCCGGTGCGTCTAAGAAACTCCCCCAGAAAGCCCTCTGCGACCGCCTTCATATCTAGATTGCTCACCTCCGACTCAATCAATTGTTCCGCGCACCATCGGGACTCCGCGAAGTTCCCGAGGTCCAGGTGAACCACGCTTGCTCCCAGCCATGACCATCCGTGCAAGTCGTACACCTCAATTGCCCGCTGAAGCAGTTGCAGCACCTTTTCACGACGATACTGGTGTGGGTCGGTTGTGTTCGTTTCACTGGAGAGGAGCTGGCACTCCCGCGCGAGATCACAATACACAAAACAGGCGGCGAAGTAATACGCGGCGGTGTTTTCCGGGGCCAAGCTAATCGCCCGCTGCTCTTCTTCATATGCCGATTCGACCGCGCCGCGGTGGAAATGAATGTACCCAAGCCAAACGTGGGGCTCGCTCAGTTGCGGATCGGCGTCGATGGCCCGGCGAGCATATTCTTCGGCCGTGTCCAGAACAGTTGGATCTGTTGTGAACGTGTACCGTAAGGCATGGGCCGCCGCCAATCCGGCCAGAGTCGGTGCGTAATTCGGGTCGTCCTCCACGGCCCGCTCAAACCACTGCAGGGCCTGCTCCAGCTTTCTCTTGTCACTCCTTAACCACGCCTGCAGTCCTTTCACGTAACACTCGTACGCAGAAAGCCGCGGACGTGGCTTGGCTGGTATCGGCGGCTGGACCTCTGCATGCCCGACCTTGTCCTTTACCAGAGCCGTGAGGCGATCCTGCAAATCAAAGATCTCCTCGCACGTGCCATCCACCGTCCCGGTCATGGTCACTTCGCCAGTCAAAAGCTCGTTGAGACGAACTGTAAATCGCAGCGCATTCCCCATTTTCTGATAGCTGCCCGCGACCGACCATCGACAACCAAGCTTCAGCCCTAGAGACCGCGGATCGATTTCGGAGGCCGAAGTCTGGGCACGCAGAAGCTTCTCCCGCGACATTACCTCCAGATTGGAAACATTCGAAAGCGAAGTACACAACGATTCAGCAGCGCCAACCCCGATCCAGTCATCCTCCGCATTACCCGCGAGATTCTTGAAGTCGAATACGACCAGCGACTCGGGAAGGCCGCTCCTCAGTTCGCCCGATCCGACACGTCGCAGGTCGGACATGAACGCAGCCGCCGAAGGATAACGTAGCCCGGCATCACGGGAGAGAGCTTTTCGCAGGATCGTATTGAGTTCGTCGAGGGTTTCAGTCCCACCAACCGGCTCCGGATCCTTGGAGAGAATGGCCGCCATTCGTTCGGTGAGTGTGGCTCCAGGAAATGCCGGTCGCCCCGAAACAGCTTCGTAGAGTACCGCGCCGACCGAGAAAACATCGGCTCTTTCGTCCAGTGTGTCGCCGCGCAGTTGTTCGGGCGACATGTAGCCGACCGTACCGACGATCCCTCCCTCGACAGTGAGCATGGTAACGGTTTGGGCTTCCACGTCTTTTACGTTTTTGAAATCTTTGGCAAGCCCGAAATCGAGTAACTTGACGTGACCCGTTTCGGCCAGCATGATGTTTTCGGGCTTGATGTCGCGATGGAGAATTCCGATCGCATGTGCATGGCCCAGTGCCTCAAGGAGCGACGCCGCTAGGCTCAGGGCTTCTTCGACAACAAGCGGTCCTTGGGTGAGGCGCTGGCGAAGCGTTTGACCTTGGACCAACTCCATCGCGATAAACGACTCGCCATCCTCTTCGCCCGATTCGTAGAAACTTGCAATACCCGGGTGTTGCAAGCGAGCACTCGTGCGGGCTTCGCGCACCCACCGCGCGCGGAGACTCGGCGAAAACCTATTGGCAAGAATTTTGAGCGCGCATTCTCTACCAAGTGCCGTATCGCGGGCAAGAAACACCTTGCCCATGCCACCCTCGCCAAGCTGCCGCTCCAGGCAATAGTGAGAGATGACGCGATTCTCGTCGTCAGCAGATGCCGTCTCTTCGGGCGGCTTCTCTAAGAGTGCAGCCAACCATGATTCTTCCGCGTCCGGAAAGCGGTCTTTGTATTGTTCCAACGAAACATCGGACCCCGCGCGGCGGCGGTACTCGATCTCTAGCGGCAACAGCTCGCGCAGGAAAGCGTCGCGGTCGGCCGGGTCCAAGTCGTCCAACATCGCCTCGACATCAGGCCGTTCGCCTGTGAGCCAGCGCTGCTCGAATCGATTGCACGCCCGATTCACGCGGATCATCACGTCTTCGGGCAACTCATCGAAACATTTCTCGTCAGTGAACTTCATTCGCCGATCAAAGGGTCAGGTTTCGTTTTCGCCAACAGGGCAATCCATAAATCGATTTCCTAGAGGCTCCTCGGAGCCCTTCGCGGTTCACATAGTATAGAGTTACCGGGCGCTGAATCGGGACGCCGTACCTTGGACTAGGAGGAAGGCCCCGCTTATCCTACCTATCCTCAGGCAACCCGGTGGGAGTTCGAGTCTCCCCTTCGGCACCAAGGACTCTCAGCCTCCGACGTAACCCAACGACTTCAACTGCTCGAGCAACTCGGGGTCCAGCTCTTCCGGCGATCGAGATCCCTTCTCATCACCCAGCCAGCTTTCCAGGATACGAAGGAGACGGTCACGCAATTCGGGTGAGCGCCCGGCGACGTCGGTTCGTTCTTGCGGGTCCGCCTCGAGATCGTAGAGTTCCACGTAGTCACCGTCACGTCCGGGATAACGGATCAGTTTCCAATGCGGCGTGCGCACGGTGTAGATCCTTCGTTCCTCATCCAACGCGTAGCCGCGATCGCTGAAGCGGCGGCTATCGGCACGCGAGCTGGAAAAGATCACATCCGGCTCGCCGGACTCCCGGCCACGCATGGAACCTACCAGCGACGTTCCCTGTATGGGACGCTCCGGCGGCGGCTCGAGGTCGAGCAACTCGAGCAGCGTGGGTAGT
>SMVB01412963.1_pt1 | contig 14652 bp, 15 predicted proteins | sample 2456461 | NCBI WGS metagenome assembly SMVB01 (sample SAMN11095934, study PRJNA526329) | marine sediment metagenome | biome: Marine sediment; feature: Surficial sediment; material: Deep marine sediment; isolation source: Hadal surficial sediment | place: Pacific Ocean | collected 2014-05 | depth... | reverse complement strand
TTCGCATTTGTGAAGTCAGCTGTTATGAGTTTGGCGTCAACAAATTTGCTGTTTTTCAGGCTGGTTCCTGTGAAATTGGTTGACATGAGAATTCCAGAACTCAAATCAATTCCATCGAGGTCCGCTCCACTCAAATCATCTCCAGCAAGATTATTTTTTGACTTCTCCAGACCGGCCCGGTCATTTTTATCCATTTTTGCCATGGTGAAATACTTTCTTTGGATTAGGGGTTAACTACAGTAAGGAGGGATGCCTTCTTCCACCCAATCGCCCGCTTTGGCGTTCTGGATGTTTTCCCGATTCTTTACAATTCCTGCGGCCATGATTTTACTGGACGCTTCAAATTTTTCCAGGATTTTTTCCGGCGAGTCTTTGAGCAGGTTGCCGAACCTGGGTTGGCATTGCAGATTGCCGACATCGCAACAGGGGGTCATGTCGCCATTTTGCCGGACCGTCATGATGTCGATCGACCCGCGCGAGGCGGGGCATTCGATCAAATAGTTTTCCTTCGGGAAGGGGGTCGATGCCATGGCCCGCCGTCCCAGTGCGTCCACCTTGAAGGCGGGCAAAAGGTTGATGCCGAACGTAAATTCTTTCTTCTGCGCAAAGGATCCCGTATTGCCCACATGCTTCAGGTAAGCGGCTTCATTGCAATGCGGATCGGTTTTGAGCAGGCTGGTGACTTTTTCCTGGTATTCCCTGAGCAGGTTCACCACATGGGTGTACGTTTCCCCCTCCTGCGTAAAAAAGTCGAGGAGCAATCCAAGCTGATTATTTAAATCCTGCAGGTTTTCAAAAACGACATTCACCAGCAGATGATTTTGCAATTGCAGAACTTGTTTCAATAGCGGTTTTTGAAACCGCTCCCACGAAACCGGATACAACGTGATGTCGATCCTGCCTCCCAGTTTCATGATCTCCACCAGCCGCAACCAGCGTTGGGAGTGGTCGGAGTTGATGTCCAGATTGGTATGCAGGCAAACGTTGGGCGTCACCGTGCGGAAAATTTTAAAAATTTCGACGATGTGGGGATTTTGCGACGCCTCTCCACCGGTCATATTGATTTCCTGCTGGGCGAGGGCGTTCAAGGTATCGACCTTCTGGATATTTTCCGCCATGACCCGTGCGTCTTCCGGCGGCAGGTGCCACTCCGATTTGGGCAGGTTCCCCAAAGGCTCGTAAACGTGGCAATCGACGCATTCGTCGCGGTTGTAACGATTGCAACTGGCTTCAACAAAAATGCTCAGCATTTTGAATTTTTCATTTTATTTGACTTTTTTAGTATGCCTTATGGAGGCGCAGGCTGGAAAGCCTGTGCTACCACTACCTATTATTGGCGTACGGACTAAAAAACCTGCGCTGGCTTACACATTGTCCTGCCATTATAGGGCGATTTTGGGCAGGCTCCCCAAGTAATTTGAATGGTGAAAGTTTAGCGAAAAAGTTTGAACTGAAATCTAAAAGTGTCGCGCGGCGTGAGCAATTTCCCTCTCGCGGGAGCGAGTGGGCTGGGTCAGCGAAAGCGCAGGGCGGTGAAAGCGATGGCGGGGGCAGGGGATTGAAAAGCCTGCAACAGATCTTTCTCCCGGTATCCCAGTTTCCTGAGCGGCTTGAATGCTGAAACTACCTCGCTTTCAGAGACATAAGCTACAGTGTCTGGAACACCGCGAGAACTGAGATTTTCAACCAGTTTGGCCATCTGTTTGCGTTGTTTTTTTGGGGTCCCTTCCACGGGCGGGTATTTCATTTTATTTGTGTATGGACTCTGGTAGCCCGAGTTCATGGCATGAATCGTTTGAACCATCAGAAGATCCCGATCCCAGGGAGCCATTTGCGTGATCTGGGGGTGATTTTGCAAAATCTCCACCATGCTGGCCACTTTTGCGTTCAAGAAGCGGCCCACATAATCATGCTGATATTCCTTATCCACCTGAGAAAAACCTACGGCTTTGGCTATCCGGGCTAACAGGTCGAAGTTCACCATGAAGGTGTATTGACCGCCATAAAGATTGAAATAGGGACGGCCTTCCTGATTCAACTCGTCGATGGAGTGCATTCCGTAATCAAAAGCCGTGTATCCCTGACTGCCTGCGCGTAAAAGCTGGTAGGCCCGTTCCAGGGTGATGAAGGCCCCCGTGTTAATGGGGATGGGGATTTCCTCGGCCCACAAGTCCATTTGGGCCTGAATCGTTTCCGCATATGGCCAGTCGGCGATGTCCACGCGCTGATAACTTTTTTCCCACTTGATAGCGGCAAGGAAGGGCGGAAGCGTCTGCAAGGCGGAAAGATCTTTGTCGTCGAACATTTTTATAAAAGACTCGAACTCGATATTCAACAAGGCCGGGTCCAGCAGGGGTTGCAGGTACTCTTCGTACAAGGTGTTTTCATGTTTCAGGAGAACCCGGGTGGAAAGGTCGTCCCAGATTTCATTGGAAATGATTTTATCAATGGACCGTGGCTGGAAGCAGTCGAGTCGATTGGCGTCCACCCGCACGGTGGAAAAGTGACCGGCGTGTTGTTCAAGGCGTGGGTTGGCGCGAACGCCTTTCAGGATTTCTTCAGAATAATCGCACAGAACGTAATGGGTGAACGGATAGACGCGCTGGTCGGTGTCGAGTTGTTTGAGCCGGGTCAGGAAGCAGGCGGCGAGGTTTCCGTTGCCGACCCCCCATTCCTGAATGAAGCGGGTGGGTGGCGGAGAAGGCTGGTCCTTGACTTGCTGGAAATATTCTTCCGCCAGCGCGTGAGCCAGCCGATAGTCCAAACTGACATAGGTTTGGAAATGGTTATGGATTTCCGGGCCCAGCATTCCATAAAAAATGGAATTGATATGGGTCTGCCATTGATCCGCGGATTTGAAATCCCCAAGGAGTAGAGGGGGCTGGGGATTTTGAATCATCGACGCATCTCACAATCCCTGGCGGAATTGAGAGGTCATTCTTCAGGTTTCTTACCGTCCGCGAGCGTTTCCATTCCAGGCGCGTTGCCGGACATGTCTCCTCCTCCGGCATAACCTCCGGTTTGAGATACCCCGCCGGGAATATTGGACGGGTTTTGGCCTTGCCCGGTCTTTTCGGTGGGAGCATCCTGCCCCATCGTTTTCATCAATTTCTCGTAGGTGCGGTAAGCCTCTTCGGCGTCTTCAAGCCGATTGACTTCTTTATAACAATTATACAGGTTGTACCAGGCGAGAGCGTCACTGCGGTTCAAGGATGCGGCAAGTTTGAATTCCTTGATGGCGCTTTCCAGTCGGCCCATTGTGGCGAAAAGGCTTCCAAGGTTGGTATGCGGCAGATTGTACTCCGGATCAATTTCGCTGGCTTTCTTGAAAGCCTTGACGGCTTCGTCGACCATGCCTTTTACGGCGTAACAGCTTCCAAGATTGCAATAAGCCTGGGGGTCTTTTTCATCGATCTCTACCACGCACAAAGCGGCGTTGAGCGCTTCATCATGATGATTGGCGTTAAAATAGGTGGTGGAGAGGGCGGAGCGGAGTTCTTTATCCTCCGGGCTGAACATCAACACTTTTTTCAATATCATGATTTCCTCCTCGTACATCATTTGCACGTCATATGCGGCGGCCAGATTCGCATAAGCCATGATATCGGTGGGGTCCAATTCAATAACTCTTTTGAAACTTTCCTCGGCGTTATGATAATACTCAAGCAACATATAAACTCCGCCAAGGTTGAAATGGATTTCAATGTCGTCGGGAGACAGCTCTACAGCACGGTTCAATTCCCGGACGGCTTCTTCTTCATGATCGAACAAACTGTAAGCTGTGCCGAGCAACTTGAGCCCTCTGAAGTTTTTAGGGTCCCTGCTGACGACCGTTTTTAGAATTTTGATGGCATCTTCATAATTTCCACCGTCTATGTAATAAGTAGCCAGCTCATTTAATTTCTCCGGATTTTTTGGATCGGTTTTCAGTTCCTTATTTACCTGGCGGACCTTTTTCATGATTTTGGTTTCCAGCTTGATCTGCTCTGGATCACGGACCCCCAATTCTTCAAAAATATAGGGTTCAATTTTCATGGTGATCCAATCCGTTGCGTTGCCTTTTTCCTCGGCCATGGCGCTATGACTCCTTGAAATTTTTGACTTAAAGGTAAAGTGGTGTGATTGATACTAGGACATCTGCCATGAGGTGTCAAGCTGTGAAAACCTCACTCGCCGCTGGTCATCCAGCAGATGTTATTTCTGCCGATGAGAATTTTCGACTTGCCAATACTTCGCGGGATGTCTCAAAAATTGTTGAATTATCAGGGTTTCTCTCGATGATTCAGGTTTGCGCGGTCAGTTCTTCATCCTGGGCCATATTGAGGATTTCCTCTTTGCCGAAACGGTCCAGATAAAGGAGGAAGTGCTCGCGGGACAGAAAACTCCATATGTTGCGGGAGGGAAAGTTTTCCTCAATGACATGGTTGAAATTTTCATACACGTCCAGGACTTCTTCCCGCGACATGCCGGTCTGGATGTCGAAATCGAAGACGATCGCCATATCCCGTTCCGGGTCGTGAATGATCCGGTCAATCTTGAATTTGGAGGGATTGTGATAGATGGCTGAATCTTTTTCCAAAGCGAAAGTGGATTGGCCAACCGAATGAATGATTCCTGTACCCAATTCGCCATTTTCGACGGTGAACCGGATGGTGTCCTCGGCTTCGGGCCGTTCCTCCGTCGGAAAACCGAAAAACAGGTAAAGGTGGTTCCATATCCCAGCGTCCGAGCTACTTTTAAGCACCCGTTTTTCCGTGGCCTGGTCGCAACCTTTGTCGATGATCGAAAGGATGCGGTCATTGGCGCTTTCCAGTCCGAAAAACAGCATGATGAATCCGGCGCGGCGCATTTCTTGAAATAACTCGGGCGTTTCAACATTGCCCGATTCGAATTTGAGCATCCCCAAAGCACGCATCTCGACTCCCTGGGACAAAATTGCCGCAGACATCCTGCGGAAGGCGTTGGGGGATATCGCTTCGTCCGAGAAGGTGAAGTATTTTGTGTTGTAGCGTTTGCCGAGGAAATCCAGGTCTTCGGCGACCCGGGTCTCGTTTTCTTTCCGGTAATAGGAATCGTAAATGAAACTGTGCGTGCAGAAAGTGCATTTTCCCCAGTAGCATCCCCGGCTGGCCATATAGGGTAGAACCGGATAGGGCATCAGATATTTGTCGAGGTCAAGACCGTCGAACGTGGGCCGCGCCAGAAGGTCGTAAGGCAGGGCGTCGGTTTTTGGGTTGCGGGTGATTTGACCGTTATCCAGATGGATCAGATTGGGAACGGTGGTGAGCGGTTTGTTTTCTTTCAGACTGACGATGAGCCGGTCCAGGGGCTCTTCTCCCTCAAACAAAACAATGCTGTGAAAAAATTCTTCAAAAAGGATTTTTTTGTCTTGCATAATATCCTGATGGCGGGCAAATACACTGCCGCCGATGACGATGTGCAGGTGGGGATATTTTTTGCGCAGAAGCCGGGCCAGGGTCAGGCCGGGAATCACCTGCCCCACATGGATGATGGATATTCCCGCCAGCCCATACTCGTCCCAACTCACCTTGGGTAGAAGATGGTCTTGATAAAGAGCCAGAAAAGGATTTCTGGCGGAATCCACAGTGGCTGAAACAATTCCTTCCAGGTTTTCCTCGGGCGTCCCCTGCATGAAAAAGGAATCCAGATCGATTCTGCTGGGATGATGCGCGAAAGAAATCAGTTTCATGGCGATCTTCAAGGTGGTGAACGCCTTTTTGTAGAGCGGAAACTGGAAAAACAGTTCTTCGGTACGTAGAACATCCACCGCGTCCCGGACCTCTGAGAAAATGTTTTCGAGGTAATCCGGGTCCGAAAGGATTTGCCGGTAAACCGATTGAGCTTCTTTTTCCTCAGGGGTGTAAGCAGGTTTGGCAAGGCGGGCGCGGATGAGCTCGACACAATAGGTCAAATAGTCTCGTGAAAGAAAGACCTCGTAGCTTTCGATATTGAAATCGAATTGATCGACCTCGTGCCCCTTGGCTTCCAGGAAGGCTTTTAATGTAGGCAATGCCAGATACGGCTGGCTAGGAAACCATTGCGGCGGGAAAATCAGAGCCGATTTCATGGTACTATTTTTTCCTCTGGCAGTTTCCATTGACACTAAAAATCCTATAACAAATTTATCCTGATCAGGCGGCTTTACGCAACCTTTGGATTTGGACCATACTCATTCTCGCCGGGTGTGCTGTCTGTGGCACAGAAAACAATTAATACAATAGCCCCGATCAATGGAATAAAAACGATCAGGAACCACCATCCACTTCGTCCCATGTCGTGGAGTCTACGGATCATTACACCAATTGATGGAAGTAAGATTGCTAACGCATAAATTAATCCCAATAGACCAAAACTACCTAACACACCATCAATGAATGCCAGCATTAAGGTGAAAATAAAATTGAAAAGGAAGAAATACCAATATTCTTGTCTTCGTGCTCGACCATTGAAAACTGCATACTTTTTCAACGCTTCTAGGTACCAATACATGTTTATCCTTAAATGCAGGCAGAGTGGATTTTTTCAGGTACACATGGAATTTACTTAATTTTCATTTGATAGTATTTCACCTCATATAACGCATGAATGGCTTTTTCCAGTATTTCTATCGGTAGAGGATAACCCTGCATGGAGGGCCTGTCAATCGGCGCTTTTTATTAGCATGGTCCGGGAGTTTTTTCCGGTTGCCGATAACGCCATGTTGATGGGTTGCAAAGTCGGGGAAGGTGCGATAAAAGCTGAAAATTGGAATGTCTTGACACCCCATAGGGGAAGGACTATACTTTCTTCCATTCCCAAAATATGGATTGCAAGGTATTGAATTAGAAGTTTTAAACAACTCGTGTTTTATAGGAGGTTGTCCCTTGAGCGACCAGGAAACGGAAAAAAAGGATGATGAAGGACAAGAAGGACAAGAAGGACAAAAGGAAGAAACCGCTGGTGTGGAAATTAAAGATGTCGATTCCCTCGCTGATTTGAGCGAGCTTGAAAAAATTAAGTTAGAGCTCCAAAAAGAAAAAGAAAAAGCGGCCGAAGAACTTGCAGAAGGTGAAGATGAGGACGAAGACCTTCGGGAAGTCGATTATCTTCAAAAGCTCATCACCCTGGCGGTCCAGTTCGATCACCATTGCAGTATGTATTTGATGCCCGCTCACATTGATTGTGGTATAAGATTCGACCATCAGTTGTCAGAAGCTTATGCGAACAATCTGAACACCATTCAATCCTTTTTGCGGCTCCTGGAAAATGTCGATGGAGTGACAAGGGAGTTGGTGACGAAGGATGTTATTTTGAAACTGCGGAGTACATTGTCGCTGATATATAGGAACCTGGTGAAACCTTTAATCAAAGAAGTAAGTTTGATGAAGAAAAAACCCAAATCAGAAAGCCTTGATAATTTCAAAACCAATTGGAATGAAAGGTTGATGGAACTGCAAAAGGCCTGTGATTTCGAGTATCAGGTGCTCGATTGCAAAGGTTTCATGATTAAGGATTAAAATAGATTATTGTTCGACCTTAGGCATTTGGGGCAAAAGGGTTTTACTCTTCAAGCAAAAAAGCGCAAGGTTTCTCATTGCGCCCGCCAAGGGATAGCGATCTGTTAAAGTTTCAGTTCCTCCTGTTAAAAATTTTGGGAGTCATCCCCCGGCTTCCAAATTGAGATTGCTTAAAATCAATCTCGTTGTAAATTATTATCATAGAAGCCCCCTGCCGTGCACTAAATCCAAAGATTCTCCAATTGGGTTCAGCAATGTGGGGAAAATATATAAGCTTCTCTCACGCGCAACCTGGAAATTGCGCTAAATATCAAGTAAGGAGTCCTATGTCGGAAGAATCTCAAGAAGAAAATTTGGAGCCAGCAAAATCGGAGGAGGAATCCATTTCTACTGATGCTATTGCGGTTTTGGATGGCGAAACCCTTCCCGAGGAGCAACCGGAAAAGGTTGCCGTTGACCATACCCAGTTATACGTCTGGATCGCTGATTCCGGAAACGATAGAATACAAAAGTTTGATGGTAATGGAAAATTCCTGTTCAGCTTTGGCCGGTCAGGAGGAACGCGGCCACCTTACAGCCCCGGCGAATTCAAGACGCCAAGCGCAGTTACCATTGATACCAATGGCAATATCTGGGTGGCGGATACGGGGTGCCACCGGATTCAAAAATTTGATTCCGATGCCGATTTTCTCCACGTATTCGGCAGTGAAGGGTGGGGACAGGAGAAGTTTTATTGGCCCGAATGTATTATAGCGGAACCCACTGGAACCATTCTGGTTGTCGACACTCACAACCACTGTGTCAAGCGTTATGATGATGACGGAGAATTCCTGCTTAGCTTTGGGTTCGCCGGTGATTTTGATGGATTTCTCAAGTTTCCTTCCGGCATTGCCCTGGACCGGGAGGGCAATATTTATGTGGCCGACCGGGACAATCAAAGGATTCAAATTTTCAACGAAGACGGGCAGTTTATGTCAAAATTTGGTGAATACGGGTTTGAGCAGGGGAGGCTGAATTTTCCCAGTGGAATCCTTGTCCGTCGGGATGGCACCATTATAGTTGCTGAAAAAAGTCAGAATCGTTTGCAATTGTTTTCTCGTGAAGGGGAAAGCCTGGGAATTGTGGGAGAAAACGGCAAACGAGACGGGCAATTTAATTGTCCAGTGGATCTGGTTGAAGATCCTTATGGATATGTATTTGTCGTCGATACCATCAATCAGCGGATTCAAAAATTTGATCCGGATCTGAATTTTGTATCCAAATGGGGTGTGATTGGGAAGGAGCCTGGTCAGTTCCGGGAGCCTGCCGGCATCTGCCTCTCATGGGAACCGGATTGGGCGCCACGAGATGAATAATTAAGAGTCATGCCGTGAATTGAATTCCAGGTCACCATCGAATCAAAAACCCGGAATATTTTTTAAATGATGGGAAATGGTTCATTAAGATGAAAATAAATTTTTTAGGTGTCATTAAACCGGCCTTTTTTTTGGGTGTGCTGTTGTTTTGCCTGGAGTCCACAGCGGGTGCCGAAATGAGCGCGGCAGACAAAGATCCCATTTTCGGTGGCCAGATACTTTCTTTGACTGACAAGAAGGAAGGATTGAAACCGTCTAATGATCCAAGGTATCAGGACAACCATGATGGAACCGTCACCGACCTGAAGGAAGGGTTGATGTGGAAGAAGCAGGATTCCTATCAGGAGGAGAAAAAATGGCTCAACTGGCAGATGGCCCAGACCTATCTTGCCGATATCAATGAAAAGCGTTTCGGGGGATACGATGATTGGAAATTGCCCACCCGCAAACAATTGGCGACCCTGTACGAAGTGAATAAGAGCATACCTTGGAAATATTATTGGACCGTCAACCAGGTCCATCTGGACCCGGTTTTTGGATATACCAGTTGTTGTTTCTGGTCGAGCGAGATCCATAAAGAAGAATACGCATGGACCTTCAATTTCATCCGGGGAAAAGCGTATCCCAGCCCCAGGGGCGGTCCGGGTTTGTCATTGTCGACGATCCGCCTGGTAAGAGAAATCAGTGAATAAGAACCCGCTACGCGGGAGGAAAAGCCTGCTACGCAGGAGGGCTGACGTTCGCTACGCTCACGAGCCCTGAAGCCAATAATGCATCGCACGTTAATATTGGGTCCAGCGTCACGCTGGCGCAGGAGGGCTGACGTTCGCTACGCTCACGAGCCCCTGGAAAAATAACAGGATGAAAATTCGGCACTTGTAATATTTCACCATTGGCTTCAGGCCTTGGAAGGGTAATGCAGAATTCGGTCAGCCATAAACCCATAGCACGTTACCACTGGGGCCAGTGTGACACTGGACCCAATTAATCTACGGGGAGCGTTTGTCTCCTCGGTTATTGAACCATGAATGACGATGACCAAAAAGATGAGTTGAAACCTGCAGAAGAGGCATCAGACTCTTCTGAGGACGCAACGGATTCCGCCGACCCTCCTGTTGAGTCCGCGGAAAATGCGGAAACAGAGGTGGCTCCTTCGTCTGAGCAACCCGAAGAAGATTATGAGGAAGAGGAAGAAGAGGTCGAGTTTGACCTTGAAGCGCAGATTGAAGAGTTTCGCCTGCAGATTGAAGAGGAGCCGGAAAATTGCGTTCACCATTATAATCTAGGCGAAGCCCTGTCTGAGCTTGGGGACATGGAGGAGGCAAAGTCCGAATTTGATCTGGCCCTGGAGTATGACAAGGAAGATGGATTTTCCTCTGTCATTCATTTCGCTATTGGCGAGCTGTATTACAATCAATTGATATCGGGGATTCACGGAACGGTGGTCAGAAGTTCCGTAGGCCTGCATTCCGCCCATAAAGCAGGAGATACCATTACGCAGGTGAACAGCGAGGATTACGAGATTCCCATCAGCGAGTTTGAATTAGCGATTCAGGACCTGGATTTACTGAAGGCGGATGATGAGATTGTTGAATACATCAATGAAAACGCTCCCCGGCAAATCTCGGATACATGTTACAAATGGGCTTCGGACTTGATTGATAAATCCCGGCAAATCGAGCATTATGGCGATGAGATCAAGGATGTCAAAAAGGCCCAGAAACTTCTGAAAAAAACGATGGAACTTGATCCCAACCATACGCAGGCGGCCTTGATGGTCAAGTATGTAAAAAAAATGCTTCTGGAAGGGTGGCAGGCTTACGATGAATACGGGTTTGAAGCAAAAAAGATTCAGGGGTCCGGATAATCATTTCTCAAAGTTCTGCGATTATTTATTTTAAAATTTAGGATATAACCATGTCCAACATAGAGGATCTTGTTAGGGAAAATTTAAGCACAGATGGGCAAGTCCTCAGTTTAAGGGCAAAATTCATCCGCGAGGTGGGGGCGCGTATATTGGCAAAGCAGGAATCCTTGAAGGGGCTTCAGGCTCTGAATTTACAACAGTGCCATATTGGGGATGATGGGGTGAAGGCGATCACGGAATCGCCGATTTTTTCAAACCTGAGAACCTTGAATCTGACGTCGAACGGCATCGGGGACGAGGGCGCCCGGCTTTTGGCAAATGCGAAATATTTTAAAAACTTGCGGTCCCTTCAATTGGTGGTTAATGATATTACCGAGGATGGGGAAAAATTATTGAGAAATTCCATTTCCCTAATTAGGCTCACTTCATTGAAATTTCGGGTTTAGGATTCGGCTGAGGAGGGATTTTATTGAAAAGTTGAATTTTAGCCGTAACTATTGAATTTTAAAGGGTTATTTTAATTAAAAACCACTTGAAAAATTTAAGGGTTGACTTATTCCATGGTCTTTGATATTTTTTTCCAACCTAGTAAAGCCAATGAAAGTTGGAAAGGGAATTTGTATTAAAAGCTAAAATTCGCTTTATGAATTTTTTGAATAGTGGGAAACAAGAGGTGGTTTTAAGGTTTCTGAATGTAGGGATGATGGTTTTATCCTTAAAGTTAATTCCGCTTTTGAAAGGGGGAGTATGATGAAAAGGACGGCTATTAGTTTATTTACGGTGTTTGCATTATTTTCTTTTGTGGCTTTTGCCAGTGCTAACGAAGTTGTGGTCAAAGCCGGTGGAAAAAGCATTTGTGAAAATGCTTCGTGGATTGTGTACAACCTGAGTGAAACTGATGACACCGATATCACGTTTGATATTGGCCCTCACGCTTTCGCTTGGGAAAAACTGTTTAAGGCAACTTTGCCTCCTGGTGGATACGAGACCAACGCTATTGCCATGCATTCTATTATAACCAACAAAGGTCCGGCGGACATCTCAGTTAACTGTCAAAGGCAAAGATTTGACCGGCATAATTGGAAAATCGATGCGGGTTCCTCAAAAACCTACCAGAGCGACTATCACCTGGACCATGTAAGGCCCGGTACCTATATTGAGCCTGGTATGGGAATGCCTGAAGGAACTGAAAGAGGTATTTACGGTGTTTCAGGGCATGCGCGAGAGAGCGTAAGGTAATTTTGGAGTTTCTAGGATTGAAAATTAAGCTGGAGGGCGTAAGCCTTCCAGCTTTTTTTTTGAATTTGTTCCCTGATTGGTTTAAAAATGTTGTTAAGGAAGTGTGGCCTAACAAGGGTGCTAGGAGTTGATATGACTGACCAAAGGTTTATAGATAATGGAGACGGCACAGTATCCGATTCGCTGACCAACCTGATGTGGATGCAGGGTGACTCTTATGTGGATACCAAAAAATTTGTCACCCATACCCAAGCGGTAAAGTACAAAAATAAAAAGAATAGTGATGCGTTTGCAGGGTTTACGGACTGGAGACTTCCTGACAAAAAAGAAGCCCAAACGCTGTACGATCAGGAAAAAAAGCTTGCAGACAAGTACGATATAGATATCCACCTTGATTCCACTTTTACCGCAGGGTGCGGGTTTGATACCTGGACCAGCAACACTCGCGGTAAAATTACCGCCTATGTTTACTCTTTCAATAATGGCCAGGGTGGGCATAAGGATGTCGATGACATTCTCAATACGAGTGTCCGGCTCGTCCGGGGCGAATTTGATTCCAGCCGTATCAAACTGGATAAAATTGTGTCGGTTAGGGATATCATCACTCAAGGCGGTGGTTGGCGCTGATTATTCAATTTGATTAAGCAGGAGAGGGTGAACTTGTTGTCTCCGACCCTGCTTATTTTGTAATATCTTCTTTCCGAATTCTTTGCCACAACCGATTTTTCTGCATGTAAAACCTACCTGTATCGGCATTGCCTGTCAGGATTGTTGGTAAAGTGGATTTGGGTTGAAAAGTTGGAGTCCTAGTGATATTTTATTGAAATAAAATCCCTTGCGCCCATATATTAAATTTGTTTATTTTTGGGATGGAGCTTTCAGCTCCCACATTTTATTCTTATAATGGGCGAAGCAGAGCAGGTGGCTGGGATCTGTATGATCAAGATGGCAATTTTTAATCAGATGTTTTTTTTAACGTTTTTTCATGAGGTGAGCCTTGGTGGAAACCTTTAAAAATTTTAAAGAAAATGGTGACGGAACAGTGATTGATTCCGATGAAGACCTTCAATGGCCGGTTAAAGATTCCCGGAAGGAACTTGGCAAATGGCTTAATTGGGATGAGGCGAATGCCTATGTAAAAGCCTGTAATGAACAAAAATATCTGGGATATGATGATTGGAGGCTTCCGACAAAAAGTGAAGTGCGGTCGCTTTTAAGGAGCGAAGAGGCGTATCGTGTCATTTTCCTTAAGCAAATCAAAAAGCCCGCCCGGAATGTGGCGAATTACCAGGCGGGAGGTGAAACGAGTTTCTGGACAATCGAAACGCGGTTCGATTCCTACGCCTGGAAATGTTATTTCCCCGGGGCGAGGGAAATTTGCGTGGAGCAAACTGTATCCACCACAGGCTCCTCTGTCCGGTTGGTCCGTGATGCTTAGCCGGGTGTGATGTAGACGATTTATTGAAGAAAACTGTTAGGTTTTCTGAATTATAGGAGGTGCAGGATGTCTGACAAAGAAGAGATTGAAACCGGGGACCCGGATAAAGAAAGTGCGGAAGTGGATTCTGAAATCCTCGATGACGGCGATTTTGAGGGCGAAGAGTGGCTTGGCGAGGAGGATTTTGAGGAGGAAGATGAAGCTGAAGCTGTCATTGAGGAAGAAATTCCATCCTATGTCGATAACGGGGATGGAACCGTCAGCGATACCCGCAATAATTTGATGTGGAGAAAGTCCGACTCTTATGAGGAGTTTGGATATGGAATCACTTGGTTTGAAGCACATGATTATTGCGAATCCGTGAATGAAAAAGAGTTTGCCGGATTTGATGATTGGCGGCTACCCAGTTTTGAAGACGCAAAATCGCTCTTCTCCTTTGACAAGTCAAATCATGATAAAGCCGGGGCGGAGATTCATATTGACCCCTATTTTGATTCCGGTCAGGGGCACAATACCTGGACGTTCGAGGAGAAGCCCGAATATCATCAGTATGCCATGAAGTTCAGCTTTATTACCGGCAATGAAATTTGGGAGCACAAGGACAATGAGTATTCCCATGCCCGTCTTGTGCGCGATGATATCAAAGATGATTGGGAGCCCGAATGGCGGAAGGATACTAAAAAGTTTGGCCGGTAAAAATTAAGGGTACCTTGAAAAATTCAGCTTGGACTATGAGCCAACTCCTTAAAAAAAGGGGTTGGCGATTGCAACAGCCAAAAAATATCAATTTTTTAAAGTCCTTTTAAAAACCTTCATCCTGGACGTTGGTTCGCTCAGGATTCTGGACAAGGAAGTTATGAGTCATTACATGATATTTGGCAAAAATAATTGCCCAAATACGAAAAAAGCCAGAGAAGATTTTCTAAAGCAGAGTAAATCTTTTGTCTACATCAATGTGGATAGCGACCCGCAGGGCCTCGAAAAAATGCTGGAATATACCGATGGAAAATACATGGTTCCCGTAATCGTCAATGTTGATGAAGGCAGTGCGGAAATCGGCTATACCGGGGACTGACCCCGCTACGCGGGAGGAAAATTGGGGATCACCACGCGGGGAGGAAAAGTGGGCTACGCTCGCTTCGCTCACCAGCCCGCCCACGCGGAAGGAAGGCTCCGCACGATGGAGGATTCAGCCAGCCATAAATCCGTCGTATGTCAATATTGGGTCCAGCGTCA
>SMVB01345396.1_pt1 | contig 14654 bp, 12 predicted proteins | sample 2456461 | NCBI WGS metagenome assembly SMVB01 (sample SAMN11095934, study PRJNA526329) | marine sediment metagenome | biome: Marine sediment; feature: Surficial sediment; material: Deep marine sediment; isolation source: Hadal surficial sediment | place: Pacific Ocean | collected 2014-05 | depth... | reverse complement strand
GCCAAGGAGGTAACCCTGGAGGATTGCCGGGCCGTGGTCGGCGACGCTGCGGCCCTCGGGCTGGAGGACGCGGCCTACGCCGCGGGCGGCGGCGACGCCACGGCACTGGACCGGGCGCTGACACGCGCCTTCCAGGAAGGGGTCAACCCGATTGCCGTGTTGCGCGCCGCCCAGCGCCACATCCAACGGCTCCACCTGGTGACCGGGCAGGTGGCGGCGGGCGGCTCGCTGGATGCCGCCGTCAAGGCGCTCCGGCCGCCGGTGTTTTTCAAACTAACCGCCCGCTTCCGGGCCCAGGCGCGAAGCTGGACAACCGGGCGCCTGGCGACGGCGCTCGACCTTTTGACCGAAGCCGAACTCGGCGCCAAATCCACCGGCCAGCCCGGTCACCTCATCTGCCAGCGCGTGCTGATGCGAATCGCGACCGCGGCACGGGCGATAGAGCGTAAATAATCGTTATAAATCAATAGGTTAATGTATTTCCAGTGGTGCCGGGTCGCGCTTCAGGCGGTTGATCACGTCATCGAGCTGGTCGAGGGCGTCGAAATGGATGGTGATGTCCCCGGCCTCGCCCGCAAGCGTAATCGTGACTTTGAGCCCGAGGCGCGCGCAGAGAGTTTTTTCCAACGCCAGGGTATCGGCATCCTTGGCCGGTTTGCCCTGGTTGCCGCTCCGCCCGGCGGCGGTGGCCCTGCCCCGGGCGCGGGCCCGGGCCACCAACTTTTCGGTTTGGCGCACGTTGAGGCCCCGGCGCACCACATTGCGGGCGAGACCCACCGGGTCGTCGCTGCCGAGCAGCGCCCGCGCATGGCCGGCGCTCAAGGCGCCGTCGTCGACCATCTGCTTGACCTGCTCGGGCAAGCCGAGAAGACGCAGCATGTTGGCGACGTGGGGGCGGCTCTTGCCGACCGCCCGGGCGAGTTCGCCCTGGCTATGGGCGAATTCGTCGATCAGCCGCCGATAGCCTTCCGCCTCCTCCAGCGGGCCCAGGTCCTGGCGCTGGATGTTTTCCACCAGCGCCGCCTCGAGCGCCTCGGCATCGTCCATTTCCCGCACCACCACGGGCACTTCGTGGAGCTTGGCCAGCTGGGCCGCGCGCCAGCGCCGCTCGCCGGCGATGATCTCGTAGCTGGCGGCTCCTCCGGCCGCGCGCCGGACCAACAGGGGCTGCAACACGCCTTTCTCGCGCACCGATTGGACCAGGGCCTGAAGCGCCTCGTCGTCGAAATTGCGCCGCGGCTGCACCGGCCCCGGCCTCAATTGGCCGACCGGCAGACTGTGCACCGCGGCGGGCCGGTCGCGCTCGGCGGTGACGCCTTCATCCTCGCCGAACAGTGCGGCGAGGCCGCGTCCGAGATTGCGCTTGGCGGGGTGGCGATGGGAACTTTCATCCGTCATATCACGCCTTCCTTTTCGCGGCGCAGGATTTCCCGGGCCAGCCGGATATAAGCCTGTGAACCCGCGCACTTGAAATCGTAGAGCAGCACCGGTTTGCCGTGGGACGGCGCTTCCGACACCCGCACGTTGCGCGGAATGACGGTGTCGTAGACCTTGTCTCCAAGAAACTGACGCACATCGGCGGCAACCATGTTCGTCAAGTTGTTGCGTGTATCGACCATTGTTAATACCACGCCTTGTAGTTCAAGGGTGGAATTGAGATTGCGCCGGACGCGGTCGAGGGTCTTGAGCAGATGGGTCAAGCCTTCCAGGGCGAAAAACTCGCACTGCAGCGGCACCAGCACCGCGTCCGCCGCCACCAACCCGTTGAGGGTCAACAAATTGAGCGATGGCGGGCAATCGACCAGGATGTAGTCGTATTGGGAAGGCGCCCCACGCAGCGCATCGCGGAGGCGATATTCACGCCTCTCCATGTCGATGAGTTCCAGTTCCGCACCCGCCAAATCGACCGTGCTCGGCACCACGTCGAGGCCCGGAACCTCGCTGGAGACAATGGTTTCATCGATCGCCGCCGCGCCCATCAAGAGGTCGTAAGTGCCGTGCGCGCGGGCACTTTGCGGGATGCCGAGGCCGGTGGAAGCGTTGCCTTGGGGATCAAGGTCCAACACCAGAACCCGGTTGCCCACCGCGGCCAGCGCGGTGGCGAGGTTGATCACCGTGGTGGTTTTGCCGACACCGCCTTTCTGGTTGGCGATGATCAGGATCCGGGGCTGACGGTGCGGCGCGCCCGATGCCTTGGGCCGCCACCCCTCCCGGGCGCCGGGGCGGGGCGTGACATTGGCGGATACGGCGCCGAATCTATCCAAGGACGATGTCCTTTAACCGCAGGACGACCCCATCGGGGTCGGTTACGCTGACGATGTGCTCGACCCGCATATTCCACTGTTTGCGGGCCTCGGTCAATTCCTCATCCACCCCCCTGCCCTTCAAAAATAGCCCCACGGGGCGGCAATCGGGCTGTTGGAGGAAGCCGCTGGCAAGGGTCAAAAGTCTCGGCAGGCGGGCGAATCCGCGGGCCATGACCACATCCACCGGAAACGGCGGCAGGTTTTCCACCCGGGCCCGATGGATCACCGCTTGGGCCCCGGTGATCCGCGCGACTTCCTTGAGAAACGCGCATTTCCGCGCGTTGGCCTCGACCAGATGCACCGCGAGGGCAGATGCCCCAAGCGCCCCGGTGGCGGCCAGCACCGCCAGCACCAGGCCCGGGAAACCCCCGCCGCTGCCGATATCGAGGATCACCGTCGGCGCGCCATCGGGCCGCGTCGGGATCAGCGGCGCGAGCTGCGCGGAATCGAGGAAATGGCGGTGCCACACCTCCCCCAAGGTGCTGGCGCCCACCAGATTGACCGCCTTCTGCCACTTCACCAGGGTGGCTTCATAGGCTTCGAAAGCGCCCAGTGTTTCACGTGAAACACCCCCGTGGGGGCTGAACTTTTGCGGGTCGAAGGCCATGAAAGGGGCTTGGGGCATCGCCTTGATTCAGGCCGAAGCCCTTTGTTTCCGCGGCTCTCCGCCCTTTTTACGCCGCCGCACATGGCCGAGCAGGGCGGTCAACCCCGCCGGTGTCATGCCGGGAATACGCGCCGCGTGGCCCAGGGTGGCCGGCGAAACTTGTTCGAGCTTCTGGCGCAGCTCGTTGGAGAGGCCGCCGACCCGTGCGAAATCGAGATTGCCGGGGATTTCCAGCGCCTCGTCACGGCGGAAGGCGGCGATATCGGCCTTTTGACGATCGAGATAGACGGCGTAACGGGCATCGATTTCCACTTGCCGGGCAATTGTCCCATCCAAGGCCGCCAGTTCGGGCCATAGGCGAGCGAGCTGGGCGACGCCGATATCGGCGTGGGCCAGCAACCGACCGGCGCTACGGCGGGCGCCATCGTTGGCGACCTTGATACCATGTGCCGCGAGTTCTTTAGGCGTAGCCACAAGACCTTGTGTCAGACGGCGCGCATAATCCAGTGCCTGTGCCTTCTTCCGCCAGGCGGCGCGGCGCTCGGGGCCGACGCAACCGATGGCGATTCCCTTGTCGGTCAGGCGCTGATCGGCGTTGTCGGCGCGCAATAGCAGCCGGTATTCGGCGCGCGAGGTGAACATGCGGTAGGGCTCGGTGACCCCGCGGGTCACCAGGTCGTCGATCATCACGCCGAGATAGGCGTCGGCCCGGTCGAGCCGGAAACTTTTATGTCCACCAGACTTCTCACCGGCGCCCTCGGGTGCCCGCCGCCCGGTCCGCCCAGTGGCAAGGGCCGCGTTCAGGCCAGCCATCAACCCTTGCGCCGCGGCCTCCTCGTACCCGGTGGTGCCGTTGATCTGGCCGGCCAGGAAAAGCCCCGGAATCTTGGCCGTTTCGAGCCCGTGGTCGAGTTCGCGCGGATCGACATAATCGTATTCGATGGCATATCCCGGGCGCAGCATGACGGCGTTTTCCAAACCGGGGATGGTTTTCAGCATCTCGCGCTGCACCTCCTCGGGCAGAGAGGTGGAAATGCCGTTGGGATAGACGGTGGGATCGGTGAGGCCTTCGGGCTCGAGAAAAATCTGGTGGCGGGTGCGGTCGGCGAAACGCACCACCTTGTCCTCGATGGAAGGGCAATAGCGCGGGCCGATGCCTTCGATCTGCCCCGAATAGAGCGGCGCGCGGTGGAGATTGGCGCGGATCAGATCATGGGTCGCCGCGGTGGTGCCGGTGATGAAACAGGGCACCTGGGGCGTGGTGATAACCGATGTCAGCGTCGAAAAGGGCTCGGGGGGGTGGTCTCCGGGTTGCCGCACCAGGCCGCGCCAGTCGATGGTCCGGCCGTCCAGCCGGGGGGGCGTGCCGGTTTTGAGCCGGCCCAGCCGAAAACCAAACCTGGCAAGGGTTTTGGACAATCCCAACGCCGGCGCTTCGCCCGCCCGCCCGGCCGGCGTGGTGTGTTCGCCGATATGGATCAAACCACCCAGGAAGGTCCCGGTGGTCAGGATCACCGCGCCGCAGCCGATTTCCTCGCCGTCGGCGGTGCGGATCCCGGCGACCCCGCCACCGCCATCGACGACGATGTCCTCCACCGCCCCGGCACGGATCGAAAGGCCCTCCTGGGCGCCCAGGATCGCGCCCATGGCCTGCTTGTAGAGACGGCGGTCGGCCTGGGCCCTCGGCCCCTGCACCGCCGGCCCCTTGGAACGGTTGAGCACCCGGAATTGGATGCCGGCGCGGTCGATGGCGCGGCCCATGACGCCGTCCAGGGCATCGATCTCGCGCACCAGGTGGCCCTTGCCCAGGCCGCCGATCGCCGGGTTGCACGACATTTCGCCGATGGTGTCGATGCGATGGGTGATCAGCAGGGTCTGGGCGCCCATGCGCGCGGCCCCGGCGGCGGCTTCCGCGCCGGCATGGCCGCCACCGATCACGATCACGTCGAAGCTGTCATTGAGGGCTGTCATGGGCGCGAGACTCTACCCGTCACGGGCCCGCTGTCAAAGCATATCATCGGCTGTTTCACGTGAAACATCAGGGGCTTACTTTCCGATGCAGAATTCGGCGAAGATTCGGCTAAGGATGTCTTCCACATCGACCCGGCCGGTGATCCGCCCCAGCCCCCGGGCGGCAAGACGCAGGTCCTCGGCGTTGAGCTCGATGGCCTTTCCCGGGTCGATCCGCCTGAGGGCGGAAAGGGTGTCTTCCAGCGCCTGGCGGTGCCGCGCCCGGGTCAAGGGCGCCGAGCGGCCCGGGCCGAGCCGTTCCCTGGCCATCGCCGCCAGCCTCTCCAAGGCATCGGGCAAACCGGCCTCGGTTTTGGCTGAAACACAATATACAGCGGTTTTACTTTTACCATCCCCAATATATAGGGTCTCCGCCGGTGTGTGCCGGGGATCGCGCAGGTCGATTTTATTGACCATCACGAGGCAATCGCCATCGATCAGGGATGCCGCGGCGGGGTCCACATCGGGCCAATCCCGAGCATCGAGGACGATGATCTTGATATCCGCGCTTTCGGCCCGGGCCCGGGCGCGCCGCACCCCCTCCTCCTCCACCGCCTCCAGCGCGCCGCGCAGGCCGGCGGTATCGGCCACCGTCACCGGCAATCCATGGAGATCCAGATGGACCTCGATGACGTCCCTTGTGGTGCCTGCGGTGGCTGCGACGATGGCCGCCTCACGGCCCGCCAAGAGGTTGAAAAGGCTTGATTTTCCCACATTGGGCGGGCCCAGGATCACGGCCGTCAGGCCGCTCCGCAGGCGTTCGCCCCGGTGGCCGTCGGCGAGATGCGCGGAAATCTCGTCACCGAGCGCCGTGACCTTGGGAAACACGCCCTCGGCCAAGCCTTGGGGCAAATCCTCATCGGCGAAATCGATCGCCGCCTCGACCTCGCCGGCCAGCCCGACCAACCGGCTGCGCCAGCCATCGTAACGGGCGCCAAGCGCCCCCATCAACTGGCCCATGGCCTGGCGGCGTTGGGCTTCGGTCTCGGCGCCCACCAGGTCGGCGATCGCTTCGGCCTGGGTCAGGTCCATCTTGCCGTTCTCGAAGGCGCGGCGGCTGAATTCCCCGGCCTCGGCCGGCCTCAAGGGGCCAACCGCGGCCAGGGCCCGGGTCACGGCTTCGAGGCAGGCCCGCCCGCCATGGATGTGAAGTTCGACGACGTCTTCGCCGGTGAAAGAGTGGGGGCCGGGGAACCACAGCACCAAGCCTTCATCGAGCACGCCGTCCTCCCCCGCCCCCCTTGCGCCGCCGCCGGGCCCCATTCCGCTGGTGGCGGGCCCCATTCCGCTGGCGGCGGGCCCCATTCCGCTGGCGGCGGGGAGGTAGAGCCGGGCATGGGTGGCCACGCGGGCAACCGGCAGGGGGCCGCGCAGCAGCGCCCGAAGGGCCGCGCCCGCATGGGGACCCGACACCCGGATCACCGCGATCCCCGCCACGCCGGCGCCCGATGCCAAGGCAAATATGGTGTCGCCTGCCGTCATATTTTCCCTTTCCCGCCCAAGGGCGCGCCGCCGTTTTCGCGGCGGGTCCCGCGCACCCAAAGAATTTGGGGTTGTTTGGATGCGTTGGGCACCGCACACTTGGCTTTTCGGTTCACCGCTTATCATTTTTGCCCGCACCGACGCCAGTTGTTCCTTCAGGGGCGTCGCCTGGGGGCGTCGAAACCCCGGTACCGCATAGCCATGGAAAACGCCCTACACAAGCAAACCAGCCCCTACCTCCTGCAGCACGCGGACAACCCGGTGCATTGGCAGGCCTGGGGTCCCGAGGCCTTCGCCAAGGCCAAGGCGGACAACAAGCCGATCCTGCTTTCGGTGGGCTACGCGGCGTGTCACTGGTGCCATGTCATGGCCCATGAAAGTTTCGAGAACGAGGCCACGGCGGAACTGATGAACACGCTGTTCGTCAACATCAAGGTCGACCGCGAAGAGCGCCCCGACGTCGACGCCATCTACCAGACGGCGCTGGCCCTCCTCGGCGAGCGGGGCGGCTGGCCGCTGACCATGTTCCTCACCCCCGACGGCGCGCCGTTCTGGGGCGGCACCTATTTTCCGCCCGAGGCGCGTTTCGGGCGCCCCGGTTTCCCCACCGTGCTGGGAAAGGTCGACGAGGTTTGGCGCGAAAAGGCCGACATGGTCGCCAAGAACGTCTCCGTCATGAGCGAGGCCTTGAAGAAGACGGCGCGGCCGGCGGCGGGCGATCTCATTCCACCGGATCTGTCCACGCGCCTCGCCGAGCAGCTTTTCAACGAGTTCGATCTCACCCATGGCGGCATCGGCGCGGCGCCAAAATTTCCCCATGTGCCGACCCTGGAACTGGTGCTGCGCGCCCACCTGCGGACCGGCGCGCCCAAGCTCGGCGAGGCCGTGCGGTTCACCCTCCGGCAGATGTCCCAGGGCGGGATTTACGACCATCTGGGGGGCGGCTACGCGCGCTATGCCACCGATGCGCTGTGGTTGGTGCCCCATTTCGAGAAGATGCTGTACGACAATGCCCAGTTGATCGATATTCTATTGCTGGCCTTCAATTTATACAATGATAAGTTGTTTGCCGAAAGAATTACCGAAACCGCGGACTGGATCATCCGCGACATGACCGCCGAAGGCGGGGCCTTCGCGGCCACCCTTGACGCCGACACCGAAGGCGAGGAAGGGCTGTTCTACGTGTGGCAGGCGGCCGACGTGGACGCCGCCTTGGGCGATCGCGCGGACCCCTTCAAGAAGGCCTACGGGGTTCACCCCGCGGGCAATTGGGAGGGGCGCACCATCCTCAACCGCCTGGGCCATCCCGAGCGCCTCGGCGATAATGCCGAGGCCCGCCTCGCCGAGGACCGCGCTATTTTATTCGATTTGCGCGAAGCCCGGGTGCCGCCCGGGCGCGACGACAAGGTATTGGCCGATTGGAACGGGCTCGCCATCGCCGCCCTTGCCCGCGCCGGTGCCGTCCTCGGCCGCGACGACTGGATCACCGCGGCGGTCACCGCCTTCGATTTCATCTGCACCGCCATGACCCCCGACGGCGACGCCGGGAATCACCGTCTAGCCCATAGTTTCCGCGCCGGAAAGGCCGGCACCATGGCGACCCTGGACGACTACGCCGCCATGTCGCGGGCCGCCCTTGTCCTGCATCAGACCCTGGGCGAGGCGCGCTATTTGGAGTGGGCGCGGCGATGGGTCGATGTGCTGGAGCGTCACTACCGCGATGGCGGCGGCGGATTTTTCTTCACCGCCGACGACGCCACCGACCTGATCGTCCGCACCAAGTCCGCCCATGACGGGCCGACGCCATCGGGCAATGGGATGATGGTCGGCGTGTTCGCCCGGCTTTGGCTGCTGACCGGCGAGGACGACTACCGCAAGAGCGCCGAAGAATTGATCCGTGCCTTTTCCGGCGACCTGGAAAAAGACGCCTTCGCCTTGGCCACCCTGGTCAACGAATCGAACTTGCTGACCCGCGCGGCACAAACCGTCATCATCGGCGCCGATGATGATTCCGACGCCCAGGCCCTGATCAAGGCCGCCCTCACGGCGCCACAACCTAACCTTGTTTTACAACGCATCGACCCCGGCGCAGAACTGCCCGACGGGCACCCCGCCCGGGGCAAGACCCAATTGGACGGCAAGGCCACCGCCTATGTCTGCGTCGGGACCGTGTGTTCCCTGCCGATCACCAGCCAGGTGGATTTGCAAGATGCCCTCACCCGCGCCTAGCGCCATCCCCGACCAGGAAGTCGCGGTCCACCGCCTGACGGTCCGAAGCCCGATCGGCGACCTCACCCTGTTGGAACATGACGGCACCATCACCGGGCTCAGCTGGGAGGCCGGCCCGCGCGTCCGCCATGGGACGCCAACCGCGTTGCTGGCCGAGGCCGAAAGCCAGCTGGCGGCCTATTTCGACGGGCGGATTAAGAAATTCGACCTGCCGCTGGCGGCGCCGGGCAGCAAGTTTCAAAAGCGCGTCTGGAAGAGCATCGGCGCGATTGGTTATGGGTCCACCCGCAGCTATGGCGCGCTGGCGAAAAAGCTTCGCACCGGCCCGCGCGCGGTGGCGGGGGCGTGCGGCGCCAATCCCATTCCCGTTCTCATACCCTGCCACAGGGTTCTCGGCGCCAGCGGTCTGCTGCACGGCTATTCGGGCCGCGGCGGCATCATGACCAAGGCGACGCTGCTCTACCTTGAAGGCGTCCGCGCCAAGGCTTAAAACTGCCGAAAATGGCAATTTCCCAGGGGGACACCATGTCTGACATCACCATCGACACCGTCGACGGCGAAAAATATTCCGCCTATCTGGCCACCCCCGAGGCGGCTTCGGCCCCGGGCATCGTCGTCATCCAGGAAATATTCGGCGTCAATCAGGTCATGCGCGATCTCTGCGACACCTTCGCCGCCGAGGGGTACCTCGCAATCTGCCCGGATCTTTTCTGGCGCATCGAGCCGGACGTCCAGTTAACCGACCAATCCCAAGAGGACTGGGATCGGGCGTTCGCGCTGATGAATGCCTTCCTGCCCGATTTCGAGAAGGGGGTGGGTGATATCCAGGCCACCATTACCCATTTGCGCGGCGCCGAGGGGTGCAACGCCAAGGTCGGCACCGTCGGTTATTGCCTGGGTGGAAGCCTGGCCTATGCCGCCGCGTGCTTCACCGATGCCGACGTCTCGGTCGGCTATTACCCGGTGCAGATCGAAAAGTCCCTGGATCAGGCCGCGAACATCTCCCACCCGTTGATGCTCCACATCGCCGAGGCCGACGGCTTCTGCCCACCCGAAGCCCAGGCCCAGATCAAGGACGCGCTGGGGGCTAACGACCAGGTCACGCTGCACACCTATCCCGGCGTCGATCATGCCTTTGCCCGCATCGGCGGTTCCAATTACGACGCCGAGGCGGCGGCGCGCGCCAATCAACGCAGCCAGGCGTTTCTCAGCGCCGCCCTGGGCTAAGGGTGGGGATCGGCCATGGTCAAGGCGGTTCGCGTTCACGATTACGGCGGGCCCGAGGCGCTTTCCGTCGATGACATCGAAATCGGCGCGCCGGGCCCGGGCGAAGTCCTCGTCCGGCACACCGCGGTGGGGCTCAACTTCATCGATACCTATCACCGCAGCGGTCTGTACAAGCTCGACCAATTGCCTCATACCCTGGGCGTCGAGGGCGCCGGCGTCATCGAGGCGGTAGGCGCGGACGTCACCGATCTCGCGCCCGGCGACCGTGTCGCCTATGGCGGGGGCATCGGTTCCTATTGCGAAATGCGGGTGATGGATGCCGGCCGCCTGGTCAAGCTGCCTGACGGCATCGGCGACCAACAAGCCGCCGCCATGATGCTCCAGGGGATGACGGTCCGCTATTTGGTCCGCCGTGTCCACCGCATCGAGCCCGGGGAAACCGTCCTCATCCACGCCGCCGCTGGCGGCGTCGGCCTGATCTTCTGCCAATGGGCGAAGCATCTGGGCGCGACCGTCATCGGCACCGTTTCCAGCGACCAAAAAGCGGCCTTGGCCGAAGCCCATGGCTGTGACCATCCCATCGTCTACACGCGCGACGATTTCGTCGCCCGGGTGCGCCAACTCACCGGCGGTGACGGTGTCCCCGTGGTCTATGATTCAGTGGGCCAGGAAACCTGGGAAGGTTCGCTCGATTGCCTCGCCCCCTTGGGGCTGATGGTGAGCTTCGGCAACGCCTCGGGCCCGGCGCCGTCATTCACGGTGCTGGACCTCATGCGGCGCGGTTCGTTGTTCGTGACCCGGCCGGTGTTGGCCCATTACACCGCCGCGCGCAAGGATTTGCTGGCAACCGCCAACGATCTTTTCGACATGGTCACCAGCGGCGCGGTCAAGATCGAGATCAACCAGCGCTACGCCCTTGGCGAGGCCGAGGACGCCCATCGCGACCTCGAGGGGCGCCGCACCACGGGGTCGTCCATCCTCATCCCCTGAGCGCCGCCTGGGCGGCGTGCCGCGGCCAACCAGCCTAGTGCCCGGCATCGCCATGGCCGGGCCGGCCTGGTGCCCGAGCCGGTTATTCAGAATCGATTGGATAGGTGCCGCACGGAAGGCGTCATCCACGGCGTCGGATGCCGGGAAAGAACGAGGCCACAGGGGCCCATCAGGTGTTCATGGATTCGAAAAATTCTGCGTTGTTCTTGGACCCTTTGAGCTTGTCCAGCAGGAATTCCATGGAATCGACCACCCCCATGGGCATGAGGATGCGCCGCAGCACCCACATCTTCGCCAAGGTCCCCTGATCGACCAGCAGTTCTTCCTTCCGGGTGCCCGACCTGGTGATGTCGATGCTAGGGAATATCCGCTTGTCGGTCAGTTTGCGGTCGAGGATGATTTCCGAATTACCGGTGCCCTTGAACTCTTCGAAGATCACCTCGTCCATGCGGGAACCGGTATCGACCAGCGCCGTCGCGATAATGGTGAGCGAGCCGCCCTCTTCGATATTCCGCGCGGCGCCGAAGAATCGTTTGGGGCGCTGCAACGCGTTGGCATCGACGCCGCCGGTCAGAACCTTGCCCGATGACGGCACCACCGTGTTGTAGGCGCGCGCGAGACGGGTGATGGAATCGAGCAAGATCACCACGTCGCGCTTGTGTTCCACCAGGCGCTTGGCTTTTTCGATGACCATCTCGGCCACCTGGACGTGACGGGTGGCGGGTTCGTCGAAGGTCGAACTGACCACCTCGCCCTTGACCGTGCGCGACATGTCGGTGACTTCCTCTGGCCGCTCGTCGATCAGCAGCACCAGCAGATAGCATTCCGGATGGTTCTGGGCGATGGCATGGGCGATGTTCTGCAGCATCATGGTCTTGCCGGTGCGCGGCGGCGCCACGATCAACGCCCGCTGGCCCTTGCCCTGGGGACTGATCAGGTCCACCACCCGCTGGGTGAAATCCTTGGTGGTGGCATCCTCCGTCTCCATCTTCAGCGGCTCGTCGGGATAAAGCGGCGTCAGGTTATCGAAGTTGATGCGGTGGCGGACCTCTTCGGGATCGGTGAAGTTGATCTGGCTGACCTTGAGAAGCGCGAAGTAGCGCTCGCTGTCCTTGGGCGCGCGGATCTGGCCTTCCACGGTGTCGCCGGTGCGCAGGCCGAAGCGCCGCACCTGGGAGGGCGACACGTAGATATCGTCGGGACCGGGCAGGTAATTGGCCTCGGGCGAGCGCAGGAAACCGAATCCATCTTGCAAGATCTCGAGCACGCCGGTGCCGGTAATCGGCGTGGCAGCGTCCGCCAATGATTTCAGGATGGCGAACATCATGTCCTGTTTCCGCAGCGTCGAAGCGTTTTCGATTTCAAGCTCTTCGGCGAAGGAAAGCAGGTCGGCGGGAGATTTCTGTTTAAGCTCTTGGAGATTCATGGCGTTTTGAAAAACTGGTTGGGTTGTGGGAAAGAGCGCCCGACGGGCTAATGAAAATGAACCCCAGCGGCTCGCGGCCGCTTTCGGATACAGGCCTCGCAGGATTTTGAAACGGTTTTTCGAACCAGGGAATACACGCTGAGATGCGCGTTGTTATAGATGGAACTCCTTTAGCGAAAAGCAAGGGGCGAGTCAAACATCGATTCCCGTGGGCGCATGTTACGGCTGCGCCGCCACGTGGACCGGGGCACCGCCCGCCTCGGTTTTCAGAACGGGCGCACCACCACCAGGATGACGATGGCGATCATGAGCACCGTCGGCACTTCGTTCACCATGCGAAAGAATTTCGCCGGGCGCGTGTTGCGGTCTTCCTCGAAGGCCTTGCGCCACGCCCCCATGGCCATGTGGATGACCGCCAGGAGGAGCACCAAGGCGAGCTTCGCGTGCCACCAGAACCCGCCATCGCCGAACGTGCCGGGAGTCGCCAGCAACAGGCCTCCGAGCAGGAAAACGGCGATCATCGCCGGGTTCATGATGGCCCGGAGCAATCTGCGTTCCATCACCTTGAGCATTTCCGACCTCCCGGAGCCGGCCGGCGTGTCGGCGTGATAGACGAACAGTCTTGGCAGATACAGAATTCCCGCCATCCAGGCGATCACGGCGATGACATGAAACGCTTTGATCCAGGGATTTAAGGCAATCAACATCTCACCCATGGGGGTCTCCTTTCGGTTCAAGCGGTGCCATGGCCGCAACGTGGACAACTGGGGAAGGCCTGCTTGCAGGCATTCGGGTCGGCCATCCCGGTGCGGATGGGGCGCGGGGCGCCGTCGCCGTCCAGCGCCGCCGCCACCATTTCCGCCAGGCAGCCGATAAAACCGTCATCGATGGCCAGCGCCGGCACCCGGGTATAGCTTACGACCCCGCTCGCTCGCGCTAGGGCGGCATACTCGATATCCAGCTCCACCAAGGTTTCGGAATGCTCCGAGACGAAGGCGATAGGCGCCACCACCACCATTGCCCCCGCCGCCCCCGCGCGCTTGATTTCGCTGTCGGTGGCGGGTCCGATCCATTCCAGGGGGCCGACCCGGCTCTGGTAACATGTCACGATCTCGGTGTCCCGCGCCATCACGCCGCGGGCCTCCAGGCCACGGGCGATGGCGGCGCTGGTCCGTTCCACCTGCCAGCGGTAGGGATCGCCCCGGTCGATCACCCGCTTCGGCAATCCATGGGCCGAAAGCAGGATGCGCAAGGGCACGGCGGGATCCGTCCCGGCGCGCGCGGTGGCCACCCCTTGTGCGATCAGCCCCACCTGGGCGGCGATGAATTCACCATGGTCGGGGTAACAGCAAATGAAATCGGTGGCCGCCTCGATCCCCTCGGCCGCCGCCGCCCGGTGCCAATCCCGCACCGACGATCCGGTCGTCGTCCCGGAATATTGCGGATAAAGCGGCAATAAGACGATGCGTTGAGGCGCAAACGCCTTGAGCCGTCCCGCCGCTTCCCCGGCGAAGGGATGCCAATAACGCATGGCGATCTCCACCCGCCACCGGATGGCGCCGTGCCGCGCCGCGAGTCTCGATTCCAGGGCCTCGGCCTGGGCCCGGGTTTGGCCCAGGATCGGCGAGGCCCCGCCTAAATGGGCATAGATTTCACGTGCTATGGGGGCCCGGCGGCGGGAAATCAACTTAGCCATCAGCCAGCGCATGGGGCCGGGGACCTTGATGATCGCCGGATCCTTGAACAGGTTGAATAAGAAAGGTTCGATGGCGTCGAAGCTGTCGGGGCCGCCCAGGTTGAACAACACCACTCCGACGCGGTCTACTGGCGCCACCGGTGGACCTCTTCGACCAGGGCGGCGACATGGGCGGGCGGTGTCTGCGGCACGATTCCATGACCAAGGTTGAAGACGAAGGGTCCCGGAACCAAGGCGTCGAGAATACGCCGGGTGGCCTCGATCATGGGCGCCCCTCCCTGCACCAGCATGATCGGGTCGAGATTTCCCTGAACCGTGACCAGCTTCTGCAAAACCCCGCGGGCGGTTGCCAACGGCACCATGGCATCGATGGAAACCGCGTCGGCGCCGGAATCCCGGGCCATGCGCTCATAGAAGAACCCGACCCGATTGGGAAAGACGATGATCGGGGTTGCCGGATGTACGGCTTTCACGCTGGCGATGATCCGTTTTATGGGACTTAGGCACCAGGTGTCGAAGGCGTCTTCGGGCAAGACCCCGGCCCAGCTGTCGAAAATCTGCACCGCCTCCGCCCCCGCCTCGATTTGCCCGCAAAGATGATCGGCGACGGCATCCACTAAAATATCGATCAAGGCGGCAAACTTTTCCGGGGCGCCATAGGCCCAGGACTTAAGGCGGGCG
>SMVB01410413.1_pt1 | contig 14655 bp, 10 predicted proteins | sample 2456461 | NCBI WGS metagenome assembly SMVB01 (sample SAMN11095934, study PRJNA526329) | marine sediment metagenome | biome: Marine sediment; feature: Surficial sediment; material: Deep marine sediment; isolation source: Hadal surficial sediment | place: Pacific Ocean | collected 2014-05 | depth... | reverse complement strand
GGCCGGTTTCGCTCTCCATGGTGGTCAGCAGTTGCTCGACGAACGAGGTGATCTCGTCGATGGCGTCTTCGAAGAACTCCAGCTGGGGCATGTGGATGGGAGCCACGTAGAGCGACACCAGGGTGCCGACGATCTCGGCTTCGATGATGTCGTAGGTGTCGACGTTGAGCGACAGGCCGGGCACCGGCCGGGTGACCTCCCAGACGTGGCGGCGGCGACCGCCGCCCGTGCCGGACGCGTCCGCGGCCGGCACGGTCTCCTCTTCCCCGGACGCGCCCGCGTCCGCCGGTGCCACGGGCTCGCCCTGGGTGATGATCTCGAGCCCGGCGGGCACGTCGACCGCGACACGGGCGGTCGAAAACGAAACCGGCCGGGTGCCGTGGTGGCCGTAGTCGACGCCGGGGACCGGGTACCAGCGGCTGCGCGGCGGCAGGAACGCCGAGCCATCTTCAATCCACGCGGTGAGCTCGCCCTTGTGGATGGGCCCGTCCCACTTTTCGAGGCGGGCGGCACCGCGCATGAGGTCGAAGCCCTCGCGGTCGATGTTGCCCTCGTACGACATCGTGACGTCGATCTCCCGCGCGGGTTGCAGGGGCACGGGGAGGTCGACGCGGATCACCGATCCCTCCACCTCGAAGGGGAGGGCCGCGCCGCGCCCGTCACGCACCGAATCAAGCTCGAGGCCCGGATTGAGCGTGAAGATCAGCCGCTCGAGGGCAACGTCGTTGTCGTTGGCCAAGCGCATGCCCACCTCGGCGGCCAGCGGCGTGTCCGCGTTCATGAGCGCGAGATCGACATCGTAGTGCCTCACCGTGGCAACGGGCATATCGGCGTGGCTGATCTGTGTCGCCAGCAGGTCGGCGCGCCTATCGAGCCTCGCCGCGTCGCCCTTAGCGATGACCGTGTAGGCGCCGAGCGTGGCAACCAGGCCGAACAGCGCCATGGCGTGGCCGACCTTGCCGCCCAGCCCGGGGTTGGGTAGGCGCGGATAACAGGCTACCGCCAGCCCCAGAAATACCACCGACAGCGCCAGATACATGACGCGGATCTGGAGAAGCCGACTGATGTCGCCGACGCTGAGCATGTCGGAGTAGAACAGCGGCGCGAAGAACGCCCCGAAGTCGAAGATCCCTCCGTATCGCGTCCCCAGGTAGAACAGCACCGTGATCACGTAGCCTACCGATAGCAGCGCGACCGCCGTGCGGTTCTGCAGGATCGCGCCCAGGGAGAAGGTCAACGCCGACATGAAGATCAGTGCCGGCAGCATCATCAGGAAAAAATAGTAGGCGAAGGGGGCGAAGATGAACGGTGCGCCCACCAGGCTGAGCTTCGCCGCCTGGATCCCCATAGTCAGCAGCGCCACCAGAACGCTGAGACCGCCCAGTGCCTGGAGGACGCCAAAGTACTTGCCGATGACGATCTATGTCGTGGACATGGGCCGCGCGGCGATCACCTCATCAACCCCGGCGTGCTCGTCGGCGGCGCGGAAATTGCCCGCTACAAAGGCAATGAGGACGGTCTGTGTGTAGGTGTAGAAATAGAAGGGAACGAAGGCGCTGAGCCCGAACACCGAGGCGCCCTCGTCGAGCTCGCCAAACACTTCGGCGATCGCCAGTACGACGCCGAAGAACATCGGGATGGCGATGCCGACCAGGCCGAGCAAGCGAAAACGGGTAGTTCGCGCCAGCATGATGCGCTCGTAGTGAGCCACCGAGATGATGTTACGTAGCGCGGTCATTCGCTGGATCCGGCCCTTCGAAGGCGGGCGGGGAGCGTGAACTTGGCTCCCCCCGTACCCTTAGGTACGGATCTCAACGTGGAAAACTTCCCTCGGTGTGCGCCCACCAGATCGATCGGTTGCGCTCGACAGATCGATCTCGTTCGAAAGATCGACCCCATCAGGTTGCTCGGGCGGCAGCAGGAACCAGGATAATATGCGGCAGCGCCGCGAGCGCGACTCCCGCCCTGCGGACTCGATGAGGAGAGCAAGCAACCATGAAGATGCGCCGACGCGATTTCCTGGGAAAATCGCTCGCCGTTGGCGCCGCCGGGGTGATGGGCGCGAGCGGCAAGCTTGCGCCCGGCTCCGCGGGCGGTTCAAGAGACGAGACCGGACACCCAGAAGAAGGTTTGTCGAGCGGCAGGGCGCAACGCGGCAATCCTGAGGTGGCGATCACGCCGGCGGATCTGCGCTGCGAATATCTACGAACGCCACTGGGTATCGACGCCCGCCGGCCCCGTCTGAGTTGGCGATTCGAATCTCGGCCCGAATCCCGATTCGAATCCCGGCCCGAATCCCGATTCGAATCCCGATTCGAATCCAATGTTGCCAATGCCCGGGGCCAGACGCAGTCCGCCTATCAGGTCCTGGTCGCCGGCGACGAGGCGACCCTGGCTACCGATCGCGGCGACCTGTGGGACAGCGGCAAGATCGAATCGGCCGAGCAGCTCCACATCGCCTACCAAGGCAGGGCACTGGCGAGTGCCGAGCGCTGCCATTGGAAGGTGCGCGCCTGGGACGGCGACGATCGGCCAACGCCGTTCAGCCAGCCAAGCTGGTGGGAGATGGGATTGCTGTTGCCTACCGATTGGCACGGCCGATGGATTGATGATGGCCAACCCAATCCCGAGCGAGATGAGGATTTCTATGCGGATGATCCCGCCCCCCTTCTGCGCAGGACCTTTGTCGCTCGCGGCGGTGTGCGTCGCGCCCGGCTTTACGCGGCGGGCCTGGGATACTACGAGCTCCGCCTCAACGGTGAGAGAGTCTCCGATCACCTGTTGGATCCGGCTTGGACCAGCTACGCGAAGCGGGTGTTGTACACCACCCACGATGTGACCGCGTTGCTCAGCGAAGGCCCCAACGCACTGGCCGCCGTGCTGGGCAACGGTTGGTACAACCCGTTGCCGCTGCGTATGTGGGGACGAATCAACCTACGCGACCACCTCGTGTTGGGCCGGCCGCGGCTCATCGCGCAGTTGAACATCGAGTACGAAGATGGGACGGCGCAGTCTGTCGTTACGGACCAAGGCTGGAAGATGGCTGGTGGTCCCATCGTTCGAAACAGCGTCTACCTGGGAGAGGTGTACGATGCCCGCCGTGAGCAGCCGGGCTGGGATCAGCCGGGTTTCGACGATAGCGGGTGGGCAAGCACCTCGGCCGGTGATCAAGGGCCGGCGAATCGTCTCGGCCCCCTGCGTTGCCAGACAATCCCGCCCATCCGCGCAACGGCCACTCTGACGCCGGTGAGTGTGACCGAGGTGCAGCCGGGCGTCTTCATCTTCGACATGGGGCAGAACTTTGCCGGCTGGGCGCGGCTGCGCGTCGAAGGGCCGCGCGGTACGACGGTCACCATGAGGATGGGCGAGCTGCTCTACCCCGACGGCACCCTCAATGTGATGACGGCGGTGGCCGGCCAGATCAAGGGCTCGAACCGGGACGGCACGCCGCGCGGCGGCCCCGGTGCACCCGATGTTGCCTACCAATCCAACGCCTACACGCTCCGAGGCGAGGGGCTCGAGGTCTACACGCCGCGATTCACCTTCCATGGCTTTCGCTACGTCGAGGTGACCGGCTTCCCGGGGACCCCGACCCGCGGGGCCATCGAAGGGCTCCGCCTCAACACGGCGGTCGAGCCGGTGGGCTCGTTCAGCTGTTCCAACGAGCTCCTCAACCGCATTCAGAAGATGGTGCAATGGACCTTGCTGAGCAATCTGTTCAGCGTGCAGTCGGATTGTCCAGGCCGCGAAAAGTTCCAGTACGGGGGCGACATCGTTGCCACCAGCGAGATGGCGATCTTCAATTACGACATGGCGAGCTTCTACGCCAAGGCCGTGCAGGACCACCAAGATGCCGTGCGGGGCGCCGGATGGCTTACCGAGACCGCACCGTACGTGGGCGTCTCGGCGGCGAGCTATGCCGAGGAGGCCGGTCCCATCGGCTGGGGCCTGGCGCATCCGTTGCTGGTCGCGCAACTCCACCAGTACTACGGCGACGAGCGCCTCGTCCAACAGCACTACGAGACCGCGCGGCGATGGGTCGAGCTGCTGAGCGAAAACGCGGAGGGCCACATCATCGACCGCTGCATCAGCGATCACGAGAGCCTCGACCCCAAGCCCGTCGAGCTGACCGCAACGGCTCACTTTTTCCAGGCCGCACAGTTGATCGAGCGCCTGGCGCGCATTCTCGGGCGCACGCAGGAGGCCGAGCGTCATGCAGCGCTGGCCCAGCGGATCCGGGAGGCGTTCATCGACCGGTTCCTGGAGCGCGGCACGGGTCGCTTCGACATCGGCACCCAGGCGTGCCAGGCGACCGCCCTGTACATGGGGCTCGTTCCGGACGCCGAACGTGACGCCGCCGTCGATGCCATGGTGGACGCGGTGCTCGTCGATCACGATGGCCACATCGCGGCCGGCATCTTCGGCACCAAGTATTTGCTCGACAGCCTCACCGAAGCGGGCCGCGCCGACGTCGCCTACACCATCGTCAACCAGGAGACCTTTCCCGGCTGGGGCCACATGCTGGCGCGGGGCGCCACCACCCTGTGGGAGCACTGGGAGTTCAGCGACAACACGTTTTCCCACAACCATCCGATGTTCGGCTCGGTAAGCGAGTGGTTCTTCAGAGGGCTGGGCGGCATCAAGCCGCACCCGGACGCGGTCGGGTTCGATCGTTTCCTACTGGAGCCCAACGTCGTGGGCGACCTGACCTGGGCGCGGGTGCGCTACGAGTCGGTGCGCGGCTCCATTGTCAGCAACTGGCGGATCGACGGCGATCGTCTCAGCCTCGAGGTGGAAGTTCCGGTCAACACGATGGCGGTCGTCCGCGTGCCGACCCGGGACCCTTCGTCGGTCACCGAGAGCGGACTTCCCGCCTCGGAGGCGCCGTCGGTGACGCCGTTGCCTTCCGAGTCCAGGGGAGCCGCCCTGTTCGAGGTCGGCTCGGGCCGGTATGCATTCTCCGCGACGGCGCCGGACACAGGGTGAGCGGCCTCGTAAGGCGCTCTGAATCTGAGGATTGAGTCTGTTCGAACCCGTTGTCAACAGGCGAGTCAATCCGCTACATTACGACGGCCATCTGCTGTCGGTCTCCGACAGGTGCTTCCCTGCGCAGATAGTCTTTTGTTGCGTAGCTTTTTCGATGGAGGCGCATTGGGTTGATCGACGAGTCGCGTGGTCCCTGGAAGGTCCGTGAGCCGCTTGGCGTCGGCGGTTCCGCGCTCTGCACCCCAAGCCTCTCCCTTACTGCCGCGTGCCTTCTTCTCTGTGTCGCCTGCGGCGGTGGGGAGCCGGAGTTCGCCGATTGGATGCCGCCGGTTGACGAAGGGACGCCGATCTTCGAGTACGTCGGCGTCTCGATCGAGGAGCGTCAGGGCAAGGCAGTCGGCGCCGTCGAGGACCTGATTCTGGGCGCCGACTTCACGCAGCCGCAGGAGGTCTTCTACCAGATATCGGGCGTCGTGCCCGACCCGTCGGGCAACATCTACGTTCTTGAGCGGGGCAACAACCGCGTCCAGGTGTTCGACCCCGAAGGCACATACGTGCGCACGATGGGCCGCCAAGGCGAAGGGCCGGGAGAGTTCAACAGACCGGCTTACCTCGCCCTCGCCGGCGATCAGCTCGTGGTGCGGGCGGCCTCCAGGCGCGTCAGCATATGGGATCTGGACGGCACGTATGTCCGCGACATCCAGTTGCCCACGTTTCTCAGTCAGTTCGTGGGGATCGACGGCGGCTTCGTGGCGACCTACTCAACGCAGCTCGGCGATCCCGAGCCACCCGCTCAATTCCCAGCCTCGCGGCAAACCTTCGCCGCGTTCGGAACGGATGCCGAAGAGGAGAAAATCTATGTGGAATTGGACGAGCCGCCGCCGGAGGTGATCGAGATAGGTGGGAGGGTGATCGGATTCGGCTTCGGAGGATTCATCCCTACCCGGACGCCGCGCTTCACCGCCGCACCAGATGGCAGCTTCTACCTGACGATCAGCGAGGACTATCAGGTGCACGCGTACGGGCCGCGGCGTTGGTCGTTGCGGGTTGCCTGGGCGCGCGACGAGGTAACCGGCGCGCATATCGACAACGTGATAGCCGGCTTCGCGGATGGCCCGTTTGCCGAGATGCGAGAGTCCGACGTCGAGTGGGCCGAGCACTTCCAGGCCATCGCGAATCTCGAGATCGACGGGCACGGCCACATTTATGTGTTTCCGTTCTATGAGCCTCTCAATGCGCCCCGCCCACCGGACACCGAGCCCCCCGAGATCGACCGACCGGTGGATGTGTTCTCGGCCGACGGCGAGCACTTGTTCTCCGGCATGATCTCCATTTCCGACTGGAGCGGAGCACTCGGCGACTTCGTGTACCGGTCGCGGCTGAACCCCGAGGCCGAGGTCGTCCGCTACCGACTGGTCGAGCCGTTCCGGTAGGAAGCCTTTGTGGGTACCGGTGTGGCGTGGGGGAGCGAGGCCTCTGGTGCCCCCAAAAACATAGTCGTATAATACGACCAGTCACATTTTATGACCATAAACGGGGTAAGCCATGAAAACTATCGGTGCCGCCAAGTTCAAAGAGCAGTGCCTCGCGCTCTTCGACAAGCTGAGCCCCGAGGGCATCGTGATCACCAAGCATGGCAAGCCTGTGGCCCGCGTCCTGCCCTATCCGCAACGGCCAGAGGCCATGATCGGTGCGCTGCGCCACAAGATTGCCGTGAAGGGCGACATCCTCTCCACGCGCACATCGTGGGATGCCGATGCTGAATCTTGACACCCACATGTTGATCCACGCGCTGCGTGGGGACTTGCGCCCGCGTGAGCGTGAGCTACTCTCCGGCGATGCTTGGGGCGTCGCCGCGATTGTCTTGTGGGAGCTGGCGAAGTTGGTGCAGCTCGGTAGGATCGATGTCGATCTCGATGATCCGGAGGTCGATGCGGTGTTGGCCGGTCTCCATGTGTGGCCGCTCGACCTCGCCGTTGCGAAAGCCTCGACAGCGCTGGATTTCAGCGGAGACCCAGCGGACGAGTTGATCGCGGCCACCAGCGTTGTTCACGGCGTGCCCCTGCTCACGCGTGACAAGCAAATCCGCAAGTCGAAGCGCGTACCGCTCGCCTGAGGGTGGTCTTAACGCGAGAGAAAGCGTGGGAATTCACGAATGAACAACCGCGAGGCGAGAGTCCTCAACGATCTCATCAAGTACCAGGCCGAAACCGACCCGGCAAGAACCGCGATTCTGTTTGACGATGAAAGGTCAGCTACGGCGAGTTCTATGAGGAGGTAGACCGGGCTGCTCGCATGTTGGCGGGGCTCGGCATGCAGGGAGGGGACAGGCTGGGCTTGATGTTTCCCAACCGGCCGGAAATGTTGATCCTCTACTTCGCCTGTTTTCGTCTGGGCGTCGTTGTCGTGCCGATCAACACGCGCTACCAGCGATCCGAAATCGAATATGCACTGGGCCATAGCGCATGCCGATTGTTGATCGCCGACGAGCGGTTCTTTCCCACGGTCGACGGTCTCGATCGATCGGTATCGTCGCTGGAACGCATCTTGGTTCGACATAGCGCCTCCGAGCACAGAGATGAGGCGCTGCATATCCATCTCGCCAACGCGCCCTCGACGGTCCAATGGCCCGAGGTTCAGCCGGACGATCCCGCCGTGATCTTCTACACGTCCGGCAGTACTGCTCGTCCCAAGGGCGTGGTTCATACGCATTTTTCGTTGCTGGCCAACGCGCGGACACAGGTGGCGACGCGCGAGATTCGGTCCGATACGACGTGGCTGGTGTGCACCGGCGTCGGCTATATCGCCGGCCTGTCCGGAGTCACCATGCCGGCCTTTCTGGCCGGTTGTACGTTGGTGCTGGTCCCCGATTTGCAGGCTGACAATCTACTGCGGGCTATCGAGCGCCATAGCGTCGAAACCGCGCTCTTGCTGCCCACGTTGCTGCTGGAGATGCTCGGAAGCCCGCTGTCCGAAAAGACCGATCTGAGCTCTCTCAAGGCCTGTTTCGTTGCCGGTGACGAGTCTTCTCATGACCTCTATCAGCGTTTCAGGGAACGCATGGGGCACGACCTGCTGCAGGCCTTCGGGATGACGGAATGCGAGGGTTTTCTTTCCAATCGTCCTTCCGGGCCGCAACGCAACGGCACGCTCGGCACGCCTGCCGAGGGCATCGAGCTGCGCCTGGTCGACAAAGAAGGCAACGACGTTGCACCCGGGCAGCCCGGAGAAATTCTCGTGAAGGGCGACAGCGTGATGGCGGGCTACTGGGAAGACCCGAAAAACACCCAGGAGGCCCTGAAGGACGGCTGGTTATACGGCGGTGATATCGCCACGCGCGATGAGGACGGTTTCTATACGTTTCATGAGCGCGGCCGCGAGATCATCATCCACGGGGGCTCGAACGTAGGCCCCCATGAAGTCGAGGACGTGATCGATTCACATCCCGCAGTAAAGGAAAGTTGCGTAGTGGGTGTCCCCGACCCGCACTACGGGGCGATCCTCGAGGCCTACGTCGCGTGGGAAGACGGCTCCGACGAAGATCTGGATGCGTTGAAGGCCTGGGTGGCCGACCGCCTGGCCGCCTACAAGGTGCCCGACCGTTGGCATACTCTGGACCGTTTGCCGAAAACTGCCACCGGCAAGATCGACCGCAAGTCGCTTCATCTCGATGCCGAAGCCGAACAGGGCTAGCTTGGCTCGTTGTTGCGGCCGCGGGAATCCCCCGGCCGGCTGACTCCCACGGCGCGACGTCGTCGTAATGGAGGGCGTTGGGGTTGTCGGGATCGACGTAATGGCGTCGGCGTGGACGTGTAGCGTTATGACGTGCCCCGAGACACCCGATCACGCGTGACCTTTGATCCGAACTGGGGCGGCCTCACGATTTGGTCTCGTTGTAGTCATTCCCTCTCGCCCTCTTCGTCGTCCGCGAAGTGCTCAGCGAACCAGTCGAACATGCGTTGCCAGTGATCGACGAAGTCTTCCGACGTGCTGGCCCGACCGGCGCCGTGGCCGCCGCTGGTGTAATGGACCCAGACGACTTCTTTTCCGAGGCGGCGTAGCGCGTAGTACATCTCCCGTTGGTTGGTGGCGGGGACGTTCCAGTCGCCCTCGCCCGACAGCATCAGTAGCGGCGTTTCGATGCGGTCGGCAAACATCACCGCGGAGTGCTCCAGGTACTTGTGGGGCTGCTCCCAAAGCGTTGCGCCAATACGGTCCTGGCCGGTCTCGGCGGCGGCGTAGTTGCGCGTGGTGATCTTCGGCGAGTCGCCGAGGAACGACACCATGTTCACCTTGCCCGACACGTTGGCGGCGGCGGCGAAGCGGTCGGTCTGGGTGATCAGCAGGTTGGTGGCGTAGCCGCCGTAACTCTGGCCGTACACGCCGACCTTGTCGGCGTCGACGAGGCCGCCCTCGATGAGCTTGTTGATGGCGCTGGGCACCGCCTTGAGCCAGGCTTCGCCGGGATACCCCTCTTCGAACTGCACCGAGGGCCGGAAGCCGAACCACCCCTGGGCGGTGATCAGGTTCATGTTCTCGTTGTAACCATTGTCGAAGAACTGCTCGTAGATCTCGGCGACCAGCGGGTAGGTGCGGCCGGCTTCGTAGTCGGCGGGGTAGTAGAGGATGCCGTAGAGCGTATTGCCGTCGACATCGAGGTAGTTGATGAGTTCGGTTCGCGTCAGCGCCACCTCGGCGAGCTGCGGGTTCGCCGAGGTCAGCGGCGTCGCTGCCGCGTAGTTCTGCCCGGTAACCCAGATCTCGTTGGGCCGGTCGCCGTCCGACATCGTGTAGACGATGGTGTCGCCGTCGTCGGAAACGTTCCACGAGCCGTAGAGGTTGTCGTCGAGCAGCACGGTTCCGACCTCGCCCGATTCGACATCGAGCCGCTTCAAGCCGCGTTGCCAGCGGTCGTGGGCCGAGTAGCTGAAGTAGAGGTAGCGGCCGTCGTCGCTCCACGCCTGAACGGCGCGGCGCGGGCGCTCGTCTTCGTCTTCTTCCAGCACGAGAAGGTCGCGCAGGGTGTCGCTCTCGAGGTCGAGTAGGTGCCATCCCTTGTCCGTGGTGAGCAGGAGCTCGCCACCCGAGGGGCTCCAGCGGCCGACGGAGAAGCGCGGTTCCAGCTTGTCGTCCGATGTCGGCTCGGCGTCAGGGTCCGGGTCCGTCGCATCGGCGCCGGCGTCGGCGTCTTTCTTCGCTTCCCGGTGAGCCTCCGTCACGTCGACCGCTTCCTCTTCGCCGATGCGCCGCACCAAGACGGCGCCGTCCTTGCTGTAGGCGAAAGCATCGCGATTGTCGGTCCACGACACGTTGATCCGTTCTTCCCCGGGGCCCATGAGCGATTCGGGCTCGGGGCTTTTGAGGTCGAGGTCGAGTTCGAGCACGAGGAGCTCGTAGTCGGTACCGTCGCGGCGGGTGTATGAGGTCTTGGTGCGGGTGGCGGTGGAGTAGGTGAGGTACGTGCCATCCTCCGAGAAGCCCACATTTTGAGGCCTGGCCTCGGTGAGGATCTCTCGCACCGAGCCATCGGCGACCGAAACGAGCGCCGTAACCTGCTGGTTGGCGATATTGCGCACGCGGTCCCAGGCCAGAAAGTCATTGCGGGAATCCTGCACAATGATCGCCGCTTCGGTGAGGGCGAGAAAGGAGCGGCGTGCTTGTTCCGCCCAGCCGTCGGGGCGCAGGCCCAGCAGGATGGTGTTGCCGTCGGGCGACCATTCCAACGGCGACGATGAGGAGATTTCCTTGTCGGTACCGAGTCGCATGGTGGTGGTGGCATTCGACGCCGCGTCAAAAATCCGCAGCGTGTAGCGCCCCTCTTCCACCATGAAGTAGCCGAGCTTGCCGCCATCCGGTGACCAGGCGAATCCTCGTAGCTGTGCCGCTGTCTCATGTACCCAGGTTTGATCACCGGACTGCGTGTCGATGACCATCAAGCGGGTTGAAACCGGAGAAATGTACGTAGGGTCGCCGTAGCGCTGGTGGTCGACGTCGGTGCGATCGTTGCGGGTTTGTACCGTCGCCGCGATGCGGCTTCCATCGTCGGCAACCGCCGCGATCCGTACGTTGCGAACCTGTAGAGCGATCTCCGCACTGAAGGGCTGCATCTGCTGCGCGCCGACCTGGGTGGAGAGCGCGATGATGAACATCAAGAGGGGAAGCAACGTGCGCCGGTGGTGCATGGGTGGCTCCTTGGCTGGTTAGGTCGGCGCCCATTCTAGCCTGGATATCTCAACGGCCCACGGCTGCGCGAGCGCTCACTTCGCGACCCGTCGAGATATCCAGGCTAGCGGGAACTGAGGCCTGCTCAACTGCCGAAGCTGTTGATCATCGCGTCGTACAGCGGCACCAGCGGCGCCGCACGCGCCTGATACTCCTCGACCCACCGGCCGCCAAAGCCTGCAACATCAGCGGCGCTGAGCATGTAGCCCACCTTCGGCCACGGATGGTCGGCGTCGTGGTTGTCGGCCATGAAACGATCGAAGTCGAGGGCGCCGAAACCCGCGATGCCGACCACGTTACGGGTGTCCGTCCAGACTCGCACGTCGGTGTCGAGGCCCCGCGAGATCGACGCGAATTGCGAGCCAAAGAACGCCACCACCTGCTCCAGGGTTTCGGCAGATGTACCCGCGTCGAGCGGATCCTTCTCGAGATCGATCGACAGGTTGCAGAACCCGGGCGACAGAAACAGCCCGATGTGCGTCGCATAGCGCTGGTTTTCGACTCGCTTCAAACGCGCCCAGATAAACGGCAGGCGCTCGTCGGCGACACTGTCGGGCCAGATCGCCGCGCTGCAGTTTTCGGCACCGAACAACCCGGCGCCGAGCTCGCCGATCAGGCGTTTGGCCTTTGCCCACAGGCCGTCGACTCGTTCGGCCAGGTCGACGGAATGTTCCGTACTGTCGCCGGTCATCTCTTCGAGGAGCGCGAAATCTGCCGCCGTGAAAGCCGCGGACTCGTCGCCAAGGCCGGCCCGGTTGTTGCCTCCCTGCGTTGCGTCGCTCATGCGCCGACATTAGCGAGCCTGGCGCCGAGCAACAACCGTGTGGGGGCCGCTCAGCCCCAGCCCTCTCCTCTTGACATCCCACACGAGCCCGGTGAAACTCCTCTAGGCATCCAAGAGGAGTCAGCGGCATCGGTCGGATTCCTCCATACACCCAAGAGGGAGTCAGCATGGTGGTCACTCGATCAGCGATTCTTCAAGGCACGCTCGATCTCATGGTGCTCAAGACCTTGGAGCAGCTCGGGCCTCTGCACGGTTATGGTATCGCTCGTCGCATCGAGCAGGTCGGGGAGCGTGCCCTCATCGTCAACCAAGGAACCGTCTACCTCTGCCTCGTTCGCCTCGTCCAGAAGAAGTGGATCTCGGCACGTTGGGGCACATCCGACAACAACCGCAAGGCGAAGTTCTACTCCCTTACCAAGGCCGGCCGGAAGCAACTGCAGGTCGAAACCGAGAACTGGGAGCGCATCTCTGGAGTGATCGGGCGCGTTTTGTACCCGGCGGCGGGGGGGTAGGAAATGTTGGCGTTTCTGCACGTGACGGTGGCCCGGATTCGTGGCCTTTTCCGCCCTGGCGATCTCGATGGTGATTTCGACCAGGAATTGGCAACGCACCTCGCCATGGCGGAAGAGGACAAGATGCGGCAGGGCATGACACGGGAACAAGCCCGCCGGGCAGCCCGCGTGGAATTGGGAGGGCTGACGCAATTGCGCGAGGCGAGCCGCGCGGCCCGAGGCCTGCCGTGGTTGGACGGGTTTTGGCTGGACGTAAAGCTGGGGCTCCGCATGCTACGCAAGTCCTGGGGGCTGACACTGGTCGGGGGCCTGGCGATGACGTGCGTGATCGGGATCGGCGCGGTGGTCTTCGCAGTCTTCGACACGTTCGCGTGGGGCACGCTGCCTCTGGACGACGGTGACCGTGTGGTCGCCATACAGACCTGGGACGCGGCGGGCAACCGCCGGCACGATACGTCGCTCCCGGACTTCGATCGGTGGCGCGATGAGCTGCGGTCGGTGCAAGACATCGGCGCATTCCAAACGATCCAGCGCAACCTGGTCGCCGCGGACGGCTCGACCGAGTTGGTGTTCGTCGCCGAGATGACCGCGTCTGGATTCCAGCTGGCGCGGGTGCGACCGTTGCTGGGGCGGCCGCTCGTCCAGGAGGACGAGCGCAACGGTGCCCTTCCGGTGGTGGTGATCGGGTACCACGTGTGGCAGTCGCGGTTCGCGTCCGACCCGGCGGTTGTGGGGCAGACTGTTCGTCTCGGCGCCACGGTCCATACCGTGGTCGGCGTCATGCCGGAGGGCTTCGCGTTCCCGGTAAACCACCATTTCTGGGTACCGCTGCGGACGAACGCGTTGGCCGATTTGCGGCACGGGCCGGAGGGCGTTGTCTTTGCCCGGCTGGCTCCCGGCGTCACGCTGGATGGTGCCCATGCCGAGGTAACGACGCTCGGGCTACTGCCTCCCGCCGGTGTTGGGGGCAGCGACGAGCAACTCCACCCGCGCGTCGTGCCCTATACGTTCGCGTTTACCGGCGACATCGAGCCCTGGCAGATCCGCTTCATCCTGTTCCTCGTCGCCCTGCTCCTCGTCCCGCCCTGTGCGAATATCGCCATCCTGGTCTACGCCCGGACCGTCGGGCGCCAGGAGGAGTTCGCGGCGCGCCACGCACTGGGCGCGAGCCGTGGCCGCATCGTGGTGCAGATTTTCGTGGAAACGCTCGTGCTCGCGGCAGGGGCAGCGGGTGTTGCGCTGGTGCTTGCCCGCCTGGCCCTCAGGTATTTGCAGGGCGCCGTGGAGCAGGACATGGGCGGTGCCGGCCCCTTTTGGATCAACTTCAGCCTCTCCTCCGCGACCGTGCTCTTCGTCGCCGGACTCGCCATGCTCGCCGCCGTGATCGCGGGGCTCGTGCCTGCCCTCAAAGCGACCGGCCGCCAGATGCAATCAGGGCTCCGGGCGTTGGGCGGCCGCACCGGCATGCAGCTCGGCACCACGTGGACCGTGCTGGTGGTGGCCCAGGTCGCCTTCTCCTTGGCCGCCCTGCCATCGGCGGTGGAAATGGCATGGGGGACGCTGCGGCCCGGCATCTTGGGACCCGGATTCGCGACTGAGGAGTTCCTCACCGCCCGGCTCATGATGGACCGGGTGACACCGCCGGGCGCTGAGGCCGAGGCCGACCAGCTCCCGTTTACCTCCCGCTTCGCTGTCCTGCAGGCCGAGTTGATCCGCAAGCTGGAGGCCGAGCCCGGAGTCTTGGAGGTGACGGTGGCGGCGGCGGTGCCCAACGAGGCGCCGTGGGCCAGAGTCGAGGTCGACGGGGTCCCGCCGCCGCGAGGCTCCGACATATTCGAGTCCCATCACCTGGTCCGATCTCTTCCGGTGGACGACGTCTTCTTCGACGTGTTCGGCATCCCGCTGCTGGCCGGCCGCGGGTTCGAGGCTGGCGACTTCGAGCCCGGGCGAACCTCGGTGATCGTGACCCGAGCCTTTGCGCAACGGATCGGCGGCGACGGGAACCCCCTGGGCCGCCGGGTCCGCTACATCGGCGCGGGAAATACAGCAGCTCGGGAGTCGGAGCGCTGGCATGAAATCGTCGGGGTGGTGGGTGACCTCTTTTCGAACGCACGCCAGGGCACCATGTATCACGCTGCGGCACCGGGACAG
>SMVB01093149.1_pt1 | contig 14659 bp, 12 predicted proteins | sample 2456461 | NCBI WGS metagenome assembly SMVB01 (sample SAMN11095934, study PRJNA526329) | marine sediment metagenome | biome: Marine sediment; feature: Surficial sediment; material: Deep marine sediment; isolation source: Hadal surficial sediment | place: Pacific Ocean | collected 2014-05 | depth... | reverse complement strand
TGTACAGAGCATGTGCGACATCAATCGAAATCGCCCCGAAACTGTTGCTCACAAGTTCATCCATGCGACAATAAATTTGTAGCTGATAACGCTGTGCACCAACTCAATCGTGACTGCTCGCACACTTAATGCACTCACTGGAATAGGGGCGCGCCTCTAATCGCTCATGGCTAATAGCCTCGCCGCATGCAACACATGCACCATAGGTATCATCATCCAGGCGGCGTAATGCAGCTTTTATCTGGGCCAGCTCATCTTCGCCTTCCTGCACCAGGGCATTCAAAACTTCCATATTTTCCAGCTGCGTGGCCTGCTCGGATGAATCGGCCTCCAACCCACCGCCAACATCGGCCCTGATCTTGCTGATTCGCTCAACAAGTTCGGCTTTATGCATTTCAAGTCGTTCACGAAGTTCTGCAGGGCTGGATTGAGTCATCAGTTCCTCTTAAAATACATTTATCGTAATTTGCGGGTTCATGCATTCGAGCAATTTTTAATTTACCCTTGCTTTCAAGGGAATACTGGTTAGTACTAGCGTGATAGCAATAATTGGGTCAGGAAATCGTACGATATCCTATTCCAGGGATTCATGTCTGGACAAAAAAACCGGCCATCTCTGGCCGGTTCGTTAATGGCAGTGCATCATCAAACTCGCAACTGCCGGTTATCTGGGGGGAGAAAGTACATACTGGAGACTCCCGTGACGGCAATCTGGTCAATACCGTTCAGCTTAAGGGCTTTACAGGTCCTCAGTAATCCCGACTCACCCTTCATCAGAAATTCTGAACATTCAGGTATAGGTACATACAGCTGGTGCCAACGGCTAGAAAACACAATTACATCACGCCATAAGCGAGCATTGCATCCGCTACTTTTACAAAACCTGCAATATTTGCACCCTTAAGATAATTCACATAATCGTCACTCTCACGCCCGTATTTTTCACACCGGTCGTGAATGTCACTCATGATATTGCGTAATTTCGTATTCAGTTCCTCACGACTCCACGACATACGGATGCTGTTCTGGGTCATTTCCAAACCAGAAACGGCCACGCCGCCAGCATTAGCCGCCTTGCTGGGTGCAAACAGAATTCTTGCTGCCTGAAATACATCGATTGCATCCTGCTCCGAGGGCATATTGGCACCTTCAGATACGCCTATACAGCCATTTTTCAACAGGCTGTTTGCTTCTTCTACATTCAGCTCATTCTGAGTAGCACAAGGGAATGCAATATCACAAGGCACCTGCCAGGGGCGTTTGCCAGCGTAATATTCAACCCCGAACTCTTCCGCATACTCAGCAATACGCCCGCGCCGAATATTTTTTAGTTCCTTTACGTACGCAAGTTTTTCACCATCAATTCCATCCGGATCGTAAATAAACCCGGAAGAATCTGACAGCGTTACAGGTTTTGCACCCAGCTCAATCAGCTTATCGGCGGCATATTGGGCGACATTGCCCGACCCCGATATAACAGCTGTTTTACCTTCGAGGTTTTGGCCACGCTGCCCGAGCATGTCTTCCATCATGTAGACACAACCATAGCCCGTAGCTTCAACACGGATTTCGCTACCACCGAAAGCCAGCCCCTTGCCGGTCATCACCCCGGTGAACTCATTCTTTAGTCGCTTGTATTGCCCGAACATGTAACTAATCTCACGCCCGCCAACACCAATATCACCCGCCGGAACATCCGTATGCGGGCCAATATACCGATACAACTCGGTCATGAAGGCATGGCAAAAACGCATCACTTCCGAGTCAGATTTACCTTTAGGATCAAAATCGGCACCGCCTTTGCCACCCCCCATGGGCAGACCGGTGAGACTGTTTTTGAAGGTCTGCTCGAATGCAAGAAATTTCAGAATGCTCTGGTTTACGCTTGGGTGAAACCGTATGCCGCCTTTGTAAGGACCTATTGCATTGCAATGTTGCACGCGATAGCCGCGGTTAATCTGAACTTCGCCGGCATCGTTTTCCCACACGATACGAAATGAAATGATACGATCAGGTTCGGTGAGACGACCAAATATGGCTGCATCCATATATTCCGGATGCTCAATCAGATAGGGCAGCACATTAATGCCCACTTCATAGACAGCCTGATGAAATTCAGTTTCACCCGGATTGCGCTGCTCCAGCCAGTGCATAAACTTCGGAACAATTTCAGGCTGTCCGGCCTTGGTATGCCAAATTGCCATTAAACTACCTCCGGGCCCGAATTAAACAGGGCGTCAGATACACATCATTTGCTTTGCTCACTACCAAACCGGAAGGAACAACGCCCTCACCTGGCTCAACGCAACTGCACCGCTTTAGCAACTATGTAGGCACGAATCGCGAGCGCATCTGTCGTCGTCATTACACCCGCAAAGGATCGCATGCCAAGACCCGCGCGGCTACCACCCATAACTATCGACTCCCACTCTGCGAAAGTCTGCGGACTGGCAAAGCGCAGATCCGCGATTACACCTCCCGACATAGCCTCCAGCCCGTGGCACATGTAGCAATACTGTTCATAAAATTTTTGGCCGGTTGCTACCAACTCTATGTCGTCCGCAAGAGCATACAGATTATCGGGGACAGCGGCGGCCTGAACAAATGTGCGGCGCTCGGGCAATATTGCTGCTCCGCTCAGTTTGAATACCAGCACACGATTTTCGTTGACCACACCCTGCCAGGCTTTCCCCATCGGCCCGCCAACCAGGCCAGCACCACCACCGCGACCAGCCAGTACGGCAATGTATTGCTCACCATCCACCGCATAACTAACCGGGCCAGCCATGATGCTCGTACCACTTGCAAAGCTCCAGAGTTTTTTTCCATCCGTTGCTGTGTACGCAACGAACTCACCGGTACCCAAGCCCTGAAAAATGAGATTGCCGGCAGTCGCCAGGACGCCTCCACCGAGATCACCGTGATCAACATTCCAGCGTTTTGTCTGGGTCAGCGGATCCCATGCCAGTAGTTGCACGCCAAAACGAAGCTTTTGTCGTTCCCCCTGTGGGTTTAGCGCACGATAATCTGCAATGCCCTCTTCAATACCTGTGTTCTGAAAACCGGGTTTGTATGAATAGCCGCCATCATGGTTGTAGTACCCGGGCACACTCAGTGCGGGGATATACGCCAACTGGGTTTTCGGGCTGTAGGCCATCGGATGCCAGCTATGGCCGCCCGATGGGCCGGGGACAATCAGCCGCCCCTGATCCTTATAATGTGCATACGGATATTCTACCGGGCGACCCGTCACCCTATCCACGTGACTGGCCCAGTTCAACGGGATGTACTTCTCGGCAGAGAGCAGCTCACCGGTCTCACGCTCCAGCACATAAAAGAAGCCGTTCTTCGGCGCCTGAATCAGAACTTTGCGTGTTACATCGTTAATGACCAGTTCGGTCAGTACCATTGACTCGACAGCAGAGTAATTCCATGACTCCCCGGGGGTCGTCTGATAGTGCCAGGCGTAGTTGCCATTATCCGGATTGACCGCAACGACTGATGACAGGAACAAATTATCGCCGCCACCCGGACTGCGCAGTTCACGACTCCAGGGTGTGCCGTTGCCGACACCAAAATACAGCAGGTTTAGCTCTGGATCGAAAGCCATGGAGTTCCAGACCGTGCCACCACCGCCCGTCTTGTGCCACTCATCGCCCTGCCAGGTTTGCACGGCCATCTCAAGTGCCGCACTTTCCTGTGATTCAGCAGGATTCCCTGGCACCGTGTAGAAACGCCAGATTAGCTTGCCGGATTCAGCATCAAATGCCGAAATATAACCACGCACGCCATAGTCCGCCCCCGAGTTGCCAATGATGACATTGCCTTTGATTACCCGGGGTGCGCCGGTAATAGTGTAGGGCCTGGTCGGGTCAATTGTTAATGTACTCCAGAGCAACTCACCACTATCAGCATCCAGTGCGATGAGGCGACCGTCCAGGGTGGCGGCAATAACTTTAGCTTCCCACACAGCCACACCGCGACTAACCGCATCACAACAAGCATGTTCTGCTACCCAGGAGCGCGATACCTGTGGGTCATAACGCCACAGCAACTCACCAGTCCGGGCATTGATCGCATGCACAATATTCCATGCAGCACTGACATACATGACACCGTCGACAACTATTGGCGTCGCCTCAAGCCCACGGTCGGTGCCCAGATCAAGAAACCAGGCAAGCCCCAGTTCACCAATATTTTCAGCATTGATCTGCGCCAGCGGGCTGAAGCGTTGCTCCGCATAGTCGCGGCCATGCACCAGCCAGTTTTGCGGTTCGTCGTCAGCAACGACCCGGGCTGCAGTTATATTTGCGACTACAGATTCGTGTCTATCATCCGTACAACCACTCACCATTACGGCCACTAACGCTACAGATAATAAAACTACTTTCATGCCTGACATCAGGCTACGCCCCCGGTTTAACAACGCCCAACAAAACCTCAATGACCAGACCAATCCAGATTCCGATCACAGCCCACTTCACCCGTTTCAGGCTTGCGGCCATTGCAGCATCTTCAGCAGCATCGATCTTTCCGGCGGCAATTCGCTGGATACCCGTAATATAGGGGCCGATGGTTTGGTTAATCATCAAACTACAAAATACGATGGCAGCAAATACCAGAATTTTGTATCCCACCCACGGTGCGTCATCAAGACGGCCTGTAGAGAAGGACCAAACAACCGACACCACACACGCAAGCATAAGGCCGCACTTGAAAGGGTTATCGAATCTGGCCACCCCCCGCCCTAGTGGTGTGTCGAGTCTGAAATGCATGATCAATTCCATCGCCATCCAGAGTGGCGCCAGCAGAATAATCGCAACCAGTTGCCAACCAGGATGAGCGACCCCAACAAACTGACTGAGCAATCCTCCAACAGTCAGCATTACGGCAGCACACAGGCGCGGGACAATATCCAGATTGAGCATGATATTGGCTGCTGTCATGCGAGCCTCGATACTCAATTTTGGATTAGCCGCGAAGCCGGATGAATAAAATACACCAATGTCGCCGCCGAGCCAGTAGCAAAACAGCAACAGATGAAGAATCAGGAGGGCTTCGTACATCTAAATGTTATAGCACAGCCTATATGGCGCCGATAAGCTGCAGACGAAGCCTGTCAGCTATTGCCATAGTCACCTTCGAGCGATCCGGCATCATCATTAGTCGCTGTTCGCCAGCCACCTTCCATCAACCCCAGCTGTTGCATCATGCCCAGTGAATCTTCGTTACCCCAGCGAGCGCAGATCTTCCCATCCCGGATCTGATAGGTATCCGTAGCGGTAATACAGGCGACTGCACAGGCCCCATAGTTTTAGAGCCTGGCGCATCAAGATGTTAAGCGTAGTGCCTTACTGCTAACCAATAAAATTAAAAAAGCCCGCACTTTGCGGGCTGTCTCAGTCAGAACACCAGTGCTTGTTTAAGCGCAGGATGCCTGGTAGATCGTTTCTATAGACTCATCCAGCATCTTATTAAATTCAAGTGCCGTCTGCTGTGCTGACAAACCTTCCGTCAAAGCACGTGAGAAACTTGCAATCACACCGTTGTTTTCTGCCAGCCGGCGATTAGCTTCTGCACGTGGATAGCCACCTGATAATGCCACCATCCTCAGCATATTCGGATGACTCAGGCAGTCTGCATAGAAATTTGCCTGCTCTGGTAATGTCAGTTTGAAAATAACCAGTTCATCACCATTCAACTGACCGAGATGCGCCAATAACTGCTCCCGCAGCAGTACTTCTGCTGCAGCCTTATCCGCTGCATTAATATCAACTTCTGGTTCGATAATCGGTGTCAGACCCGCAGCAATAATCTGCCTGGCAAGCTCAAACTGCTGAGCAACGACCCGCTCAATACCCGCTGGACTGGCCGATTTAATGACCGAGCGCATTTTGGTACCAAACACATTTTGTGCCCTGGCTTTTTCAAGTAATTTGGCGAGTTCTGGCATAGGCTTCATGATCTGTACACCATCATCCTCAGCAGCCAGACCTTTATCCACTTTCAAAAATGGGACTACATTTTTTTCATGCCAGAGGTAATTGGAAGAGCTTTTTCCTTCAATATCACTATCCAGCGTATTCTCGAATAAAATGGCTCCCAGGATACGGTCGCCTTTAAAAGCAGGGCTGGTAACAATACGTGTGCGCATGGCATGGACAGCCGCGAACATTTCCTCATCGTTGCTGTAGGCGTCTTCACCAACGCCGTACAGGGCTAAAGCTTTCGGCGTACTGCCACCGCTTTGATCCAGCGCGGCAATAAAACCCTGTTGGGTACGGACTTTGTTTAGTTGGTCATCATAAATCGACATAGCATCCCGCCTTTTAAGCTTGCATTTTATATTCAGGGATTGGCCGGCTGAGCCGGCGATTTCAGCGGGCGATTATAGCAGCAGAAATCAGCCTCTGTCCGGCCGGGCATCCCTACATCACAGCAAAGCCAGAACTCTGTCTTAGCCCTGCAGCACGTTACACCAGGCTTCGACCGCATCCATTCTGAAAGGCCCCACAGCTGAGCGATGCCGGACAATACCGTCACCGTCAATCAGATACAGGCGCTCAGGAGAAGCCGAGTAGGCGCGACTGATCGTATTCTCCATATTGTCGATGGCAACCGGTATACGTATTTTTGTATCAGCCATGCAGTCAGCAGCGATAGCCGCTCGCGTCACACTATCCAGTGGCTGATCGTAAATCACACCCTGCACATGATTAATTCCCACCTGCCAGCCATCCTCTGGATGCGCTTCACTTATATAGATAAGTAAAAAGGCCAGTCGCTTATTAAGCTGTGCATAAATCTCATTAAAGCGTTTGATCTGGCCACGGTATACAGGGCAGGTGTAGCTACCAAATATCAGCGCCAGAGGGCGCCCGGCAAAATCAGCCAGGCTGACAAACTCACCCGTCTGAGCACCATTAGCAGCCAGACACTCGGCACTAAATGCCGGCGCCGGGCTACCCACTGTCGGCGCTGCCTTTTCAAGTGGCATACGCTCCGCCCTAAGATGCTCCATAAATGGAGCCGGTGGCAGCTCCATAGTCTCGAGAAAAGCATCAATATCCGGATCCAGCGTCCAGCGAGATTCACTCATACGTCTATCTTACAAAAGGATTCAGCCAAAAACATCGTCCGAAGCCCCATAGAAGTGAAGCCATTACACAACCCGTACAGCCGGGTTACTATTACGTCTGTAAAAACAATGTTAAAGGCGCTGCCACCATGTATATAAACTTTTGGTATCCCGTGTGTATAGCAGATGAATTAACGGGTGACACGCCGCTGCGCGCGCAAATACTTGGACTCCCATTTGTTGCATTTCGCGATACAGCTGGCCGGGCCCATGTACTGGCAGATACCTGCATTCATCGTGGTGGCTCATTGAGCGGTGGCAAATTAATCAATGGCCAGCTGGCCTGCCCATATCATGGTTGGCAATATGATGGCACTGGCCGCTGCAAACATATCCCGGGACTTAAAGAAGGCAGCAATATCCCGGCCCGCGCCAAAGTGGACAGCTACCCCACTGTAGAGCGGTATGGAATTATCTTTGCCTTCCTCGGTGATCAAGCGGAGGAGGACCGCCCCCCCCTGTATGAAATTCCAGAATGGGATCAGGAAGGCTGGCGCGCCAGTGGCCTGACCATATTCGACCTTAACGCCTATTACGAGCGCTCAATAGAGAACGGTCTCGACCCGGTTCATAATGAATTTGTCCACGCTTTGCAGGGGAATATCCGCTTCCGCGCCGACCGTATGACGGTAGACACGGACCAGTGGGGCACCAAGGTCCATGTTCGTATGGATCCGCCTAAAGCCGGCACAGTGCAACTGGAACACCTGCGTGATGATGACGACCTCTCGCACTTCGGCGCCAGTTCATATCACTATGGGCCCAACACGCTGGTCACCAGAATCACTCTCTCGAAATACAACTGCTTTGTGCAGTACTTTTTTGAACAGCCTGTAGATGACAGTCACACCCGGATTTTCTTTATCAATTTGCGTAACTGTATGCTTGAAGAAGAAAGTGATGAAAAACTTCTGCAAATTAATCTGGCAATAGCCGACGAAGATATCAAAATTGTGAGTGAGCTCTACCCGATTCGAACACCCGAAACGGCAAGCAAAGAAATCCTTACCGTCGGTGATGAATGTATCGGGGCTTACAGAAAGTTCTTAAAAAATCTGGAACAGCAGGGATGGCGTATGGACCTCAGGGCCATACGCAATACTACAGGCGATATAGCCTACGCAATCCCCTCACCTGAGCGATGCACTTCAAAAAACTGGGTACTCGACACCGTACCACTGCTACCTGCAGCTGAGTAAACATGGCCTGAGGCCACTGACACACACCACCCCGCCGGGTTATGTGAACTGGTTCCTTACGGTTCCAGCTGAATTCATGTGAACTGAACGCCTGCGCCTACCGGGAAGCCTATTACTACTTAATTGCCCGCGGGATGACCCTGCATGCACCCATAATCAGGGAATAACCTCATGATTTCTACTCGAATATTTACTTTTATCATGCTGCTAACAGTGCCCTCGGCAAAAGTATTTGCATATGTAGACCCAGGCACAGGCAGCATGGCACTACAGTTTCTAATTGGCGGCATTTTTGCTGCTGCACTAACAATCAAGACGTATTACTACAAAATTAAATCGACGCTGGCTAAATTATTTGGCCGCACTACTGTACACAGCGAAGCTGACACCCCAGTCGAGGAAGAAGATATCTCTTCTCAATCGCTATAGCGATACGGGGCAGTACAGGTAAAATATAATGCGCTTTAATAAGGATGATCTTCTAAGCTGGCCACTCTATCCAATACTGTTTGGCCTCTATATACCGCTAAATTATTTCGCCCACAATCAATCTTTATATGTATTTAGTGATGCCATACGCTCACTCCTTATTATCCCTTTGCTGGTTGGCCTGCTGCATATTATCCTGTGGCTGGTATTCCGTCGGGCACATTTTGTAGCACTCGCAACCACACTAATTGTCGGATATACAGTCTACTTTCGTATACAACTTGAAAAAGAAATACTGTTTGTCATTGTCATTCTTGCTGCCACGTGGCTACTGGGCCGACAACGAATCGGGCCCAACTGCTCACGCATATTAAATGTATTGATGCTGGTTGTTCTTGTTCAGCCCATTATTGCAATAGGAAGCTTTAAGCAGGCTATGAAGGTTGAGTATGTCGACTCACTGAGCACATCACCCTTCAGTAGCATCAAGATAGATAAGCCACAGAATCTATCTGCACTTCCAACCATAGTACATATTGTGCTCGATGGTTATGCGAGCAATGACACACTGCTAAATATTTTTGGCTACGACAATACTCCGTTCACTGACGAACTAAAACAACTAGGGTTTGTCGTAGGTCAAAATGTACGTGCGCCGTACAATCAGACTCTGCTCTCGATGGCAGCAATTTTTTCCGGCAGCTATTTGCAGTCCGGGCAAGGACCACTGAAGGAAAAAGATTTAAACCAGCTAAGGGGCACGCTTGGTTTGATGGTAACGCAGGGCCCCATACAGCAACGACTGAATGAGCTTAATTATAACTATCTGGCTGTTGAGACAGGCTATAACTTCTTCCCTTATCCCGATTTTTCTACCCTGTCTGGCCCAATTTTTTTACCTGAAGGGAAGAATCCTTATGAGACTAACCTATTAATATTTCTTGATATTCTGCCACGAGAATCAGAGCCTGGCCGGACACCCTATAACGCCTATCTCCGCCATGCATTTACAACTGACTTTTACCGTAAACAGGAAACACCCTTTCTGTTGCACGAACACATACTGGCCCCACATCCGCCGTTCAACATTGATCGTGACGGCAAAGATACCCAACAGTGGGTAAATTTCAACACCTTGGCAGACGGCTCTCATGGACACAAGGGTGAGCCGAAGCTAATTGAAGAATACAAGCAGGGTTATGTGGAGAAGTTACGCTACGCTAATGGAGCTTTTATTAAGCATGCCCGTAAACTGATCCAGGATATTCCAGCACCTAAAATTATTATGGTTCATGGAGATCATGGAAGTGGCGCCTACTACTATCCGGAAGATCTTGAGCGCAGCTGCCTTAGTGAACGATACAATACCTTTCTGGCGGTCTATGCAGACGACCCGGCAACCCGCAAAAAATATACTAGCCTGGAATCTGAGCGCTTCAATCTGATTAATCTTTACCGGCTATTGTTTGATATAAGTTTTGGTACAGATATGGGGCCACTTGAGGACCAGAGTTTCTTTGCCCGCTGGGAAGCCCCACAGCAATTAACTCTTCTGCAGGACGAGCAAATAATGGCGGCCTGCGAAATTCAGCAGGAAATATCAGCACCCTCACCCGCCCTATTGGCATCTGGGCCTGTTTAGGCTGCTTTAATCAGCGCCACTTTAGCTCTGTTGTGCTGAATCCACATACGCACATCCTCAATCAGACCACCTGCTGTCCGGAATCCTTTGACGACGCACATTGAATGGCAGCCGGGTCCCAGCAGATTTAGTCCAGCAAGACATTTTTCAGCTTAGCGCGCCTGGCTGCAGTCAGGCCCAGCGCATCCTGCAAATAGTTGTCCATTGAGCCATATTCTGCATCGATTGCTGCAAATGCTGTTTCCAGAAAGATGGGTTGCACAATCAGCATAGGCTCAATGGCAACCGGATCAATTTCGTGGTCAGAATTTTTGGAAAGGATCATGGCCAGCATTTTCGCAACAGGCCCTACATCTATAGCTTCGTTAGTCAACATGAAATCCTGCATGATGGTTACGCGCGGCACATCAAGGGCAGACAGAATCAATGCAGCCGCTATACCGGTGCGATCTTTACCGCCGGTGCAGTGAACCAGTATCGGCGCAGCATCACTAGCAAGAATATGTGTGAACAGTGCTGAATATTCAGCCATATTTTCCAGGGGGATCGCCGCATACATTTCGATAAAAGTTGCATGAATTTCCTCCCGACTAAAACCGCCCACTTGCAGTTGCCTGCTCAGCTTACTGAACCAGTCAGCAGCACTACCACCAATCGGCAATAAAATAATCTCTGGCTGATCAGACTCGTCATACCAAAGTGATGGCCCGCGAGCACGCTCCTCATCCGAACGTAAATCAATCACCGTAGCTATGCCTAAGGCACTGACAACTAGCTGCTCTTGGGGGGAAAAACGCGAAAAATCGCCGGACCGGAATATTTTCCTCCAGGCAGTGCTGCGACCATCAACGGTCACGTAGCCACCGATATCACGAAAATTGATAACACTTTTTATATCCAGAATACGTGTCGGCTCAGCAACCACATCAAGTTGCGGTTCATCAGCACCCCACACTACAGGCGGAGCAATAAGCCCCACCAGCAAATTGCTGGCAAGCATAAAACTCAGGTAATTACGCATGCGATTACAAACCCTGCTGAATGTTGCCAGAAGACTAAAGCGCCAAACTCCATAGCAATTATTTTAGCTTAAGTATGTTTCTGCAACACTAAGGAAGGGAAACCACTGCGACCAATACCTCTTAGTTCACCCTTATCAGCTATACAAGCCCGTGATCTGATTTCCCGGAGTAGAAAATCATAAATAGTTGAACCGACACGTGGATTGAACGCAGACCGCACCCGACACCTCGCCCCCTTAAGGCATAATCCGCTGCTTCATTTTGCGCCAGGACAGGGCGGCTGCTTTAGTCGGGTCGCTGTCACTAATAACCAGAAACACCCGCTATATGGAAGCAACTAATAGAAAAGCATTAATGGCGTTACTGCTGGCAGGTGTGCTAATGGCTGCACTTGATCTGGCGATTATCGGGCCAGCGCTGCCTGCCATCCAGGCTGAGTTCGGCATGCAAAGTCGCGGCCTGGCATGGCTGTTCAATGTGTATGTTTTGGCACAGCTCGTGGGCACGCCGATACTGGCCAAGCTTGCAGATCGTGTAGGACCCCGGCCTGTTTATGTTGCAAGCATACTGCTGTTTGCGATTGGCTCCTTATTGTTAGTCGTGGGGCCCGAGCCGGCATGGTTGTTCGCAGGTCGTGCAGTGCAGGGTTTTGGTGGTGCCGGTATTTTCCCGGTCGCAGTGAAAGTTATCGGTGATATTTTTCCACCGGAAAAACGGGGCGGCGCACTAGGCATGCTGGGTGCAGTATTCGGCATCGCATTTATGATTGGCCCTGTCCTGGGCGGCATGCTGCTGCAGTATTCGTGGCAGTGGTTATTTCTGATCAATATCCCCATTGCCATAGCATTAATATTCGGCGCATGGCGATTACTGCCAACAGGGACTCTGGGTGAAGATCACAAGCCCTTCGACTATGGCGGCGCAGTAACACTGTCTTTCGGACTAACAGGATTGGCTATAGCCATCTCAAATTTTGACAGCGGACAGTTCATGACCAGCCTGATGTCACCGCTGGTATGGCCTTTTCTTTTGGGCTTCATCGTACTCGCACCCTGGTGCTGGCAATTTGAAAAAAAGGCTGCCGACCCGATCATCAAGCCTGCTTTTTTTAAGAGTCGGCAAATCACCATGGCAACCAGCATCTCGATGGGCTTAGGTGCCATGCAGTCAGGCACTGCCTTTTACCCGGCACTGGCTGTAGCTGCCATGGGTATTACCGAGGCCAACGCCGCCTGGCTATTGCTGCCCGGAATAACCTGCACCACTATTGCATCACCTGTTGCCGGCATGCTGGTAAACAAGCTCGGTTCACGCATCCTTGTCTTGTTTGGCCTTACCTGTATTGCCATCGGCTTTTTGCTTTATGGTCAGATGGAAGTATCGGTCGCCATGTTTATTACCGCCAGCTGTATCGCAGGGCTGGGTTTCGCGACCGCACTTGGAGCCCCCATGCGGGTCGTGGTGCTGAACGAGGCCAAGCCTGAAGACCGTGGGGCCGCGCAGGGTCTGCTCAATGTCTCCATCAACATAGGTCAATTACTTGGGGCAGCACTGGTCGGCGGCATCACTGCCTCACAAGGAGGTGGCGCGACAGGCTACCAGGCCACCTATACCGTGATGGGCACGATTACGGCTATGTTGATCGTGCTGGCACTTCGACTGCGATCAAAAACTGCTGAGCGGGCATTAGCTGGCACTACCTGATACCGGGATAAGACCGCGTCAACAGACCATAGCACCATCAACTGCGAGCTTGATCACGCTGCAGTTCGCTGCATCAACCTGCTGATCGCACAGAGCCGCAGCAACTGGACCATCGAATAGCTGAGCTAAAGCAGATGAAGGCTCTGCCCTATCCTTCATCTGCTATATTCATTCGCATAACCTGCATAAACTGAAGAATTTATCATGAAAAATTTTATCGCTATTGCCACCAGCATTCTATTATTCCTGAATATTTCATATGCGTCAGCAGGTGAACACAAATCTAAGGCTACAAAAAGTTCAGACAATGTTACAGCTAACGCAGACGGCAGAGCCAATAGCGACAAGAACAAGAACAAACAAAAAAATAATGAAAATCGGCATACTGACAACAGCAACAAGAACAAGTTCAGCAATAACAAAGGTAATGAACAATCTCAGGAAATGCGTGACCGCCGTGACGACCGCAAAGAAATACAGGAAGAATATCGTGCTAACCGGGAACCTGGTCAGGAAGCTAATAAGGTTGACGGTAAACCTGAGAAAAAACCCTGGTATAAGTTCTGACAATAAAAAAATCAGCAGCAGCCTGGTATCAGGCGTGGGTGATCGATTCTGCAAGTAACCTGGTCTTTGCAGAGGGGCTGCGGGCAACCTGTGCCTTGAGCGCACTGCAACACTGTTCGTAGGTATCTATTGCTGCCTCGTAGCGGCCAGACTGCTGGTAGCTTTGCATCAGATGACGGCATATCTGCTCATCAATAGGATCCGTATCAAGACCCTGACGATATACCCGAATCGCTTTGTTCCACCTGCGTCGCCCCTCATGCCGCACACCTAATTCCATTACAATCTTGTGTGCGGTTTTCTGCAAATGCGCACGTGGAGCAATCATCCATGGCAAATTCTCTTCATCTGCCAACAGCGGTCCCTGGTAGAGTTTTAGTGCCTGTCGCAGATTGGCGATTCTGTCAGCACTGGAACGGGGCGTCTTGGCCAAACTGTTGTACACCAGCGCATCAACCCAGCAATAACGGGTAGAGATACTCAAAAAGCCATCTTTTAGCTCTATAGCCTCGGACACGCCAAGCAGTTTCCGCAGACGATGGATTGTTGTTTTTAATGCATTGCGGGCGTCATCTCCTTCAGCATCCGGCCAGACTGCATCAGCCAGTCTCACAGCTGATACCCGCTTGCCCCCCAACGCGATAAGAGCCTTGATCAGTTCCAGAACTTTTCTCTGGCTCTTTGTCTGGCCGCTAACCGCCTCGCCCTGAACAGTCAACCTGAAATGCCCCAGCACCTCGATCCTGACTGGCCAGGGCCAGTCTACAGAAAGATCAGCTTTTAGACATGGCTGCAACCTTGCTTTTTCAATAATGCCGCATACATGCTGCCGCTCAATATCATTCGCTAATGCTATCTCACAAAGCTGACTCATAGTCGGGGCATCCCACCAATCGGTCGTTGTCAGCCCGTGTTCACGACCTAACTGAAAACCACTACGCAAATACCGCAGACACTG
>SMVB01412311.1_pt1 | contig 14661 bp, 11 predicted proteins | sample 2456461 | NCBI WGS metagenome assembly SMVB01 (sample SAMN11095934, study PRJNA526329) | marine sediment metagenome | biome: Marine sediment; feature: Surficial sediment; material: Deep marine sediment; isolation source: Hadal surficial sediment | place: Pacific Ocean | collected 2014-05 | depth... | reverse complement strand
TCAGGTTCTTGAATTGCAGGTAGTTCTGGCCGCCGTCAAAGGTGAGGTTCAAGCCGCAGTCGCTGCCGACCCAGAAGCGATTGGAATCGTGCGGGTCGATCCACATGGCGTGGTAGCAGTGGCCGCCGCCGCCGCGTGCCATGGTCTCGAGCGTACGACCGCCGTCGCGCGACACTCGCATGCGCGAGGTGAGGCTGTAGACGACCTCGTCGTCGTTGGGATCCAACCAGAGGTGGTTGTAATAGAACGGCCGGTTGTAGAAACGGTTCACGTAGGTCCACGAGTCACCGCCGTCTTCTGATCGGTAGATACCGGACCCGAGGATGTCCATGTCCTCATACTCCGGGTTGGGGGCGCGGTCCTCTCCCTCGCCGGTGAACTCTGGAATCTGGGTGCCGTGCTCGTAGTGGGCTACCAATACGTCCGGGTTGCTGCGCGAGACATCGAGCCCGATCTTGCCGGAGGCGCCTTCGGGCAGGCCCTCTGTCAGCTTCTCCCAGCTCTCGCCCCCGTCCGTCGTCTTGAAGATGCCGCCGTGATCACCACCCGACTCGAGCAGCCAGGCCCAGCGTCGCCGCTCCCAGAAGGTCACCCACAACGTGTCCGGGTCTTCGGGATGGATGCGCAGGCGCAAGGCGCCGGTCAGGCCGTTGGGCTCCGGCAGGCCGTTGAGAAGCTGTTCCCAGGTCTCGCCGCCGTCGGTGGTCTTGAACAGGCCACGCTTGCCGATGTCGCCCCAGATATTGCCGAGCACGGCGACCCAGACGGTATCGGAGTCCTCGGGGTGGATGACGATGTCGCCGGTGGTCCAGACGTCGGTGAGCATGGCCTCGAACGTGGCGCCGCCGTCGGTGGACTTGTAGACGTGGTCGCCCCAGGTCGCCGAGTTGCGGCCGTCCTCCTCGCCCGAGCCGATCCAGATGATGTCCGGGTTGCTCTGGTCGATGCGTACCTCGCCGATCGAGGCGGCGCCGTAGCCTTCGAAGATCGGCTGCCAAGTGTTACCGGCGTTGATCGTTTTCCAGACGCCACCGGAGCCGGTGCCAACCACGGCCACCGCAAAGTTGTCTTCGAGCGCGTCAACCGAGGAGATGCGGCCCTTGAGGTTGGCGTTGCCGATGTTGCGCCACCTCAGGTCTTTGAGCAGGCCGTCTTCCATCTGCGCCGGAGCGGCGGCCGGGGGAGCCGCGGCGGCGGTTGCGGTCAGGCCGTTGCCGACCAGGGTCAGCAGTACGATGGCCACCAAGCCGGCCTGGGACAGCAGTTTCAATGTACGAGACATCAGCATCCTCCTCGAGGGGAATTCTTCGACAGATCGAGCCTCATTCCGGCCGCAGATGGGGTGCCGGGGGAGCATAGCGCCTTGGCGCGCCGTCCGATGGGCGCTTAAACGCCGTGTGGAGCCCGCTTGTAGCACGAAAAACGTGGGTTCGTCAACGTGAGCTGCCTCCGATCGCATCCTCGAGCAAAGAAACCGCTTCCGGTCGCCGCTCCAACGATCCCGCCTTGCCCTGGAACAAGTCGGCGGAGCCGCCGCCGCGGCCGTTGAACAGGTTGGCGGTTTGACCGCCGACGGTTTCGAGATCCAACTCGGAATCGGCGCCGCGGTGCAGCGCGAAGAACGAGCCCGAGTCGGAGGTGGCGGTCAACAAGCAGGCCCGGGAGGTGCCGAGGGCGGTCATGTGGCGGACAAGGGATTGCAGGAACTGAGCGTCGGCGCCGTCGAAGTGCGCTTCAACGATGATTCCCGCCGACGAATCCAGTCGCCGTGCGGTCTCCTCGGCCAGCGCTGCACTCAGCCTCTTGATACGGCGCTCGGCATGTTGCAGGCGAGCGAGCTTGGAATCGATGACGTGCAGGACTTCATCGTCGGAGGTCTCGAAGATCGCGCGCAACGCGGCGGCGCGGGTCTCGTGGGCCGCCAACAGCGTCCTGACCCGGGCGCCGGCGACCCAATGTAGTCGCGTGCCGCCCCGCAGGCGCTCGGTACCGAGGAGCTTGATGGCGCCGATCTCCGCGGTTGTCGCCACGTGTGTACCGCCGCACGTGTTGCAGTCGATACCGGCGATCTCCACGAGACGCACGTCTCCCTCGTGTCCGGCGGGCAACCCGCGGCTCCGGATGGCGCCGCCGGCCAGCTCCTCGGGAGCCGCCCGCCGGGCGGTGACCGCGCGAGCTTCGTGGATCACGGCCGCGGCGCGCTCTTCGAGCGTTCGCAGGTCGGCGTCGAGTATCGACTCGACGTCGAGCTCGATATCCGATGACCTGGCGCCGAGGTGAAACGACGTCGTTTCCCAACCGAGCTCATCGGCCGCGATCGCGGTGATCAGGTGTTGCGCCGTGTGCTGCTGCATATGGTCGAAGCGGCGCTCCCAATCGAGCGTCAGCGTCGCCGGCCCGGTCGCGGCAGCGACCTGAAGGTAATGTCGGATCTCACCGTCGACGCGCTGTACCGCGACGATCTGAATGGCGCCGAGGTAGCCGTGATCAGCGGGTTGGCCGCCGCCTTCCGGGTACAGGACGGTGTCGCTGAGAACGGCGTAGGGGCCGGCGTCATCCTCGGCCACAGCGGTCACTTTGACCTCCAGCTCCCGCAGGTACGGCTCACGCTCGAAGGCCGCAATCATCATGCGAGTCTCTCCTGACTGGGCGCTGCAGCACACCCCGGGTCCGTCGGGAGTGTTCCAGCAACCGGCTGATGCCGCCGCCGCCCGGGTTTTTGCCGGCGTGCACACCGGCGAATTTACGTTACCCTTGACAGGGTGCCTGTTCAGCCCCTTGTTTATACCGGATTCGGACATCCCGGGCCGCCTCTCAGGCCCTATCTGGAGGGAAAGCGCGCCGCATGAGCCAGGTTCTGGATGCAACGGAGATATTCGAGGCGCTTGGCCTCGAGGACAGCAACCAAGGGGGTTTTTCCGGCGCGTGGCTGGGCTCGGGACCGGAGCTGGACGTGTTCACGCCGATCGATGGAAGCCGCATCGGCAGCGTTATTCAGGTCACCGAGGATGAGTACGATCAGGTTGTCGAGAGCGCCCACCGAGCCTTCCTCGAATGGCGAAGAGTGCCGGCGCCCGTGCGTGGGGATCTCGTCCGCCGGCTCGGCAACAGGCTGCGCGACAAGAAGGCTGAGCTCGGTGCCCTGGTCACCCTCGAGATGGGCAAGATCGTCGCCGAGGGTGAGGGTGAAGTGCAGGAGATGATCGACATCTGCGACTTCGCCAACGGATTGTCGCGCCAGCTCTACGGCAACACGATGCAGTCGGAGCGGCCCGACCATCGGATGTCCGAGCAATGGCACCCGCTCGGTGTCGTCGGCGTCATCAGCGCCTTCAACTTTCCCGTCGCGGTGTGGAGTTGGAACGCCGCGATCGCCGCAGTATGCGGCGATGCCAGCGTCTGGAAGCCGGCAAGCGGCACGCCATTGACCGCCGTTGCGGTGACCAAGATCGCACAGTCGGTGTGCGAGGACAACAATGTCGACCCGGCGATCTTCTCGTTGACCATCGGCAAGGGGTCGAGTGTCGGTGAGCGCATGCTGCACGACCGCCGCGTACCCCTGATCTCGTGCACCGGCAGTTGCCGGGTCGGCTATCACGTCGGCGAAGTCGTCGGCCGGCGCCTCGGGCGCACGATCCTGGAGCTCGGCGGCAACAACGCCATCATCGTGACGCCCCACGCCAACATGGATCTGGCGCTGCCGGCGATTCTTTTCGGCGCCGTCGGCACCGCGGGGCAGCGGTGCACGTCGACGCGTCGCATCATCGTGCACGAGTCGATCAAGGACGAGCTCGTCAGTCGTCTGATTCGCGCCTACGGAAACATCAAGATCGGTGATCCGCGCGTTCCGGCGACGTTGATGGGCCCGCTCGTGAACCATGGGGCGGTCGATGACCTGCTCGCTGCCGTCGATCGCCTGCGCCGGGAAGGCGGCGAGGTTCTGTGCGGCGGCGAGAGACTCGACGGCCCCGCATACCCCGGCGGCCACTACGTCACGCCGTGCATCGCCGCCGCCGACAACAATTTCGACATCGTTCAGGAGGAGACGTTCGCGCCGATTCTCTACATCATCGGCTACGGCGAGGCCGATGCCTCGCCGCGCCGCGCGGTCGACGATCTCGAGGCGGCGGTGGCGTTGCACAACGACGTGCCGCAGGGATTGTCGTCGGCGATCTTTACCGATCACGTGCGCGAGGCCGAGTATTTTTTGTCGCACCGCGGCAGCGATTGCGGCATCGCCAACGTCAACATCGGCACCAGCGGCGCCGAGATCGGCGGCGCGTTCGGCGGCGAGAAGGAAACCGGCGGCGGCCGGGAATCGGGCTCCGACGCCTGGAAGGCCTACATGCGCCGGCAGACCAATACCGTCAATTGGAGCGGGGAGCTGCCGCTTGCCCAAGGCATCAAATTCGGCTAGCGCCGGCGTGGGCGCAGGGGGCGCGATGACGGCGTTGCGCTTGCGGCGCGCGCCTTGTCCTCACGCCCCCTGCGCCCGCGCTCTTGCGGAAGGCCTGCGCGGGTCAGTGATCGGGGGAGGTGGTTTCCCAGCCGCGCGAGCGGGCGACGGCTTCGGACCAGCGGTCGCGGCGGTGTTGGATGGAGGCTGCGTCTTCTTTTGGCTCGAAGGTTCGGTCGATGCGGCGTTGGTCCTCGAGCTCGTCGGCGTCCTGCCAGAAACCGACGGCGAGGCCCGCCATGAGCGCCGCGCCGAGGGCCGTACTCTCGGTGAGCTCGGGGCGCACGATGGTGGATTGCAGAAGGTCGGCCTGCATCTGCAGGAGCAGGTCGTTGGCGGACGCGCCGCCGTCGACGCGCAGCTCGGCAACGTCGAGTCCCGTATCCGCCGTCATGGCGTCGACCAGGTCGGCGACCTGGAACGCGATGGATTCGAGCGCCGCCCGCGCGATATGACCACGACCCGTGCCGCGGGTGATGCCGCACATCACGCCGCGGGCGAACGGATCCCAATGGGGGGCACCGAGGCCCGCGAACGCCGGCACCAGGTAGACGCCGCCGCTGTCGGTCACGCTGCGCGCCAGGGCCTCGACTTCGTTCGCGGAGCGGATGATCTCGAGCCCGTCGCGCAACCACTGGACGACCGCGCCGCCGATGAACACGCTGCCCTCGAGCGCGTAGGTGAGCGTTTCGTCCGTCCGCCAGGCGACCGTCGAGAGAAGCTGCCGTTCCGAGACCACAGGTCGATCGCCGGTGTTCAGCAGCAGAAAGCACCCGGTACCGTAGGTACATTTCGCCATCCCGGGGTGGTTGCAGAGTTGCCCCGCGAGGGCCGCCTGCTGGTCGCCGATGAGACCCGCGACAGGGATGCCTTTCAGCGTCGACTTGATCGCGACGGGCGCCACCACACCGCTCGACGGGACCACCTCCGGCAGCATCACCGCGGGTACGTTGAACAGCTCGAGCAGCTCGCTGTCCCAGCCGCCGGTGTTGATGTCATAGAGCATGGTGCGAGACGCGTTGGAGGCATCGGTGACGTGAGTCGTGCCGGCGGTGAGCTGATAGACCAACCATGTGTCGACGGTGCCGAAGGCGAGCTCGCCGGCCTCGGCGCGGCGGCGGGCATCGTCGACGTTGTCAAGCAGCCAGGCGATCTTGCTGGCGGAGAAATACGCATCGGGAACCAGGCCTGTCTTGTCCCGCACCAGGGCCTCGTGCCCGGAGGCTTTGAGCGCCTCGATCGCATCCGCCGTGCGGCGGTCCTGCCAGACGATGGCGTTATGGATCGGTTGCCCGGTGGATCGCTCCCAGACGATCGTCGTTTCGCGCTGGTTGGTGACGCCGATCGCGGCAACGTCGGCAGCGCGTACGTCGGCGCTCCGCAGGGCCTCCTCGGCGACGCCGATCTGGGTGCGCCAGATCTCGCCGGCATCGTGCTCGACCCATCCGGGGCGCGGAAAGATTTGCTCGAATTCACGTTGGGCAACGGCGACGACGCTGCCGGCGCGATCGAACAGGAGCGCGCGCGAGCTCGTGGTTCCTTGGTCGAGTGCCAGGACGAAACGCGGGTCGGACATGGCCGAACCTTAGCACCCTGTCAGCAGGCCGACGGGCAACGGTGACCGGTGGCCCGATGGGCCCGCCGTGGTTGCGAATTCTGCCAAACAGGGGATGCTTCAAGTTGGCCGCAACGGCTACAATTGTGGGACTCGGGGAGTAAGCACGTTCTGGATGGCGTTGCGTGGAGGTTCCGATGTTCGAGGTGACGGTCAAGCTCGGGGACAGGTTGGTAACCAAGTTTCGCGGCCAGGGCGAGATGACGATCGGCCGTGATCCTGGTTGTGAGCTCATGCTCGACAACCTGGGCGTGTCGCGCCGCCACGCGCAGCTGCGCGAGGTCGGAGACTGCTACGTCATCGAAGATCTCAACTCGACGAACGGAGTTTTCGTCGACACCCGTCGCGTGACGACCGCGCAGGTGAACCCGGGTGACGAGATCAAGATCGGCAAGTTTGTCCTCACCATCCAGCGCTCCCGCGACGAGCCCGCCGCCGAACGGGTGTTCGACATCAATCAGACGATTGCGATCGAAGGCCTGGCGCTGCCCGACTTCGAGCGGAACGAACCCGAGTTCGTCGCCGCGATCACACGCGAGGTCTTCCACAAGATCGGATGCAACTGGATCAAGGCGACGCCATCGAGCTACAAGGTCTTCTACGCCGACGAAAGCGAGGCGCTGCACGACGGCAAGCGGCCCTGCAAGACGTGCTTTCCCTCGGCGGCTCGCTTCTAGCCAACCGTGAGCCCGGGCCTGCTGACTCGTTGGCGCTAGCGTGCCGCCAGCATTAGAGTTAGAGGACTGATTCCTTTTCTCTCGTCGGAGTTCGAGCGTGCAAAGGCCTGCCGCCATCGTGGCCGCGATTGTCGTCGTCGTCATCGTCGGCGTGGTCGTGTGGATGCAGTTCACCGGTGGGGAGCCCGAGCCCGAGCCACCGCCGCCGCCACCACCGCCCGTTGCGAAGGTCGAACCGCCGCCGCCGGAGCCTCAGCCGGCGCCGATCGTTCTACCGCCGCTGGATGAGAGCGACGACACCTTGCGAGCGATGGTCGAGGGACTGTCCGCGCATCCTCGTCTGGGCGCCGCGATTGCCGTCGACAACATGGCGCGCGCCTTCGTTACCGCGGTCGTTGCCGTCGCCAACGGCGAGAGCCCGCGATCGAGGCTATTGTACCTGGAGCCCGAGCAGGGCTTCACCATCGCGGAACGCGACGGCAAAGTCGTGATCGATCCGGCGAGTTTCGAGCGGTACACCTGGATCACGGGTGTTTTCTCGTCGCTCGACGCCACCGGGGCCGCCGAGCTGTACGGCGATCTCGAACCGCTTTTCGACGAGGCATATGGGGAGATTGGTTATCCGGGCGAGCGATTCCGTGATGCGCTCGACGCCGCGATGGGTGTGCTCGCCACGACCCCCGTGCCCGAGGGCTACGTCGAAGTGCGTCGCGGCAACGTCCTGTGGGAGTTTCGCGACCCTGCCCTCGAGGCGCTGAGCCCGCCGCAGAAGCATCTGTTGCGCATGGGGCCGGCCAATGTGCGGCTCATCCAGTCGAAGATTCGCGAGATCCAGGCGGCGCTCAGCCGCTAGGGACGCCCTTCCCCGCGCCCGCAGCAGGAGGGCGTCGACCGCAGGCTGATACACTCCCGCGGGTGCCGTTGCAGGTACCGTGGGGGGCGTGTCAGCGTCCCGTGTTCACCCAACCGGAGGATTGATGCGCCACTACAGCAAACCGTTCAGCCTGCTGTCCCTGGGGTTCGCCCTGTGCCTGGTCGTAGCGCCGATCGCGGCGTGCAGCGGAGTGGGCGAGCACGTCGCCGGATCTGGCGACGAACACGACGAGGCTGCCGCCGATCGCGACGAGGCCGCTGGGGAGCATGACGAGGTCGCCGGCGAGCGCGCCAAAGCCGGCGCTGGAGAACACGTCCACTCGGCTGGTGACGACACCCCGGTCCGCGCCGACGAGATCGAACGTGACGAATACTCCAAGCCGTTGGAGGTCTACACGTTCGGCGGCATCGGTGTGGGCGACAGCGTCGTCGACATCGGCGCCGGTAGCGGCTACAACACGTTCCTGCTCTCCGGCGTCGTCGGCCCCGACGGCGAGGTGATCGCCGAGCGCGGCAACGAGGGCCTGGCGGCGCGCATCGAGCACGGCGATCTTGCCGAGGCCGGCAACGTCGAGATGGTTGCATCGCGTGCCGCGATTGCCGACGGCTCCGCCGATGCCATCGTGTTGATCCGCGAGTATCACCTGGTGGAGGATTATCGTGGGCTGTTGGCTGACCTGTCGCGCATCCTGAAAGACGACGGCGTTCTCATTGTCGTCGAGGTTCGCAACAATGAGGCCGAGGGCCACGACACGACGACCCACAGGCTCGGCGAGCAGACCGTTATCGCTCAGTTGGCTGAAGGCGGTTTCGCCCTCGACGGCGAATCCGACATCCTGCGCCGCGACGATGACGACTACTCGGCCTACGGCGGCCCGATGAACGTTCGCTACATCACCGACCGCATGTTGATGAAATTCGTCAAGATGCGCTGACCAGTCATAGACCGTGACTTCTCGGCCACCCGGCCAGCCCGTAGTAGGTGGCCCGCAAGGGACCGCCCTGAATTGACGGTCCCTTTCTTCGGTGCTCTACTCGGACGTAGACGTCTCATTTATGAGATGGGGAGAGTATGCGACGGTTCCGCGTGGTGGTCTTCTGTCTGGTGGCCGGGGTTCCGTCGCTGGCCGCCGCCCAACAGGCTGATGGATCCGAGGAGAAGCCGGAGGGCGTTGTCGACGCTTTCACGAAGGGCACGGCTCATCTCAGCTTCCGTTACCGTTACGAGTACGTCGCCGACGATCAGATCGAGAAGGACGCCCACGCGTCGACGCTGCGTACGGCCCTCAGCTACCGCACCGCTCCTCTGCGCGGCTTCGAGTTCTTTATAGAGGCCGAGAACGTCGCCGTGCTCGGCGACGATCGGTACCACGACGCCGGACAGCCGCCGCGCGGCAACGGGGTTACCAACCGGCCGATTGTCGCCGACCCGGCGGGCACCGACCTCAACCAGGTCATGGTGCGCTACCGCGGCTTCGATACCGACATTCGCGTTGGCCGCCAGGAAATTTCCATTGACGACCAGCGCTTCGTCGGACCGGTTGGCTGGCGGCAGCACCACCAAACGTTCGCGGCGGTGAACGCGGCGAACAGCTCCTTGGGTCGCCTGGCGTTGCAGTATGTTTTCAGCAGCAAGGTGTACCGCATCTTCGGCGATAGCTTGGAGACAGCGAACAACTTCGTGCATGCGTCCATCGACGCCGGCAGCGCCGGAACGGTCCACGTGTACGGCTATTTGCTTGATTTCACCGAGGAGGCGCGCGCCGCGCTGTCGACCAACTCGTTCGGGGTCGAGCTCGCCGGCGCCCGGGATCTCGGCGCTGCCGGCCGTGTCTTGTACGAGGTCGAGTACGCGCGCCAGACCGATGCCGCCGGCAACCCGAACCACGTTCGCGCCAACTACGCTCACCTGATGGGAGGCGTCGGGTTCGAGCGCTTGGTTACGGTCCGGGTCGGCTGGGAGCTGCTCGGTGGAAGCCCCGCCGACGGGAAGTTCAGCACCCCGCTGGCGACGCTGCATAAATTCAACGGCTGGGCCGACAAGTTCCTCAACACACCGACCAACGGACTGCGGGATCTATACGTCTCGTTGAGCGGGAGCCTCGACGCATTCGGCTGGTTGGCGACGTATCACGAGTTCACGGCCGCCACCGGCGGTGCGCGCTATGGCAACGAGCTCGACTGGCAGATCACCTATCGGTCGTCGTGGCAGCAGCAATTCGCCTTCAAGGGTGCCTATTATGGGGCCGACGAGTTCTCGACCGACACGTTGAAGCTCTGGCTCTCCACCGCATACGCATTCTGAGCACCTAGCAGGTAGTGATGGTCAACGCCCCCGACGTACCAGCCCCGGACGAACCCTCGGACGAACGGGCGGAGGAGGCCCGCCAGACGGCTGGCTGGAACGACGCCGCAGATGCCGCAAACACCGCGGATGCTGCGGTCGCCGCAAGCCCCGAGCGCAGAAGGTTCCTTGGTGACGTCTCGCGGGTCGTGATGGCAGCGGGGCTGATCGGCGGGTACGGAGCGTTCGGGCTGGTTGCCGGACGTTACCTCTACCCGGCACGACCGACCGAGATGATCTGGCAGTACGTCCAAGAGATCGACCGCATGCCGGTGGGTTCGTCGATGTCGTATCGAGGCCCTTCCGGCGAGACCATCACCGTCGTGCGGCAGGCCGGCAACGGCGATGCCGACGATTTCATCGCGCTGTCCAGCACCTGTCCGCACCTCGGCTGTCAGGTGCACTGGGAGCCGCAGAATGATCGTTACTTCTGTCCGTGTCACAGCGGCGCGTTCGATCCCTCCGGAGTGGCCACGGAAGGCCCACCCGCTGAAGCCGGACAGTCGTTGCCTCGTTACCCGCTCCGGATCGACGGCGGCCTGCTCTTCATCGAGGTTCCGGCCGTCCGTCTGGTGGATGGCGAGACGAACGATTGGACGAAGGGCGCCGGTGGCAAGAAGGCATGATGGAGGCGGCTCGAAACGGCAATCCGATCACGCGCTGGGTCACCGAGCGCCTGCCGATCTCGCCGGCACAGTTCCGCGAGCTGACCAACGAGCCGGTGCCGAACCACATGAAGCGTTGGTGGTTCGCGCTCGGCGGCACCCCGGCATACTTGTTCGTCGTGCAGATCGTCACCGGGATCTTGTTGGCCTTTTACTACTCGGCGTCGCCGGCGACGGCCTACGAATCAGTGCGCTACATCACCGAGGAGGCGGCCTTCGGGTGGTTCATCCGCGGCATCCACAAGTGGGCTGCGACCCTGATGATCGCCGCCGTGATCATGCACCAGATGCGGGTGTTCTTTACCGGCGCTTACCGCAAGCCGCGCGAGATCAACTGGATGGTCGGCATGGGCCTGCTGATGTGCACGCTCGGGATCGGCTTCACGGGCTACAGCCTCGTGTTCGAGCAACTCAGCTACTGGGGCGCCACCGTCGGCGCCAACATTACCGACACCGTTCCGTTTGTCGGCGGCTTTCTGAAGAACATGATGCTCGCCGGCGACGCGTACAACGCACGCACGCTGGCACGCTTCTACATCCTCCACGCTGCGGTGTTGCCGGTGACGCTCATTCTCCTGCTGATCGGACACATCTTCATCATCCGCACGCAGGGGGTTACCGAGTTCGAGTTTGCCGGCGAGACGAAGACGGCGGACAAGACGTTCAACTTTTTCCCGGATCACCTCTACACCGAGGTGATCCTCGGGCTGTGCTTGATGATCCTGCTGAGCGCGCTGGCGACGTTGTCGCCGGCCGTGATGGGACCGCGCGCCGACCCGCTCACCACGCCGGAGGTCATCAAGCCGGAGTGGTTCTTCTACGTCGCCTTTCGCTGGTTGAAGTTCTTCAGCAGCACCGTCGCGGTGCTGAGCATGGGATTGATCGTATTCACGATGTTTACCTGGCCGTTCATCGACGCGCTCATCCGCCGCAAGACGAAGTACCAGGAGGCCAGCGTGTGGATCGGTGTGGTCGCGGTTCTGGCCATCATCGGCATGACGGTTTGGGAGGCGCTGGTAACCCATTGAGAGACGCGGCGTGCGCCGTACAGCTCCCCTGCGCCTACCCGGGCACCCCCCGGACGCTCGACGAGGAACGAAGATGACGCTCGAAACGAAACGCATGATCATCGGCGGGCTCGGCCTGCTCTTTCTCGGCTCGCTGGTGCTCGTCCAGTGGACCGAGAACATCCGCCGTGCCGAGGAAGCGGGCCTCCGGCCGCCGCATATCGCGATTCCGGCGGCATCGGCGGAGTGCGTCGACTGTCACGCGCAAGCAAACCCGGGAATCGTCTCGCACTGGGAGAGCAGCACCCATGCCGAGAAGGGGGTCGCCTGCGTCGAGTGCCATCAGGCCGTGGATGACGAGCCCGACAGCTATCTCCACTACGGCAGGGTGATCGCCACCGTGGTCACGCCACGCGACTGCGCCCGCTGCCACGTCGACGAAGCGGCCGAGTTCGCCGAGAGCCACCACGCCGCCGCCGGCAACATCCTCGCCTCGCTCGACAACTTCCTCGCTGAAACGGTCGAAGGGGCGCGCGTCGACTTCAACCCTCACTCGCCGACGCCGGGGATGGATGTCACCCAGGTCAAAGGACTGGCGAGCGCGTTTTCCGGCTGCCAGCAGTGTCACGGCTCGAAGATCTCTTTGGTTTCGACCGACGGCGGCACGATCAACGTCGATGACCTGCAGCCCGACGCTGACGGCAAGCCGACCAACCTCGACGCCGTCGGCCGCATCGCCCGGGACGACAACGGCCAGCCGATCTTCGCCGCCGAGACCTGGCCCAACACCGGCATCGGGCGGTTGAACCTCGACGGCTCCACCGGCTCATGCACGGCGTGTCACAGCCGTCACGACTTCTCGCCGCGCCGCGCCCGGCAGCCGGAAAACTGCGGCAAGTGCCACCTCGGCCCGGACCACCCGCAAAAAGAGATCTACGAGGAATCCAAGCACGGCGTCGCCTACCGCGACCTGAAGGACGAGATGAACCTCGACGCCGCCACCTGGGTGCTCGGCGTCGACTACACGGCGGCGCCGACCTGTGCGAGCTGCCACATGTCGGGGAACATCCGCAACGGCGGCCGCGTCACCCACGATCCGGGTGAGCGCATCTCGTGGACCAATCGCCCGCCGGTGAGCCTGGTGATGGACACCGACATCAACCACGCCATCGTCACCGAGACCGATCCGGAGGTGCGGCGCGGCTTGATCGCCGATTCCGCCGAGAACAAGCGCAACCGGATGAAGGAGGTCTGCTCGACCTGCCACACGCCCAATTACGTCAACGCCTTCTACACCCAGTACGACAACTTCATCGTCCTGTACAACGAGAAGTTCGCCAAGCCGGGCCAGAAGATCATGGCTGTGCTGCGGGCCCAGGGGGTGATCACGCCGACCCCGTTCGACGAGGAGATCGAGTGGACGTGGTTCTACCTCTGGCACCACGAGGGTCGCCGGGCGCGTCACGGTGTGTCCATGATGGCGCCCGACTACACCCACTGGCACGGCATGTTCGAGGTCGCGGAGCGCTTCTATATGGCGCTCATACCGCAGGCGCGTGAGCTCGCGGAGCACGCTGCGGCGGCCGGCGAAGGCGCCGCGGCCGGCGCCATCATCGCGGTCATCGACGGCATCCTGGCCCGCCCCGAGCATGTTTGGTTCGAGGAAGGAGCCGAGGGGCAGGCGGCCCGCATCCGCGAGGAGATGCAACGCCGCTACGGCCGCGGCGGCCAATAGGAGAGGCGGCGCGAACGATCGCCGTTGCCGATCCCGCCGGGTGCAAGGCCCCGTGTCGCGGCTCTCAGGTGGTCGTGCGCGCCAGGGGCGTCACGCTAATGTCGGAAGCAGAATGCTGAGCTCCACGGCTCTTTCGAGCCACTGCAGGTAGGCGCTTTCCGCTTCTTCGTAGTCGCGGAAGACCAGGTTGTGAAAGCGATCGCGCAAGCTTCCGGCGCCGACGGCAACGTCGCCGTCGTGGATACCGTCAAGCTCCACATCGGAGACATACTTCGACCCGAGGTCAAGGCGCATCTCGCTGACGAGCAAGTCGAAGGCTGCGGATTGATCGCCGGCCGCCAGCAGATCGTCGATCGCGTCGAGATCACCGATCACCTCCTGCATGTTGCGGAACGAGATCGAATACGCGCGCAGTTCCTGGATGTCGGCATAAGTTGCCAGGTAAAAGGCGAGGTAGACACGCCGATGATCGTCCTTGAAAACGACCATCATATGATCTGAGGGAGGAATTGTGGCGAAGATCGTCGCGACCATGTCAGTGATTGCGTCACTGGTGGGTTGGCTCGCGGCCGATGCGAAGCCGGCACTCGCGATGCCGACGGAAAGGATCAAAATGCCAACGGCCCGGGCGGAGGGAAGCGCGTTCATGGCTGTTGCTCCTGGTTGGCTGGGTAAGTGGACAAGTTATTTTACTATAAATTGATAGGCATATCCTTTTTTCTAGCCGAGGAACGCCCCGCATGGTCGAATTCGCAGGAAAGTAACCGAATGCACACGCCTTGCTTGATTCCGGTGCCTTCTCCGGCAAGGATTCCCCTGCCCCCCAGACCCCGGACCACGATGACGCACGACGACCCGACACGCGCGACACCCCGCAACGCATTGCTCGTGCTGGCATTGTGCGCGCCGGCGCTGATCGGTCTTGCCGGCCCGACTTCCCCACAGGTCGAGACGATCAACGGGATGACGGTATCGACGCCACGCGGCGTTTCGGCGTGGGCGAGCGACGAAATGGTCTCGACGATCGCCGAGCTCGCGGAGTTGGGAGTCAACTGGATCGCCATTCATCCGTACGGACGGGTCCGCACCGACGGCACCGTGAGCTGGTCGTGGCCCCGTCGGCGCCGCGGGCGCGGCGGCGCAGCGTCGGCCGGGCCGGACAATCGCCCGGCGAGCGCGGCGGGCATGCCGGACATGCCGGACATTGCGCCGCAGTGGCTGCGTCGTCCGATCGACGAAGCGCACCGGCAAGGCCTCAAGATCCTGGTGAAACCGCATCTGGAGAACTG